>Ga0247777_1000064_pt1 | contig 39582 bp, 68 predicted proteins | sample UWRJL154409C5_FD_179937 | JGI IMG/M metagenome (GOLD analysis project Ga0247777, IMG submission 179937) | Plant litter microbial communities from Arlington Agricultural Research Station in Wisconsin, United States - UWRJ-L154-409C-5 | ecosystem: Environmental > Terrestrial > Plant litter >...
AGCCCGCATCCCTTAAAGGAATTGATTATAAATTTGAAATCGATTTTGGATCGACCAAGAAAGCCGACGAGTCCGAGAAAGCAGCTGGTGTGCTTGAGATGCTTGATACTTTGAGTAAGTATACCAATGTATTTACCGAGACCGGCCAGCAACCTCCAAACCTCCAGCCATTGGTACGCAAGTACATCCAGTATAAGGGCATTGACGTTGATATGGCAGAGCTATTCCCACCGGAACAAGCCCAACAAATGCAGCCCGAACAGCAGGAAGCACCAGTGGAGGAAGTGCCCCAGGAACAACAAGCTATGCAACAGCCAGCAGTGATGTCTCAGATGCCAGATATAAACAGCTTCGATATTCAAGATCCTGACCTACGTGCACAGGCACAACAGTTAATAGCACAGATTAGTGGAGGTACACAGTAATGAATAGGACAAACTTGCCGGTTGAGCAAATAGATTATAGTGAAACTGTCTTGCCACAGTCAGCTGAAGTTGAATATACAAATGAACAAGTGCTGGCTGAGCTTGCCAATACGCAGGGATGGAAGATGATAACCGACCGTGTGAATCAGAAGATTGATCACTATACTCAGTTCTTACCAGGAAACCTTGACCTCTCAAAGATAACCGCCAGTAACTGGACTGAATTTGAAATAGCCCAGAAGACAGCATTTAATCTGATTCAGGGTTACAAAGAGATATTAGCTGAAGTAGAACAGGCAAAGAGTAATGTCAAAAAAGCAAGACAATAGCAAATATAACTTTTATCATCGTACAGGTGCCACGCCACCTTCACGTGATGAGCATGGTACGGAGAAGGACCTAGATGAACTTCGACATTGGGCCGGAGAGCACAACCATCGATGGGTACAAAAAGGACCATTCATAGAGTGCTCCGAGGGCAACGTGGTTCATGGAGCCTACGCCCCTTCTGTCCACCATATATTAGTAGGCACCAACCCTGATGGTACCCCAAGGTGGAAGAAATTGACTAATGCGCCTAAAGATGATTAACTAAAACTATAAGCGTCGCCCGAGCTATCCAAGATGAGCGCACATCAAGGAGAACGTGGGCTAGAAAGAAAAAAATGTCAGACCAAAACACACCACTACCACTAGATGGCAGTCAATCGGAAGAACAGGTCACCGATACAGACCAGCAGACTACAGACAATCAACAACTGGATGCTGCTGGTGAAGACCAGGCCGGTAGTCAGCAAGAAGAGCAATCAAACGACCAGAACGTGGAACAGCAGGGGGAAACTCAGCTGAGCAGAAGTGAACGTCGTCAACAACGCTATGCTGATAAGATGGCAGACCGTCTTCGAAACCAATCTGAGCAAGATGCTCAATTTGGAAAACAGCTCTTTTCAAACGATAATCAATACAACCCAATTCAGTATGACCAGAGTACAGAGTTTGATGTAGAACAACTCTCGAATGATCGCCGCCAATACGGTCAGCAAACATTCAATGAGGGTGTTCGTCAGGGCCAGGCATTTTACGAGGCAGAGCGTTTCGCAGATAGGCTTGATACCGACATTGACCGAGTACTTAATAAGCGGGATGATATTGATGACGTAACTGAGCGATTACTTGTTGAATCGTACCTTGACAAAGTTGGAGCTCGTGAGGATAAGAACGGACGTATCGTTATATCAAATCCTAATCTTAGATTCCGTGATTTTGCAGAATCGAAGTTGAAGGAAATTGACGATCTTGTCCAATCAAAGATCTCACAGTCTAGTAAAAATATTGTCTCTCAGGCAGCTAATACTGGTGTTCGCCCTAATGGAGCAGCCCAGGCTTCCCTTACTAATCTATCTGATAGTGACCTAGTCGAAAAGCTACGTGCTGCCGACATTGATACTCCAGAAGGAAAGAAACTAATGGAAGAGAACCGACGCCGACAGAGGGCAATCATTGGATTTTAGCAATTAAACAATAAAAGGAAAATAAAACAATGGCTAACGTAACACCAACAACTGCGGCAGTAATGATCGCAGAAGAGTGGACTAAAGAAATTGAGAAGCCTTACTACAACGCACTATACTTCCTAGATCGTGTTAAACGACGCGACAGTCTAGTATCAGGCGGTGGTGACACACTTCACATCCCATTCCTATCAACATATAACGCACGTGACAAAGTTGCCGGAACAGCCGTAACCTACGACGCTAACACCGAAACTGAAATCACAATGACAATTAACAAGCACAAGTACCTTGCCTTCATCCTTGAAGACATCGTAAAAGTACAGAGTAACTACGACCTCGCTGCTGCTTACCGTGGTGCACAACGCGAAGCTCTTGCACGTGCAGCTGACACAGATGTAGCAAGCCTACATGCCTCAGCTGGTACAAACATTGCAGCAGGTGCAACTATCGACGACGCAGACATGATCGCTGTGGCACTTGCACTTGACGTTGCAAACGTACCTATGAGCAACCGTACTGGTATCGTAAACGCATACGCTGTGTCTGACCTCCGAAACGTAAACAAGTACACTACTTACGACCAAACTGGCGAAAAGGGTGTTGCAACTCGTGAGAACCCAATGATTGCTCGTGTATATGGATTTGATCTATTCACAAGCAACAACATTGTGACTACTGGTGCAGGTACTGTTACCGACCACAACCTGTTCTTCCACCGTGACGCAATTAGCTTTGCAGAACAACTTAAACCAACCTACAAAGCTGAAGACTCAGCTGACTTCATTGGTCTAAAGATGGTCTTGCACACAATTTACGGTCTAGCAGTAGAACGTGCTACATCACTCGTGGATCTTGAAAGGACGCGAACAGCCTAATATAAACCTTAACTTATAAGGAAAAAAACAAATGGCAGAGAACGAAACATTTACAAAAGAAGGTGCACTTAAAGCTTGGAATGAAGCTGCTGGTAAGATTAACCAGTATGATGTACGCGAAGTAGAAGCCGAAGATGGAACTAAGCAAACTCAGCTTATCGACAAAGATACTGGTAGCCTTAGCGTAGCCGTTAACGGGGATAACCCATGGAAAGAACTAACTCAAAAAGCAGGTGTTTGGAAGATTGACGATGGTGTTAATCCAAAAGAATCTGTCTCTGACGAGAACAAACAGTTCCAGACTTCTAAGGGTGTACTAGCTACTCCTACTCAACCTGAGGTACTTCAAGGTGTTCAGGAACCAGTAGAAGTAGACAACCGTACTGACGAAGAAAAAGACGGTGAGACTCAAGATTCACCATCTGAGAACGTTTCAAAAGCACGTGCAGCTCAGACTCCTAAACAGGAGAAATAGTATGAGCCGAAACGAACTAGTAAACTATGCTCGAATCCTCAATATTGATGCTTCGACATACACAAACGACTCAAAACTTGAGCAAGCAGTACTCTACAAGATGAAGACTACCGCAGCTGCCGCAGGAACCGCTACTTACCTAGCTATCCCAGCAACAGCAACCCAGACCTTGTCTGGTGCCGCGAACGTTTGATATAGTACTTCGTGAGGGTAGAGCTCTAAGCACAGTTGAAATATACTGTGCTTTTTGCTATTCTAAAGAGAATTAATAGGAGTGGAAATGAAAGCCTTAAGAGATACTGTATTCATCCAATTGGACGATGAATCAAACCAAACAGCGAGTGGTCTATACCTTGTAAAAACATGGGATAGCATTCCTCCTACAGGAACAGTTACCGCTGTTGGTCCAGATGTTAAAGATGTAAAAGTCGGTGACCATGTGATATTTATGCAGTACGCCTCAATTGACACCGATGAGGCTGACATACGTGTTGTCAAAGAGGAGCATGTACTGGGGGTCATAAATGATAAAGAATAACGACTCTAAAAACCGTCGTACTATACCAAGTATAGCAACTATGACGAACAAAAAACGAACAACTGCTGAGCTTAAGGACTATTCACTTAAGTCAGTCGTAACCCTCCAATGGCATATGAATCGTAAGGCAACTGAAGACCAGGTGTTTAAGATAGATATAAATGGTGAGACTGCACTTGTCAGTCTTGAGGAGCTATTGAGTTATACCAGGCTTATGTGATATATTCAAAGTAAATCCTATCACGGAATATAGAAACTATCAGATGGTCGGAACACTAGAGATGTGTTTCGGCTGTTTTTAAAAGGAAAACAAAAATGTTTAACGCACCGTTCAATCCAGGTACACATGGAAACCCAGGCTCAGGGGGTGTAATCCCTGGCATTAACTTTGGAGCTATCTGGGATAAATACGTAAATGGAAACTCAGCAGCAGATATTATCCCTGGTGCCAATTTCAGTGGTGGTGGCGGTCAAAGCAACAATGCTGGTCCAACCGCTGATGCTCCTCAAGCACCAACTGTAAACAACTCCAATGGTGGCTACTCTGGCGGAACAGGTGCTAGTCGTAGCGGATATGCAACTAACGCAGTAGCTGATCCACGTGTTGCCATACGTGCGCAAGCACAACGAGCTCGCGATACAGCTATTGGCGCAGGACGGAACTCATTCGGAGACCTTAACCGGGGCTACCAATCTGGCATAGATGGTCTACTTCAGAAGCTACGAGTTGGACAACAAGGTATTGACCAGGGCAGAGAGAACAATGCCCTTAATAGGATTCGCTCTCTAAGTGACCTACGAGACTCAGTACGCCAGGGCATTCAGTCTGGATCAGTACAGCTTTCTAACAACAATGCTCTGGACAGTTCAGCCTCAGAGGCGCTCGCCAAAGGTTATGGACGCTTCGGAACTCAACAGCAAGGTGATATTCTAAATGAATTTGCACTAGTTAACCGAGATATTGATACACAACAGTCCAACCTCAATCTCGAGCGAGACCAGGGTGTACGTGACCTAGAGAATTATAAGTTGTCCCAGGCTAACCAAATCGGTAACAGCGTATATGACCGACTTGCTGCTATTAGTGAGTCAGCTCTTAGCCAGGGTGTCGACGGTGCTGTAGGTGATGTCAACCAACTTAAGCAGCAAATCATTAATGAAGCACTATCTGCCATCCAAGGTCTTGACCAACAGCTACGAGGCAACCTAGGTGGTATCCAGGCACTCGGTCAGGATGCTGTTGAAGCTAACGCATACAAGCTTGCAAATGCTGGTGGCGCTGCACTTCCTCAGAACAGCTTTAGTTACGAAAGCGCTCCAGGTATGGGACCAATTCAGAACGGTGCGCCAATAGCACAATTCCCAATGGCACGTCGAAGAGAAAACCAATAAACGAAGGCCTTTATTAAATGGCTTTACCAATCCGAAAAAAAGAAGAAAATATCTTCGAGCAAATTGGAGGATTCTTTGGTGATGTTGGTAAGAATGTTGGCACCTTTATCGGTAGTCTTAACAAGCCACAACAACAGCAGCCTCAGCAACAAGCACCTCGTCCACAGCAGCCTGCTTCATACACTGCTCCCACGCAGCAACGGCCACAAGGTTTTAATAGTGGCGTTGCCAGTCTAGGTTCACTTCCACAATTCCAGCAGAAGACACAGCGAATAACAGGTGCCGGACCCTTAAAAATACAGACCCCAGATGAATATAGAGCCCAGAAACAGCAGGCCATACAATCGGTTGTAGATACAGGTAATTACAATCCCAAAGTTCCTCAGGAAGAAGTGCCAGGCGTCCTTATGAAGCGTGTGCAGAATCAAGCAGGTGGCACACCGCAACAGAGAGCAGTGCGTCAGGTCCAGGAAGATGTATTGATCAAACCTATTACTGGTGTAGTCAACACTGCTGCAAGGGCCGTAGATCAGACCCTAAAAGATCCACTTGGTACAGCACAGGGCATTATACAGGCCCCATTCAGGGCAGGCGCCACAGTAGCTAGGTCGCTAGGAGATACCAGCGATTTTCAAAGTACTCCTCTTCGTAGGTTTCTATACGGTGAAGAACCAATCCAGAACCTCGAGCAGTCTGGTAGGAAGTTTGTAAACTCTACGCAGGGTCTCCTAACGAATGATGAAAAATCTGATGCTGGCGATAAGATAAATCCATTTCTTGCAGTAGGTGCAGGTTTGCTTGGATCTGCTACAGATTTATTACCTGGTGGTGGCATAAAGAAAGTTGCTATAAAGGGCACCGCTAAGGCAGCCGAGAGTGCCGTTGAAAAAGCTGCTAGTAGTCCTATACGAAGAGGTATAGACAAGACAGCAGAAGCCGCTTCCAATGATAAGCCACAGTTTAGGGAGAACATGCTTTCACCTGGTAGAGAAGAGGAGACATATGATATTAATAGAAAACTTCTTCCCCCTGTTGACCCATCAAACATTGCACCATATACTAGTTCAAATTCAAATATACCCCTCGATATAGCCAGAGCCGCCGAAGAGCAGAAACAACGCTATGCCCCAGTTACGAAAAGACAAGCCATAGGTGAGACTATTAACCCTTACCGTGCAGGTGTACTAACAGACGCTAAATATGCTGAACAGCAAGGTATACCACTTCGAGATGTACCAAAGAACCAAAGCCTTGAGGCTCTAGCTGAACGTACCCGTAACTCAGGTCAGGAGGCCCAGGCATTCTTAGAGAGAGGCAACATTGCTCCTGTGCTACAGAAGTATGGTGCAAAGACTCCAGAGTCACAGGAGTTTAATACTTACCGAACCTTCATGCGTGACATGGAACAACGTGCAGATGGCCGAGCCCCCCTTTATAAGGATCGATCAAATGAAGAGATAGCAAAGTTTGTACAAGACTATGAGCTGCGTAATCCTAACGCAAGACAGGACTTAAAGGCAGTAGTGAATGACATCGAGCGTGTACAGGATGAAGCCGTTAAACGTGGTGTTGTAGATGCTGAAACAGTAAATGCAGCCCGTATGAAGAAGGATGGTGGACGGTACGAGTTTTATACCCCTGTTAGCCGTGCTTCTCCAGAGAATCTAGAGCGGGCATCCATTAACGCAAATGGTGTTGGTAGTATTGGACGACAAAGTATTATTCAGGATATGAAGGGTTCAGATATACCACTAGACCCTAGCTTTGATTCAATTACAGATTACGTGAATAATGCGTACCGTCAAATGGCTAAGGCTCAAACCTCACAGGTATTTGCCGAACGAGTTAAACAAGGCTTAGTTCCTGGTGCAAGGTTTGTCGATACCGCAGAGAATGATGCTGCTAGGCGAGCTATGAGAAATGAACAAAAGCGTACGGGTGAGACTAAAAACATGAACGATTACGCTGAGCTACGTGCCGACCCCACTACTGGTTTACAGGTGATATCAGGTAGGTCAAATGGGTCTACGTTTAAGATAGAAGTACCACCAGAGCAAGCACGTTTCTTACAGGGGCTAGGAGAGGAAAAGCTAAACACTTTGGGTAAGATAGCTAAGGCGACCCAAACACCGTTTAGGACTGTTCTTACGGGTGCGCTTAACCTACCATTCCAGGTAATATCTGCGGGGTTCAACGCCATTATGGCACCTACTCTATCTCCTCAAGGTTTTAGGGTGCTAGCCCCGAAAGCAGTAGCTGAGTCACTTAGATCTTTCAACAAGAATAGCGAGTTTCAACAGCTTTTAAGAGCCAATGGTGCACAGAGTTTTACGGGTAACCTAGCCGCTGGCAAGAACAAGCCTACGACCGCCGAACAGTTAGCAGCACAGCGAAACTTCGCCAGCCAGTTTAAATTTGATCTAAAGAACCCTAGTCGTTTATGGGAGAAACTAGATGCTCCAGGAGCTGGACTTGAGAATGCACAGCGAACAGGTATAGCCAAGGCTGCCTTCGATGCAAGGTTACGTAAAGGTGGCGATGAAGGGGCAGCCATAGCAGACGCAGTATATGCGTATAATAACGTGCTACCAAACTTTGGACGAGTAAGTTCACTAGTACGACAAGTCGATGCGGCTTTGATGTATACTGGCGCAAACGTGGCTGGTACTAGGTCGATGCTTACAGCTATTAAGCGAGATCCTGTAGGTGTTGGTACGCGTCTTAGCCTCGTTACCACAGGGCTTGTAGGCCTAACAGCATACACCCTATCCCAAGACGAAGCACAGGCATTCTACGAGGACATGCATAACACCGGCAAAGATTATATTACTGACAATAATGGTATCGTTATGCTGCCAGGTGCCCATAAGGTTACTAAAGATGAAGCCGACTCTGGTCAGGGTAAAGAAGGAGAATGGGTAGGAGTGATTAAGTTACCTCTGCCACCCGAGCTCCGTCCCGTCCAACACGCTATCACCTCGCAGATGCTTGCCAATTCAAAAGACGAGAATGTGCCAGTTGGTGACTACGCTCAAGCAGCATTTGACTTCGTGTCAGGTGGCGCACGAACTTTGGCTAACCCATTGATGGATCTTGGCTATGGCCTAGCAACTAACGTAGACAGATCAACTGGTCGTGAAATAGTACCAGCTGAACTACAACGTAAGCAACCAAGCGAGCAGGCATATCCTAATACATCTGAGGTTGCTAAGAACATTGCCGGTGCCTTAGGTATCTCTCCCCTTAAAGTAGACTATGCACTTAGTAAGGCAGGGTTTCCAGGCCAGATAGCTAAGGGTGTCGGTGAAGAAGGCGGTGTTACTAAGTCAACTGGTGAGGCCATAGCAAATAGGTTCACAAACACCTTTGGAGAGAAAGAAAGCACTAGGTTCTACAACCAACTTGACAAGATCGCAAAATCAATTCCAGCCGACGATGATATGAAGGCCTTTGAGGCACTCCACTCTAAGAAGGATGACGAGTCACGATCACTTGATAAGACAGCTGAACGATACAAGATACTATTGGCACGGCCAGGTGTATTAGATGCAGAACGTCAGTTAGATGCCTTTAACAGGTCACAGGGTAAGCCAGGTAACCCCTTATTCGACCTAGCCCCCGATCAACAGGAGAAGGTATTCCGCTATCGTGCAAGCAAAGACCTCAACGCTGCCAAGCAAGCCTATGATAAGAATGGGAACCCCCTTTACACAGCCCTTGGCCTAGATGAGAAATGGTACGATGATTTTAGAAATGCAGAGTCTAACTTCTATGGTGGTTTAAAGCAGAAGAACGAAGGCGATGGGACAAACACTGCTCTAAGCTTCTCAGGTGCACAGAGGCCTCAGCCAAGTGCAGAGTTACAGGCTAAGCTAGATACCTATTACACGATCCCTGGAGGCACAGGAGAGCGCTCTGCATTCCTCAAGCAGAATCCTGATGTACTAGAGCATTGGGCTAAGGGAGATCAGTTCACTAACGCAGAGCGTATTGCCATAGGCCTCGAGCCAGTTAGTGATGAAGAGAAATCTAGCGGTGGTAAGTTTGCACGTTCCTCTAAGGGCGGAGGCGGAGCTCGATCAAACCCTAACCGTATAACAATAAAGTCTTCCGACTATGATAATCCAATATCCATTGACTCTGCGCCAAAGGCACGCATCACAGTTAAGTCAAATAACAAAAAAGTTGCTATAAAAGCACGTAAAGCAAGGAATGCCAAGGTGACGACAACGAAGCAAAAAAGTGGTAAGATAAAGGTAAATAACCAAAAGAAACAAACATCATGACCTTTGAAGAAATCTTCTCCACATATTACATAGAATTCCGAGCAGACAGTGATGTTCCAGATATCACCGATCCTGAGTATCTAATGGCAAAGAAGTTTGCAAACGTAGCCATCAATAAATGGAAGCAGGTTGATGGTGTTTTGTGGAATGAACTATGGACTTCACGAGCAATCTCCGAAGAGGGTGACGATACTATCGTTGCAGGACAGCTGGAGTATGAGGCACCTGATGACTTTGTGTTCCCAGGTGGGTATATACGTTTAGGTGGCGGTGATCAGTCCTCACAAATATTACAGGTCTACTCCCCTGAAGAGGCCCAGACAATGCGCGGTACGTTTGCCTACTTCACTGGCAACCCCGCAGATGGATACATGCTCAGGCTAAGTAGTGTTGCTGACAATCTGGCTGGTCTGGCTATCGACTATGACTACTACCGTGCGCCCGTGCTTATGGAAAATGCTTCTGATATACCCGATATGGCAGATCCATACTTTATTGTTAACTCTATGTTGGCCGATCGATTCCGTGGAGCTAGAAACTTCCCAGCCTACCAGACGGCTAAGCGTGATGCAGATTCCGCACTTCAGAATATGATTACTAGGAATGCAATGGGGACACCTACCCGTGGATGGACAATACGGGATACGGTTCCTGGGTTTGGTAGCAACAACATAAACGACCGATTTGGTATATAGGCCATGAATATCCAAGAAGTTTCGCTTCCAACTACTAGCGAGCCTTTTAACTTCTATCCCCAAGAGAGTTTCTCTAGAGGGGTTATAACCCTTGTAACTGAGTCAAAGATTCCTAAGAATGCTCTTAAGGAGGCAGACAACATCCTTTTAAAGGAAGATGGATCACCCTCACCTCGCTGGGGTGTAGGTTGGTATGGCACATCACCTTCATCAGCTGCATTGGACGGTGCTGCATACTTTGAAACATCAGCAGGTGCCGTACACATTATTGCCGTAGCTGGAGGCACTATCTATCGTTCCATAAATGATGGTTCAACCTGGACTGCGTGTACAGGGGCAACGCTAACCGCTGGCTTTAAGTGTGATTTTGAACAGGCAGCATCATTTCTATATATCGTTAACGGGGAAAATCCAATTGTTCGTTACGACGGAACTACTACCTTGCAAACATATACAGCGCTTACAACACCAAGTGCCCCAACGCTTACCAAGACCGGTCTAGGCGGAACGGTATATACTTATTATTACTCAGTATCGGCTGTTAACAATGTTGGATTCACTGCTGCCTCGACCCAGGGAACCATAACGGTTGATAGGTATAGGGATAGATGGGATACTTCAAACTTCGTTAAACTTACTTTTCCAGCTGTAACGGGAGCTGTCCGATATGACATATTTGTGGGCAACTCGGCGACTGATCCACTTGTATACCTTGATTCTATCTCTGCAAATGGTGTTGGCACACAGGAATATACTGATCAGGGTAGTGCCTTGGAGAACAGTAATGTTATTGCTCCTACCGACAATACTACTACAGGCCCTGTTGTGGGAAGAATGTCTTATGTAGGCTCACGATTATGGGCGACACAAGATAAGACTAACAAATATAGGGTTTGGTGGACAGGCTCAGGCCAGTACATAGGTTACTTCTCAACTAGCTATGATGGTGGCTATATCGATCTCCAGAAGGGTTCACAATTCAAGCCAACTGAGGTAGCAGATTATCGTGATGGTAAAGGAACACCACTAGCAACTGTCTGGTGTAGCTCCAAGGATGGACGTGGATGTGTATGGCAGGTGTCGCTAGAAACCCAGACTATTGGCGATTTTAGCTTTACGTCACCAGCAGCTTACAAGCTACCAGGTTCACGTGGTACTGATGCTCCTGATAGTGTAGTTAATGTTCTTAATGACTTTATGTATTACAACTCTCAGGCAGTCTACAATCTTGGTTCTAGGGCTCAATATCTTAACTTACTCTCAACCGATGAGAGCAGCGCTAACATACGACCTAGTGTTAAAAATGTCTCTCCAACTGCATCTTCTAAAGTTACCGCTATCTACTATGATGCCAAGGTATTCTTTTCTGTCCCGTATAACTCAAGTGACAACAATGCTGTGATTGTCTATGACACCGAGAAGAAGGCATGGCTACCTCGAGCCTTCACTATTGGGTTTGAGAAGTTCTTCCAATACACCGATACCAGTGGTAGCCAGCATCTACTTGCTTGGAAGCCAGGAGACACACGTCTAAGTGAGATATCTTCTGCTATACGAGGAGATTACGGCCAGCCATTTACCACTTCACTCACTACAGGTCTTATCCCTGTATCAAAGAACCGTTTTGAGTTTATGTGGGTAGAAGAGGCAGAATTTGAGCTATCCCAACCAACTGGGAAGATAATTGTAGAGCTCGTTGGTACAGAGAGAAATAAAGGTTTCAAGACGGTGAAAACAAAACCAGTTGACTTCAAATACAAGCTTACCAACACTGGTTGGTCTACATTTGCCTGGTCAACCACACCCTGGTCTGATTCCTCAGTAGTTCCAGAGGTGTATTCTGAGTCTTCAGCTAAACGTTACTTCTCGGTTCAGAGGGAGTTGAATGCATACCAGTTCCATATTACAACTTCATCAATAGATTCGGATTATATCCTACGAACACTCCAGATAAATGGAACCCCTACCCAATCAGGAAAACCGAGAGAATGGAGGGTATAAAGAGAGTGGCGTGTATAGTATGATACAATGTAATAAAATAAGGAAAAACAAAAATGCCAGATCTTAGCAGTGTTACTACAAATTTCTATGCTACATCCAAAGAGGGTTTCAGCACTACAACTTCATCAACCGTGTTGTCTGGTGCTGTTACTGTCCCGTTAAACAGTACATCAGGGTATGTAGATGGAGATGTGGTATCGCTTACGATCGATCCGGCATCAGCCTCTACCAAGCAGATATTCACTGGTACAGTTAGTGGTCTGAATATCATCAATGTTAAATGGACTGAAGGTACTAACCAGGATCATGCGGCTGGATCGCTTGTTGTTGACTATGTATCTGCTACCCATCAAGCATTACAGACAAAGGGTAATCTAGTTCATGCAAATGCTGATGGTACTCTAAAGTCTAGTGCTGTTACATCGACTGCGCTAGCTGATAACTCTGTTACAACAGCAAAGATACTTAACTCAAATGTAACACCAGATAAGCTAGCAACAGGTGCAGCCAAGGCATATGTGGCTACAGGTGAATCTACCTCAAGTACAACTTATACCGACCTAACGACTACCACAGATACTGTTACAGTCACAGTTGGTGTCAACGGTGTTGCTCTTGTATCGGTATTTGCATATGGTAATAACAACTCTAACAATGCCATATCTTATCTATCATTCGCCGTAAGTGGGGCAACCACTATTAGCGCGGGTGTTGGGGCCAGCGGTACTCCTGACATACTTGTTCAACAACCCTCTGGTCAAAATGGTAACAACTATACTTACTCTGCTACCATTCTTGTGACTGGACTTACTCCTGGATCTACTACATTCAAAATGAAATATAAGGTATCTGGTGGTACAGGCTTATTCAACCAAAGATACATATCAGTGGTACCCCTCTAAAGGACAATCAGTGGCTACTAAGATACAAGAGCAAGAACAGCGTGAGAAGTTGCTAAGCATTGAGCAGACTCTTCGAGAGAATATAATACCGAAACTTAATGACGTTAAGCTAACTGTTAACATCATTGCTGAGAAAGAATACATCACAAGGTCAGAAGTCAAGGAAGAATATGCTACTAAAGAGGATGTCACATTCATAAAGAGAGTTGTTTATGGGGTGATTATGGCAATACTCCTTGGATTTATTGGTTTAGGATTCGCAATAATACAGAATAGGTTGGTGCAATGAGTGAGAAATTCAACAAAGAGCATTTAGTCGTTTATGTATTCCTTGGCATCATTGCCCTGTCTGCCCTTGCCTTCACATATACAGTGTTTTCACCAGTCGATGTCCTACGTAACTGGTATATAACTACAGACAAAAATGAATATAGCGTTGGTGATACCATCAAGACTACGAGTAAGTATGACAAAGTCATGTCTGTTAGTGGTAAGAGTAAGCGATACATAGAGTGCCTCAATAAAAACGGGAGCTGGCAGAGTTATCCAATATCAGAATCCAGTGCAAATGCAGTGGTAGGAACTGGTGAGGTGACTAACCTAACTATCATACCCGAAGAGATACCAAATACAGATACTAAATGTCGTGTATATTTCCAAGTAGAATATATCATATATATGTACAGGCCCTTTATTGAGGATGGATATTCAAATGAGTTCCACCTTAAGCCAAAAGATGGTATTACTAAGGATGACAGTATAACCTCAGGAGGAGATATAGCTATGAAAGATGACATAATTTACTCTGCCATGCCTGAGTCTAAAATACATATAAAAGAACCTCCAACCGTTAACAATACGCCCATTAGCACCCCAAAACAAGAAGAGCCCCCAAAGACAGAGCCATTACCAGCACAAGAGCCCACCCCTCAACCAAGTGTGATTCAGCAGATATTAGAGAGCTTGTTCAACCTAATAAGGATATATTAAAGGAGAGACAATGATAGGCATAACTCGAGACAGAATACCTGGCATACCTCAAAGTAACTATGTTGGTGGAAAGCCGTCCATGATAATTCTCCATGAGACAGCCAATCAAAGCTCAACAATTGATAACGAGGTAGCTTATGTGAAGCGTACATGGGATGATGCTTTCTACCACTACCTTGCTAGCTGGAATAAGGTAGTAGAGGTAGCTGATCCATCCTACATAGCATGGGGGGCAGGACCAGCGGCTAATCCATATGCGATTCATATTGAACTTGTGAGGGACAATGGCAAGAACTTTGGTGATGCATACAGCAACTGGCTAGACACCGCTGTGATGCTCGCAAAACAGTATGGTATACCGTGTAAGTTTAACTCACAGCAGAACGGTATTGTCACACACCACTGGGTAAGCGATAATATGGGTGGAACTGATCATATCGATCCAGACTCATGGCTTGCGGCCAATGGTATTACACTTGAAAAACTTGAAGCAGATTTAATTAACAAATATGGAGGAGCATACGATATGAATCCAGGACAAGTAGATGAGTTTATCTCATGGTCTTACAACCAAATAGCAGCAAAGGCGCCAACAGATGCAGAGTTCAAGTTTCACCGTCAGCAATTCTCTCAGCAAGGGGACAAGTGGGCAGTCGAGCTCGTTAAGGGATTTAAGGATGACAATGTGGCATGGAAGAAATACAAGTCACAACTAGATACCGCAAATGCAGCCCTATCGCTTAAGCCAAGCCAATTTGAACCAGTAACAGAGACTGTATACAAGAAAAAAGCATAACATAATTTAATAGTTGCTACTGCAAAGGTACAAAAATAGTAGTATACTAGGTAAAACAGGAGAAAACAAACATGAACTATACTCCCGCACAGATAGCCAAGTTTCTGACAGCTGCTGTAACAGGATTGAGCACTATCGGTGTATCATTTGCCCAAGCTCTTAAAGAGGGCGGCATAACTCCAGATGAGTGGGCTGTCTTAATACCAATCATTAGTGGTGCAATCCTTACCGCCATTGGTGTCTTTGTAGTGCCTAATGGTTTAGAAGGAGATAAGAAAGATGTTTAGACGATTAAGTCTAGTAGCGGTATTCTACATATTAGGGCTTCTTACAGCTCCTAAATCAGGTATTGAGAACCGTACCTATATCGTAAAGTGGATTAAAGACCAAAATAAGAAACTAAGGAAGCAAAAATGAACCTACTACAATTCTTTATTAACCTTGTCCTAGCCATTCTAGCTTATGTGATCGTGGCAAACCTATTGAACTACATTGGCGTTACGGGATTATTGAACTTCCTTGTTTCATTAATAGGCGGAGTTGCCGTATTCTTTGCTAACTTTGCGAGAAGAATGGTTGCTTAAAACCCATGGCTAAGTATGAAATGGTGAGGGGCGATTACAGAGAATTGTTTGTAATGGTTCCACAGAGCGGATATCAATCTGGCTCTACACTATTCTTCGTAGTCAAACAGGCGTTGGATAATGATACAGATGACAGTGACGCTGTGTTTCAACTTAACTTAACAGATGCGGATATTGTTGACAGTGCCTTCTCTCTAAATGGTGAAACCTATATTAGATATAGGGGTGTGATTACAAGTGATATGACAAATACTTACGCTATGACCTCAAAGAAAATCAAACTAATTGCTGAATTCCAATATGTAGTACCTGGGGTGAAGCCAACTACCTACCCTCAATTCGACTTTATCCTGTATAAGGATGCTAATCGCAGGAGGACTATATGATGCAGACCCTCAAATCAATTGATGATATGACTATTATTGTGCTCGATGGCGGGCTAAGAGGACAAAGTGGTGGTATAAGTGAGAGCGAAACTACTATTATTATTGAAGAGGCTGTTTCCCAGGCAGCAGATGACGCTATTGCGTTCGCGGTGGCACTATGAACAGAGTAATGACAAACTATGTCTTTGACCCTATAGCTAAGACGGTCAAGCTTAATGATGTGGGATCACTTAATCAGGGTGATGTTTCCCTTATTACCAACGTTACCCGGGGTGCTATCATCTATCAGTTCAACTCTGCAACAAAAGGTGGAGCTATAGCTTATAACGTCATAACCCTTGACTTCGATACTTCATCAATGAGTGCATCAGATGAGCTCCGCATTGACTACCACGATGAAGAGGAACCAGTATATTTCCGTAAGCTTAGCGAGTTCACCGATACCGTGGGTATCAAACACAAAACCGTCGTGATCGATTCCCTACCTGACATTTTAGCCAATGGTGACTATGTCTTACCAATCACGGACGTGGCGGGATACACTACTGCAACCTTTGAAATAAGCGGTACGTTCACAGCCAACCTGACTTGTTATGATGGGGTTACTGGAAACGACATGCAGGTTGTACCTCTTAGTTTCGGTACTACTGAGGACATTACTACCATCATAAGTGGCGCAGGACTCTTTACTGCCCGACTTAAAGCTCCTAAGCTCGCGCTGCGTGTCACCTCATACACATCAGGTACACCTAAATTGACACTTCATCTTTCGAGTTCTCCCTACACTTCTCGTACAGTCTCAACAGTGAGCACATCTTTAAGCACTATTGATACTGCAAGGGCACTGAGTGGCGCGGCAGTAACAACGACTACTGGTGTCGATTCCCGATCTAAGCGACAACTCTTTTACATGCTCTCTGTGACAGGTACAGGCGGTACTACCCCACAACTAGTGGTAAGTGTAGAAGCATCGGTAGATGGAAACACACCTTGGTATCCTGTAAATCACTCTACTGGTCTTCCGGTAAATATTAGCATCACAGCTAACGGTGATTATTCCCTAGGGGTAACTGAACCATTCGGTAGGTTTGTTCGCCTAAAGTACACCGTTACAGGCACAAGTCCAACATTTACAGTAACATCTAAGCTTATCGCAAAGGACTAATATGAAGGGCATAAACTACGGACACCATCTAGTAACAACCGAATTTGTCGTAGGAGGTGTTCTTGACTCAGCTCGTTATGAGAGTGTTGTTAGAGCCGAGATGTTGGAAATACTTAAGCAAGGGTTTGATGAAATCCGCTTAGACTATCCACAGTGGAATGGAGCTTCCTGGACTTCACCTGCATTTGAGCGACGTAAGCTAAGCGTTCGTATAGCATTAAGTCTTCCATTTAAGAAGGTGTTATGGGGGGTTGTTCATACTCGGCCAACTGTTACCGCTGCTAACTATCCAAATTCTCGTGACTTCATACTAAACACTTTGTTGCCGTGGGCACAGGGCGTAAATGACTCACGACTATGCATGTCGATTGGAAATGAGGAAGAGCCACATGTTGATGGCACGACCCTAACCGCTGCAACCATGCGTTCCAACCTTCTCACACTTGCAACCAGTGCTCAGGCAATCTATACAGTTGGTCCTGTATATTATGATGCTTCAATCGATTCAGTATATGGTGGTGGTAATGTATGGGGAGATAACAGTATTGGTAGCCTCGATTTACTCGGTATCAATGTCTATAAAGGCGTGCTTCCCGACTATGCTGGTTTCACGGCGGCCGTAGCAGATATATATTCCAGGTTTGGTAGCAAGATATATTGTGGTGAGTACAATACCGGTAATGGATTTGATGACATGATCTCATATGGCAGAAGGTACGCCGAAGAGATCTATTCCAAGGTGAACATCGATCGACGAAATATTCTTGACTCGTATAATATTCCATGGTACTTCTTCTCTTATGCTGCAAACTCAAACCCAGCTAACCAGCCTAATGCATTCGCGCTTAAGATGGCAGACGGGACATTTCACCAACTCTGGGATGTACTGTAATGGCAGACTTTGTACTTGTTAACCAGGCTCCCATCGAAGTTATCCTAGATGGTGGTCTTAGAGGTGAACAGGGCCCCCCAGGGGATGCTGCGGATACTTTGGTAGAATCGGTCAACGGTCAGCAGGGCATAGTGGTACTCGATACTGATGACATATCAGATACTAGCTCAGCTAATAAGTACGTGACCTCAGCCGAGAAAACAAAGCTTTCAAATCTATCAGGGACAAATACAGGCGACCAGGATCTTTCGGGCCTAGTTCCAAAAACTACTACTGTAAATGGCCATGCCCTATCTTCAAACGTAACTGTCACAAAATCTGACGTTAGCCTTGGAAATGTAGATAATACATCCGATGTAAATAAGCCAATATCTACTGCAACCCAAACAGCTCTAGATGCCAAGCAGAACTCCTTGGGCTTTACACCTGAGAACATTACTAACAAGAGCACATCCACGTCCTTGGGATCATCAGATACGTTGTACCCTACTCAGAATGCCGTTAAGTCTTATGTAGATACGCAGGTAGCTGCAGTTGAGGGCAGCGATGTGGATAGCTTTAACGGACGAACAGGCACAGTTCTTCCCGTAAGTGGCGATTACACGGCAACACAGATTACGAACTCACCCTCTGGTACTATTGCCGCAACGGATGTTCAGACAGCAATAAATGAGCTAGGCACAGAGAAAGAGGAAGTCGCCAATAAAAGTACGTCTACCGCTCTCGGCGCCTCAAACACCCTCTATCCCTCACAGGGAGCAGTAAAAACCTATGTTGATACTCTAGATGCCCAGAACGTCAAGCTCACAGGCACACAAACGGTTGCTGGCGATAAGACATTCTCCGGTAATACTACCTTACAAGCGATTACAACAATATCTCAGGGCTTCCGCTTCGGTGCATCAAACCGTACCACCGCCCTAACTCTTGCATCTAATTCAGCCGTATTGAACTTTTGTAACGCAACAACAGCTGGGTTTACCATTACCCTGCCAACAGCTACAGGTCGACCAGGTCAGATGTTCTACTTCAAGAAAACTGACGCTACTGCCAATGTGGTAACTATAACAAGGTCGGGCACCGAAACAATTGATGGTGCAGTGTCGCAAACATTAACAACCCAGTACGCAGCGCTTACGCTCGTATCGGATGGTGCAAACTGGTTTATAGGATTATAAGGAGGATCAATGGCATATTTACCTAACACAGGGCAAAACCCACAGGGGGAGTTTGTTAGCATCCCTGTAGGTGGAACAAAATTTGTAACTACTACACCACTTGCTGCCAGTGCAAGTGTTAATACCGGCTGGATGTCGACAAAGGGGTATGGGTCACTTCTATATGTCATACGGTCCGACCAGGCCAGTGCTACTGGGGGCATCACTGTAGAGTACAGCGATGATGGCACTACTGCTATTCCTGGTGGGGGAGCAATATCATATACAGCTAATCAGCTGAACACACAGATTCAACGTGTACTAGTCCCGAAAGCACAATATACCCGCATTACATACCTTAATGGTTCTACTGCTCAAACTAGTTTTAGATTAGAAGTAAAACTTTCTACGACTCTAGTGCAGCCTACCGAAGGGAGCCACAGCGTTCCTGTAACAGACTCTGCTCTTGGAATGTATGTAGTCTCGGATGAACAGCTTACCGATGGTACTAGCTACGATCGTATCCAACGTACAGGTAATGCCAAGAATGTTTATGTAGTAAATCAAAGTAGCCCGGCTACCTCAGTCAGTGTGACTAACTTCCCATCCAGCCAGACAGTGAGCGGGCCTCTTACAGATACACAGTTACGAGCCACACCAGTAAATATAAATCAGGCTCAGCCCAGCACTGCAACTGTGACAACTGCCACTACGCTGGCCACTGTTACGACAGTTCTTGCAGCTAACTCTAGCCGCAAAGGTGCGACATTTTTCTCCGTTACAGGAACAATTTTTCTTAAACTGGGCACTGGAGCTTCTGCTACAAGCTTTACAACTCGCGTTGTCACTAATGGTATGTATGAACTGCCCAAGCCTGCGTATACCGGGGTAGTGACCGCTATTGGAGCAGGCACACTCAATGTAACCGAGGAGGTGTAATATGCCTTTAACACAATACTGCGAAACTATAGTGGGTGGTGTCCATCGACAAACTCCTAAAGAATTTGCTGGAACCGCTGTTAGTAATTCATCTGGGAAAGTAGTGTTTAACATGACAGAAGATGGTACTGGAACAGGCCAAGCACTGTTTACGGCTGTTCAGCTAGAGACGTTAACTTACTGTGACTTTCAAGCCAACCGAATCATTAAGTGCATTAACCCAGTAGTATCTGGTGACCTTAAAACTCTTACCATGGATGTGAAGCAGAACGGCTCACTACTCAGTCTTGGATTAATTCCCTTCGAGCAGGCCGCCACTGGTATATCTATTACCATGCGTATCCAGGGAGTATAGTGTAGAAGTGCATGATTGCACAGTTTCCTACTTTAAGGCAAAGCAAAAACCCCTCGCATTATAACGAGGGGTGCTTTGTTTACTCAAACTTCTGTACAAATGCTATTGCCTCACCGGCACCTTTCGCGACGGTAGTGGGTATACCAGCTGCATTAAGAGCACTTACCCACTCGTGTTGCTCCAGTGAGGTTTTAGAACCTCTTACACGTTTAAGCTCAATACCTATTAGACGATCATTGACTATCACCAGGTAATCCACAAACCCTTTAGAGGTACCCTGACGCATCATGCGGATAGCTCTACGACGGGCCTCAAGACTACCACCTGTTTCATTTGGGATGTGAGTAAACTTATGGCCTCTCAGGCGTAGATAAGCTACTAGCGTCTCACCCTCTTCAGATTCCAAAGGAACACGTTGATTCATCGTCTAGCCCTTGGTTTTATGAAAGACACTCGATATAAATCCAGCCTTGAGCGCTTCGGTAGATTGAGCCTGCTCTTTAGCCAGTCGTGTTTCGGATCCAATGATTCCATCTTCCCAAATAACCGAACTATCTTTCGTTGTTTGCGTGTCTTCCACCGGCGCCACAGTAGTAGTACTAGTTTTACGGCGGCTGATGCTACCACCTTTACGCCCTGCCACACTAGCCCTGCTAGGCCCTGTAAGACCGTCCCTACCAACTTTATTACTAGCAAAACCCCCTGTGTTAGAACGTCTACCGCCAATAGAACCAATCCTCTTAAAATGATCCGGGTACCTTTCGAGTACTTTAGCGACTGCTTTAGCTGCCCCCTCTTTTGTCTGTGCCATAAATCCTCCTCCTTAGTTGTTGAATTTGTCTGCATATTATACCTGTCCTCTGGCTTCAGCTTGGAGATGGTTCCAGCGTGATTGTTTCACACCGACGAGTCTCCAAGCACTGCTTGTCTTACGGGTTAACATTTTGATCTGTCCTTTAATGGATGCCACTTCCTGCCTGGCCACTGTCTCTGCCGCTGAAGGAGATTTACCATCTTTAATGGCCTTCTTATACTGCTCGGCCTCAGCCTCCTCTAACTGCATCTCTAGGTGTGCAAGGTGTTCTTCCACGGCTGATGTGTAGGTAGCTAGTCTGTCCATTTGCTCGCTTAGTATTGGGAGACTAGTAATACCTTCTCTGCTTTCTAGCCTGCGCTTGCTATCTTCCATTCCTCTAAGAGCGGTTTCTAGATCCATTGTCTGTACCTCAGAAAGGAATATCTGATAGTTTTATTGGCTGATCTGCTTCTTCATCTCCAGGCAGTTCATCCTGCTGATGGGCGGTGGCGTATACCTGGTCGGTGGTCAGTGGAACGTTCAGTGCATCATCTAGCTTGTTCTCAATCTCTAGAAGCTTGCTGTATACCCTGCGCATGCCATCTAAGACCTCGTTAGACTGTACATTGGCTGGGTTTGACATATCTTTAAGTGGTGCAGCTTGTGGGGTTTGTGAGCCACCTTTAACAAGCTTAGCCTTCCATGAATTGTACTTCTGATCAAACTCTAGGCTCTCTACCTGTTGACCAATCTGTGGCCAACCGAATACTGATACTACTTTGTTGTCTTCCAGCTTGACTTCAGCGATGTTCCATTGGCCGTATTGGCCTTCACCAGTTCGCTTGCTTGGGTTTACGATTTCTATGATTTGCATTTATTTATTCTCCTTCTTACTTGCCCAGTACTTCTTCATAGCAGCTGATTGTTGGGCTTTACGTTCAGCTGTTCGGGGTTGTTTGCGTTTATCTGTATATACAGCAGAGTCAATCGCCTCCACAGCCTTATGATACTTTCTATACTTAATCTTGTTAATTAGCCTATTAAACATCTTTCCACTCCTTTGTTTCAATTAATACTTCTCTTAAGTAATCGATCCTGTGTGCAATATCTCTTATCCACAATGCTTGGATTAGATTTGTGATTGCGAATAGTGAGAATATCCATCCTATTTCTTCCATACATTCTCCGATTGTTCCATCCACTCTCCTGAGCATGGCTCTTCATTATAGAAAAAGTCATTCCAAATGCCTCCACGACTGTTTCTGTTCCCGAACCAGCCACCGTCTATTTCCTTACAGTTACAGGCAGGTAGTGTGCCATCCTCCTGGTAACGTACCCAGTAGCGTTTAAGTGAAGTCCAGTACTCATCAATATCAGCCTCCAGTTGTGGTGACCATAGTAGCTGCTCCTCTGCAAACCTAAGATCGTCCTTGCTGATCTTGAGAATACGGGCCTCATCTAACTCTGGATACTGCTTCCGCAACATGCACATGTATGTACCAAGCTGGTACCTGTGGAGGTGGCTGATGCCCTTGCCCTTCTGCCAAGTAAACGCCTTGGAGTTTTGAGTTTTGTAATCATAGAGAATCAGTTTACCCTCTTCAACATGTACTAGGTCATCAAAATGTCCCTTAACTCCCCACTGCTCATCAGTAAGCTCTACTTCCTGTGCAATGGATACGCCAGCTTCCTTGGTAATCCGCTGCATAAACTCGTGAAAGTGTGTCCCAGCCGCGAAAACCCTCAATGACCTAGTGTCACCTTGTCTCTCTGGGACAGTCGGTATGCCCAACCGTTTCATGATCACATACCTAGGGCAGTAACCTGCGCTACTAGCCCGGAAGTAATCTTTAGGGTATTCTTGAGAGTTATTATCAACTATCCATTTATCGATGTAGGGTCTTATCCCAGTACTAAACAAGTCCATTTCTTTTGTAAACCTTAGGGTCACGTATTATATTCTCGTAATCCCATCCTTTCTTGATTCTGTTTCTAAGTGTTTCGGGATGAATTCTTGTCCTACGTGCTATCTCCATGAGAGTCATCTTTCTACCATCAACCATGATCGTATTTGTACGACGAGTGTTATTTGCTTGCATTCTATGGGTTGCCCATCGGCAATTGTCAGGTGAGTAGTCCTTATTGGTGTTTATCCGGTCAAGGCTGTGACTCCTGGAAGGTCTTTTACCCATGTCTTCTAGAAATGCCGGAAAGTCATTTAACCACCGATCACACACTTTGATACCTCTTCCACCATAGTCCTTATACTGTTTATTGTTCATCCCATAACATCGGTACTTCATGGATTTCCATGTCTTGTATTCAATAGTCTTGCTTAAGCCGTGCTGCATTCCCACTCCTTTCTATATAGTTATATTCTATTGTACTTATGCTTATATGTCAATGAGTATATTGTCTAATACGCCCCGCCTCCTCTTTAGTACATTTCTGCATATAGGAGCCATCGAAGTTGTTAGCCGGTATCCAAAATGCAACTGTTAGCATCTCATCCTCTGATAGTAGAGTATAACCAACCTTCTGGTAGTAGTCTCGCTTACTAGTAGGAACCTGCTTCTTAACAGCGATGCACTTCACACCCTCTTCGGTAATGATGGGTCCAAAGGCTGTCTGAGCCTCTGTGAGCTCACCAGCGCTTAGTTGATGGGCAGTATCGATATATGGCCTGTCTGTCTCCCTGAAGGACTCTATGGAGTTTATACGGAGACGCTCCTTGCTATTAAGATGGGTAGCGCCACTGTCCATTTGACGCTTGATCTCGGTAGCATACTGGGGAGCTACATCAATAGTCTCCCCCTTCGTCGTTGTGATACGCCAGTAGTTATTCATCAGTCTTCTTCTGGAACCCAGGCTTATTCTTAGAGAGGTACAGCATCTGCTCTGCTTGTGATTCAAGCATCTCTACATGCCTATCTATGGCGTTGTGGATGTTCTGCCTTGATGTGTCTAGCTCCTTGGCAATATCTGATGGTAACCATCCTAGACCGTAGAGATGAGAGACAAAATCATCATAGCGGCCTGACTCACGTAGGTATTCTAGGTATTCTTTATTTACCATTTTATCTCTTCCTTTACTTTATGTTTATTGATATACCCTGCCACACTGACAAACTTATCTTCTAGCTGACTAATGCTGTTAATAACAGGGCAGTAGGGTTGTCCCTGGGCAGAGGCCATTACCTGAATTAATGTAGCTATCTCATCTGAGCCATGCTTCTTAGCAAGCCGTGCAGCTGCATATCGGTCATAGCGTGATACTTTAGTTACGTTGAAGTACTGCTTGAAGGCATCCACGATCTTTCCTATATCTTCATTACCATACGTTAGATTGAGAGCCCCTGCCTTCTCCAACGCCTCAGCAATAGCCTCTGCCTTACTGCTGTATGTCTCAATTACCTTTATCACCTCTATTCTATTCATATCCTACCCTTTATCGTTCTCCTTTGTTCTTACACTTTCCATATGGTCACATAGTCTTCTCTTACATGCGTTCACAACGGTACGATACCCTGGATCACCTAACCAGATGACTCGATACTCTAGCCTATGTCCAAATAAAATACAAAAAGGGTTAATCATCTTTAATTCCTGTTAGTGTTGATAGCTTTTGGCGTTGTTCGTTGCGTAGCCTATCACGTACATAATCCATCGGAGGATGGCTGTAACGGCTTGTATCACCCTTAAATTCATCTTCTCCTATTGCTAGGTTGCCGATGCGGTGAGCCTCGGAGATTATGATCTCTTTTATGTAGTCAAAGTTGTGTGTTGTTCGATACTGTGGATTACCGCCCATTGCTATAACAATTTTTCTATCCAGTTCTTGGTTATCTAGTGGGGTCGTCATGACTCAATCACCTCGACTATCTCATGATATATTTCATCCATAATATCGTCGTCGAAGTCTATGTGGATACCACGCCGATCATTTAGGTTCTCTACAATTTCTTTGGCTTTTTCTAAGTTTGTCATTACTTAGTCTCCTTATTAGATGATTCCAATGCGGCTATCGTTTCTTTTGACAAATTATTCATGGGTTACCTCCGCCGGAAAGTCCTTACTATTCTCTGTATACCTGTATCCATGTACGTTCTTTAGATGCTGTTTAATAGATTTGTAGTTTAGTGTTCTTTGGCAGTGGGTACAAACTATGGAAGATCTGCTTGCTACTGCTTGGTTATATTGTTCTTCAGTCATTTGAGTTCTCCTCGTCTTCCCTCTCCATATGAAATACTTCGCTTAACAACAGGGACTTTAGGCTGGTTCGTTTTATTTTTGCCTTTTTTCGTAGAACTATCTCGACCCACTCATCACCAGTATCGGGATCAACAAAGTTACTGCCTGCTACAGTCTTGTAGCCTAATCGACGCAACCAGTTATATCTCAGTGTACTCATTCTAATACCTCCTCATTACTAATTACTCGTTGTTCGTATACTACGGTGACGTTATTCTCTGCTTCCCCGGCTGCTTTTTTAAAGGCCGAGGCTTTCTCCTTACTGGTGAATATAAGGGTGTAAGATACATCTTCATCCAAGTTGCTTACCACGCTCACATGGTGCTTATATCGCCTCCTAGGGGGTTTTGGTGTCCATAGGGGAGGGACGTTTTTAAAGTAATCTTTTAGTTTACTCATATCACCCCTTTGTTATCTAGATACATGGCTACAATAAATACGAAGGTCACACCAGTGAGGAAGCCTGCGAGGAAGATGAGGCTATCCATTGATTTCCTCTTGTGCCTGTTTAAGGTTTGTCACCGTCTGCTCTTCCATAAAAGCCAGGAACTCTTTTTTTCCTGCTGGAATGTCGGCAGTACTCCTAGCGAAGCATTCAGGCAAGACAGCTAAGACTTCGGGACAATTAACGCCATACCACATCATGTCGTTTTTACCGACTATCGAAATTGCCTTCAACATTTCAAGTCTTCCTTCCAGACGTGCCTCCAAAGCTATTTGTTGGGTGTGGGATGTGGATTGTTCACGTAGCTCCATATCCACTAGCTTTCTAAAATGTACGCCAAGCGATATAGCCACTGTTGCGGAGAAGACTTTTGCCTGCGGAATTGTCATATTCGCCATAGCACTCCGCGTCAAGCAGTCGCGTATTTCATTCCATATCCTATCCGACTCGGTAAGCTTTGGTCTGCCCAGTGGTCTTTTCTGGTCTCCATCATTCTCCTGCATATTTACTCCTCTCAGCTTCAATAGCCTCTAGCGGCACCACTCCTAGCTTCACTGGTTCACCTTCATATTCAAATGGGATACCCTTCTGGTCAGCACTAATGGTGAGTTTTTTCTTTTCCAGTCTATCCAACAATGCTAGTGCCTCTGATTCGACGAGCTGCGCGAGGTCTCTTACTACCGCTTCGGTATCAAAGTATTCGATTTCGTCCATACTGAGATTCGTGTGCTCCTCGCCACAGTCACACATGTTATTTTTCAGGAAGCACTGCTCAATCTTTTGTATTAGCTGGTTATTCTGTGTGGTCATAGATTCTTCTTCCCCAAGATTCACGATGCTGTCATGCATACAGAGCCATTCACACTTTGGATTCTTCTTGATGTGCTGTTCAATCGCCCATTGTGGATGTTTCATCTCTCTCCTTAATCTTCTCTACAAACTCATCTGCTTTAGTAAAGAAGTCTTGTATTAGGGTGTCTGTTTGCTGGAACATGCTTACTCCGTCTTTATTTTTAAGCTGTGCTCTAAGTTCGTCTCGGCGACGTAATTCCCGTTCGGTCATGAATGCCTCGTACTCGCTCACGCCAAGGGTAGATTTGGCAGCGATTAGTGTTGCGCGCCATTCAACCTCATCGATTCGTGCTTCAATGATCAGCTCTTCATTCTTCTTAAGCATTCTATGTTGATAGGTGTCTAGGGCGTTTTTTACTTCTTGGTGGACGAGGTTATCTATGGATTGCTTTAGATCGTGCTCGGCCGATGAGATATGTTGCAGATAGACAGGTGCATCTCTAAGACTTCGTGTGCGCATTTGATGTAGGGCGTTACTTACAGCCGCATCGCGTTTCTTTTCGTAATCACTGGTTGATGGTTGTGTGTTCATTTCTTTTTCCTCGCTATGCAGGGTTCTTTACACTCCTCGCAGTAGTATTTGACCTTCATGTATTTCAGTACCTCTACAGGAGCACCACAACAGTGGCTTTCGTATTTTGGGTACTCTTTTGTTTTTGGTTGTGTTTTAGGCATCACTTTCTCCTTTCAATCTCCTCATAGCCAACTTAGATGCAATAAACGCTGTTATCCATGTCCTAGTAAAGCCAGAGTCCATAAATTCCGTGGACTGTATCTCCCAATACCAGCGATAAGGAAGAAGGTTCTTTAGGGAGAATGAGTGGTAGACTCTAGAGATTGTTGTTTTCATAGGGCTAACGAATCCTCTCTAGCACTTCTGCCTTATACCAATCTCTTTTGGGTCGTCCATTGTCAGGATAGTCCCATGAGACAAGATAGTTATAACCCTGTGGGTCTTTGCGTGTAGACTCGATGACGCCACGGTCGTTACTGAAGTCATGCTTTACACGATCGCCAGCTTGCAACTTACTCATACTTCCTCTTTTCAGCTTCGATAACAAGCCGCGAGTCTCGAACTCCATCGTGGTAGCCGCCATCTCGGATTTTCTCCTTAACCTTAATGCTGCTGCCATGGAAGCTAGTATCAGGCAGTGCCTTCTCTAGCCTATCCAACAATGCTAGTGCCTCTTGGTTGATGAGGTTCTCGAGTTGCATTCGAGAGTCGGCGCAGGTAATAAAACTATCTCGGCTCTTATCACCACTGATGTGGTTTGATATATCGGTGCGAACAGCATCCTCGTGATCTTTTAAAATACGTTCTATGCCTCTTCTTAGCTCGCTATTCTGTGTACTCGTTGGCTTATTCATCGTCTGTATTAACGAAGGTCTATACCCTCTACAACCACAGCTCTGGCATATTCTGTCCGCTGTTTCCATATGTTCTGACTCTAAGTGACTACAATTAAGGCAGCGGGATGCTTCTTTGTTATTCTGTGTGGTCATGTCATCCACCCATCCTTATCTGATCTCTCGATCTTATCTAGTATTACTTGTGGCTTTGTGATGGCTGTTGCTGTAGCCATCCTCCAAGCCTTAGCTTTCTCTTCGCTACTGAATACAAACACACACTCTACATTTGGACTGATATGGGACTTTACTGTAGCTCTGTGGTAGTAGCGTTTACCTGTCTGCTTAGGTATCCAGTTAAGGGGTTTAAATCTACGATCTTTTATCCACCTGAACATTAGAACTCCTTGGATGATGTATCCGGTTAAATTAGTTTGGTGTCTTCTAGCGCCAATCCATGAACGTTTGGTGCGATGGTGAAGGTAAGATTGGGAACTACACTGAATTGACCCGTTCGAACGATACAGTACTCTCTGTTACCTCTCTCGTGGTATACAAGTACGAAGGCGGTGGTAATCTTATCTTCAGGTATCTCATTCAATATTTCTTTTAGTCTCTTCACAGTGAGAGGCTTATCATGTTTGCTCATGACTTCTCCTTAATCTTGTCGGCCTGTGATAACAGGTTTAAAACAGCCCCTTCAATATCCCGGTCGGTTGCATACAGGTCAATTGAAAAATCTCCGTCTAGGTTGGGGTAGCCCGCATACCAGCAATGACTGAGTTTGTCATACTGTAGGGTTAGTTCTCTTCCGCCACGAAGTTTCGGCAGCAGGTTGACTATTTCTTTTAGGTCACTCATACCTTCTCCTTTGATTTAATTATTTAGGGTCGCCTTCAGTCACATGTTCGTGACAATAATTGCACCATGTACCAGTGCAGGCTTCGCAAGTGTCTATATAAGCGTCGTGATTTTCATGCATTAGTTATCCCTCTTTGACTTAATTATTCGTCTATACTCTAATTCTTGATCTATCTGCTGTACTGGAATGGCTGCTAGAATGAATAGGATAATAGTCCCAAGGATTATTACAGGAGATAGGGTGATGAGAAATTCTAGCATTTGGTTACCTCTCTTATTTAGTTAGGTGGGGGCTACTTTGATTCGATAACCTCAATGATTTCTTGATAGATGTCTTCCATAATATCCTCGTCAAAGTCTATATCGACACCTCTTCGATCATTTAGGTTTAAGATTATTTGTTCAGCTTTTTCCTGAGACACTAATGCTGCATCTACTGCTTTTTGATTATCTATAAATCGTTGTATAACGTACTCTTTTAGAGTATCTACTGTCCAGCCTGATTCTTTTTCTGATGTCTCACCTGACATTATTCTGTAATTCCTAAGGCCATCATCTTTAGTCTCTTTGCTATATCTTTTGGTGTTGAACCATCCCACTCATTAGCAAATTCTCTCTCAGGAACTTTAAAGACATCTCTATATCTTCCATTATAGTGATTAGATATTTGTCCTACAGGAGTTTCTGCAACTACAACAAAGAAGTTATCTTTCCCAAAGCAAGGTTCACCATCACTATGTTTAAAGCTTAGATGAACATCATATAGCCCTTGTTTAGCCCATTCATTAAATATGAGAGCATTGTAAAGCATTCGATATTCATATAATTCATCAAACGTATGATAACCATCGCTCTTTAAATCCGTCAATGCTTCTTTTACGTCTAAAGCATCGTAGTCAAAAGGACGAGGATCTTGTTGACCAATCTCGTATTGTCTTTTTAATATTTTTATGTTTCTATTGCTCAATCTTGACATTACTTCATTCTATCCTTAAGAGAGGTTCCATCCAGGCAATGATCACTAGTATCTCTGTTCGGGAGATAGAACCCGCTCACTACCTCAGCAATATTTCCCTTTTCCACATTATCTAGCATGGTTATGCAGCAATAATGGCTTGTTGGGCTTTGTTTACTCATTAGTAGATACCTCCTTCTTGTAGTGGATTTCAGTTATATTACCTGAGAACATCACATCCATCCCCAGAAAGGGACGTTTTATCTCTCTGACTTCGGTAACTTCATAGCCTTCGTCTTCTAGCTCTTCGACTGCGTTATCGACTCGACGATCGTGCCAAGATGTGAATACATCATCGGATATTCTTTTAATGCCCATTTCGTTCGTTCCTTTTAAATTACGTTATTTGCTATCAATACAATGATTGCGAGGATACCACCTACAGCTGCAATAGCTGCATAGATCTTTCCCATAGTGAGGGATGAACCTTGTGTCTTGCCCTCACCCGTATTGAGTCTGTCTTTAAGATCAGCTACAACCTTTTCTAAGCCCTCCAGCTGCTCCTTAGTGGCAACTCCACCTCGTAGCTCATTTAGCAGCTCAAAGCGTTTCTCAGCGGCATTCTCTGCCTTTACGATAGCTTTCTCTTGAGATACCAGTGCAGCATCAATTGCTCGTTGGTCAGAGACACGGAGCTCTTTGAGATGATCTTGTCGCTCATCCATTAATACCTTGAGTATCTCTACGTTCCAAGAGCTAGACTCATGCTTCATGCTAAGCTGTCCTGCCACTGCTTTAGTACCTGCTTGGTATTTACCATTACACCATCCTTACCTATACTGCGTCGGTGAATCTCAGCTTCCAGTTCCTCTAAGGTGTACTTAGAAAGCTCCCACCTACGCTCCTCATACTCACGCTCGCCTGGATAATAAAACGGCTCACTCGTTGACTCAGGGGTAAGCTCAAAGTCATCCCCTAGTAATGTCGATACCCTACTCATACACCCTCTATTCTACTGGTAATCCCAGTGCCTTACTTAAAAACTCTTTATGTGTGATTGTCTCATGTGACGTACCAATATCTGCATAGGTCATAATAGCCTGCTTGAATGCACCCTGGTCAAAGCCCTTGTACTCCTCCAAATAATCAATAAGTGTATCAACAACGGTCCAAAGCGCCATCTCCCGTTGACGGCGCTGCAAATGGTCTCTTGTAAGCCGTATCTGCCCAAGCGCATCACCAATTCCATAAGCAATCTGCTGCGAGTCTATCTTACGACCCTTTGGGCCTCCAATGGTCTTCGGCTTACTAATCATCGTACCCTCCTGTCTTCTACGACACATTCGTTATTAGGTGCATCTACTCTAGGACATACATACTCAGTCTGACTCTTATCCTGAGCCATGTAGCAGGCTGTAAAGGCTGGTCTAGAGTTCATATCCCGTGCCCAGCTACATAAGCTATGCACTGTCTCGTTAACCCGCTTAGTACTCTCCTGAGGTGCTGAGATAAGCACATAGTATGTGTAGAAGTGCACCAGTGTTGTAGCAACAATGATTGCCCCTGCATATATTGCTGCATATCCCACAGCTTTTGGAACAGTCATCCTAAACTGCCACAAGTAACGCCAGTAGGTAGAACATCACCACACCAACTGTTACCACAATTACTCGACCCACCACCGCAAGAAGGTCACCCTGTCTCCTTATCTCTGCTACTGTGTTCACCCTTCGTTTTGTATACATATCCACTCCTTATTCTTGTTATATTATCAAGTGTAGTACTAGGCTTCTGATGTCTCTCAACTACCACAAGCCTACTACTACACCGATAAAGCATCACACAATAATATGGGTAGCTAGTAGTAAACCTGGCTTTTTTACTTACTTAGCTCGAAAGCCGTGCAAAGCCGCAGATCACTCTTTTGGCCGCCCTTCTACTACTAGCTTTTATCTACACAAGCATCACCTGAGGTCTAGCGCAAAGGCGATGTGCTCTTGTGTAGACAGTTGAATATACGAGGCGGCTTTCAGTACGATTCTCAGTACCCAGCAAAGTCACTTATGTCCCCCTGTTTTTGGACTCCTTATATATTCAACTGTTGGAGTATGTAGGCATGGTGCTGGAAGCAAGGTGATCAAGATTTTACCGTGTACATTGGAAGCTTCCCCAACCAAGGGGCGATCACGCCCGGTAGCTCTTACTGCCAGCTTCACACCTACATACTCAGACGACACAAGTTCTTCAGTTCAAACCTAGATACCGCAAGGTATCACTTGTGCCGCCATATTATTGTGTGATTGTTATAGAGCATGAGAGAGCGCTGGTGATTAGCGGACTCTCACCGTGCACTCAATTTATTGATTATCTATCCGTCGTAAAGGCACGATCCAGACAACCAGTGCCGCATTGCACGCTCACTGCTGCTCTATAACTGTTATAAGACATGGTCTGGTGGTAAAGCAGGGATTTGCACCCTGCATGAAGATAATTATTCCAATGGATTGAACCCAATCAAGCCGTACCTCTTACTAACTCGAAAGTCGTGATTGTCGGCACACAGTGAGGCCGTGTTACCCTCTTACCTATCTAGCGTCTACCTATTCCGCCATTTACCATTAGCACCACTGCCTTATAACGTCGCTAAATTGTTAATGTGCTTTGTTTCAAACTATCAACGACTGTATTTACGCCAACCAGTGGCTTCAAAGCTCACCAGCTCGCTTGAATCCTATTCTACTTAGTTAGGTTGCTTGAACTTGCAGAGCTTTCGTCGTGCAGTGGTTGCTCATCTAACTGTTGTTAGTATAGTCTATTAAGCCTGTGCTTGTCAATATAAACTTGACAGTATATAATATACATACAGTATACACCTGCGAATAACTTGTGGATAAATACAGTAGACAACAGGGCTAGTATGGCCTATAATAGAGATAAGTGGTATTATTCAGATATGAGTGATACACGTCTTAATCAAGGTAGTAGTTCCGGTAATCCCGCATTCTCCGCCGGAGTGAAGGAAGTTCCCAAGCTTACAAGGAAGCAAAGAGCATTCGTAGAGTATATACTAGCTCATCCTGAAGAGAGTAACACTAAAGCAGCATTAGCAGCCTACCCAAACGTTACCTATGGTACAGCTAGACAGATAGCAGTTGACAATATGACAAAGCCTAGCATAGTAATGGCTTTAGGTGAAGCTAATGACATCGTAGAATCAACGCTTACCTCTGTTATAAAGGACTGGGGCGCATCTCAAGACGTCCAAGAACGCTCTCTAGCAATCAATACAGCACGATATGTACACGATAAAATCCACGGCAAAGCAACCCAGAGAACAGAGGTCACAAGCAACGTTGTAAGCATATCTCTAGATCTCACATCAGGTTCAGCAGGAGACGTTCCACAAGACGTTCTAAGGGCCTTAGAGGCGTCTTAAGCAACAAAGATGGGTATATACTCATCTCAACAAGAAAAGTCTAACGTCGCAAAATATACATTTTAAGACCCATCACTAACAGGGGTAGGCTACCTCTTACTTACCCTTTAAATGGAACATCATACACATGCGATACATACAATAACAGGGGTATACCCCCCACCTCTTGGTGGCTTGCAGGTTCCATGGTTGATTGTATAGTATAGTGATAACGGTAATGACGGACCCATTTGATTCATATATATACACCCGTTCTAGGCGTACATAGACCCGGTGTATACCTGTATATGTACGTTATTTATAATACGTAATGTATCTATTGATGTACGTATTAATGTACGCTATAATGTACATATGAGTAAAGACTATGTAACAATCAGTGAGTTTAGGAAGAACACTAAAGTCATCTTAGATGGGGCTAAGGGGGACGCTATAACACTTCGTAGAGGTGATGATCTTTTTGAAATGAAGTACGTTGGCAATATCGTAACTGACCTTTTCGACAAGATTAAACAAGCTAACAAGAAGACAAAGCCCGTCGAGGAGGAAGCGTATAAACATCGCTATAACGTAACACCAGCAGAGAATACGGTAACGGTGAACCTAATTCCTAAGCGAACCAAGCACACTATCTTAGATGAGATAAACGCCTTAGAGGCTCGGCAAAAAGAAGAGCTGGAGTTTTGTCAGGATGCTGGGGCTGCAAAGGATGTGTCTCATAGGTATAAACAGGAGATTGGTGGCCTCTGGACTGAATACCGAGAAGCAGCATGATATACTAATAGTGTGGTACCCCAACAAAAGAATACCCCGGATTTTACCCCGGGGCTCTTTTATTTAGTGGGAGGGTGTTACTCCTCGGTTGAAGGTGCTTCCACTTTTACCAGGTCCCATTCCTCCATGAGGTCGATGAAGTCGTTGTAGCGCTTCTCCTCATGCTCGGGGATTGGTCGGTAAAGGAAGCCTTGCACGGCCCGAACACGTATCCAGGAGCCTGGTACGCTGCGCTGGGCTATCTCCAGAAAGTAGGAGGTGCCTGGGCGGTAGGCATGGGTTCCATACTCCCCTTTATACGTCGCATATATGTAGCGTCTCATACGCAGCCTTTCGTGTAGGGTTCGATGAAGGCGCTTGCTTCTTCCTTAGTGGCGGTATCGAGCTTCTCCAGGGCGGCGAGGCTGTCCTTGGTAAGCCATGAGGATAGGTTGTTTGCAACGCAACCACAGTAGCTGTCCTCTCCACCGGCTTTCTTGCAGTCGGTAGTGAACTGGGCATATACCTGCTCACGTTGGCCTTTAGAGACGCTGTCAGGAGCGCTCTGCTGCTTTGGGGATGCCTGCATGGCAATGCTTACCAGGATGAGGACGATGACCCCCAGGATGCCCCAGGTAAGTAGCTTAATGGGCTTAGATTTAGTTTGGTTGTTATCCATTATTGGACTCCACTTCTCCGCTTACGAGGCAGGATTATGATTGGTTGTTACCGGTAACTCTCCGCATTATAAGCATAATTGCTGTAATGTCAAGTATTTTTTGACATGTAGTGGGGTATAAGGGTCCTCTATCCCCTGCTAAAGGGGTAGCCGGTATTCCTCTTTTACAGCTTAGTCTTACGTATAGGCCCCATGCTTGCCGGCTCGACTTCCTGTTCAGCACTTGGCTTCAAGGTCTCACGTTGCCCGGCATTAGTATCACCACTCGTTATACGCTCGATACTTTCACTATCAAGAACTCGGCAGGTCCCCGTCGACAGGACAGTCGGAGCGGGAATTCTAGGAATCCTCGATAGCACCCTACAGTTTTATAAAGAACTGCGAACTTTTTTGTTGTAAAAGTATTTGCATACAAACTTTTGGTGTGCTATAATAAAGACATCAAAAGAGGCTTGCCAGGGGTAACACCCTGGTTTTTCTTTTACCTGTATACCCCCTACTCGCTTTCAAAAGAGGCTTTCGGTTACACTTATAGTAGCACGGTAGACTGGTTCATGCTATACTAAATTTGTTATTACCTGAGGGACTCCACTCCATTTCTGGAAATAACAGATGAGACAGCTTGGCCCCACCCCCAGGCTGTTTTTTATTTGACAACATCTTACTGGGGTACTATACTTTATATAACACCTGTATAGAGGGGTAGTAACAAGCCGTAGAGGCATAAAAATAGGGGGAATGATGGCCAGAACGCCACTTACCGAAGAACAGAAACAAGCCTTAAGGGAGCGTCTCCAAAAAGCCAGAGATGCGAAAAAGGAAAAAGTTTCCGAGCCTAATACAAACACTGAGGGTCAGCAGCCCCAAACACCAAAAGAACCTACCGTTAACCCTACACCAGTAAGTGACTCCAGGATTTCACTTACCCAGGAGCAATTCGACCAGTTGCTTAATCGCATCTCTGTTGCCGAGGCAGCGATTGCCAATCGTAGCATTACTCCTGAGCAGGCGATTACCGCCAAAGCTGAGATGCAAGGGGTATCGATGGGCAAGAATGGCCTCCAGGGGATCATCTACAAATGGCCTATTGAGCAGGACTATTACCCGAATCCGGCGCAGCGTATCCTTGATATGCCGGAGCTTGCTCGCTACGCACCGCACATGAACTACGAGATTAAGTGGGAAGTTTCCGGTGTCGAGTACGAGAAGGCTAACATCAATTACGCGGAACCTCGCTTCCAGGTAACGATCCTACGCATTATGTTTGATGAGAATGGTGAACCCACTAACCAACGCGCTATTGTTGGTAAGCACATGCAGCATGAAGACGAGAATGTTGTCCGCATGATTGCCCGTGATATGGGCCTTGATACCACCGATGAGCGTGCCTTAATGGATGAAGTTCGTTTCCAACGTATTCGCCGATGGGTACTTGATCTTCTTACTCCGCACCGCCAGCAGGACCGCGTAGAATCGGTTCGTGAGATGGTAATTGAAGGTAAAGTTGTACCTGTTATTGAAATCGATACCAACGCCGATAAGTCGATTATGGTAGATACCACCAGCTCCCTAAAACAACACCTAGGATAATATGATCTACAAACCGCATGCGAGGCAGGTAACAGCCCATGCTGACGACCATGACCGACGCGTCCTCTTATGGGGGCGCCAGGTCGGTAAGACCTACTGGTCAGTTAACGAAGCATGGATAAAAGCCGTTCAAAAGCAGGGACGGTATCTTATCGTGTTTCCTACGTATGCACAGGCAAAGAACACGGTCTGGGCCCAGTATCTGCACCTTATCCCAAAGGAGCTGATTGCCAAGATCGATAACACGGAGTTGATCATTACGCTCAAACATCTTAAGGGGCCAATGGCATTACCGGGTAAAGGCTGGCAGGCTATCATCCATGATCCTACCATGCCGCCAAGTACCATTGAACTTAAAGGAAGTGACGAGGCAGATCGACTCCGTGGCCAAAAGGCTAATGGAATAATCTTTGATGAGTATGCTATCCAAAAGCCCGAAAACTGGAAGACTGTCTTCGAACCAATGTTCTCAACCACCAATGGATGGGCAGCATTTATCTCCACGCCAAAGGGATACAATCACTTTTACAAGATGGTGTCGGACATTGAGACTGGTCGCTCAGACGAGCGTTGGAGCCTCTCTAAGGCCACCTGGCGAGACAACCCGGCTATTGATAAATCCTATATCGAAGGCATCAAGAAGGAGGCGCTAGCCACAGGGGACATGCCAGCATTCCTTCAGGAGTACGAGCTCGAGTTTCGATCAGTTGAGGGTTCAGTATTTCCAGACTTCAAGAATGATATACATGTCATTAAGCCGGATGAGCTACCAGCCCATGGCCAAAACTGGATCACCTTTGACTTTGGTTGGGCAGATGATCACCCGACAGCTATTAACTTCGTGCGCATCACCAATGATCAAGTGTGGTATGTTCATGATGAGATCCACGTTACCAAGACACCACTCGAGGACAGTGTTGAATTACTAGTTCAGCGCGCTGCGGGCATGAAGATACAAGGAGTAGTGGCAGATTCAGCCCGCCCCGACTTAATCGATATACTCCGCCAAAGACTTCAGCCTCGTGGTATAAACGTCATAGAGGCCCCTAAACGCCCCAACTCTGTGCCGACTGGCATATTATTACTTGGACAGATGATACGCCCCAGACTGCAACTTATTGGCCTTCCACGCCCATCTTTCTACGTGACGAACAACTGCGAAGAAACCATCAAAAACTTCGAGGGATATAGGTACCCAAGTAAAAAGGAAGACCGTAAAACTACCGAAATACCGATTAAGAAAGATGATGATCATATTGATGGTATAAGATACCTCGCACTTTACCTAAAATATGGTACAGTAAAGGAAGAAAAGATACGCCTTAAAAACCCCTTCCAAAACGAATATGGGATATAGCAAAAACAGGAAAATAAAAATATGTCAAACGATGCAAAATACCTTACAGATTTAAAGAAACATCTCGATACGGTAGAGTATGGTGATATTACCGTTTCATTTAAAAGGGTGAACCACAAAACTGTGGAAATGATACCAAGCACCATCGAGACAGTAAGACACGAAGACACCGAGGATTACCTAAAAGATTTGATTCTGTTTATTCGGGCGCTTGAGAAGAGCGAACACACCGGTAAAGTAACATTGGAGCTGGGTTGGAAAAAGGGTACTATAAGTACATTAGGATATCACACCGAAACAAAAAAGGAATACAGAGGCTAACATGGATGAAGAGAAACCAGTCATCGACCATACATTAAATGGTAGATACAAGCAACAGTATACAAATGATATTGATGCCCATAATGATGCCATAATTGACTACGACTCTTACGAGGCTATGGGTCTATCGAAGGTATGGGACAGCGTATCGCGCAGTACGAAGAACTCAATTACCGACTCAACCGCCGCAACCATTGTTCGTGAACGTTCTGCCCGTGTTGTAGGACAACTTCCCACAGGTGTGATGCGTGCCTTTGGTAAGAAAGACACCGCTAAGTCGATGCTGATGGACCTTATTCGCCTAAAATACATATACCCTAACGCTAATGCCCAGCATCCCTTCCTTGATAAGATATACCTTTGGGAAAAGGGCGCAGGACAATACGGTGATATGCCAATATTCTACGACTGGCACGTCTCTCCAACTGGGTATGTTGGACCTGACTGCTGGCTTTGGAATCCACGGAACTTCATTCCTCAGAATGGATATACCTCTGTCGCTGATATGGACTATGCTCACTCAATTGCCTATGTTGGGCCAAGCTTTTTCAAGGACTTACTTGATGATGAAAGTGATGAAGGAGGCTGGGACAAGGATTCCATACAGGAGGTCATGGAATCCCTTAAAAATAGCAAGAAGTCCCACGATACCCAGCGCGACACGGTGAAACAACGTAGCCAATCTAGCCAGGACCAGAACAAGATCATGCTAGTTACTAGACATGAGGCTGGTAAAAAAGGCAAATGGATTTCCTTTCTACCTGAACTTGGTCACATGGTTGTCCGAAGTATTGACAACCCCCATAAAAATGGTCGCATTCCCTTTGTCGTGCTGCGGGTTGATCCTAGCTTTGATAGTTACTATTCTGTTGGTGACTTCCAGCGCCTTAAGCCCCTCCAGTTCGCCAAAGATGGACTTACCAACTACTACTTTGAAGGTATTAAAACTAACCTTCGACCAGTGATGGTGGTAAATGCGAACGGTGTAGTAAAGCATACGGTATCGACTGATCCGAACTCCGTTATCCAGGAAACCATTAATGGCTCTGTTAGATACCTAAGTACTTCAACGGCAGGTTTGTCAACCTATCAGTCAGCCATGAGCCAGATGCAGGCAAGTATGCTCAACGTCTCGGGATCTACAGATACCGCTGTAAATGCAGAGCAAGCACTTGATCCTGGGTTTGGTAAAACACCTCAGGCACTTCAGATGCGTGACCAACGAGAGAATACCAATGACAATCAGGTACGACGCTTTTTGGAACAAGCCATGGAGCAACTTCTCGATGGAATGATGAGCCTTATCCCCGCAGTAGGGACAGAATCTATTAATATAAATCTGTTCTCGGAAGATATTAAGGCACTTGTCGCAGCTGGCTACGGTACTGAGCTTGAAGACATGTTAGAGATAACAGAATCAGGCGATGCTGCCATCATAAAGATTAAGCCCGCATCCCTTAAAGGAATTGATTATAAATTTGAAATCGATTTTGGATCGACCAAGAAAGCCGACGAGTCCGAGAAAGCAGCTGGTGTGCTTGAGATGCTTGATACTTTGAGTAAGTATACCAA
>Ga0247777_1000065_pt1 | contig 35337 bp, 28 predicted proteins | sample UWRJL154409C5_FD_179937 | JGI IMG/M metagenome (GOLD analysis project Ga0247777, IMG submission 179937) | Plant litter microbial communities from Arlington Agricultural Research Station in Wisconsin, United States - UWRJ-L154-409C-5 | ecosystem: Environmental > Terrestrial > Plant litter >...
AGCTCAGCCCCGAAAAATTCCGCAGAAACCGGCCCGAGATCTATGCTGCCCATCGGCAGCATAGATCACACCTCGATCGATCCCGCAAGATGTGTGGGATCATAAGAAACGCCAAAACGCCAGAAGAAGGAGTCAGAAGAGAAGGCTAGGTTGGTTCGGCGCGCGCGATTCAATAAGTCCTGAGTCGCGAGAACGTGAACCCGAAATCTCAGAGAAAATAGAGACCTAGCACTTGTGTGCCTGATCTAAGCCGTCACCCATGTGCCCGGTCTGCACCCGCACTTTCTCCCGCTTGCACAGTCTCCCGGTTGCACACGCTCGTCGTGTGACGTCTCCGCGACAAGCTGAGCCCTCCACGCTCACCCCACTCCTTCTCTCCTCTTCTGGCGTTTTGGCGGTTAAAAATCCGGAGCCGAACCGGCACCGGAGTGAGAGCTGAGTTCGCGAGTGGGCGAGGCTGGGGAAGTCGCCAGCATTGCGGGCAGGCGCGGCTGCATAGACGACGTGCGTCGTCGAAAGGTGCCGAGTGTCGAGCAGTACGGGCATAGCGCGCCCGTTCAAGCGTGGCCCAACTAGTGCCCGAGCGGATACGTCGCTGACGCCGGGCGCTTGGGTTAGGCTCGAGGCGATGACTTTTTCGCGGCGTACGCAGCATGAATTGGAGCCCAATGCGCTCAGCTTGGCGTTGCGTGCGCGACGCGCGGCCGGGCTCCCGGTGTGCGATCTCACGCAGTCGAATCCGACGCTCACCGATTTGCCGTACGATCGCCCCCGGATCTTGGCTGCGTTGAGCGATGCGCGCAGCATGGTCTATGAACCGGCGTCATTTGGGCTGCTGACCGCGCGCGCCGCGGTGCAGGGTTTGCAGCGCGCGGCGGGTTTCGAGATCGCGCCCGAGCAGATCGTGCTCACTTCGAGCACGAGTGAAGCGTACGGATTTTTGTTCAAGCTCTTGTGCGATGCGGGCGACGAGGTGCTGATCCCACAGCCGAGTTATCCGTTGTTCGAGCATTTGGCGGCGCTGGAACAGGTGAAGGTCGCTAGCTACGAGCTCGCCTACGACGGCGCATGGCACGTCGATTTCGATTCGCTGGTTCGCGCGCGGAGCGCACGCGCGCGGGCAATCGTGGTCGTGAATCCCAACAACCCGACGGGCTCGTTCCTCAAGCGCGATGAGCTGGCGCGGTTGGTCGAGTTCGGCCTGCCGATCATCTCTGACGAGGTATTTTCGAGCTTCGCGTTGGGACCCGATGCGCGGCGCGCAAACTCGGTGCTCGAGACCGATGCGGCGCTGGTCTTCGCGCTGGGCGGCTTGTCGAAGCTCGCGGCGTTGCCACAGCTCAAGTTGGCCTGGCTATGCGCGGCGGGGCCGAAGGCGCTGCTCGGTGAGGCGCTCTCGCGGCTCGAATTGATCGCGGACACGTTCTTGTCGCCGAATACGCCCGTACAGCACGCCTTGCCCGAAATTTTAGCGTCGAGCGGGGCCGTCGAGCGCGCGCTCAATACGCGTATCGCGCAGAACTTCGCGCGGCTCGTGCAGGCGCTCGAAGGAACGGCTGCGACGCCGCTGTTTCTCGAAGGCGGCTGGTACGCCGTGGTGCGCCTGCCCACGCTGCGGAGCGAAGCCGAGTGGGTGCTCGGCCTGCTCGAGCAAGACGGCGTGCTCACGCAGCCGGGCTGGTTCTACGATTTCACGGCAGGCGCTCAGCTCGTGCTCAGTTTGATTACTGAGGAAGCGCCATTTGCGCTCGGCGTGTCTCGCATCGCCGAGCGCGTGAGGCAGGTCGTGCGTTAGTCAGGCCGCGCGTTTGCGGCGTCGGAGCATCACGCTCGAAGCGGCCAGCGCCGCGAACGCAAGGCCGAGGTCGCTCCGCTGATCGCCGCCCGAAAGGGGCCGGAAGCTGCAACCACCCGGCTTCTCTTTGATCGTCTGGGGCTGGTCGCTGCTGGCTTCATCCTTTGGCTTCTCCGAGTCGGCGGGCGCGGCTTCGCTCTCCGCGGCGGGCTTGTCGCCTTCTTTGGCGGCGTCTTCCTTGGGCTTCTCTTCGGTCTTGGCCTTCTTCTTTTCGCCCTTGAACTCCATCGGTTCGCGATGGATGACCGTATTTTTGCCTTCGAAGGTCAGCGTGACGGGCGTGCCGACTTTTTGGTCGTTGCGACCGTCGTGCACCGTCACTTTGTATTCGCCCGCTTTGTAGCCCTGGCCGCGCGTGACCTTGAACGAGAAGCGCGTGCGCGCTTCGATCTTGCCCGTGCCAGAGTCGAGGAACTCCACGTCCGTGCTTTCGATCGACGCTTGCTGGTTGACGAGCGGGACCTTGCGATCGACGACCTTGCCGCTCGAGTCGAGGATGGTGCGTTCGTATTCGACCTCCGGTTGGAACTCGAACTTCATCGGCACGTGCGGCACGTCCGGGGCCTTCGGTAGGTAGATCGCGACCTCCACCTTCCAGTAGCCGTTCTTGTCTTCGAACTCGTCACCGTTGGGCTGGTCTTCGCGCCTCTCTTTGAGGACTTTGCTCTTCCACTCGGTCCGGCCAGCCGCGCTGGCGACGTGACTTGCGGTGAGGCTGAGCAGGGTCAGGGCGATGACGAACAACGAGCGGATGGACACGGGAATGCGAATCGACAACGGCGGTACCTCCAAGTCGGGGGGCACGCTAACATTGCTCTCCCGCTTGCACAGCCGCGGATCGCCGTGCCCGGTCAGCGCGCAGGGAATACGGGGGCTTCCAGCGCCTCGAGTGGCTCATCGAGCCACGGTGGCGCTGGAATTGTGTCGTGAAAGTCGAAGCCCTCGGCCACGCTAACACCGTCAACCCGGTCGAACTCGAACTCGGAGTCGGAGTCGGAGTCGGAGAAGTTCAGTGTGTCGAGTTGGGCGGGCGGCGCGTGCCACGGTTGCGTGGGCAGCGCTTGTTCGTCGTCGTCGTCGCTCGACATCGGTGCCGGTTGTAGGGCGCTGTCTGATAGTGGGTTTGCAGCTGACATCCGGAACTCCCTCGCTCGCAGCGACTCCTCACTTTGCGAGTTCGCCGATCGCCTGACTCGCTTCCCGTTAATCCCAATCAGCAACCACGAACAAGGCTTATTTCTGCGAAATGTGCGGGAAACCAGCTGAGGGGCCGAGGAAAATCGTCTAATGCTGTGGAGTTAGCGGGCGGCCCTTCACGTCACGGATGAGCGCAAAAAAAGCGTGGCAGCTTTGCGCTTTACGCAGCTGGCGTAGGCCATCGAATCGAGCAATCCTTGTGAGAACGATGAATCGATTCCTGTTGGGCGCGGGCGTGTTCGTTTTGTTGGGCTGCGGCGCTCGAACGGAATACTTCGACGATGTGGATGGGGCTGGCGGTCAGCTGCAAGGGCGCGGCGGTACCTCTTCAGTCGCCGGCGCTCCACACAGTGGCGGCACGATCAATATCGCTGGCGCACCCCATACCGCTGGCGCGCCGGGCGTCGCGGGAGCGCCCAATGTTGCGGGCGCTCCCGGCAGCGGCGGCAGAACCGGAGTGGCTGGTGCGGCGAACATCGGGGGCGCAACCAGCATCGCGGGCGCACCGAGCGTCGCGGGTGCACCGAGTACGGGAGGCAGCGCGGGGACTCCCGGGGTGATCGAAGCGTGTCAGGTAATCGCCGGCAACTCCTGCCAGCAGTGCCTGTGCAGCACGTGTTCATCGCAGATCGTGCAGTGTTTCTCCAACTTCGGCTGCGCGTTGATCTTGGCTTGTGCGCAACAAACTGGGTGCTCGGGTGTCGCTTGTTACAACGCCCAGAGTTGCAAACCGGTGATCGACCAGTTTGGCGGCTTGACCGGCACGGCCATGAAAGACGTGTTGTCGCTGCTGACCTGCTCGCTCGGCTCGCAAAACAGCTGCAAGTGCAACTGAGGTCGCGCTCTAGTGCGTGATCGCGGGTCGCGCCTCGGCGAGCGCGACGACCAACGGCCAGGCCATCGGATCGCGCGACCAATCTTCGCTGCCGACGGCGCGGATGTCGACGCGCAGCTGATAATTGTCGGCGATGGGCGGGATGGGCGTACCCATCGTCCGCGTTCGGAAGCGCAAGGTCGCTGACTTGTGTGGGAAAGCGTCGCTCGAAGTCTCGAGTCCGCTGCTCGCGACGAGCACGAAGCGCATCTCGAAGCGCTGGTTCAGCTCGGCCGGATCGAGCAAGAAATAGGCGTGGATCTCGATCGGCAAGAGCGCGCCGGGCGGTGGTTCGACGCCGCGCGGCAGATTCAGCTGTTCGACGATGTTGAACAGAGACACATTATTCGACTGCTGATCCAAGCTCGATGAGCTGGCCAGAGTCAGCAAATAGCAGCGCGGCATGGGCCGCCCAATAGCATGTACGGGGACGCGAGCGAAATCAGCCCGCCTCGGTTCGTTCTTGAATTGGGGTTGGCTCAAGGCAGAAGAGAACCGGAGCCGCAGCGGATCACGGCGTAGCTTCCGAGCAGGTAGCTCAGTACGGCCAAGCCCACCACGGTCCGCGATACCGCGGGCCGCGCAGCAGGCAGCTGCGCGAGGGTCAGCCGGGCTGCACAAAACGACGCCGCCCCGGCCGCGCACAAATAGAGAATGCCCTGCGCCGGCAGGCCGCGCCAGGTGCTGGACAGACCGGCCACGAGCTCCGCTCTGAGATCGGCCGCGATGAGCGTGCCGCTGAGCAGCGGCCATGCCATGAGCAAGCCGTGCACGGTGCCAAACAAGATCACGATTGCCAGGGAAAGCGGCTCGATCACCGCGAGTGCGCGCTCTTGGCTACGGGCGCTAGTCGCAGGCAATCGGGCGCGCGAAAAGGAGCGCGTCAGTTGCCGCGCTGCGAAGGCGCTGAACGGTAGCCACAACAGTAGCAGCAGGCTGCCCACGAACCAGGGGGCGCGCTCGAAGCCCGATTCTGGTAGCGCGCGGTCGGTGTGGGCGCGATAGGCTTGCCCGGCGAAGTGCAAGAGCACGAAGCCGGCAAAGCCGAGCTGCAGCAGGCGCGCCGAACCTGCCCGCTTTTCGCGCAGCCAGCGCACCCCGCGCAGCGAGCTCAGCCAACTTGACTGGCGCTCGGGGCGCGCATCACGCTCTCCTGACTCGCCTGTCACGAGCTCCAGCATATGCCAAAGGCCCCCCGGACTTTTCGAGAATCGACCAGCGCGCGGCCGCTCCTGCGGCGGCTCGTGCTCGCCAGCGCATGCCTCGCGCTGGCCGGCTGTCGGAATTCGCAGAGCGAAGTCGGGCGCCCCGAAGCCAGCCTTTCGGCGAGCGCCGACGCACAAGCCAATTTTCGCAACCTGCGCGCGGCCTGGTTCGCCGGCAGCACCAACGAACGGCGCAGGCTCGAACCGGATCTGCGCCGCTTCCTCGTGCGCTTTCCGGGCGAAGAGCCGAGCGACATGGTGCGCGTGCTGCTCGCCTTCGACTGCGTGAGTCGCGGCTCACTCCAGGAAGCGCGCGTACTGATCGCACAGGTGCGTGTGTCGGTCGGCGCCGTGCATGATTTCTCTCGGGTGGCGGAGGCCTACGCGCTACTGCGCGAAAGCAAACCGGATGCCGCCTGGAGTGTGCTCGAACCCCTCGCGGGCAAGATCGTCGACAGCGACGAGCGTCTACTGTTCAGCGAGCTGCGGGTGCGCGCTGCTTCTTCGTCGCGCCAATACACCCATGCCGTGAAAGCTGCCGAAGAGCTGTTGATCGAAGCGCCGAGCGACGGCCGCGCCGTCTTCGAAGAGCTGGTGCGCGAACAATTTCAGTCCGCGCAAAAGGCGGATTTGGTGGACGCCTTGGCGAGCCTGGAGCGCGTGCCCTCGGACGAGAGTCAGAGTGCCTCCGCACGTGAATGGCTGCGCAAGCTGCTCCGTGAGAGGTTGGTCGCGATCGCAGTGCGCGAGAAGGACGCCGCGCTGGCGCGCAGCTTGCTCGACACGGCGCCCGCCGCGCTGCGCGCAGGCGCGGCGGGGTCGGCGTTGATCGGCATCGCCAGCGGCGTGCAAAGCCGACCCTTGATCTCGGGTCGAGCGGTTGGTGTCGCGCTTTCTTTGGGCAACGCCGAGGTGCGTCGTCGCTCGGCGAGTTTGGCGGCGGGTCTCGCACGCGGCTTGCGCGGGCCCGGCGCGAATGCTTCCGACACGGTGCAATTGATCACCCAAGACGACGGAGGCAACATCGCCGGCACGCTCGAGGCGCTGCGTGACCTCGCCGCCCAGGGCGCGACGATCTTGGTAGCAGGACTCGATGGCGCGTCCGCGGACGTGGCCGTGCACTTCGCGGAAGAGAACGCGATCCCGGTGCTGCTCGTGCAACCGCCCGAGACCTGGGTCGGGCCGCTGTCGAGTGCTTTCGTGCTCGGCGAAAGCTCGAGCACCGAGCAGGCCGCAATCGATGCCGAGCTGTCCCGCCGTGGCCTGATGCGTATCGCGCGCGTCGGACGCATGGGTGATGCTTGCGATGGAGTAGCGGAAACTGCGGGCGGCGCTCGCTTCTCGGTTCAACAATGGCGCCACAATCGCGTCACGGGCGTGCTCGTCTTGGGGTCGGCCGCGTGCGCCAGCGAAGTCGCGCGCGATCTGCGTCGTGTTCCCGCGTTCGCACCCGTGCTGGCGCTGGGCCTGGAGGCCGCCGAGTTCGTGTTCGCTAGCGATGCCCCGAGCCTGCGCTTCGCCCTCGGTGCGGGCAGCTTCCCGAGCGCCACGCGCCCGGGGGCGGAGCAGAACGCGGCCTTGCCCCCGCTCGATTGGTACGAAGCGCTCGGTCACGACGCGGCGTTGCTCGCCAAAGGCGCCCTCGAGGGCTTCCCCGACGGCCGGGTAGACGAAGAGCACGCCGTGCACGAGCTCCATGCGCGCGCTCAACGCGCGCTGGCCGGCGTTCAAGTGCCGCTTTGGACCAGCGAGGCGCGCGGTTTTTCCAGAGGACATGCGCTGAGCCGCGCGCTTACGATAGTGTCTCCCTCGTCAGCCAAGAAATAGCCGTGACTTCACCTCTATCGGAACTGAACTTCGACCTGCCCACGCGTCGCTCGACGCAAAAACTCGCGCAGCTGATCGCACCGCTCTTGGCGGAGAGTGATCTCGTTGTCCTCACCGGCCCTCTCGGTTCGGGGAAGACGTTCTTCGTGCGGGCGCTGTGCCGTGCGCTCGGCTTGCCGGCGGCGCAGCGCGTGACCAGCCCCACGTTCACTCTGGTCCAAGAGCACGACACCGTGCCGCCGCTTGCGCACGCGGATCTGTACCGTTTGAACGGGCCGGAACAACTGCGCGAGCTCGGCCTCGACGCCCAACGCGACGACGGGCGCTTGTTGCTCGTAGAGTGGGGCGAGCCCTACATCGCGCAATTGGGCGGTGACGCGCTGCTCGTCAGCTTTGCGCTCGATCCGCGGCGAGCCGCTGTTTCTGCTACGGGGCGTCGTTCGAACGCCATCCTCGCCGAGCTCAGTGCTAAGGGTTGAGTGTGCCTGACCCCGCCGAACCGAGCGAAGCCCAGGCAAAGAGCCTGTGGACGGCCGTCACACAGCCGCTCATCTCGGTGTTTGAATTGGTCGGCTCGGTGCTGGCGCTGACCGGTGAGTCGCTGGTGTGGCTGATTCGTCCGCCGTACCGCTTCGGACAGCTGCTGTTGGCGATGGAATTCATCGGCGTGGGCTCGGTCTTCATCGTGGCCCTGACCGGCATCTTCAGCGGCATGGTGCTGGCCCTGCAAACCACGTACAGCTTGCGTGCGTTTGGCGCAGAGGGCGTGGTCGGTCAGGTCGTCGCGGTCGGTCTGACGCGCGAGATCGCGCCGGTGTTCGCGGCGCTGATGGTCGCCGCGCGTGCCGGTAGCGCGATGGCCGCCGAGCTCGGCAACATGCGCATCACCGAGCAGATCGACGCGCTCGTGACCATGGCGGTGAGCCCGGTGCAGTACTTGCTCTCGCCGCGCTTGTTGGCCGCGGTGCTGACCGTGCCGCTGCTCTGTATCTTGTACAGCTGCGTCGGCATGGCCGGCGCTTGGTTGGTCGCGGTGCGTTGGCTAGGCGTCGATCCAGGCATTTTCGTGTCCAACATCGAGCGCCATTTGCTACCCAGTGATTTCTTCATGGGTATCATCAAAGCTGCCGTGTTCGGCTTCTTGATCGCCGCGATTTCCTGCACCCGTGGCTACCACGCTTCGGGCGGGGCGCGCGGCGTCGGTCAAGCCACCACGCAAGCGGTCGTGCACAGCGCGGTCTCGATCCTGATCGCCAACTACATGCTGACGTCGTTGCTCTTGGGCAACCCGGGCTGAGCGCAGAAGTACCAGCCGGCGCGGCTCAGTCGACGTGGTGACCGGCGTTCGCCGAGTCGTTGGAAGCCGAAGCCACCTCGCGTGTGATGATGCCCTTGACCTGCTCCAGAGAGCGAATCGCTTCTTCGGGCGCGAGCGCCTCTCGCTTGGACGATTTTTTGCCGTTCTTGCCCGCCTGCGGGCCCTCGTTGACCGCCGCCATGAAGGCTTCCATGCGCTCGGACTCGCCGTTGCCGTTCACGTCCACGATCATGAATTTGCCGGCGCCTTGACCCAGGTCGTCACGGAAGTCGAACACCGCGCCGATCACGGTCAGCGAACCGCTCTGCACGCGTTTGCCGTACTTTTTCAGCGCTAGGTTGACCTGGTTGTGAACGTTCGCGATTACCCCCTGGGCCCAAGCTTGGTTCTCGTTCTTGGCCCCTGTGGCGCGCGGGATCTGTAGCCCTTTGAGCTGCGTTTGCATCGCCTTGCTGAGCTTCGAGGTATCGCCGCTAGCGGCCTTCACCGCGCCGCAACCGGTGTGACCGACGATCAGCAAGAGCGGCGTGTTCAGGTGTTCCACTCCGTATTCGATCGAGCCTTCATCACCCACGAGGGTATTGCCGAAGTTGCGCACCGTGTAGTCGTCGTTCTCGCTGGTCTCGTCCCAGGCCTGCGGCTGCACGCGTGAGTCGGAGCAGGTGACCACGGTCGCACGCGGCAGCTCGGCGTCGGCGAAAGCCGAAAAGAACTTCGGTCCGTGCTCCATGTAGGTCTTGTTGTCCTCGAAGGATTCCTTCAAGAACGCGCGGGTCAATGCCAGCGGCTCGGCCTTCGAGGTCTCCCAAGCGAACGGCACGGTGTACTTCTGGGGCGCTTCGTCCGACTTTTCCTCGCCCTTGCCGTCTTCGCTGCTGGTCTTCGACTCGGCCCGCCCCTTACCCTCTTTTGCCTTGTGCGGGCGGGTCTCCTTCTCGGGTGTAACGGTCGCTGCGGGCTGCTTGCAGGCCGAAGCCAGCAGCAGCAAAGTAGCGGTCAATTTCAGCAGGCGCAGCGATCCCATGCCGAGACAGAACGGACGCCGGGCCCGGGACTTGAGCGTGCACGATGAGCCGGCCCAAGAATCAAAGAAGTGCGCGTTTGGTGACGTTTAGACTACACTGCGCCGCTCGCCGTGCCGGGAGCCCCTAAAATCGAGCGCGATCCAGCCGCACTGACCGTGCCGCTGCTCGCTTCCAATCGTTTCGCGCGTTTGCGGCGCTTGGCGCGGCAGCGCATCCGGTGGTCGCCCCTGCTGCTACTCGTGCCCACCTTGGTCGTGCTCGGCATGGATCTCTCGCGCCGTAGCGCGCGGCTCTCCGGCCTCGACCTTTGGCACAAGGGCTATTACATCGCCTCGCTGACCGAGGGCCTCTTGCTGTGGTGCGTGCTGCTGCACGCGTCGTCGCGTCGTCGCGGCGCGCTGCGCTGGCTTTCGGCGCTTTTGTTCGTGATCGGCTTCACCTTCGCGGTCGGCGGGCAAACCTACTTCTTCAGCCAGTACAACGCGTACTTGAACCTCGACGTTTCGCTGTTCGCGTCGAACTTCAAAGATAGCGTCATCAATCAGCTGCTCGCCGACTTCGGCAATTACCTGCGCGCCAAGCTGCCGCCACTGTGCATCGCCCTGATGCTGGTTTGGCTCACTCGCCGCTGGTTGCGCGCACCACGACGAAGCGCGCGCAGCACTGGCTTCATAGCCCCGGTCCTGGTCGCGGCGAGCTTCGCCATCCCCACGCAGCATCGCCACCTGCAAGCGGCACCGCCGGACGTGCTGTACCTGAACGCGGTGGGCGGGCTGCTCGCGACCCAGTTCGGCTGGAGCGAACAGGCCAACCAAATGCGCCCACGCGCGCGAGAGTCACTGCCCGTCCCCACGCTGCACCCCGCGCCAACGCCGAAGCGCAACGTGCTGTTCGTGATTCTGGAGAGCGTGCGCGCTGACGCCACTTGCATCGACTACGAGCCCGGTTGCCGACGCACCGAAGCCACCAATCAACTCTTTCCCGCGCGCTTTGCGTTCCCGCAAATGCGCTCGATGGACTCCACCACTGCCGTCTCGCTGGCCGTGCTCTGGTCCGGCCTCAGCCCCGCTGAATCACGCGACAACCTGCACACTTGGCCGCTGATCTTCGACTACGCGCACGCCGCCGGCTTCGATACGGCGTTCTGGACCAGCCAAAATATGCTGTTCGGCAACGCAAGGCTGTGGGTGAAGAACCTGGGCGTGAACAAATTCTTCAGCGCCACCGATCTCGATCCGACTTCGGATTTGGACATGGGCGCGCCCGAAGGCCTGCTCGCCGATCGCGTCATTCACGAATTTGGCACGTTGCGCGAACCGTTCATGGCCGTCGTGCAGCTGTCGAACGTGCACTACCCTTACTACCTGGCACCCAGCGGCCCGCAGCCTTTTCAGCCGTCGACCACCAGCAAGGCGCCCGAAGACAACCCGTACTTCAAGAACTTCTACCAGAACGCGATCTACCAACAAGATCAGCATCTGGCGAAAATGCTGAGGTTCGTGCGTTCGACCGAGGCCGGCAAACACACCGTGATCGTCTACACGAGTGACCACGCCGAGGCCTTCCGCGAGCACAACCAGATGGGCCACACCTTCAGCATCTTCGACGAAGAAATACACGTCCCCGGCTGGATCGACGCCCCACCCGGCACGCTCACCGCCGAAGAATCCGAATCACTCCGCGCCAAACGACACGAGTTCGTCTTCCATGTCGATCTCGCGCCGACCATCTTGGATCTGATGGGCGTCGACCAAGATCCCGGCATCGCACACTACAAAACGCGCATGCCGGGTCACAGCTTGCTCCGCCCCGCCCTCAGCGATCAGCCGCTATTGATGAGCAACTGCACCGGCGTCTGGAGCTGTGCATTCGAGAATTGGGGCATCATGCAAAAGAACCTCAAAGTCGAATCCCGCGCCTGGGACACCGGTTGGAAGTGCCACGACGTCGCCAAGGATCCACTCGAGCTGAAGAACCTCGAACTCCGCGAGTGCGGTGATCTCGTCAAACTCGCCGACGAAGCGTACGGACGCCTACCCGGTCAGGGGATTGCCAAGAAATAGCTCCCCGGTCGGGCTATTTGGAGGAAGCGGCGCGCGCGGCTTCCTCGCGCAGCATCGCGAACAGATCCGTGACCCCAGGGTCGTGGCCCTGCTGCGAGAGCAGGGTCGTGAGCTGACCGCGGTGATGGGTCTGATGATTGAAGAGATGGGCGACGGTGCCCCAGAGCGGCGTTTCGAGCCGATGACCGCGGCGTATGAAGACGAGCGGCGCGGCGAGCCGCTCGGGCGTGAGGCCCGCGACCCAGGCCGAGAGTTGGTCGTCGGTCAGGCCTCGCTCGCGCCGGAGCTCCTCGAAATCTTCGTACAGCTCTTGATCGAGTGCGACAATGCCCGCAGCCATGAAACCGTCCGGAGCGGTCAAGCCCTCGAAGCGCGCAAGCCACACCCTGTCCGTGACCAACAGATGGTTCAGTGTGCCGTGGATCGACTTGAAGAACGCGCCGCAGTCGCGCTTTCGTGCCTCATCGCTCAGTGTGGCCACGAGCGCGTACAGTTTGTCATTCATCCAGCGTTATAGCGAGCGGAGGCGCTCAGCCACTCGGCACTCATCATCGTGCCAAGATAAAACGGCCCTTTGGCGTTGCCAATGGCTCGTCTCAGCTCAGCGCGAGCATGCGGTCGATCGGCACTTGTGCCCGCGCCCGGAGGTCCTCGGCCATCTCCAAGCGCGGCTCCAAATCACGCAGGGCGAGATACACTTTTTCAGGCGTGTTGAGACGCATGAAGGGGCACTCATTGCAGGCGCAGTTCGCGAGGGGAGGCGCGGGGATTAGCAATTTGTCGGGCGCGCGCTTCTGCATTTGATGCAAAATCCCCGATTCGGTGACGACGATGAACTCACGTGCGTTGTCGTTTTCGACGTAGCGCAGCAGTGCCGCGGTGGAGCCAATGAAATCTGCGCGATCGAGCAGCGGCTCTTCACACTCGGGATGCGCGATCACTTTGGCTTCCGGGTGCGCGATGCGAATGTCCTCCAACTTTCGCAAGCTGAACGTCTCGTGCACGATGCAGCTGCCCTGCCAGAGCACCAGATCATCCCGACCGGTTTGCTTGGCGACCCAGCGGCCCAGGTTCTTGTCGGGCGCGAATAGGATCTTCTGGTCACGCGGGATCGAGTTCACGATCTTCACCGCGTTGCTGGAGGTCACGATGTAATCGCTCTCTGCCTTCACCGCGGCGGAGCAGTTGATATAGCTGACCACCACCGAACCCGGATGACGCGCTTTCCAAGCCTTGAAGCGATCCACGGGGCAACCGTCGGACAGTGAGCAACCCGCCAACATGTCCGGCACGAGCACGATCCGCTCGGGGTTCAAGATCTTGGCCGTCTCCGCCATGAAGTGCACGCCGGCGAACAGAATCACGTCCGCCGTGGTCTTTTGCGCGGCTTGCGCCAACTGCAGCGAATCCCCAATCACGTCCGCTAGATCTTGGATCTCGCTCTCTTGATAGTAGTGAGCCAAAATCACGGCGTTGCGCTCGCGCTTCAGGCGACGAATCTCTTCGTCCAAGTCGAGCGTGGCAAGATCGGGGGTGGTCAGGCTCTGAGCGGGCGCGGCGGCCATGGGTTGCTCCGTTTATAAGTCGCGATCGCCCGCTCCGCCAGCCGCGGGTCTCCCCCCCCGGCCCGAAAACTCTAGCGGGCTTCACGTGGTGCGCAGCTCGCGTCTGCGCCGCCACGGAGAGCGCCCGTCATGTGCTGGTCTTGGGCATCGTCGCGGTCACGGCGCTGATTGGCGCCCGTCGCCAGCGCCGGGCCGGGTACGACCTGACAGCGCGCCCGTCCACCGCGTGTGCCCGCCAAGAAATCGGCCGCGCTTGCGCATGGGCGAGGAACGGCTCATTGAGAAGTCTCGGCCACTTGATCGTGTTGAGCAGGGAGAACGATCATGAAACTATTGATGATGGGGATTGCGGGGCTGTTTGGCTTGTCTGCGTGCGGGGCGGACGTCATCGTGGGTGACGGGGGCGGCGGGAGTTCTGGAGCGGGCGCTCCGAATTTTGCCGGCAAGGCGGGCGCGTTCGCGTTGCCGGTCGGCGCGTCGAACGGTGGTGGTGGGTACACCGTTCCCGCCGATTGCTCGGCCAGCCCAGAATCCGACGCGGCCTACTCGAGCCTGGAGGAACTGGACGCGTTGCTGATTGGGCAATGGCGCCGCTGTCAGGAGGCTCGGATCCCCGGTGAAGACATCGGCGTAGAGTTCACGTCAGACGGCAAGATTTACCCGCTGACGACCGACGACAGCCAGGAAATCGTGCGCCGTACGGGCGTCGCCTACGAGAAAACGTGGGCCTATACCGCGCCCGACGGCGAAGACCCGATCTCTCACCGACCGTCGAGGGACGGATTCATGGTGCTCGATGGAGTGATCACGTCCGCGCCAGGCTTCACCGCAAATCCGCGACAGATGCGCATTCTGCTCACGCCCGCGTACAGCAAGTACGTGCCTTTGCGGCCCTGAATACGCAACGTGCGGTGCGCGACGCCCGGCAAAAAGGGCTCGCGCACCCCAATCGATCAGACCACCTTCGGCTTGTCCACCTTCGGCACCGCCTGCGCGAAGCGCTCCGCAAACACTTCCGCCGAACTAGCGGCCGTCAAATCCAGCTCGAAATCCGGCACGCTCTTCGGTTGCAATTTGGCTAGCAGCTCGGCCGCTTCGCGCTTCGCGAGGCCGGCCTCGGCGAGCGCGGCAGAATCCAGGCTCACGCCGTCGCGCGCGCGCAGCGCCTCGCCTTCGGCGTTGACCAGCTTGCGCAGCGCGTCGAGTTCCATGCGGCTCACACGGTCGCCGCACACGTCGTAGTCGATCCACGCTTCGTAGCTGAGCGGCGCCACGCGCTTCAACATGCCGGCCATCACGCGACCGTATTCTTGGATTTCCCATTGCGCGTGGTGATCGACGCGCAGCTTCAGGAAGTGCAGCAGATTGTGCAGATCGATCTTCCAGTACCATTGGGTGTACGTGGAGAGCGGGAGATCGATGCGCGCGAGCTCACGGGCCATGTCTTCGAGCGTCATCCACTCGTAGGCTTCGCGGCTCTTTTCGCGAATTTCGTTCCAGCGGCGCACCGCTTCGGTGTACTTCGCGGCCTCGACCGCGGTGCCGCTTCGGCCTTGGTTGTTCTGCTTGCTCTGCGTCTGCAGCTGCTCTTCGTTCGGCGTATAGAAGAGCATGGGCATCAGTGAGTAGCGCCCGCTGTACTCGTTCACGTTGGCGGAGCGATGGCGGATCCACTGGCGAGCGATGAACATCGGCATCGAGCAATGGAATTTGAACTCGATCATCTCGCTCGGCGTGGTGTGCATGTGCCGGCGCAAATAGCGGAGCAGACCGCGGGTCTGGCTGGTCTGCCGCGTGCCGTAGCCGTAGCTCACTCGGGCGGCACGCTCGATGCACTCGTCGGTGCCCATGTAGTCGACCAACGACACGAAGCCGTGGTCCAGCACAGGGAAGTACAGCCCGAGGATCTCTTCGGCCAAGGGCGAGGTGGGGCGCCGCGTTTCGCTCATTTGGGCTTATCACTACGCGGGCGACCGCCGAGGCGCTACGCTAAAAACGATGGCTGTGCGTGCGCGCTATTTCTGCCTTCCGGGCAGCGTTTGGGTCTCCGCAGCAGCGGCCGTTGCGTGTGGCGCTTCCGGTGTCCCCGCAGCTCCGCCCCCCGCGCCGCCTGCAGTCGCTGCCAGCGCGGTGAAGGCGATCGCGCCGGCGGTTGCGCCGGTCGATGAACAAGGTCCGCGGCTGTTCCCTCCGCTCGAGGGCCCGGCGGTGAGCGTGGTCGGTGAAGACAAAGACGGCAGTCAGCGCATCGTCAGCTACGGCTTGCGCGTGCTGTCGCGACCGAACGGGGCGATCGAGCTCGCGCGTGAGTACTTGCCGAGCGCGCGCAGCGTGCGCTCGATCGAATTGCCGGCGCGACTCGGCGGGGGATTTTTGTTCTACGTGCAGTCGTCGAGCACGACGTTCTTCTTTCGCGCGCGTTCGTTCACCGCAGATCTCGAGCCATTCGCGCGCTTGGATTTCGAAGCCGAGCAAGTGATCGCGGGGTTCGATCGCTTGTACGTGGTCGCCCACCACCCGGATCGAATCGTCGCGCTCGACGCGGAGGCGGGCTCCGCGCAAAGCCTCGGCAGCTTGCCGGCTTCGCCCAGCTACGGGAAAATGGCCTTCGTCGACGGCTGGTTCGGCGCGGTTTCGGTGCCCCTCCGCGGCGCATTGGTCAGCTTCGATGCCGGGGTTTCCTGGCATCCGCTCGGTCTTGCCCCGACCAGTATCGATGTCCAAGACGGCGCGTTGCGCCTGACCGGGCCGGAGGGCGTGCTCGACTTGGACAGCACGGGCACGTTCACGCGGCGCGATCAGCCGAGCGCAGCAGCGCGCGAGAACCCAGTCGCGCAAGCCTTGCGCGGCGGTAGTTCGCGTACGAGTGACGCCCGCGCTCGCGACCGGCTCGGTAGCGACGCGCTCAAGCTGGCCGTGCTGCGCGGCGCGCGCGCCGCGGACGGCTCCCTGCTGCTCGCTAACTCTGGGGAGTTATTGCGTATTCGCCCCCGCGACGGCAAGTTGCTGGAGAGCGACGAGCACGCCTATCCCGGTGGTGGTGAGTGCACTGCGTTGAATTACGGTCCGAGCGTTGGCTTCGCATGCAATGACGGCCCGAACCAAACCGCGCTGTACGCATTCGAGCCGCCGCTGCGCATGCGGCGGGTGCGCACGTTCAGCGGCGCGCGCTACGTCGCGGCCAGCGGCAACGGCTCTTTGGTCATTCGCGGCGCCTGCGGGGGCGTTTCACCGGATCTGTCTGGCGCCTACTGTATCGCTAGAAAAGCCGGTGAATTCAATGAGATCCGCGTGCGGGGCGACCAAGGGGTCGAACGCGTCGTGGCCCTCGCGGATGGCCGGGTCGCGGTGATCGTCCCGCCTCGGCTCGGGGCCGCCGGTTTCTTGTCTCTGATCGACGCGGGCGGTCGAGAGCGGCGCGTCTCGCTCGCGCTGCCGACGTCCGCGAACGCTGGGTTACTGGAAAAGGGGCTCTGGCTCGACGGTTTCGTGGAGACACTGACCACGCCGACCGCGAGCGCACCAAAACCGAGCAGCGTGCTCTCTGGTTGGGTGGTGGGGAGTGAGCCGTTCGCAGGCGTGCGCGTGGCGCTGGACGGCAGCGTGACGGTAGGGCGCCCCGAAAACGGCATCGATCGCGCGCTGCTTTCGGCGAACCACGCGCTCTTGGTCGGGCGCACCGGGCGCACCCGAGAAAGTAGCGACGGCGGCTTCGAATGGACGGACGTCGAGCTGCCGTCCGAATTCGACCCGAGCCGCGAGCTACGAGACGACGCGCGTCTGCAGGGCTGCTCGGAGCTCGGCTGCGCGTTTGCCGGGTTCGTGCGCGTGGGCTTTCGGACCGAAAATGCCACGCCGCGCCTGCGCGTTGCCACTCTGCCGGACCCGACGCGCCTGCTGCAGCCCGGTGGGAATCGCTGGCTGCTGCGCTGTGAGCCGAGCGGCGAGAGCAGTGAGCCCGCGCTTCCCACGCTGTCTCGTGCGCGCATCGGCGGGCGCTCGGACGACGCGATTGTGCCCCCCTGGGCGCCGTTTTTGGAGCTTCCCGCGCCTGCGCTGGGGGCAGGGGAGGTCGGCTACGACGTGGGCCCGAGCGACAGCGAAGGGACGCCGTTTCGTGCCTATGTCTGGGGTGAACGCAGCGCGGATTGGGCGCGCGTGGGTCACCTACAACTACGCCTTTTTGACCGCTTTCAAATGCGCCACGCGGCCTTCCAAAGCGCCGTCACCCGTAGCCCGTGGCCGGATGCCACCGCAGCGGCAGAGGCTTTCGGATTCGATACCTCCGGCAACCCGACCTCGTGGCGCGCGGTGATCGATCCCAACCAACGAGCGGCAGCGGTGTTGGCCAGCTCGCGCGGCCTGCTCGACCTCCTATTGTTCGAGGAGGGGAAAACTGTGGTCCGCCTTCCGAACGCTGGGCGTCTAGGTTTCAATTTTGGAATGCTGAGTAGCGTGGCGAAACTGACCGCGGCCTGGTTCCTGGCCTCGTTCAACGAGAATCACAGCCTCGTGCTCTCCAAAATTTCCGGCGGCCGAGTCGAGCGCATCGCCGAATACCCGGACCCTGGTCACGACCTCGGCTCGGCAACCCTGGTGCACGGCCTGCGTGGCGAGGAGCTCGGGATCTGGGCAACTGGCCGCGGCTGGTACTTGTATCCGATCGACGCCGAGAGCCACGCTTTGCAAGCGCCGCTCTCGCTGAGTCCCGCTGATCTGGCGCAGATGCCGCCGCTGTGTGCCTCGGATGCGGACGGTTTCCTGCTCACCGGCGCGCCCTCTTTAGAGCCGAATTTGCGCCTTTCTCCGGCCAACGATGGTCCTAGCGCGCGGCGCGTGGCAGCTCAATTCATCTGGTCGGCGCGCGGTCTATGTACGCGCGCGCTGGCGGCAGAGATCGATGGCCCGCCGGGCCGCGTCGTCGGCAATGCTCCGACGGCATCGGTCGCCTCCGTGCCGCTCACCGTCAGCGAGCGGCGCTCGCAAGGTCGCCGCTGGGGCTACGTTTGCGCACCCTGACACACGCGGGCGCAGCTCGCTCCGTGTCGTTGGTTTGCGAAAATGTATCGCGTCATTTCAGTTTTGAAATGCTCTCGTGCAGCGCTGATCGAGCGCACTCAAAAGTATGATCGCGTGAGTGTTTTTCGAGCATTGGAGGTTTGCGTTTCGCGTTGCTGGCTGCTACAAACCACTCGTCCGCGTAGAGCGAGGCTGTCCCCCCCCGGCCCCTTTGCGCGGACACTAATTTTTGTCAGCGCTTGATTAGCTTCGCCGCCATTGCCTGGCCAAGCTCAGTCGCGCGACGGGTCGCTAGTTCGACGGCGTTCATCAGCGTGTGGCGCAGGCCACCCGCCTCGAGCGCGTGCAGACCGGCGATGGTGGTGCCGCCGGGGCTCGTCACCATGTCCTTCAGGCGGGCCGGGTGTTCACCGGTTTCCAGCAGCAATTTGGCCGAGCCGTACACGGTTTGCGCGGCTAGCATCAGCGCGGTTTCGCGGCTCAGCCCAACCTTTACGCCACCATCGGCGAGGGCCTCGATCATCAGCATCACGTACGCGGGGCCACTGCCGGAAAGACCCGTAACCGCATCCAACGCCGATTCGTCGAGCACCACCGAGCGACCCACCGCGTCGAACAGCGCGCGCGCAAAGCGCAGGTCTTCCGGCGTGGCGTGCGTGCCCGGGGCAATGCCGGTGGCGCCGGCCAACGCGATAGCGGCCGTATTGGGCATTGCGCGCAGCACGCGAGCGCCCGGCAAGCGCGCCTCGATCGCCGCCAACGGGACGCCCGCGGCTATCGAAATCACGAGCGTGTCGGATTGGAGCACGCTCGACGCTTGCTCGAGCACCTGGGCGATGACCTGCGGCTTGACCGAAAGCACGACCACGTTGGCCCACGCCAAGAGCTCCGCGTTGTCCGCATGAGTCTGGATGCCGTGGTTCGTTGCTAGCTCGGCGAGCTGATCGGCGCGCGGATCACTGGCGCGGATCTGTTCTGAACGCAGCGTTTTGGAGCCGAGCAAGCCGCGGATCAGCGCGCCCGCCATGTTGCCGGCGCCCAGCAGACCAATTTTTCGATTTTCCATGGGATCTCCCAGACCGCGTCAGCCGACGCCAAAGTCTCGTAGGGCTTGGCGGAGTTCGTGGGCATCTCGGCACGCCACGACGCCCTCGGGCAACGCGCGGTCGTCGGTCGGCGCGAACCAGATGGCTCGAGCGCCGGCAGCACGCGCTCCGAGCACGTCCGCCTCCCAAGCATCCCCCACGTGCACGATCTCCGAAAGCGGCACGCCGAGCGCTTCTGCCGCCAGCTCGAAGATGCGCGGGTTGGGCTTGTCTACACCGACCCGACCCGAGTCGATGACCACGGCAAAGAGCGCGCGGTAGCCGAGCTCTTCCACCAATTCGGCGAGGTGCCCCTCGGAGTTGGAGATGATCCCTACCGGCACCTGTTGCGCGCCCAGTTCGGCGCACAACTCGAACATGCCCGCGATCGGCTTACGCCACAGGTTGTGCGTGGGCTGCGCGTCCCACAACAGCTGCGCGATCTTTTCGGCGTATGTCGGATCGGCGGCTTCTGCGCGGATCTTGCGCACGTTCCCGCCGCGCAAGATCTCGAGCATCATCGCTTGCCAGGCGCGCGCGTGGCCGAGGGACTTGGCGGCGCCATAGGCGTGCCAAGCGCTGACCGTCGCGGCGTGGGAGGCCACTGGATCGAGCTCAGCGCCGAAGCCGTGCGCCCGGCGCATCAAGAAATCGTGATCGAGCTCGGCCAGGGTTTGTCCGAAATCGAAGGTCACCGCGCGCATCGCACTTGCTCTCCTGTCAGTCAAAGAGTCCCCGAAGCTTCTCGAGGATGCTGTGTTGCTGCGGTTGCACGTCTTCACCCAGCTCGCGGCCCAGCTCTTCGATCAGCGCGCGCGCGCGATCAGTGAGGTGCGAAGGAACTTCGACCGTGACCTCGACCAATTGGTCGCCGCGCCCGGTGCGCATTCGGTAGGGGAAGCCCTTGCCGCGCACGCGAAGTACGGCGCCCGATTGAGTCGACGGCGGGACACGCAACTTGAGCTTACCCGCGAGGCTGGGGACGTCGATTTCCCCGCCCAGCGCGGCTTGCGCGAAGCTGATCGGCACTTTGCACACCACATCTTCGCCCACGCGGCGAAAGAACGGATGCGTGCCGACTTGAATCACGAGCTCCAAATTGCCCGGTGGCTTATCGACGCGGACGCGATTGCCCGCTTGGCTCACCGTGCGCGTCGCGCCGTCCTCGATCCCGGCGGGGATTTCCACGCCCAGCGTGCGCTCGCTCTTGGCGAGACCCTTGCCGCCGCAGATCCGGCACGGCGTGAGCACCGCTTGCCCGGTGCCGCGGCAACGCGAGCACGGCCGCTCGACCGCGATTGGAAACAGCGCCTGCTGAAAGCGCACCTTGCCGCGACCGCCACAAGCCGAACAAGTCTCGACGCGCGTGCCCGGCTCCGCGCCGCGGCCCGCGCAGCCTTCGCAGGTATCGAGCCGCTCGTACGTTACTTCGCGCTCGCAACCGAGGGCGGCTTCTTCGAAGCTCAGCTCCAGGTTTCTCTTGATGTCACCGCGGTCGCCGGTGCGGATGCCGAACGCGCCCAGCAGATCACCGAACAGATCCTCGAAGCCGGCCATGTCGCCGAAGTCGATCCCGCCCGGTGCGCCTCCGCCGGGACGGAATGCGGCTTCACCGTAGCGGTCGAAGGCGGCGCGCTTGTCTCTGTCGCTCAAAATCTGGTGCGCGAGGTTGGCCTCCTTGAAACGCACGCTCGCGTCGGGATCGCCGGGATTCTTGTCCGGGTGATGGATCGCGGCCAGGCGGCGGAATGCCGTTTTGATCTCGGCTTCGGAAGCCTCTCGGCCAACACCGAGCACCTCATAGGGGTCGCGCACACGCCGGGTGTAGCATTTCCGCCCACAGTTTTCCCCCGATTGCTCCGCTCTTTGGCCTGGAAGGCCTGGAATAGACTAACCTCGGGATGAGATGAGCTCAGACGAAGAGGACGACCGGCGAGCGGGCTACCGAGCGCCCATCGAGCTGAAAGTCGAATACAAGCGGCTCAATACGTTCTTCGCGGATTACACCAAGAACATCTCGCGCGGCGGTACCTTCATTGCGACGGACAAGCCGCTGCCCGTCGGGACCGATTTCGTGTTCGCGCTCGGGGTGCCGCACATGGTCGAACCCGTACGCCTGCGCGGCAAAGTGATCTGGACAACGCCCGCCGAAGAGGCGACCAAGGCCAACCCCTGCGGCATGGGCATCGAGTTTCAATACTCCGCCGGCGAACGCGAAGAAAAAGAAGCCGCCGTCGAACGCCTGATGACCTCCGAACTCGGCGATCACCTCGCCGAAAAACTGCTCGGCCGCAAACCGCAACGCTAGCCGTTGGGTTTGGGGCACCCGCGGGAACGGGCGCGCTTCCCGGTATGCTCGCCGCTGTGGTCTATACGGTGCTGCGCACAGCGACTCAGCAGCCGCGCCTGCCCGGCGCAGGGGCGGACTCGATTCGTCTCGCTTGAAACTTCGTCTCGCTCGAAAACGGCTCCCCGAATTTCTAACCGCCAAGCCGCAGAGTCCTTACCTCGGCCCTGCACGACGAGCTGTCCACCTCAAGAGCGGAGAGTTTTTGGGTTAGCAATGCGAGCGAGGCTCGCACTGTGAACGCCGAACCGGTCATTGGTGAAGGCTGGACCCGTCAACAAAGTGCGCTATCTCACACATCGCTAACCCCAAAGGCACCCGGTGTCCTGAGGTGGATAGATCGGGTGATCTGTCGCTGTAGGGACTTTGCGGCTTGGCGGTTAAAAATTCAGGGAGGGCTCTGAGCGGTCATCAAGCGTGACTTTGAGGTGCGATCCTGGATCGCGAGCGCCCCATTCTCACTCTCGATCGCTTTCGAAGAACGACCGACTACGGCAGTTTTACGGAGGCGGGCAGTTTGTAGTCGGGGGCGGGTTTGTTGCGCATGGCCAGCAGATCGCGGGCGATCGTGACTTCGACCAAGTCGATCGCGGGGCTCTGTGCGACGCGTTCGAGATCTTTCGAGGAGTCGCCGCCGGTTTGGAGTTTGAGCATCGCGGCGTAGAAGGTGGCTTCGGTTTTTTCGGAGGCGCTGCGGGCGGCGCTGGCCAAATCTTGGTCGCTGAGTTTGCCGCGCGCCCAGGCGCGTAGGCGCGCGGGCCAACCGGAGTTTTCGTCGACGCCCGCGTAGGCTTCTTCCACCGTGCCGTCGCTCGGCACATTGAGTTTCTTTTCGACCAGTTGTAGCCAGAGCGCGACGTACACCAGATCTTCGCTGGCCAGGTTGGCGGCGACGGCGCGCTGCGCGGCGCGGCGCGAGGCGCGCAGATCGGCGTGGGTGAGGGCGCGGCGTGCAGCGTCGAGCACCGTCGCGGTCAGCTGGTTCGGATCCGAGCTCGAGGCTTCGTACGCACGCTCGGTGGCCCGGCGCGACGCGATCGGGTCGTCGTAGTGCTCGAGGATACGCGCGAGCAGGCGTTCGCTGCGCGCGAGTGTCGGGCCACCCGCGCGCGCGGTGCGCTGCGCGTCCACCGCGCGCGAGAGCGCCGCATCCAGCGTCTTGGCCGCGTGCTCGGCGTCCCCGTGATCGCGATACACTTCGAACTTCATGTTCAGCGCATCCGTCTCGGCCAATGGATCGTTGCTGGCTTTGGCGAGCTCCACCGCTTGACCCAAGGTCGAGAGCGCCGCGCCTTGATCGCGCTGGCGCTCGATCGCGCTCAAGGTCATCAGCGATTCGAGGCTCGGCTCGGCGCGTGCGGCAGATTGAATCAAGGGCAGCGCGCGGCTGAGCTCGCCGTGGCGCGTCTCGAGCGCGCCCATCACGTAGCGCAGGCGCGCGGCGCTCGGATTGACTTTGCCCAGATTCGCCTTGTTTTCGGCGAGAGCGATGATCGGCTGCGCATTTTCGAAGGTGCGCCGCGCGCTCGTCAATTGATCCAGCGCATCTTCCGTGACCAGCGCCTTGCCGACGAGGTTCAGCGCGAAGCTGAGGTTCTCGCTGCTGCCTTCTTTGCCCAACGCAGGAGCCAATACCAGCGGCGCGACTTCGGCCATGCCGTAGTTCATGAGCTGCGCGGCCAGTCGCGCCACACCGCGCATCGAGCTCGGCTCGGCGCGGAACAACTGCACGGCGGTGCCCCAGGTCGCCGCTTCCAGCAGCGTGTGATCGGGCAAGCCATCGGCTTCGCCCGCGCGAGAGGCAGAATCGAAAAAGCGACACAGGTCGTCCCAGGCGTCCGCGTCGTTCTCGTCGGCGGCGCGTTCCAGGCGATCGCGTAGCTCCGGCGCGATGATGCGGCCCAAGTCCGCGTGGTCGGCGGCCGTGAGCACGCCGCGTGCATCCCCGTGCCGCAGGTACAATGCGATCAGCGTGTAGCCGCCGCCGCGGAGAGCGCGGTAGGCTTCGTAAGCTTCATCGCGGTCCGTATTGGAGTTCATCGGGGCGTCCGCCGCGTTCGATTCCAACGCGCGTTTCAGCCAAACCACCGCGCGCTCGCTGGCGGCGTCGAGCGTGGCTTTGCGGGCTTCGAACAGCGACCGCTGCGTCGCGGCTCGCAGATCAGCGCCTGCCGATTGCATCGGACCCGCGCCGTGCGTGGCTTGTGAGAAGCGCGCCATCGCTTCCAGATGCGCCTCGACCTCGTCGCGCTCGGCACCTTTGGGCAGCTTGTCGCGCAGCATGCCGTACAGCGTGAAAGCGTAGCCCTCTTGTCCGAGCCGCGCGACCTCCGCGGCGCCCGATCCCAGTGCGCCTTCGGCGCCGTCGAGCGCCGAGTCCTGAAACTCACCGGCGCGCATCAAGTAGAACGCGCCGGTCAGCGCCTTCAGCCCGGCCTCGCGTTGACCGGCGTCGAAGCGCGCCTTGGCGCGTTGCAGTTGACGACGCACCACGCCCACGAGCAGACCCGTGCGGTCGGCAGAGGTTTCGCCGTTGACCAACACTTTGTAGGCCGCTTGGGCGAAGGCATCGTCGCCGACCGCTGGGATCGGCGAGCCATTTGCGACTGTGGTGGCTGACTTTGCTTGCGGCGGGTGCGCCGCGCAGCCGCTGCTCGCCAGCGCCGTAGCGCAACCGAACGCGAGCAGAAGCCGGGCACCGAGGATTGAAAAGCCGACCGACCGGGACATCGTCCGAAGTCTATACCGCGGACGCCAAGTGAACGCTAAAAGCGGCAGAGAGCGCTAAAACGCGAAGTCACAGTGCAGTTCTAGGCCGCTCGACGAGCTATCGGCCAGGCGACCGCCGATCGGGAAAATGTAGCCGATGCTGGGCGAGATCTTACCGAAGCGTGCTCCCACCCGCGGCTCGACCACGAACTGCAAGCGGGTAGGCGGGTTAGCGCCCAGGGCCGACTTGAACTCGACCGCGTTGACGGGGCTATAGGCGAGCCAAGCGTCGAGCGCACCGTACAACTTGGGCTTGTCCATGAACTCATAGGCGACGCCCGCGGAAGTGACGTTGCGGACGGCGAATGTCTTCAGCTCATAGCTGCCGTTCGTATCCTGCGTGTAGGGAAGCTCACCGCCGACTTTCAAGCCCAGCACGAGCTTGTTCGCCGCGCGCAGGCTCAGCGCCTTGCGCTGGTAATCGAACCCGACGCCGACGATCAGCGGCAAGCGCTTGGTACCGAACAATTCCGGATCGCGGTAACCGGATGCCGCGTCCGCCATCAGATTCAAGTAGGTTTGACGAACGCCGGCTTCGTCGTTGTACGTGCCTTGCGCCGTTGGCACGCCGAGCCCGAAGAAGATCGGCAAGCGCGCGAACGGGTTGAGCGTGACGCGGTATTCACCCATCAGCTCCAGCGTGCCGAGCGCGGTCACGGTCTTGTTGCCGCCATCGGGCTGACGCTGCGAGCCGACCGTCCACGGCAAGCGCGCACCCAAGGTGAAGTCTGGGCTCAGGTCGTAATAGCCGCCCACCATGAGCGTACCGCTAGTAGTTTTGCCAGCGGTCTCGTCCGCGCCCACGCCCCAGAGTGGCGCTTTGCCGAAACCGACCAAGACATTGGCGAACAAGCCGAACTTGTCGCGCTGGCGGCGCTTTTTGGCGTCCGCGGCGTCGATTTTGGCTTGCTTCGCCGCGAGCTCTTCTTCGGTCTCCGGCTTGACTACGGGCGCCTTCTTGTCGCTCTCTTCCTTGGCGGTGGGATCTTCGCCTTGATCCATGGTCGCGACGGGCTCTTTGGGCGCGCCTTTCTTGCCCTTGGCGGCGAGCGCATGACTACTGATAATCGTTAGAATGATGGCAAGTCGAAGGCTTTTTCGCACGTGTTTCTCCCGTTTGCGGCGCGGGACCGTAACACGCGAGCTTCTGTTCGCGCTAACGTAGAAAGCTCGCTGTCATGACCGACGCACCGGTTCGTCCGCCGCCCAAGCGCCTCGCAGATTTCGAGATCATCCGTCGCCTCGGCGCGGGTGGCATGGCTGAAGTCTTCCTCGCAAAGAAGCGCGGCGCAGAGGGCACGTTCAAGCTGCTGGTGCTCAAGCGCATCTTGCCCGCCTACGGTTCTTCTCGACGTTTTCGCACGATGTTCGCGGAAGAAGCGCAACTCGCGACGCGCCTGAACCACCCGAACATCGTGCAGGTGTACGACTTTCAGGACTACGGCGAAGAGGGCCAGCTGCTCAGCATGGAGTACGTGGAAGGCCCGGATCTGCGAAAGCTGATGCGTTCGGCGCAGGCAAAAGGCCAACGTATTCCGCCCTACGTGGCAGCTTACATCATCGCCGAAGTCGCCAAGGGTCTGCACTACGCGCACGAGCGCAAGGACGAAGCGGGTAAGCCGATCGACATCGTGCACCGCGACGTGTCTCCGCAGAACATTTTGATGAGCTTCGACGGCGCCGTGAAAATCGCCGACTTCGGCATCGCCTCGGCCAACTTGTTCCGTGAAGAGCCGGGCGTGCTGAAGGGCAAGACCGCGTACATGTCGCCCGAGCAAGCGCGCGCCGAGCGCGTCTCGCGCCGAACGGACATTTACTCCCTGGGAGTAGTTTTTCACGAGCTGCTCACGGCGCGGCCTCTGCACGGCGCGGCGGAAGGTCAGGAGCTGCTCGAGGCGGTGCGCGCCGGCGTGGTCGAGCCGCCCAGCACCTACGTGCGCGGGCTGCCTGCCGAGCTCGAAGAAGTGGTCATGCGCGCGCTGGCCAAAAATCCAGACCAGCGCTTTCAAACTGCGCGTGACATGGCCGCTGCGGTCACCCGCGCGCTGTTTCACAAGCAACAGCTGGTCGATTCACACGTGCTCGAGAACGTGCTGGCCGAGCTCGCGACCCGTGAGCACACCTCACCGGGTGTCGAGGCGGGCTCGAATCTCGCCAGTGAAGGTCAGCAAGGCAGCGAAGCGCTCGATGATCTGTCGTCGGTGGCGCACGTGGTGGGCACCGCCGCGGGCGCCAATGATCAAAGCACTGGTCCGGGTCGCGACAAGCGCGGGCGCGTGGGTCGTGAAGTTCGACACGTGGCGGTCGTCACGCTGCGCCTGCATGGCTTCGAGCAGCTCGCGACCAGCCTCGGTCGTCCGGCTGCGGCGCGTGTGCTCGAGCAGCTGCGCGGAACGCTCGGTGAGGTCGCGTTTCGGCGCGGCGCGCGCTTCGCCTGGGACACACCGCAAGCCGAAGGCGCGGAGTCGAGCGGTTTTGCGACGGCGGCGCGCGCGCTCGTCGGTTTGATGGCCAACCCCGCGCGTGCTCCGCTGGACGCGGTTTGGCTAGCCATCGACGTGCACGAAGTGATCCGCGGCGCGTCCGAAGATTTGCCAGCGGGGCTCTCGGCCAGCGTGGGCATCGTGCGCGGTATCGCGACCGGCGAACGCGATCGCGCGGGCCATTTGATTCAACACGCGCTGCAAGAGCCCGCCAACCATTTGGCGGATTTGCTCGGTGATCACGCGCCGCCCGGGGTGAGCTGGGTGGCGGGCGGGCTGTATCGCTTGGTTCGCCGTGACTTCGTGTGGGGTGACGCGCCGACGATCAAGATCGAAGATGCCGAGCAACTGAACTTGCCGCAAGACATGCGCATCTACTCGCTACTCCGCCCCCACACGCGCCAGGAGAAGCTGGAAGAGATGGCGCTCGCGCCCAACGACCTGATCGGTCGCGACGCGGAGCTGGCCGATCTGCACGCGGCGTACTACGGCGTGGTCGGCTCTGCACCGAACGCAGGCCAAGTCTCCGCGCGCGTGGTTTACGGCGAGATGGGCATCGGCAAGACCGCGCTCTTGGCCGCCTTCCTCAACGAGCTGCCGCCCGACGCACGCGTGCTGCGCGTGGAATCGTCACCCGCGCTGAGCGAAGTGCCATTCGCGACCATCAGCGAGTGGATCCGCGAGCTCACCGGCACGCGCGTCGATCAACCGTTCGAGCAAGCCCGCGACCAGATCACGGACGCGTTCGGAGAGTTTGCGACCGAGCCCGAGGGGCCGGAGGTCGTCTTGCGCATGGCCGAGCTCGCCACCGGCAGAGTGCGTCAAACCGTGGACGATGCAGACGTGGCCGAAACACGGCAATTGATCGCGCTCGGTATGCGGCGCTTCTTCGCGCGCGCCGCCATGGACGCGCCCTTGGTCGTGGCGCTCGACGGCCTGCAGTGGAGCGATCGACCGAGTCTCGATCTGATCGTGGAGTTTTTGCGTCGCGCCGAGCCGCTCAGCGTGCTCGTAATCTTGCTTTCGCGGCCCGAAGATCGCGTGTCGAGCTACATCGAGGGCTTGGTGCGGGTCGAGCTGAAAGGGCTCAGCGCCGAGCATCAGCTGCGCCTCTTGCAAACGCGCTTGGGGGTGAGCCAAGGCGTTCGTCAAGTGTGCGCGGACTTGTTGCCGCGCGCGGGCGGCAATCCATTCTTCTTGCTGGAGATGGTGGATGCGTTGCTCGAGCGCGGCATGCTCGAAATCCGCGAGCGCAACGGTCAACAAGAGCTGGTGCAGGTCGAGCGGCTGGGCGATGCCAGCCTGTCCTTGCCTTCCACGCTCGAGCAGCTGATCGCCGATCGCCTGAATGAATTGCCGCCCGAGGAGCAATCGGTGATCGAGTGGCTGGCGGTCGCGGGCGGCCCGCTCGGCCTGGCCGATTTGCGGCTGATCAGCGGTGAAGATCCGTCGGAGGCCGTCACTCGCTTGGCCGCGCGCGGCTTGTGCGAGCTGCGCGCCGACACCATCGATGTGCGCCACCCTTTGACCCGCGATGTGGCCTACCGCGCGCTCGATCGGCGCCGCCGCGTGCGCATGCATCGCGCGCTCGGCGAGCACCTGGCGGGCACCCCGCTCGGCAAAGGCTTGACCGCGGCGATTGTCGCGCGCCACCTCGCCCGCGGTAACTCGCGCAAAGAGGCAGCGCGCTTCTACTTGGAAGCGGCGGACGCGGCGCGCGCCAGTTACCAAACGCAGCTGGCGAAACGCTGCTATCGGCGCGTGATCGCGCTGCTTCAAGAAGGCGATATGCGGCTACTCGAGGCGCACGAAGCGCTCGAATCGATCTGCCGCAACCAAGGCCGCTGGCGCGAACGCCGCACCCACCTCAGTAAGTTGCGGGCGCTGGCTCGGCGGGCGAAGAGCGCGCATTGGGCCGCGATCACGCTGCTCCGCACCGCGCAGTTCGAGCTCGATGCCGGACAATTGTCCAAGGCCTTGAGCTCGGTTCGGCGCGGTGAAGCGGTGGCCACCCAGGCCAACTCACCGGTGCTCGAGGTGCAAGCCCGCACCCTGATGGCGGAGATCTTGCACGACATTGGCGACATGCAGGGCGCGCTGTCCGCCGTCGATCGCGCGCTCAGTACGGCCGAAGGCAATGGCGTCCCCGTTCGCTTGCGCGCCGAAGCGCTGCGTCTGCGCGGCACGCTGCTGCGACGCGTGGGGCGCGTACACGAAGCCGTTGAAGCGCAGGCCGAAGCGATCGCGGTGTTCCGGCAAGCGGGCGTACGGCGCATGGAAGCGCGCGCCAAAAACTCGCTCGCGTACGCGCTGCTCGTGCTCGGTCGCTTCGAAGACGGCATCGCGCTGGCTCTGGACGCGATTCGCATCGATCTCGCGATTGGCGGGCGCTTCCAAATTGCCAAGACCCTGAGCACGATCGGCGAGTGCTACGCGAGCCTCGGCGATCTGGACCGAGGTTTGGCCTATCTGCGCCGCGCGCGTGACGCCCACGAGCGCTACGGTGATCGCGATTCGCGCGCTGACACGCTGCTATCCATGGCAGAAATCTTGATCGATTTCGGTGATGTCGACGGCGCCGAAACGTTGGTGGGCGATGCCGGCGCGCTGACCGCGGTGACCGGCAGCGCGTTCGATTCGGTGCACGAGAAGATCTTGCGCGCACTCTTGGCTCGCGTGCGCGGCGATCACGCGCGCGCGGTGATGCACGCTTTCGACGCGCGCCAAGCCGCCGAAGCGCAGGCCTACGTCGCGTTCCACTTCTACGCCATGGCCATCGAAGCGCGTGCGCGCGTCGACATGGGCGAAGAGCACACCGGGATCTTGCTCGCGACGACCGCCCTCGGCGCGATCGATACACTGCAGGGCTCCGAGTACGGCCTCGCCACGCGCGCCTTGGGCTGCGAAACCTTGCGCGTCGCGCGTTCCCCCCAAGCCGAAGAAATGCGCGAACGCGCCGCACGCTACGCGCGCTCGCTCTTGGAGCACATTCGCGATCCGCTCTTCCGTCGCTCCTTCGTCGAACGGCGCGTGGTGCAAGCCGTATTCACCCGCCCTGACGGTGAGTCGGACGCACCGCGCGGGATCGACAATCCCCTGAATCCGCCGCGCTGAGCCGGGTCGGCAGTACCCGTAGGCGATCGCTAGCTCAGTGAGCACATATCGTGTCAGTGTTGACCTGCACACCCGTGAGGAGCCATGAGATACCGCAATCGTTACGTGCGCATGCTTGTATGCCTTGGACTGGCATCATGCGGTGCTTGCAACAGCCACGGCGCGGAAACCAACCTCGGCGGCGACACCGGTTCCAACGGATCTGCGGGCCGAGGGCAGGGCGATGCGGGAGTGCCAGGCAAGCCCGATCCCGCTGACGGCGGCAACGATTCGGACGGAGGCGGTCTACCGAACCCGTCCCCGCGTGCGGTTTACCTTTCTCCCGCGGACGTCTCGACCGCCGTGAATACTTCCAAGCTCGAGCTCTGGGTGGATGGAGTGCAAGGAGACCTCGGTGTCGCTAACTTGGAAGCATTGGCTGCCGCAGTCTCCGTGGTCACGTGGCCTGAGCGGCAAACCATCGCGACCGACGTTACTGCCGTCGATGCGTCGCAGGCGAATGATATGCGCGCGCACGTCACCGTTGCACCGGCGGGTACGCTCGATAGCCGCTGGTATGCGATTGTCGTCGAAGCGTTGCCCATCGGGTTTCAGTGGTGGAACGACCCCGGATCACGCAACCAAAAGGTTGCGCGTTTTCGCAGCGACAACAGGCCGGCCATCGCTTGGGTTCAACGCTGCGACAAGGGCGGCGTGAGGCACTTGTCAGTTCATTTCTCGGAGCCCGTTTCGTCTGCCGCTGCACGCGGCACATCGGTCGTGGGCGCATCATGTGAGCCTCTGGCCGGCGGCGCGGGGCCCGTTGTATCGGCCTACCTCGACTGCTCAACAGACGGAGAGGTTGACGACATAACGGTCACCTTGAGCGATGACGCAATGGTGCTCGTCGACAAGGATGCATGGCGAGACATTGGCGACAATTGTTTCGAATTCGTCCCCGAGCAGCTCGCGCCGTAGATTCCTGTCTTCGATGTCGAGCACCGAGTGACCGTGCGCATCCTCGTTACCGAAACTGAGTCGCGCCGGGTATAACCAGCTCGGCGCACTGCAGGGCTCCGAGTACGGCCTCGCCACGCGGGCCTTGAGCTGCGAAACCTTGCGCGTCGCGCGCTACGCGCGCTCACTTTTGGAGCACATTCGCGATCCACTCTGCCGTCGCTCCTTCGTCGAACGGCGCGCGGTGCAAGCCGTATTCACCCGCGCTGACCGTGAGTCGGACGCCCCGCGCGGGATCGACAATCCCTGAATCCGCCGCGCTTGGCCGGCTTGCGGCATCCGAAAGCTATCTGGGGTCGACGCCCGGGTACGATGTACTTCGCGAGATCGGACTGCGGTACGTGAGGCGTACGGATCTGCCACGATCGCTTCGGTTGGAAAAGAGCCTGTTTGCTCTCTGGTGTTACAAAGACTGGGGGTGAGAGGGGAGATGTGCGGAACAAGGCAGCGGAAGTGAGCGAAACGGGCGATCCATTGGTACGATGGGAGTTCAATTCTCATTGTTGACACAAGCTCGTCGCGGCGCGCACAGGCGCCGCGACGACAGCGAATCTGTGGCTTGTCGTCGACGGACGGAGAGTTTCCTTCTCAATGTTGCGACGACGTCGAGAGCGTCACCCAGCGTACGTTCTCGCGGCCGGGAATGTGCGGGCAACGCTGGTACTCGTCGCCCCGCTCACCTATTTGCGGCGACGGCCGCCGCGTCTCGCGAAGAGCGACGGGCAGATCTGATCGATATCATCGTGTTCCCAGCGCAGAAAGATAATCGCCCTGCGAACCTGATCATAGGACCGGGAGAATAACGTGAAGCTACGTTGCCGCTGAGACTGAAGCTGCGCCACCGTCGCCGCCATTTCCTCGCGAGTACGAACCGCGTCCATGAGCTGCCGGCCGAATAGCTCGGCTTGTTCCAGTTCGCTCAACTCAATGGCAGTTCTGAACGCAATCTTTTCCCAGCTGTCGCGGAGCAATTTGACCATGCCGAGCAAGTCGAGCGCCAGCTTCCGATAACCGACGTTCGTCTTGAAGTCCGCAATCGGGTTAGCGTTGATGAGGCCGCGACGAGCAAGAGCGATCGCATCGTGATAGATCCTCTCGCGGAGCTTCGTCGCGCTGTCGCTCAGCGCGGCGAGCGCCTCCGGTCGCGCAGACGCTGCCAAGAGCTGAACGTGGGCGTGCCCCGCCGCAAACGTACGCAGCTGTAGCTGATCGAAATGAGCGACGTCGAAGCGGTATAGCTTCTCCGCCTCGTCGCGGTAAGTCATGATCCTGGGCAGCGCGCCGACTACCGTAGCGACGGCGCTCCGAACGTCGATATTTACGGGCAGCAGTTCGTCCTCACCAAGAGCCGCCGCGGCGGGTAGTACTCGAGCGTACTCGTCTGGATTGAGCAGAAACTGCGGCAGCATTACACCCCGAACTAAACATTCACGGGGCGCGGCAGCAGGAAGTTCGGTGCCATTTTCAGCGGCATTCGCATTCTCGGTCGCCATATCGGTCCTAATTTTCGGTGCAACGATGCGTTGCGGGCACTAGTCGGACGGCGCGGGGATCAGTTGCGTCAAAATAGCGAAATTGGTTTGCGCGGGCCGTGGCAGAGCAGCTGGCCGCTTGAATGGCGTAGCCCGCTGTCAAAGCAGCCGGCCGTTCGCGCAGCGAGTGGCATGGCGGTGATGAGCGCGGTGCTGCCGGCGAATTGCGTTTTGCTGTCGTCACTACCCCGCGCCTCGTTGTGCCGTCGACACAGTGCGCGCCGCCGAGCGCTGGAAACCGAACAGCGCCGAGCATCGTGAGAGCGGAGCTTGCCCGCCCGAGGAAACATAATGGTCGTTATGTTTAGGTCGGCTCGGGAAGGCTGCGGGCCGGGGCGTAGCGCCGGATTGTCGCGGCTTGAGCGAGTAGCCCCGGCACGCGCGGCGCTGGGCATAATGCTGCATTATGCGCGGCGCCGAGCCGACCGACTCGGGCGGGCTGGCGGAGCGACAGCGCCGTGCAGTGCGAGTCGTGTAGCGACGTCCATCCGTACTCGGCCGAACAGCGCGCAGCCCGAGTAAGAGCGGTCAGCTTGCTTTGCGCTCGCGCTTGTACTGCTCGACGATGGGCGAGAGAAACTCGAGGATCTTGTCCTGCTGGCGGCGTGGCAGCTTGGAGACCTCGTCGAAAACGCGCTGAGTTTGCCTACAGGCCCTGGGCGTCGTTGCTCGACGGGCTGATCGCCGAGGATGTTTTCGACGCGTACTCCGAGTGCTTGGGCTAGGAGCGGCAGCACGTCCGAGCGTGGCGGGACGGCAGAGGTTTCCCAGTATCCGTTCGGTCAGGCCCGTTCGGGACAAAGCCGCTTGAGGTCGCTATCTCGAGGGAATGGACAAACGGGAGCGGACGAGTCGTGCGGAGTGGCAGAAGCGGATTGAGCGCTGGAATGACAGTGGGCTGAGCGCGGAGCAGTTCGCCGCGGAGTTGGGGATCAACGCGGGGACGCTGCGTCATTGGAAGTACTTTCTCGTCAAGCAGGGATGTCGCTCCGCCGGCGCCAAGTCGCCGATGGCAAACGCCTCGGTGCTGGTCGAGGTTCAACCTTCGAGCTTCGCCGTCTCGACGGTGGCACCGCTGCCGTTCGAGCTCGAGCTCGGTGCCGATCGCAAGCTGCGCATCCCGCCGCAGTTCGACGCCGTCGCGCTTGAGCGTCTGCTCGCGGTTTTGGAGCATCGATGATTCCGGGGTATGCGTTCGGGCAACCGCGTCGTGACCAAGTGCGGTGTTCTGTCGCAACTTGGCGTGCATGGAAGAGCCAGTGCAGAAGCGGACACGGGTGTCGCGCGACGAGTGGGCAAAACGAGTCGAGCGCTGGCGTGACAGCGGCCTGACCACGGCCGAGTTCGCTGCGGAGCTGGGGATCAATCCGCACAGCCTGACGTACTGGGCCTGGACGCTGAAACGCGAGGCGGGCGGCCAGAAGCGAGTTTGGCCGAAGAAGTCCCGCAATCAGGCGGTCGCTCGGAAGGCCACTGTGTCGAGCACGCCGTTCGTGGAGGTGAAGAGCCACACGCCGCGGGGGCAGTTCGAGCTCGAAATCCGCGGCCGGCGGCTGCACATACCGGACAGCTTTGACGCTCAGCAGCTACGGTCCCTGCTCGCTATTCTGGAGACAGCGTGATTCCTGCTGCAGTCCGCATCTTCGTTTGCACCGAGTTTATCGATATGCGCCAAGGTTTCGATCGACTGGCGCAGGTCGTGAAAGCCAAACTAGGAGAGGATCCACAGGCAGGCTCGATCTTCGTGTTCGCCAATCGCAATGCGACTCGGCTGAAAGCGCTGTGGTTTGACGGCAATGGATACTGCCTCCTCTACAAGCGGCTTCACCGCGCCGTGTTCGAATTGCCTCCCTCAGGCGGTGGCATGTCCGTGCAGCTCGATGCGCGGCAGTTGGCAGAGCTGCTACGTGGTAGCGCGCGCACGTCGCGTCGGAAAAATGTTCGCGGCGCGCTCGTCGCAGCTTGACAGCTGATCTGCGATTCGGCATTCGTTGCTCGTGAGCGAGCGCGTTGCTTCATCTATTGTCGAGTCATTGGCTCGGCTCGAAGCTTTGCAGAAAGCTCAGCGCGAGCGCGACGAGTACAAGAAGTTGTACACGCACTTGCGTGAAGAAAACGAGCGACTCAAACACGGACTGCTCGGCAAGAAGGCTGAAAAGCTGCCGCAAAACGACGCCCAGCTGTCGCTCGCCATCCTCGGCTTGATGCTCGGTGGTGGCGAAGAGCCGACGCCTCCGCCCGCAGACGAAGAGCCCACGCGCGTCATTCCCGAGCACACGTGCAAGGTCCCGAAGCGGCGCGGCCCCAGCGATGACTGGCCGCGCGTTTACATCGAGCTCATCCCTCCCGAGGTCGAGCGTGAGGGCCTCGATGCCTTCGACATTATCGGGCAAGAGACGCGAGGTGTGCTGGAGCGGCGACCGGCTTCGTGCGTATTCGTCGAGGTCGTGCGCAAGAAGTTCGTACGCAAAGCCGACAAGCAGGCGCTCGAGACGACGGTCTTCATCGCCGATCCCCTCCAGTTGCCCATTGCAAAGGGCATTGCCGGACCCGGGCTGCTCGCCGAGACCATCGTTAAACGCTGGTGCGATCATCAGCCGTTGCATCGACAGGAAGGGATCTTCGCTCGGGACGGGCTCGAGCTCGCCCGCTCCACGCTGTCTGAGTGGCACATCATGCTCGCCGCGCTCGCGGCGCCACTCATCGAGGCGATGAAGGCTGATGCGTTCCTGTCGCCGTACCTGTGCACCGACGCCACTGGCGTCCTCGTGCAGGCCCCGGAACGATGCAAAAACGGCCATTTCTGGGTGCTGGTCGCGCCGGACAAGCACGTGCTGTTCGAGTTTTCGCAATCACACGACTCCGACGCCACGGCCAAGCTGCTCGAGGGCTATCGCGGCTATCTCGTTGCCGACGCGCACATCGTCTATGATCATCTCTATCGCGGTGGCCAGATAATCGAAGTCGGATGCTGGGCGCACTGCCGCCGTTACTTCTTCAAAGCGCTCGCTTCAGATCCCGATCGGGCGAAAGTCGCGCTCGCGTACCTGGCGGCGCTGTTCA
>Ga0247777_1000067_pt1 | contig 34483 bp, 60 predicted proteins | sample UWRJL154409C5_FD_179937 | JGI IMG/M metagenome (GOLD analysis project Ga0247777, IMG submission 179937) | Plant litter microbial communities from Arlington Agricultural Research Station in Wisconsin, United States - UWRJ-L154-409C-5 | ecosystem: Environmental > Terrestrial > Plant litter >...
GCACTATCTCGGCTGGGTTAGATGCTTGCACAACGCTTGGCGGGGCCTCGTACCCCGCGCTGCGGGCGGTTCCCAGCGGAGCTTTCACGCTCGGTTTGGCGGCGCCTTCTACGACTGACGCCCCCTCGGCGGCTTTCGCGGCTCGGCCGATCGCCCCCAGCGGCAAAACAGTCGCTACGTCCTGGATGGCCTCGGATGCCGCCGGGACGAACGTAGAGACTGCTGGTCCGGCGTTCGCCACGGCCTTGTCAATCGGTGCCGCAGCAGCTTCGAAAGGCGCTGCGATGACTGAGCCAACTTTACGGATCGCGTTGGCGCCTGGGCTCTGGGCTTCGTAATTGAATACCGGAGCGCTCTCAACTGAACGTACGGTGTCCGCTGGTGTCGTCTGAGTATCGCCGCCCGCCAGATTCACTGCACCGTGGACAAGTCCGGCGCCACCAGCGGCAATTTTCCCGGCGAGACGCGAAACACCTTGCGTCGCCAAGTCGGCCGCGCCGTATCCCGGCGTGCTCCGAGTAAAGTCGCCGAGCGCTTGAAATACGCGATCGCGTATATCCGTGGAAGGTGCGGGCGTATGCGCCACCACCGCCCAAGGGTCGGCCGCAGCGGGCGCCGAAGCGGTGAGCGGAGCGGAGCCAACAACGTCCCATTCGCCCATTACTGCACCTGGACGGGCTGGCCGCCTTGTAGAGTCCACTTCTGGCCATTACCGAACGTAGTAACGTGGCCCTCTTGGAGTTGCGCCAAGGCAGCGGGCGGCGGTCCAGACGCCGGGGCGCCGACAGGGGCGGGCGCCCCAGTTGCACCCGACGCCCCGGCCCCTGAAGAGATACCGAAGAAAGACTTGGCCTTGTCGCCAATCGTGGGCGCGGGGTGCGCTTGGCTCAATGCTGTCTGCACATCTTCCACAGTGAAAGGAATTGCGGCCTTGATCGTCTGAAGATTGCGCTGCAACGCGGCCTTCTGCAAGTTGCTGAGAGAAGCGCTGTCCTCCCACGCCTGCAAGCCGTTCTCCAATATTTGTCGGGCTTCGGCCAGCTTCAAGAAGCGAGCACCGACGGTATTGCCGGGCAATGCTTTAATGCGGCTCATTGCTTCCACGTAGGTCTGATTCGGTGCCCGGCCAGAGTTATCGACGACCGCCAGATTCTGCTCCAAACCCGACATAATCGTGTTTAGGTTCTGGTCCTCTTCCGGTGTCACTGCGGTCAATGCGTTCCGAGTGAGGGCCTCAATCGGCGTATGCCCGTTCTTCAAGTCGGAGAACAGCCCCACAGTGGACGTGCTCGGCTGGCGCATGACGTTGGCCAGTGCCGTCGCACCCTGCAAGCCGCCGTTCATGGAATTCTGGAAGTAACGTGCAGCCACCGCACCCATCGGCTGTGGTGAGTTGATATCCTTGGCCCCGCCAGTCAGCGGAACCAACTTCGGGTTGCCGTTCTCGTCGAAAACTTGGTCGCCGTTCTCGTCCCGTACGATGCCGTAGTTTGAAGGGATCTTAATTCCGCCTGGGCCGCCCGCTTGCGGCCGGAAACCGCCCGCAGCCGCCTGTGTGTCGTGTAGCTTGGCTGTGGCCTGTGCAGCGCCGGTCTGTGCCCCCAGCAAATCAACATGACCCTGTGTGAGGGACTGCCCCAATGGAGTCTGTTGTACCGTCTGATCGGGATGCAACGAGTTGGTGTAGGTCTGGTCTGCACCTTCGTGAATGAGGCCCGGCTTACCCTGTGCCACTAAATGCCGTGCGACAATCGCGTCCGGCGTCTCGGGATTTACAATCTGGGCATAACTGTTATTCCGCTGGTTCTCGCCAACGGATTTGGCCAACATCTCCAGCGGAATTTCACCCTGCGCGGCGGCAGCGAGCACAGCGCCGAGCTTGCCCGAATCCTGTGTCCCGGACGCTAGATCCGGAGCCACGTTGGCGAAATTCTGCCGGGCCTGCAACTTCTGCTGGCGCAACTGCGCCTCAGCGACGGCGTTCTGCGTATTCGCGCCGAGCTGCTGTCCCTGAGCTTCCGCAATTTCTGCAGGCAGCACACCGCCCCCTGTCAGGGCCGCGCCGAGTTGTGCGAATCCGTTAGCCATTACGCATTCATCCCGAGACTCGCGCCGAGTCCGTTGTCCGCCATTATGCCAGCTCCGCCGCTCGTTGCCGCCTTCTTTTTACCGCCTCCAGACGCAAGCCCAGATCCGGCGCCGCTGATGAACTGCCCGGCGGCGTTCAGCCACGGGTTAGCCGTTATCGCCTGCTCGCGGAGCTTGGCCAAGTTCGCCTGTCGATTTGACGTATCGTTGATCAGCCCAAGCTGTGTGGCGGCGTCGCCGAGCCCCTCCTGAGTCTGAAGCTGCGTGAGCTGCGGCGCGTCGATCGCGGCAGTCTGGCCCGCCAATGTGCGACCGAATTGCACGTTGTCCTTCTGAGCGCTGGCAGCGGCGTCCGCATACGCCTTGCTGGCACCGGCCACCGCCGGGGTAGAGCTGTTCTGCACCGGCGCGGCTCGGCGCAGCGCGTCGAGATATTGCGCTTGTTGCTTCTGCTGGTTCTGCTGCAGATTGGCTTGCTGCTCGGTCGCATTCTTCTGGATCGTCTGCCGCACAACATCCTGTGCTTGATTCTGGATTTGACCCTGCTGGCGGATACTGTCGGCCGCGATGCGGTCCTGCTTTCGCAGCGCCTGATTCTGGGCGTACCCCTGCACGCCAGCGCCAACGGCCGCAGCGGTACCTGCCGCGAGGGCTGCATATGCCGAACCGCTACCGACTACTGCGCCAGTCATACCGCCGCCTCCAATCTCCGATTTACGACAGACTCACCAATGCGAAACATATCATCTGCCGGTAGGAATATGTCAGCTTCCAGGGCGTCGATGTTCCGTGAGTTCGTCGGGTTCGGGTGATATGTCGAACCCCAAGTGTCGTCGAGCGCCTCGAAAACGGTCTGGAAATACGGCACTGTCATAAGCTCGTGCGGAGCCTCCAGCTCGACCGAAACAGCCTCTTGAGCAGTTGTGCACGTAATAAGTCGCACGCGTCCGGCGTCGAGCGTCACCTTATGTCCATAGCGATGCGCGCGGCCGATGAAAAACATTCCTTTGGGGACGAAAATTTCGCGGATGTAAACGCCGGGTTCGAAGCGGTGTGATGTCATAAACTGAGTCTCGCCGCCATTATCCCGGAATATGACAGATAGGTAGCCGAGCTTTTCCACCCAGGTAAGCTCAGTCCGCTTGAAAACTTCTGCTAGTGCCGTGTTCAATTCGTACCTCCCAGGCTGCCGCCAATGGACGCGCCGCCGCCCATACCGCCGCCTACTGGGCCGCCGTAGAGAGCTGCGCGCGCCGATCCGGCGTAGATTCCGCGCCGCAACGCTGCGGCAGTATTCATGTTCGTATAGTTCGTCGCCACGTCGCCGAAGACGTTACCAAGGGTCTGGGCGGCGTTGGCGTTCGTCGCATTGCCGATATTCGCCCGCAGCCCGTTGGCCGTCTGTGTCGCCGCGTCGCCAATGTCACCGCCGCCCTGGGCCAGGGAGATCATCTGCTGCCGAGTGGCCTCATCGGATGCCTGGAGCTTGGCGGTAGCTCCTTGAACCTGCTGCTGGGCGTTGACGGTGCCTCGCTGCATATCCTGGCTAAGAAGCTTCCCGGCGTCGACCGCAGCACTGCCTCCAGTGAGACCGGACCGGGCCAAAGCGAACTTGTTATTGCGGCCTGCAATAGCCTGCTGACGATTGAGTTCAGTTTCATACTGTCCCTGCAGCGCCTTTGCGTAGTCGGCATACTGACCGCCGCGATTCTTGAACGCGGAATTGATCTGCGTGACATTGGACGCAATCTGCGCAGCCCGTTGTGCTTCCTGAGCCTGAGCGGCTTTGCTCGCATCGTTCGGGCTGCCAAAACACATTATGTCTTTTCCCCAGTGTAGCTGTAGACGAAAAACTCATTCCGGGGCGTTGTGCCGTATCCGAAACTGCCAGTTTTCTCAAAGCCCAGTTTGACATACCACTTCTGCGCAAGCAATCTCCGTGCCAAAGTCACGACCTCGAACCGCTCGGCGTTCAATTCTTTGAAGGTCTCCACCATGGCGTGGCCGACGTTCTGGGTAATCTCCTTGCCGAACTGCCGAAAGGCATCCTCAAGCGTGAACATCCAAAGCGTATACTCAGCCGGAACGTGCTGGACTGGCGCTGCACCGAACACAGCAATAGGCTGGAGCGTCTCCGTCTCACATAACGTGAGGCGCGGGCCGCCCAGATCCCACACGGTAAACGCGAACTCGCTCGGGTCCAGTGAGTGGCCGAGCGCGGTAATCTGATCTTTCTCGTCCGGGCACAGACCGCCGTGGACGGTGAGAAGGTCGAGCATGGTGCAATGGCGAAGAGACAGTTTCATGTGGAGGGTACCTGCGACACGTACATATTTGCGGCCTCCCACTCCCACGCCTGCCCCGCGCTGAACAATAAGTTTAACTGGTAGCTCGGCGCTGAGAGCGGGAACGGGATCATACCAACCCCGGGCAGCGTATCGCCAGATATCGTAAAAGCCGGTGTCGTGGTCGCGAAGTTGGTTTGGTCAAATCCGATGGTTATGGTAACTTCACCCGTGCAGACGACGTCCACTCCCTCCAGGTCTTTGATGCCGCCCAGCACGCCATAGTCCAGGAACGGCCAGGAAATCAGGCCGGTGAAGTTGACATGTGTGTTGACGTCGACAATGTCGTCGTACAGGGCATCTTCGCTGAACTCCCAAATATGTCCGGCTTCCGTCCGGATGAACAGTGTGCCGTCCATCACAGTCCAGTCGATTAGGTTTTCGGGGAATATGTATCGTGACCAGCTCATATCCGACGAGCCGCCGTTGAGCGTGAGCACGAACGCTTGCGGGCCGAAAAAGCACATATACTGTCCGCTTCCGGGGTAGAACAACCCACGCGGCTCAGCGCCGGTCTTAATTGCATCCTTCACCAAGGGGTCGACTTGCTTGCCGAACTGACCGGCCTGGATATTTGTGCTGGCGCCCGCGATACCGAGCGACCTAATTCCAACCGCAGTCAGCAAAACAAAGTCATTTTGCACCGGCTGTCCGGCTTTTGCATAAGTCGACGGTACGGGTGAGGCGTCGAGCAACGCCATGTTGGCCGGGTCTTCGTCGACCTGCCACACCTGATAGCCCAGCGCATTGAACGCCGCGAGATTTGACCGATAAAGGCCGAGCATGGCACACGGCTGCGAGCCGTAGGTCTGCAGGCCGAACGGCAAGAAGCCTGCATCGTTCTCACTGGTCCAATCCAGGCAGTTGGTTGTCGCGCAAAACCGGATTATGTCATTGTCAGCGGCGAACACTTTGCTGGCGGCGATTGCTACGATTTTACTATGTGGAGCTTCCGGCACACTCCGATCGGCTGCAGTCCACGTCATGTTGCCGTCCGCCACGGTACCGCCGATCGCGGTTGGCCAGATCGGTTCGCTGCTGCCCGATTTCATAATGGGTAGCGCCTCCCACGTAATAATCGACGTTCCTACCGCCTTCCACGTGACGGTGTTATCAACAACAGTGGCGCCGTCGACTGTCGGCCAAGTCGGCTCGGTGCTGCCGGATGTTCCGACGCTGGTCTGCACCGCTTCAAACATAAACTCACTGACTGCAATCGGCGTCTCCAGATTCCACGAAAGGAGGTCGGCATACCCGAACCCCGACGGGTTTGTGCCAGTGGTAAACACTATCTCGGCTTTGACCTTCGTGGCGTTGGCAGGGGCATTGCCTGTAACGCTCGCCTCCCGATAGCCCGACCCCTGCTGAATGGCCCCTTGCGTTCGCGTGATCAATGTCGATCCGCTGTCATACCATGCAAGATTGAGGCGAATGCCCAAGTCGGCGCCGCTATTGTTCGGGTTAACCTGACACTTCGCCGTCACGCTTTGCCCGGCAATCACTGTCCCAAACGTCTGCATGCTTGCAGTGCTGGTCTGATGATTCAAGGTCGCCTGCATGACGTGCGTACCCTGATAAGCGTGCGTGGGGTCAATGATGATGGATACGTTCGGCGACCCAGGCGGGCTCGACGAATAGTCAAATCCCGTATCACCGGACTCGAAGTCGCCGTTAGGGATCGCGTCTACAAACGCCCCTTGACTCGTGCTTGGTCGTACGACCGCGCCCGGTTGGTACAGAGCGCCGGATTGCCACACCGCGACCGGTGCCGAAATGTTGGCTGTCGGAGTGTTAGTAGTCGTCGTGCTGGTGTCGATCGTCGACGCAAACACGCCCGCGTTGCCGTATCGGTCAGTGATTGTTTTCCCAGGGGTTGGCGCAGTGGCGCTCGACGCCGAAGCGCCGGTCGTTATGTCGAAATCACCGAACTCCTGAATCTGGGCGTTCTCGTCCGTGGGCCAGACTGGTTCTGTAGTGCCGGTGTGCGCGGTCCCCGCGACCGCCAGGGCTTTATACATAAAGCCGTTGTACACAGTCGGCTCGATAAGGTCGTTTACTGCGATCGTGATATTTGGCTGCCAAACCGGGTTAGGTGCAACCAACCGCGTCGCAGCGTACGCCAAGCCATTCGGCGTAGTGGGCAAAATGAAGTTACCGTTAAATTGGATGGTATCTGCGGTCCATGAGCCTGAATTTTGCAGCCAGAAATGCTGCACGGATTCTTGGTCCGTGTCGAACTCCGCCACCACGTACAGGAACCCCATGTAAGGTGCGGCGAAATGAATGCGTAGCAAAGCTGACAGGGGGTCGGCCGGGTTAATGAGGATGTTATTCACATATCCGGCAGGCACCGCTTGAATTCCACCGCTGAATACGTGGAACTCATCCCCGAAGGCAGTCAAGCCTTTTGTGCCGACAGATGTAGCACGGCGGAACGTACCCGGCCGCACCTTGACTGTTTTCCCTGCCGTAATGTAGGCATTTGTCAAATCGTAGAGTGAAGAGCGCAGCGCAGCACCCTTGTTGCGCAAGCGCGTGATACCGCCCTGAACTACGGTAAGTGGAACAGGCGAACTCATGCCGGTTCACTTCCAAGTGGCAGGAAGCGCGGCGGAGTTGCCGGATTTGTAACAACAGTGCGGGGGACGTATCGGTATGTCCCATGCTTCCGGGCCGTCAAATCCTGAATGCGGGCAGTCGCTTGGCCCATCGCCGCGTCAGCTCCGGGCTTACCTTTTCGGGTCAGCCAATTGGCCGTGGCGAACAACAGCACCGCCTCGTCGTCAATCGTCGGCCGATCGGAGTCCGCCGAGAACGGCGCCAATGTTATGTCAGCTTTCACCCACAGTGTGTACGCCGCTTGCGGCGCCGGGAAAATCTCAATGCACGAGCGAATTTCGTAGCGAGACGGCCAGCCGAAATTGATGTTGGCCCGGGTGTAGTGTACCGGGTCGATCCCTTCAACAAGCCGATACCACGCCCGATTTAGGTCTTCGAACCCTACCCACTTGATTGCCAAGGGGTCCATGAACAAATCGCAGTCTCCCTCAGAATCGCTGATTCCGTAGTACCGCTGGCCGGGGTCCATGGTCCAGCGGAAAAAACGGGTCGTTCGCTGCGGGAAGTACTTTTTGTAAAGCTGCTTCTGTGCGCTGCGCAGGTACTCGTTAAATTCCGTCGCCTGCCCTGTCGGAAGGTTTGCGGACATGGCCGCATACCCGCATTGAATGGCCATCTGGGTGCGCAGCGTCGCAAGCGTGTCGTAAGTGGACACCAACTCGCAGTCGCAGTTAAAGGCCTCGATCAAATCGCCGGTTGTTACCGTCTGCTCGTTAGAAAGTACGTCGTTCTCTTCCACCAAGTGCATGTGAATTTGATAGGTGAACAGCGTGTTGGGTGTGAGCGTCTGATCCGAATAGCTCAACGTCCCCGCATCCAAGTCGTTGGCAATCAGCTCCCCATCTCGGTAAACTGCGTAGCCTTCAACGATACTGGAGCCTAGACTGGATGGAGCCCATTCAAGCAAAACACCGGTTCCGTCTATCACGGTCGGAGTAGCGAGAGTTACGGTTGGCATGTCTGCACGCTCAAAAGTGAAAGTGTACTGGACCCCGTCGGTCAGGTAGGCGCTGAATGCTCCGCCCAGCAGCCATCCCCACAGAGTATGGCCGGTATTCTGCGAATAGTTGGCGTCGGCCGCATTTAAAACATGGGTGACAGCGTTTTTGTCCGTAAACGTGACAGACGTGAAAAAATTCTGCGATCGAAGCGAATCGACGTCAACGATCAGCGTCCCAAGCGGAGAAATGTTCTCCATGTTGAGTCCGGCCACTGTCGCCTCAAACAGGGCGGTTGTGTCAATCGTGCCGAAGTTGTCGCCGCCTGTATTTATACCGTTCAGTGCATACCCTTGCGCGGCATGACTGGCGGCCGTGGCGGCGGTAACTTTTAAGACCGCCGTGCTCACTTACCCACCAGAGTTTGGCCGAGCTTCTTGCGAGCGGCGGCCTTGATCTCGGCCTCTTTCGATGCCGAGATGTTGCCCGCATTGAACGAGCGGGTGGCCCCGCCAATCGCCAGACGGGCGTGCTTCTTGTCGCCGATAGGAAAGCCTTTCTTCCCTTTCGGTCCGCCGCCGACAAATGGGCCGGGCCTGTCGCTCATGTCAGTCTCCGAAAAAGTGCCCGGGCACTAGAACCCGGGCGAACACTCACCCACCACAGAAAACTATGCCAGCGCTCCGAGAAGATCGTCACCGGTCTCAGGTGCGTCTTCCGTAGTCGCGGCTGCAATCTCACGCCGTAGAGCTGCCACGCCGACCGCATGCTGTCCGTAAACCGCAGCAACAAATGGGATACCCTTTGAGCCGTCGTCGTTCTCCGACCGGCCGTAGCGGGCCTCCAGGCGGCCGTACTCGTCGGCAGCTTCTGGCGGAGCGCGGTTGACGACAATCTCGCCGAGAACTTCGACCGCTGTGTGAACGGCTTCGAGAATCGGCACTTCCCAGGCTGCGAAGTTGTCCACGACTTGGTGGATGTTGCCCTCGCCCCGGTGAACTCGAACTTTGACAAACTTGATAGCCATGATTTTTATCCTGTGTGGTTGAGAAAGAAGCGGGCGGCCTCCACCGGAGTTACCGCCCGCCGTGTCGACATCGTACTACGAAGCGGTTGCCTCCACGTAGTTGACAGTCACTACGTCGGCCGCGCCGCTGGTGATCGCCAAGCCAACGGCCTGGATGGTGTTGTCGGTAACCAAGCCCGTGCCGATGGCGGCTACGCTCTGGTTGGAGAAGCCAACCGCCGCGCCCGCATTGCTGGACTGTTCCAACTTGCCGAAGACGACGCCCGTAGTGGGGTCGGCCTTCTGCACGACAACCTCGATCTCTACGAACGCGGAGCCAATCGCAGCGGTTTCCGCCACGGTGCCCGTCAACGTCAGAGCCGTTGCCGCGCCGCCCGTGGTGCCGGTCGCTACAGTCTGTGAAGTGTTCGTCTTCACGAGGAATGCAGTGTTGCCGGTACCGGCCGCTGTCTTGGTCATGGAGACGCGCCACCGGAACTTGTCGCCAACCGCCAAGGGTTTGGTCAACACGATCGAGGAGCCCGTCAGAATGGTCTCGGTCGCCGCAGCCGGGAGCTGTGCAGGAACAGCGCGGTTTGCGATCGACTCGTTTACGCCTGGGAGTAGAACTGGCATGGTCAATTTCCTTTCAATTTGGCACCCCTTGCGGGGTGCCGTTGGTTGCTGATGGTACGGATTACGCCGTGGCCAGGACGGCGTGCGCGTTGCGCTTGCCGGTCGTGAAGGCCGCCTTCGCCGTGAGGCCGAAGTAGTGGACGTAACGGTCGTACACGCGGGGCGGACGACGGCTGATGAGCCACTGACCCTTGATCGGGCGAAGCTTCAGGTACTTCTTGTTGATGAAGTAGCAGCGCTTTACCCACGGAGTGGCCGGAGCGTCCAGGGTGTCCATTGTCGCGAAGACGGGATCCCAGATGATCTCAACGCCCTTGAAGTACAGGCCGGTCGACACGCCGTTACCGACGGCGCCGTCAAGCGTCTGACCCTTCTTCACGCCGTCGGAGCCGCCCACAACGACCTGCCGCTGAATTCCGCCAAACGTCGTGGTCGACGCGGCCTTGCGGTAGATATCGATGAACGTATCACCGGCCAGAATGAAGTCCGGGGGCGAGCCGCCAACGCGAATCGTCGCGCGCCATGCCTTCTCCATTTCAACCATCATGTCCGAGCCGTCCGCGAGGATGCCGGTCTTGACGTAATTCCTCCACCAGCTATTGGCGGTCAACGAAGCGTCGATGCCGCCGACTACGCCTGCGGCGGGGGTCAGCGAGATCAGTGCAGGCAGGCCGGGAATGTCGGTAGCCGACTGGGTGCCGTCGCGGTGCAACATGTAATCGAAGTTCTCCTGGAACCCCAGCTTTAGCGTTTCCATGTTCTCTTCGAGGAGATTGGTCAACTGGACCTTCTCGGCGTCATCCGGGGTGGACGTCTTGTCTTCCGTCATAGTAATCCCGTTCTGAGTCAGCTCGTCTTCGTCAAGGCCAAAGCCGTCATGGAACGAACCCCAGACGTACTTAGCCTGATTCAGCGTCCGCTTACGGTTGTAAGTGACCTGACTCGGGCCGAAATAAGACTGGAAGTTGCTGTCGTTGGAGAAGCGAAGCTGCTCAACAACGTACTGCAGTGCACCGGCATATTCTTTCTTGCCAGCGATGGCCATCTCGATCAACGGCCGGGCCACATTGATGTTGTCAATGGGGTCGTTTTTGAGGAAATAGTCGATTGCAGCTTTCGCACCGTAGGTGAGCTGCTCAGTGGTAAAGGGCATGGTTAATACTCCAAAGGTTAAGGTAAATCCCTTGCCTTCGTGAGCGGCGCGACTGTCACGTTTAACGCGCCTACGGGATGCGAGTCCCGCTAACCGACCTATAAGGCTTGCCCGCGCATAAAATCACATTATGTCGCTACTGTCAAGGACCTGTGCAAGCATCGCGCCAACGGAGTCGACGAACCCCTCGTTAGTGGCTAACTCGCTGCCAATGGTCCATAGCACCGCGTGCATGACTTCATGCAGGAAGCTGTGACGTACCAGGGAAGGAGGGGCCGCTACGTTCACCCGAATGGTGAGCGTCTGGAAGTCGCAAATCCCGTTACATAGGTCGCCGTCCTCTTCGAACGACCCTTGCATTGGCTGTACCGTCCACCGGTGAGGCCCCAACTGGAACGTTTTTGGTATCACCACGGCGTGCCATCCTTTTCAATTGCTCGGCGCGCGCTTTGAGCCACGCGCGCCGTTTGGCACAACCGCCGCAGCTCATCAGCCTCGCATCCCGTCTATCGCTGACGATAGCGCATCAAGTGCGGAGCCGGGAGCCTTCTTGGCATCGCCGGAAGGGGTAGACGGCCTAAGTGGCTGACCTTTGGCCGGTTTATTTATGACCGGAGCCGGGGCCGCTTTCGGCGCCACTTTCAATTTGGCGTACTCCTCCAGAAACTTGGCTTTCCACTGACTGGGCGGTATCTTCTTGAATTCCGCCTGCAACTTCGGGGTAAGGACTGCAACCTTCTGCGCATATAATGGGTCGGCCGCTGCCAACTCGTCACCAAGGGTGTCGAGGGCTACTGTCGCGGCAACTCGTTCTGTCTCCGCAGTCTTGGCCGCGTCAACCTTGCTGGCTTTGGCGCTCGCCTGAGTCTGCACGCGCTTCGTCTGCGCGCGGGTCATGGCCATCTCAACGGCCAAGTCGCGAGTCGTCAGGCCGTTCTTTACCGCGTCCACGAGGTCGGTATGGCCTGTCAGCCAGTCTACTTCCGGGAGCGGCTTCCCAAGACGCAGCGCCACGCCCTCAAGCTCACTCTTTAGCAGGGCGTAAGCGTTCTCCAGCATGACGGGGTCATCGGTGTGCGTCCAATGCAGGTACTGCACCATGGCGCCGAACTCGTCCGGTGTGGCGCCCGTCTCCATAATCGCCCCGATCATGGCGCCATTGTTCTCGGCGACTTCCCGGAGTTGCTTGACTTCGTCAACCAAACTCGTGATACGCTCACGGGTACGCTCAGCCACCCCCGGCGGAATAGGGTCGTTCACATGGTCGGGCTTATCGCCGCCTTTGCCATCCTTGTCGTCGGTCTTGGGCTTGCCTTCACCCTCTTTGCCGTCAGCCGCTGCCTTCTCATCGGCAGCTTTCTTTGCGGCATCGCCTTCGCCGTCATCTGCGTCGCCTTTCGCTTTCTCGCCTTTCTCTTTGCCCTTACTGGCAACGGCGTTTAGACCGGCGTCGAGGGCTTCGGCGAGGGATTTGGGTTCTGCAGATACTGCGCCTTCCACTCCCGCGCTGTCATCTCCGGCGTCGCCGTCTCCGGCCATGTTATCCGCTTGACTACCGGCAGCACCGGCGCCGTCTGTATCCAGTTCCGCACCTGTGTCGGTGTCAGCCCCTTCAACGTCCGTCTCGATCTCTTCATTTTCGGTTGGGTCCATGTGGTGGTCTCTATTGTGTTATGCAGGAACAGGTGCGGGCGGCGCGCCTCCCGGGACAGCGGCAGCCGGAGCAAGTGGGATAGTACCGCCGCCCGGGGGCACTGCGCCAGGGGCGCCCATGCCGGGAGGAATCGGCTGGCCGGTGAGCGGATCTACAACCGGCTGTGGCGGGGGCGGGATGAACGCGGCCAAGTCGAGCCGATCGTCCATGCGCTTCAGCGTTTCGCCGAGGACGCGGATCAACACTTGAGCCATGTCAGGGTCGGAGACTTGGAACTGGCGAATCTGTAGCAGACTGTTTTCCAGCAGCGGCAGGATCGTAGCCCAGTTGGCTTTGTCGGCGGCCGTGTTGGGCTTGCCGGTCGTGCCCGCGTCAATCTCAACCTCAACCATGGTTAGGAGGTCTTCAACGTCCATGCCCGGCTTGGGCTCGCCCGGCTGGCCTGTTAATGGATCAGGTTCCGGCGCGTCGTTCGGGCCGAGCCAGAATGCGTTCTGACCGGCGACGCGCTGCACCCAGGACAGCGGGCATTCCTGCACGGAGCACTCGGCCGTATACAGGGCCAGCTCATCTAGGCCGGATTCCAACTGGTCGCGGTCGTTACCGGTGCGGCTCTGGAATCCCTGCTGCTGAATCTGCGCTTCGGTCGCCGTCTTCGGCTCGTTCGAACCAGCACCGGCAGACTGGGACAGCGCCTCTTGTACACCCGAGATGCGCTCCATATCGGACAGGGTCGGCTCGGTGTCATAAAGCTGCGGGTTGTACGTCGGCTGCGGTTTCTGTGCAAACAAGTTCGCCACGGGTGCGCCTGCGGTGCCCTGTAGTGCGATAAATTCCCCGTGCACCCCTTCCGTCAGCTTCTTCATTTCGTCCGGGTCCAGGCCGCCCGCGTTGACGATGATTCCGGGAATAGAGCGCTTCCGCGTGAGGGTCTGCGCCGACCGGGTGCTACTGTATTCGTCCTGCAACTTCCGCAGACGCCATGAAAGGCTCTGTGGATGGCGCTGGCCGTCTACTGGGTAGAACCACAAGCCGAATAGCGGGTAAAACCGCTCCGTCGCTTGCGGCGGCGGATAAGGCTCTACAGCCCATTTCTTGACGCCGTCTACCACGGTGCGCACGAGCTGGTTTTTCCGGTCCCAAATCTCGATAACTTTGGCGAACGACTGCGCTTTGGAGCTGCCGCTGGGACCAACACCTTGACCATCCGGCGCGGTCGTCGAATACTGGCCGGGATCAGTCGAGCTGTCGCCGAGTACCTGCTCCTCGCCATCACCTTTGAGGGGGACATTACGCTGGTAGTACTTGGCCGCAGCTTTTATGTCATCTTCCGTCAGGCGCGGGAAGCGCGACTTCAGGGAATTCGTCATAACATATAGGTCGACGCTTACCCATTCGGCCTCGGTATACTCGGTGATGTCGGACACGTCGAGCGACACTTGGACGTCCTCGGAGCGCACGAAGTCACACATCAATCCGTAGCGGGTCTGCTTTTGCTTGCGCGCGTTCAGGCCAACAATGGCCTCTTGAATAGCCAGCTTCCTTGCTTCGAGATCGTTCCCGTTCTGGTCTTCGGTGAGCGCCTTCTGCTCGGCTTGAATGCGTTCCAATTGGTCGGTATAGGTCGACAGCTCTTGATCCAACTGCGGCGCGGGCCTCTGTTGCGTCAAAAACGTTCCCTTAAGCCAGCCCATGCCGACGGACAGCGCAGCGCGCACCCACTTTTTGCCGGTCTGTTTTAGCTTGCCATCCTTCCACAAGCGGGACACCACGAGTTCCAAGGTCTGAGCAAACTTCGTCATCGTATCATCAGGCGTCTCGTCGACCTTCTCGGCTGGGCGCACGGACACATCGGGATTCTGTGCGAACAGGAATGAAACGAGGATGTCGATAAACGCGCCGATCAAGTTGGCGTCCGATGCCCATGCCGTATCGGCCAGCCCGGCGGCGTACTTGCGATCTTTTGCGTACTGCACGCGGGCCGCCAAATCAAACGCGCGGGCCGCCTTGTACTGGTCCATCCACTTCTTGACGAGGTCAAGCTCGGCCTGATCGTCGCCTTCTTTCTCGGCAAGTGCCTTGTCCATGGCCCCCATAGCGCCCTGTGCGGGCGTAGTGCCGGGGGCACTGTCGTTGCCAAGATTACCGAGCAGGTCGGCGGCGTCGTCGGCCATTACCGCTTACCGTTCACGAATTCGTTGACTTCATGCTCGCTGGCATAGTGTGCATCCTTCATGCCATTGCTGACTGCAGCCAGGAACGTCTGAATCTGCTGCCCAGTGCAAGGGATGTACTGGCGGACGCGCGGCGCATCGGGGTCAACGGCCGGTATTGGCTCGCTTGGCGATACAGCCCCGGCAGGCACTTCGGGAGCAGGAGCGGCCGGAGCCGAGCCCATCAAAGCTTCAATTTCTTCAGGTGACATAATTCAATCCTCGTCCTTCGCAGACGCAATGCCTTCGTTGACGGCGTCGAGCATGCTCTTGCCTTTCTTGGCCTGCTTCTGCGCGCCCATCTTCTTCAGTTGGAGTTCCACTCGGCGGGATTTGCGGCCGTTCTCGCCCTCATCTTGGCTGACGCTAGTCACATGGCCGTGCGCCATGACGTCGAACACATCGCCCACCTTGGGCGTATCGACGCCGAGCTTCGTCAGCGCGGAGTCGTCCAGCGTGACGCGATGCTCGTAAGAGTAGGGGTTTGGCTTGTAGTCACCGACGTGATTGCCCGTCAGCTCCTTCTTGCCCTTTTTCATATCCTGCAGCTTGAGTCCGGCCATAGATCCTCGCTTTGAGGCGAACCGTAACATGGCTGGCACGGATTATGCAAGGTGGCAGGGGTCTAAGGTGTCGAACCTTACCGGCACAGTTTTGGAGACTGGCCCATCGCCCGGAAAGTGACCCCTTGAAAACCTTGGGCACCTGTCGGCTTACTGCCATCCGCAGGAGGCGGCCCGCTGGTGGTAACCCGCCATGAGGCCCTAACAAACCGTGTTAGTCGGGCACCTTTCGGTAAAGTTCTGAAGCGTTGACGCGACTTCCGTAGGCGGCGCTTTGCGCGAACTTGCATAGACTTTAGCGAACCGGGGTGTGCTGGTCAACTATTCGTTTCCAACGTGGCAAGCTTCAACAGCGCAATCACCTCGAAGTAGCGCCGCTGCAGCAACTTGGCGATTATCTTGCGCCGCGACTTCCGGGCGTACGTCGGCGCCCAGGTCCACAGCACAAGGCCGTCCGGTTCGCGGCTGTACCATAAGACAATACTGGACGCGCGGGCATACTCAATCAACACGGCTGCACTAGACATATCGTACCTTTTTCGGCTTCTCATCGCTCCACTCAACCCACTTCGCCGTGAACGGCTTCAACGGCTCTTCCTCGATCGCGGGCATGCTGCCGTTCAACACGATGTCCTGGACGCGGCCCGCCAAACCTGCCATGTCGGCATGGTCGTCCCAGCGCGCGGCGGGCATGGTGGCCAATTGCATGAACATCTTCTCGGCAAATGCTGCGGACTTCCCGTTGCTTGGCAAGTGAACTATACCGGTGGAGGCCATCGCCTTGAACGCACCGCACTTCGCGACCTTGTCCTCGCTGCCATGGATCGGAGTCAACAAAACACGCCACGCGCCGGGCTTGCGCATCGCCTTGTTGATCGCAGGCGCGATGGAGTTATGTATGACGCCCTTCTCGTCATATGCCTCTCTAACACCGTTCATACGCGCGAGTCGCAGGAATTCCGGCACCGACTTGTCAGTATCAACCTGACCTTCGAACGAATCTAACAGGTACCACTCGCCCAGGTAGTCGATGCCCCACACGCCGAACGCACACCAGTCAGAGCGGGAATTCTCCGTCACGGCCCAGTCGGTTGTCATAAACCGGCGCATCATAGTGGACGGCGGCCATGTGTTCGGGTCCTCCCACTTGAACCAGCGCCGATCCCACGCCTCGTTGTTCATCGGTTTCGGCCGCTGCTGGTACAGTGACGACCAAACACGCTGCGCTGCGAACCCCGCGCGGTTCTCAAACATCTGCCAGTGTCGGGCCGGGTAGAACTCCGGCCATATGTACTCGCCAATCTGCCGTCCGAGCGGGTCTGTCTTGCTCTCGCACTTCGCCTGCAGACATAACACGCGCCAGTCCATGCCGTCCTTACACCGGATCATGCCAGACTCACCCTCCCAACTGTCGGGGAGGATGTGCCCGGCCAAATCGTTCTCGTTCCAACGTGTCATAATCAGCCCAACCCCGGCGCCGGGCAGGAGTCGCGTCGTCAGTGACGAGGAATATTCCTCGATAACCCGCTTCTGAGTGGCGGTGGAATCCGCTTCTTCCTGGTTCTTCGTCGGGTCGTCTATAATCAGGAAGTTCGCGCGGCGGGACGTGATGCCGCCCAAGATACCCGCAGCGACCAATTCCGACTCGTTGCTGAGCTGCCAGTCGCCGACCGCCTCACGCGTCAATTCGAGTGGATTGTCCCAGATATTCCGATACAACTGCTGGCGCACGATCGTCTGTACGCGCCGGGACTGCATGTGCGCGATGTCGTCGGAGTAACTCGTGAGTATCCCCCGGGTCGCATTAGTGCGGCCAAGCGCCCAGGCTGTCCCCGCGTTGGCATAGCTCGACTTCGCACAGCCGGGCGGCGTGAACGTCATGGTCCGCGCGTAGGGCTCCGTCAGGGTGTACTGCATCTGGTCCAGGATCAACGCATGGACGTTCGCCATGTAGAGCCGGGCCGGACCCATGAGGTCCTCGTCCAAACCCTCCATCGCGGGTACGGGTGACAGCGGGATGTCGACGGACAGCGCGAACGAATGGAGCGACTGTTGTGCACGCTTGCGCCGGAGCAGCTCCAGCGCGGCGGCCTGCCTACGGTCGGCCGGTGTCACTGCGTACTCACAATGGACTGCAGATCTGACACGGACAGCTTTTGCAAATTCCCTTCGCCGTCTCGCACGTCGATGGCCACGGCTTTCATTTTCGGCACGCTGAATTGCAGTAGCTCGATAAATAATTCGATCGCGCTGCGGGGGCTGGGGTGCACCAAGTATTTTTGTGGATCTTTCGGGTCGACAATTCCGTCGCCAATTTGTGTCAGCCACCGCTGCACGTTGTCGATGTTCATCGCCGTGAGTTCCGCCACGCCAAATCTTATTTTCGCTTTACTCACGCGGTCGATCGCGGTTGTCGCGGGCGCTGGAATTTCCGGCGGTAAGGTACCGAGCAGGGTGTGTGTAAATACTTCGTCCTGCGTCATGCTGATTCCGTCTTTGTGGTAGGCATATTTAGTTTCCATATGTCGAGGATATAGTGGCCCGCTTTTTGCAGCAAGGGATGGGTGGTGTATTATGTTAACTAGTCTAAAATAGGTGATGGCTTCCCGCGCAACACGGCGCGCACCGGGAATCTAACCCCCTATTTTCCCACAGCGGGGGGCTCCCCCTCCTTCGTCGCCCCGCGCCGCGCGGCCAGCTCGCAGCCGCATAGCACACCGCCCGCGCGCCGTCAAGCGAAACGCGCCCAGGAGGCCGTGTATTATGTCGGGTGGCCGCTGTAGGCTGATTCCTACAGAGCGCAGCTCGTAGCCGCTTATGTCTGGTAGCATTTGACAATATAAATAGCCGAATATCTGTCAGTGCATTTGACAATATAAATAGCGGGGAATTTTGGCTATCCGCAGTTTATCGATCCGTAATTTGACAATATAAATACGCTGTCCGCTGGCGCCCCACGGACAGCGGTATGGGTTAATTGTCTGTAAATATTCACCAATTATTCAGGGGCGAAAATAATTCCCGAATTTATCGATTGATCCGGACCGAAAAAGGTACCTCGAACATCGTTCAGCCCTAATCCACTGTACTAACTACTACTTTTATTCTTTTATCAATTTATTAAAGGATTATAGTTCTAAGAGGCCACTGCCGTTGCGGCCTAGCCTGCCCTGTGCTAGCGTCCCACCGACAGTGCCGTGGCCCGGTGCTCGGCGCCACGGCGTGCGGATGTGAGACGCGATCGATAAAGACCCCCGTTTTAATTCGCAAGTCATTGATAACTAAGCTTATAGATCGATATTTTATCTATTTCCACCCCAAGGATCGATAAAAATGGCTAGAAAATACCGGAAGCGAACAGACGAAGAGAAAGCCCTGGACATGGTACGGACCGGCAAGCATGAGATAGGCGCGGTAGGTTGGATGCAGGCGAAAGGCTACATTGAGCGGCATCCGAAGACGGGTGAGTGGATACTCAGTGAGGCAGGCGATACGTGGTTTTCACAGAGTAGACGCCGTTAGCAAACCGTGACGTGCTTCACTTGCCACCAACGTCCCATTGGTGGCAAGCTCCACCCATCACGCAATCACTGACCAATGAGCAGGATTCACACCATGAAGACGACAGCCCGCCGATTCATCGCCAATATCCCCTACAACGCCCAGGTATTCTTTACGGACGCCGAGTTTGATGCGGCTCGCATCATCTATTTGAACCAGATGCGGGTGGCGCGGTCATGAACAAGCGAAACTTCCGCACACAGATGGCGCGCCTCGTCCGTAGCGTGCGCAATGACATCCGCCCCGAGTACCGCGCCAACGAGGACGACACCGTTCCAGGCATCCAGTTGACCGTGGGCGCCAATCGCAAGGGCTGGAGCTACCAAACCGGCGACAACAGCTTCACCGGGGGTGCGTACGGCTACGCAGCCTGGGCGGTTGTCAGCGTCTATTCGCGTAGTGACTCCTTCGAGCTGGCCGATAGCATCATTTCGCAGCTTGAAGAGCAAGGAGCGTTCGACAAGGAGCAGCAGTCATGAGGCTCTACACACTCACCCTGCGGTTCACCAATGGTCACAGTCACATGATCGAGACCACGGACCGCAGCTACGTCCAGGACCTGAGCAACGCGGCCTGGGACAGCGTCACGTGCGGCGGGTTCACCGTCTCGTGGCAGGAGCTGCCCGAGTTCCTGGCGGACCGCGATCGGCAGACCGGCTGAGACTGTGACACGCATCACTTGACGCGCACAGCACTAGCCACTACTATCGCCACATAGACTCAATCACTGACCAACGAGCAGGATGAACCCCATGAGCAGATTTTCCCGATTCTTCCTCACACCCGCTGAACTGATCGTACAGACGGCACGGATGTATCCCGAGGCCACCGCCACCTGGATGGCTAAAGATAGCGAGCACATCACCTTGCTGACAGTGGCACCGCAAGACGGTGGCGAGAGCGTCGCGTTCATAGACGACTCGGCTGCAGTCGCGTTCGAGGGGATCTAACGTGAACAACCACATCACCTTGCTGACAGTGGCACCGCAAGACGGTGTCGAAATGAGCGCCCGCGATAAGGCGTTGATTGCGGCGCTTAACGAGGCAATCACTCTAATGCCCCTGGGCACCAAAAAGCGCGCCGAGTGGCTCGTACGAGCGGCCAAACTTGTCCGTGACGAGGTGAAGTCACCGTGCACGGGGATCTAACGTGAACAACCACATCCACTTGTTTTATTACGCTGCGCTATCTGCGGACGCGATCTTCCACGCCGAGTTGAAGGCCGCTTGCGGGCGCAATGCAGTCCTGCACAGATTCGAGTTCGAGGAACGGCTATTCCCGTACGACACGCCAGCCGTCGCTGTGGCCCGCATGCAGTTCCACGAATGCACCCGCGCCTCGCATCTGGCAACCCTGCAGTGGAGGAAGGTCGGGTGAACTCCGACACGTGCCAACATTGCGCGCGTAGCCTCAAGCTGCGGAAAGACGGGAAGTTTCCCAATCATAAGACGCGGTTGTCCTTGAGCACGATTCCAAAGTGCAAAGGGTCTGGCCAGCACCCACAGGAGCAGCGACGGTGACGAAGCGCATCGCCATAACCCGCAACAAACTGCCCGACAGCGTGTGCCCAGACTGCGGTGCACAAGTGCTCAAGGTAACGTTGCGGGGTGCACTCAGCTATGAGTGCTGTGCACTGCCGAATTGCCATACCGGACCATGGGACAGCGCAACAAAGAAGGAGCAGCGCAAGTGAGCATTCGCCTCGACATCCGTTTCAACGTTTTGATAGCTGAAGTCGCCTACTGGCGTTACGTCAACTGTCAGCCCGTGACTATCATGCCCACCCACACCAATTGGAGCTTACTGTGAACCTGAGCAACATGACACTACAGGCCATATTCGACCACGTGGCCGCCCACTTGCTGACGCAGAACGCGAAGGCCATCGACGATACCGGCGCGTGCAGGTATCGCGACGGGACACGGAAATGTGCCGTGGGCGCGTGTATTGACGACAGCGAATATGAACAGGGCATGGAGGGCGCCACCATAGGTTTGGAGGGTTCAAGCGCGGCCTCTATGGTTCGGGATGCTCTGGGTATTATGCTCGATGATCCGCGCACCCATTTGTTGTCTGAGTTGCAGCAGATCCATGACAGCTCTCCTGTAGTCCTCTGGCCAAGACATTTAAGCGTGATTGCACGCAACGAAGGGTTGTCGAGTGAGGTTGTGACACGGTTCACTTCCCCGCCGAGTGCCTAGGCACTATACTCCACACATCGACTCAATCACTGACCAACGAGCAGGATTTAAACATGGACCCATTAGCAACACTCCAACTCCTAGAGCGCTCCATTCAAGTGCACGACTACGCTGCGGCCGCACAGGCGCTCACAGACTACTTCACAGCGCGTCTGAAAGGCATGAGCGGACCGTTTCAAGGGGATGCACGGGCCGAACAGTTGGGTCACATCCTGGCAGATAGGCTGGAGGAATAACATGTCACGCGACAACTATCCGTTTCACCGCGAGAGCAACAACCCGACCGCTCCCAGGCACGTAGTCAACGGCCAGCCCAATCACTACGGCTGTGATCCCTACAACACTGCGGACGCGCGGGAGCTGCGTCAGCGGCTGTATACGCGGGAGCGGAACGCACCTTCGTGCAACTGGTTCCCCGGCAGCATCTGCGTACATCCGGAATGTGTATGAGCCTTTCTACTTGGTGGAAGCAGCGTGGCCAACGGGCAGCGGCCCGCGCCTACGCAAAAGGCGTCGAGTTCGCGACGTGGGCGCTTGAAACACATGAGTACAGCCGTGCCGAGCTGTGGGCGCGATGTGACAACCCTTTCGACCGCACTCCATTCGATCGCGGCATTCAGGCGTATCTGATACGCACAGAGGAAATGAGCAAATGAGTCGCCTACAAGGTGAAGCCCCGCTGACGAGCTGGGAGCTGGACAAGGTACGAGGGGACGCGGACCGCGCGGCCAAGCATCTGTACACAGAGCGCCGTCGCGTAGCGGAGACCAAGGGACTGTCGGCCGCCGCGCAGATCGACATGTGGGGTCGAGTTTACTGGAGGGCGGGCGATGCGACTGTGTGAAGCGTTTGTCAGTGGGCTGGTAGCCGCCATCGGATTCGGCGCGGTGTTTGCAGCGGCATACTGTTTATGGAGGGCTTTCCATTGAGACGACGTGACTATGAGATTCTGTCCAGGGCACTGAAGGCCGTGCGCCCCCTGCGCGGAAGTTATCGCGGTAATGATTGGTACATCGGCTGGCTGGACGCTGTGGAGTCTATTGCAGACCACATGCAGCAGGAGATTCCAGTTTTCGACCGTCAACTATTCCTACATAACTGCGGAGTTGAACACCCACGCCCGTGTTCTGAGTGAAGTGAAGTGAAGTGAAGTGAAGTGAAGTGAACCACAGAGCCCATCGCAGCGGGCTCGATGGTGCATTTCGCACCAATAGGAGGTTAGACCTATGTTGATTGACCTTGGCAAAGCGTCAGTGATGACGCAAGGACAGCTAAACCAGTTGTTCATGGAACATGGCAGTCCGCCATTCAACCGCATCAATTTTGATGTGTGTTTTCCATGGCATACAGGGTGCCCGCGAGGGTAATCAGCTAAACTAACTCGGTGCCCCGTCTGAGGGCGGGGCACCGTCTACTAGGAGGAATAACATGTCAGATTTTATGCCAGGAGCCGGTGTCAGGTTGTGGCGCACCATCATCGACGACGCGTTGATGTTCAAGATCGTCGCTTTTCACGGTCGGTGGCCTGCACCGGTGCGTCGATCTAGATTGATGCGGTACATGCTCAAAGCCAACCGGTATTACGCAGCGTTGGACGCCATCAACGCTGACGATCGCTTGGTTTGCGGTGAGCCGCAATGTGCGTGGTGTCAACACAACCACATGGAGCAATTCCCATGAAACCCGATTTTATGCCAGGAGCCGGTGTCAGACTGTGGTGGACCATCAGTCCGTTGTATGCTGAATATGACACCCCCGCGCTCCGCGTCCTAACAGAGCGTGACCCCATCTCGTACTGCCGTTCTGCGCGCTACTACCGTGCGCTGGACGCCATAAACGCTTACGATCGCTTGCTTTGTGGTTCACCGGGCTGCGCCCTGTGTCAACCTATGGAGCAATTCCCATGACACCTCAAGAGTTGGCTATATGGGCACAGCTCATGTTGGTTGATCAATTGGCCACTGTAGGTCCGGCCTCGCGGGATGACGTACGGACGCGACCCAGCGAGTTTCCTGTCAGCGTCCGCTACTACAAGGCCATAGACGAGATAGCGGCGGGGCGCCCCCACGAGTGGGTGTTAGACAACACTGCTTGGTTCGCCTATACGGACCGCATACCCCTGGAGCGGGCATCATGAAGCGCCGCGATGTCCGCTTGCTTCCGCAGACGTTCCCCGCATCCGGCATTGCACCACCGAGCAAGCCACCCGTGGTGAACCCTGAAACGGTACTGGTGCAGCGAGGCGACTACCTGCACCGGGATGAGCGGCCCGAAGGTTGGGACCGTGCCGATGACTTGGATTTCCTCGAATATTTGGAGGGAAGATGAAAATACTCGACTCAGGCTTCGAACCGAACGAGGTGTTAGACGAGCGCACACGTTACGTACACGAGGCGCTCCGCCAATTGCAAGAGGCGTACAACAAGGCTGCGCAACCCTATCTGGAGGAGCTGTCCCGGATCAACGCGATTCGTCCACGACGGTACCTCATCCAACTGGAAGAAGGGGAGGCGATGCCGCCCGGGTATCCGGGGAAGACATTATGACACCCTCAGCCTACCACGCGCTCCAACACTACTTGGAGTATGTCAGGTTTACATACCCGGGCGGCTGGATAGCAGTCCGCGAATTGGATCACAGCGCCGCCTGGTTCTATGAGCCTACAATGGCCCGCATCAACAAACCGATGCAGGCCAAACGTGGACGACTTTACTAACCCGAAAATCGAATATTACATATACATCCAGGCGATGGCTGAAGATCGCATCGCTACGATTCAACAGTTGGAATACCAAGGTTATGTCTACAACTACCGCACTGACATCTGGGAGCACCCTTCCGTCGCCAACGTCGGTGAAGCTGCTTAACAGAATACTCAGCAAATGCGTGCTGGGTGTCACCTCGTGGGGCGGAATGCCGTGTTGGGTGTGGACTGCGAGCTGCTGCAATAAGCACTACGCGAAGATAAAGGTCGACGGCGCTGCATGTCGAGCGCACAGGGTCTTGTGGGAACTCGCGACCGGGCGTAAAATCCGCGATGGCTACACTCTGGACCACAAGTGTCTCAACACCAAGTGCATTCGTCCCGATCATCTCGAAGAAGTCACCCGAAGTGTCAACACAGCGCGCGGCAATAAGACACGTAACAGGAGCGGTTACAATGGGTGAGTCGGTCACATCGGATGAGAATACTTCTGACAAGGTCGTGCGGATTATGGCCGCTATCGATCGTGCAGGGGCGGCACCGCTCCCAATAGCCGCTTGGGTTGAAATGCTGACCGAGATTCAATCGGAGTGTGAGGTACGAATCGTAGCTGCACGGGAGGACCTGCGACGTGGTAAATAAATCATGGGTGACGTGTTTTCATGGGTCTATTGACACAGAGTGCATAGACTGTGCGCGCGCACGACCTGTTGCGCTCACCTCAAATGAGACCGATGATACTTGGGAAAACAACGCCCAGTATCTATTGGAGCGCTGCCCGCACACTATTCGCGTGCGTGAGGGCGGTGGCCCGGAAAACCTGATGCATTCCTTCATCCACACGTTTATGGCGATGGAGGAAAAGCTTCGTGGCTCTCACGAGACGGGAGAACGCCGCCCACTCACTGGCCTTCGCCAAGGGCAAATCGACTTCATCCACGGCGTAACGACCAACGCGGCGTTATCGGGAATGCACAAGGATCAGTTCATGCACGCGGTCAGTCTCGCATGGGATGCACGAGTGAACGCTCAGAAAGCCGGAGAACCACGATGAGGTGGTACTTCAATAACGGCCGATGGGAGAACGGTGCGGGCGTACCGTTGAAGGTGGCTCCGATCCAAACTCATTTGGAGAAATCCGTTCCGTGGGACGTTTCGGCCGAAGCGTGGAAGGAATACGCAGACCAGGGGCACGGCAGTCAGTCACACGAGCGCATCTGCGAGCGCGCCGGATTCGGCGCCGCTGAATTGGCGATACTGCTGTACGAGCGAATCAAACGTCTAGAACGTAGTTCGCAGAAAGCCGGAGAACTATGTGTCGATGAGGGTTGCCCTCAGCACGGAACTGAGCACGTCTGCGTTGATGGCAGCGAGCAAACGCGCTGGGTGCCGTCCTCAAATGAAAATAGCGAGTTGATTGACCGGGTTTGCCGTGGCGTGGCATCCGTTCAAGAGGGGCAGCAACTACGGGAATACATCGCCAGCTTGCAACATGAGTAACCTAACATTCGAGAAGCTCGACGACATACGCCGAGACCTGGAGCGTGCCGCCCCGCGCGGGCTGGTGACGCCGTTTATGAACCGCTTTGGTGGTATGAAGATTATAGAGGCCCCGCCCGCGCCGCAGAAGATCGCGGTGCGCGACATAAAACACGCGGACGGCACATCCATACTGGCGCCCGAGTTCCGCCGTGAGATGGACGCTTGGCTTGCCGGGCGGTTCGGTTACGCGGATTATGTCTTTAAAGATCAGTTTTTCATCATGGGCGATACGATAATCGGCAGCATCGCCAACATCAGGGTGCTAAAGAGGCACTTCGGACCATGACTCTCCACCACATTGCTGTTATGATCGACCTAACTATCAAAGGTGTGGCAACCGCTGCACTAATCTTCTTCCTATGGAGAAAATACAAATGACCCGCTTCATCCTTCGCACCCTGCTCGGCGTTCCCATCTGGCTGCTCTACATGGCTGTTATGTTGCCGCTGATGCTCGTTGGCGTTCCGCTGGTAGCTGTGTTGGCACTGTACATGCAGCACATCTCGAAGTACCGCAGTCACGACGACAAGGGGCTGTTGCACTTCCCAGCACCGTTCGGACTGCGATTATTCTATCTGTGGGACAACGACGAGGACGGCGTTGACGGTGACCCCATCCCGGACGGCGTTGGCGGCGCACCGAAAAATCCGGCATGGTTCGACGCCACACAGCGCTGGTCTATGTGGCGCAAGGTGTTCGTCTGGAGCGCATGGCGCAACAGCGTCGGCAACGCGCGTCGCCTGCCATTCCTGGGTATGGACATGCGAGACCCCAAAGATGTGGTTGTGACGACGCCCAGAGCTGACTGGCTGGTTGCGGACTACGAGTACGACATGTGGCCAGCATACCGCAAGCTGGGTCCGTATGTCGCCCGCTACGGCTACCGGTTCGAGTTGAAGTTCCCTTGGGGTCGGTGCAAGCTGTGTACGGGGACAGTGCCGTGCCCCACGCTGCGCTACTTCTGGATCGGCTGGCGCATCGCTCAGCAGGACCAACCCAATACGGACATCGGCTTCGCATTCCAACCCTGGGCCAAGCTGTGAGCCGCTGCGAGCACAATGTACGAGGGCGGATGTGCCGACGCGAAGCCGTGCGCAAAGCATCGATCTTCTACTTCTGTACTTTCCACTACAACCGATGGACGGCCCGACGCTGATGCCCATAACCCCCGAACGGCTAGGCCGAGAACTGGCTGACGTATTCAACAACGCCTACAACGAGGAGACAAACATGTGTGAATGTGAGTGTAAACAACGATACGAGAATGAAGTAGCTGCGCGTAGGCGACTCAGTGACGAGCTGGCTGAGGCTATACGAAATAGCCAGAAATGGGAAAATATAGCATTCAGTCGGTTGGGGGAGCGCAACGACCTCATAGACCAGTTGGAGTCAGAGCGAAAGAAGCATACCGAGACGTTGAAGCTGTTGCAGTCAGAGCGGGCTGACAACACTAGCTTGCGCCAATCGCTAGCCAAAGCAGTGAATACGACGTCAGCACTGGCGAGTGAGGTACAGACTGCACGGGTGAGCGACTCGTTCACACTGCACCGGCACAACGTATCCGCAGCGGTCAAAAAATACTCGGACATTCCGCGCAGCCGCCCCAACCATCCGTTCCATGTTGCAACTGCCGTGATCTACCTGCTCGACCGCGTGGCGCAGCTTGAAATGAAGCTCGACGGCGGCCAGGGGAAAGTTAAAACGCAGATGCCGGATAAAAACGGCTACAGTGCGTATTACAACGGCATGGTGGCCGAAGCGCAGACGGCGCAGTCTCAATCCTCGCTGGGTGCAGGGTGGCCTGGGCTGCCTCCTGGTTAACCTGAGTTAACAACATTGTAAAACCGCGCGCCGCAGTGCAGAAAATGCCTGCGGCGCGTTGCGTTGAGTGGTCGTAAAGCCACCTAATACCTTGGCACGGGACCTGCATATAGATACTCGGCCACACAACAAACCAATGGAGTATCTTGAAATGACTACGGTTACAGCGATTCAGAGTGTTACCGCAAAGATCCTGGGCGCCGACGCCGATAGCGAAGTGGGGAAAACCGAGTACCTACGTCTGCTTGTTGGAGACATACAGACCGACCTGGGAGGCTCGCCCAGGATGCGCAACGCACGGGCGGCCCGCCTCACCCAGGAGGAGCGCGGCGCGCATCTCAAAATAGTAGCGGCCGTCAACGAGCGGTTTTACGCCGTCGTGATGGAAAAGGCCAAGGAGCTGGCACCTTCCGGGCCGGACCGCGCCAAGCGACTCAATGCCGCGACCAACTGGGCCAGGACCATAGTTCGGGACGTGAGGACCTACGTACGGGCTGGAAACGATTTGCGGGCGTTGAGCGCCGCCAAACTGCTCCGGGTTCAGCTCAGGGTGTCGATCCCGCCCCGGCCGCCCACACCGGCCGTGCTGCGGCGCAGGCTGGTAGAGCGCGGTAAGGAGGCAGTGGCCGCAGCCTTGGAGCTGATCGACAATGACCCGATCGCGGCCCGTGCCGAGCTGGAATTACTCATGGCGCAGTTGGCGACGCAGCTCCTCAACCTGGGAGGCAACAAGCCAACCCGGGATGCCCAGGAAGCGATGACCCAGCACAAGCCGTTCCGCCTCAAGAGTACGGTGTTCATCCCGACTGAGACCATGGTGGCCCGTCAATTGAGCGCGCCGTCGTGAATTTCGAAGTAGTGGACGGTCCGGAGCCGCTGGGGGCGGAAGCGAAAAGCTGTCTGCTCCGGGCCGCTCGCACAGCGTACAGACAGCTAGAGGCCGAGTTGGACCGCCTGCGAACACTCAACCGGCGCCACATGCAAGGGCCAATAGAGGCGACCGAAGCGGAGATGGATTGTCTCGCAGCGGGAATATCCTGGCTCTGGAATACCCCTACGGGCTAGTGCCCTGGCACTTGTTAGCCCCGAGCTTGACGGCTCGGGGCTTTTCGTGCTGTAGTTGAGGCGTGCCAAACAAACTCACCACTCAACCAGCGGAGACACGCTGGACCTGCCTCAATACCACTGTCGATGAGCCCAACGAGCAAGGCGTCATTGCTATGCATTTCACACTCCAGAACGAAGACGGTTTCGTATTCGTCTGCTCCGTGACCGGCGAAGGTCGTGCACAGGGTAAGGATTTCGTGGATGCACTGCGCATGGCGCAGGCCCGTATCGTACTCGCTTGCGGTGGCAAGTTTGAAGGCGCCCGACTCGCCAAACCCAACTAGGAGACTGTTATGTTGAAAGACACTGCCGCCCGCCGTGGCCTTGCCGTTCTGTTCGCTACCCTGATTATCCTGGCCATTGATTTACTTTTTGCCCCCTACGCCCGCGCCCAAGAGCCTGTTAAGGCCGCTCCGCCCGTCGCGGCATTGTTGATTGCCCAGTGCGGAAAGATCGTAGCTGTTGCGGTGACGGATGCGCAGGGTAACCTGCACCCCGTGCCGCCAGAAGCACTGAACGATTCTGTGATGGCGTCACTGTTGCAGCCCATTCCAGAAGCGAGTAGAATAGTCGCCACGGTTAAGTGCGACAACAGCACTGCGACGTAACGCTCAACAATTCACCACGGAGATTTTATGGACCTGCTGAAGTTTCAAGCGTCGCTCGACGCACACACTGCGGCGCTGAACACTCACAGCGCAGCCCTGGAGAAGTTCATGGCAGTAGCCGCTAGCGGCGGAGCTACTGCGTCGGGGGAAGCACCGCGTGGCCGGGGCCGTCCGTCGAATGCAGAAAAGGCTGCACAAGTAGCTGCGACTGCAACACAGACTGTTGTAACGGCCCAGCCACAGACGAATGTGCTTGCGGCATCGGTGGCCCCTATAGCTGCCCAAACTGCGGTAGCTGCGCAGACCACTGCAGTTGCTAGCGGCCCGCTGACTCACTTGGCGCTGAAGGACCTATTCACGGACTTCGCCAAGAAGCACGGCCGCGAGAAGTTGGTCGCGTTGCTCGATGAGTTTGGCGCCACGGAGTTTGGCAAGGTCAAGGTTGAAGACTTGTCGCTGTTCCGTGATCGTCTCCTTGGCAAGCCTCAGACCCCGGTCGATACAAGCGACCTCCTGGGTTTGGGTTAACAGTTAGGGGAAAGCGCCGGTTCGAGCCCGGCCTGCAGATGCGTAATCATCCGCAGTGGTGTAGTGGTAGCACAGCCCCGCAAAGCGTCCCGCCCGCGCGCCGCACTAGCCTACCAGGGAAAAAGTGCATCCTGATAGACGGCGCGCGGGGTTTGGGCTGACGAGTTCGGCTCTGAGTCACGGGAAACCGGGGTTCACTCATGCTGGGAAGGACAGCACAGAGCCGTACAGAGTCCCGCCCGCGCGCCGCTCCATACAGGGGTGTAGTGGTATGAACCCCAGCGGCGCGCGGGAGATGGGCAGAATAGTTTGATGGGTGGCCGCACCATAACGCTGTGACAACCACACGGGGCAGCGGAGCGAGGGCGGCGATGTGGAAAGCCAACCTAACGGCGGCCACCCTTCAAACTGTTCTGGAGAACAACATGGCATCACCACTCGAAGCGGCACAAGCCGCCGTTGCACAGATGGACGAGAAAATAGAAGGTCAAAAGAACCTTGTCGCCAACACGAGGAACGAATTCAACAACGCGCAGGAGCGCCTGAAAGCAATGATGCAGGAGCGCTCCCGTTGGCAGCGGGCTGTCATCGTACTGAAGCAGGCCCGTGTATGAGCGACGAGAAGGTCCATTCTATTCTGAGCCCTTCCGGCGCCAAACGCTGGACGCTGTGCACCGCGAGTCTTGCCGCGTGTAAAGACATAGTGGAGGACCGCACCGGGCCGCGCATGCGTGCAGCAGCTCTGGGTACCGCCAAGCATCAACTGGTTGAGCACATCCTCAACAATCCTGACAAACACATGACGGCAATTGAGTCGAGTGAACTGGCGCAAGCGGACGGCTTCTCCTTCCCGATAGATTCCGAGTTCTGTGACCACGTCAACACGGCACTGTCACACATCCGCTCATTGGGTGGCGACCAAACCTACGAGCGTTGGGTCAGTACCGAGCCGTTGTTTGGTATCCCCGGCCAGGGCGGCACAGTCGACGTAGCGGCCATCCACCTATACGACGGAACATTGGAGATTCTCGACGAGAAGTTTGGCTACACCTATGTGGCACCGGATGCCCCCCAATTGAAGATTTACGCCACGGCGTTGCTGGCGGAGCTGGACCCGCACAGAAACATCTTCGTCAAGGTGCGCCTGCACATCTCGCAGCCCAAGCTCGGCGACAACCTGCGAACGGCGGAGTTCACCCCGGCTGAGCTGTGGGCGTACATCGACAGCATCCGCCCGGCCGCCGTGGCAGCTTACAACCTGTATATAAACAAAGAGGCGTTGTCCGCTGATGTTTTGGAGGCGGCTAAAACCCCCAGTGACGAGGCGTGCGAGTGGTGCGACATCCGTCTGACGTGTGCCGCGCGCATGAAGCAGTTGAGCGGTGATTTCCCCATCATGCCGAGTCACGCGCCGGACGTGCCGGTGACGTACGATCCCGGTCAGATGACGGCAGAACAGCTCGACGCTGCACTGACCCGCATCGACTCCGTGGTGAAGTTTGTTGCCGACTGGGCCGACAACCTGCGAGCTGAAGGGCTGCGCCGCGCATACCTCAATGAGTTGCCCGGCTGGGGTGTCTACGAGGGGAAGAAAGGCGCCCGCGCGGTGCCCGCCGCTGACAAGCCTATCTTCGAGTCAATTGTGGTGGCCGACCTAGGTCCCGATGCGTACGAGAAGCCCGAGCTAAAGACTCCCACGCAGTTGGAGAAGGTCTATAAGCGGCTGGGCAAGCTGGACGAGTGGAAAACCGTACAAGAAGGCTGGGTCGTGCAGGCGCCCGGCTCGCCGAGCCTCATGCGGACGACGGCCGGGGTGAAGCCGATTGCTGAGATGGTCTCCAACGAGTTTGGATTGATCGAGACGAAATGATGCGAATTTTCGATGAAGTTGTGGAGGACATAGCGCAGATGGTACGTTTGTTGGAGCGGCGCGGCCCGGTCGATCGGCGCCGTTTGGCGTTCCGCGTGACTGAGGATGAGTACCGGCAGTTGCAGTTTCAAGCCTCCAGTTACCGGCTATACCGCGAACCTAACCCGCTGCCTATTGCAGACCCGTTGCACATACTTGGCGTCAAAATCGTACCGGACCTCCCTCATGATTGACTTCGCCGAACGAGATTACTGCGGGCACTGTGACTCATATCACCGTCCGGGCATGTGCCCAGTTGACGCCGCGAAGCCGAAGGAGCAGACTCCATCTGAGCGTCCCGGGTATTTCCGAGGCGCCAAAATCAGCAAACCGCAAAATGGAAAAGGAAATGGGAAATGAGTATTGCAAAAACTCGCGTTCATTTGATTGACAGCCCGCAGCACCCTGTGCGCTTCTCGTACTTCTTCGGGCACGAGCCGTTCAAGTCCACCAAGCCGAACGAACACGGCGTCATTCCGCCGCCGCAGTTCAAGTCTCAGTTCATAATCGGCAAGGATCACCCCCAGGTGAAAGAGATTGGCGAAGCCATCATCGAGGCGGCCAAGTTGTTCTGGAAAGACAAGTGGGAAACCATGCTCGTAGCGGCCCGCGCCAAAGGCAAGATCCCCTTGCTTCCCGGCGAGGTCCGCAACCCTGGCGACGAGAACAGCGCTGGCAAGTTGGTACTGACAGGCAACGCCAAGGGTCGATTCTCCATTGTTGAGACTCGCGGCGGACGTAACGTGCCGTTGACAGTTGAGGACGGACGGCCGTACTCGGGATCCTACGGCTGCGCCATTGTCAACATCTTCGGTTACAAGAAAGGTGGCGGCGAAGGCATCTCGTGCGGCATTGAAGGCGTGCAGCATACGCGCCACGGCGAAGCGTTCGGCGGCGGTCGTGTCGCGGCTCCCGAGGAGTTTGGCTTGGTGGACGTGGGGGCATCTGCCGACGCTCCGCCTCCCGGTGCTGCCGACGACGGCATTTCAAGCCTACTTGGGTTCTAACTGTTTGGTCTGAGTCGTGTTCCCGGTGAGGGTTCTACAGGGGATAGCTGTGCAACAAACCCTGGCACGACAGACGAGCCAAACCCGCGCGCTGAAACAACCGTTGTGGCGGAGTAAGCGCGCGGTCTCTTCACCACGGAGAACAACGTGATAATCATTGATGATATTGTCGACGACCCTGAACGTCACCGGTTGCCCGGTGATGGTGCCAATTTCACCCTCAATGCGTTTATGAAGGCTCTTGCCGTAGCCTCAACGGGCTTCCAGTCAGCTCCGCGCATCGTTCCCGCCCAGCGCCCGTTCCACGAGCGCTATCGCTACAAGACACATAACGGCACCCAGGAGATGGCGCGGCGTCTGAAGCAGATGAACCGTACCAAGCCGTGGAAGAATGCCTACCCGGGCGTACTGTGGGCGGGATTCGATGGCGAGCGGTACACCACTGACTCGCACGGTCAACTGTGCCCATTCTATTCCTAGACGCCGAAACGCGGTCCGCGACCAACCTGAAATCGGCTGGCACGGACCGTTATCTTCGCGACTGCGACGCCACGGTCTGGACCTACACGTTTGACGACGAGCCGGAAGTGGGGTGCTGGGACTTGCTCGGCGGCGAGCATCCCAACCGCCACGAACGTTTCATAGAGGGCCTCAAAGATGATCGCATTATTAAAATCGCCCATCACGCGCGTTTTGATCGGGGTGTGCTCTTACACAGCCGCAACTGCCGCCTTTACACACCTATCAACTCTTGGCGTTGCACCATGCATCAGGCTTATTCTTCTGGGCTGCCTGGGTCTGTTGATTACTTGGGCACTGTTCTTAATATTCCACTGGCCGACCGCAAGCTCACCGAAGACGGCGACAAACTCGGACCTCTCTTCTGGGCACCAAGAAAGGACGGCCGATTTAACACCCCTGACGATTTCCCTGATGAGTGGAACGCTTTCAAACGGTATGCAATCCGCGATACAGCAGCATTGCGGCAAATCTTCCGCCGACTTCCGAAACACAACTACCAAGGAGTCGGTCTCCAATGGTGGTGGCTGGACCAACTCGTCAACAACAGAGGATTCGGCTTTGATACGGAGTTGGCTGAACGCGCAATGTCCCTTCTACAGTCGGCCAAGCGTCGCAACGACGGCATGGTCTGCGAACTTACCGATTTCGCAGTGGGAGCAGCAACCCAACGAGGGAAGCTCCTCGCTTTCCTCAACGAGCGATATGGAGCCGGTCTCGAAAACTTACGTGCCTCCACTATCCGCGACATGCTCGACGGAGACAGCCTCGAACCGGGATTGCGACTTCTATTGGAAATTCGTCTCGATGCAGCTAAAGCGAGCGGCGCAAAGTATAGAAAGGGCCTCCAGCTACTCGGACCGCAAAGCCGTCTACGACATGCTCACCAGTATTGTGGAGCGGGCCGGACGGGTAGAGACTCTCATAAAGGATTCCAACCCGGCAACATGATGCGTCAGACGCTCGACGCGGAGTATATCGACGATGTCATCATTCCAGGTATCAAGTTTACGCCGCAAGATGTCCTCGATTTTCCGGAGCTGTACGGCTCGACGAACATGGCGGCAGCCAATGCGCTACGCGGTTGTATCGTCGCGGCACCCCCAGGTCCGGCGAATCCGCAAGGGAATGAGCTTGTCGATGCGGACTACTCCAACATCGAAAGCCGCGTCCTCGCGTGGCTCGCATCTGAAGCCGAAGAGTTGGAAGCCTACTACTCCGGGGCCGACACGTACAAGATGCTGTGGGCCGAGTTTTTCCGGCTCCAGCTCCACGAAGTCACCAAGCAGATGCGGCAGGCCGCCAAGGTCGTCAAACTTGCGTTCGGCTTTGGAGGCGGCGTGGGTGCGTTGGTTACGATGTCGGCGGGCTACGGCATCGATTTGGGCGCGCTCGTTCCCCTCGTACTCCCGTTCGTGGATGACCCGAAGGTGCTCGCAAAGGCTGAACGAGCTTGGCGTCGCGCAGTTTTGGAAGGTGCCGACTGGGCGCTTCCGAAAGAGACCTACGTGGCGTGTGATGTCCTCAAACAGAAATTTCGCATATCACTGAAGGCAACCAACGATGTCCGGCTCGCAGTCGACAAAGCGGTCCGCAACGCCGTCCGAGATCCTGGAACGACTCATTACGCAGCTCGCTGCACAATCTGGTCTGACCGAAATGCGCTCATTATCCAGCTACCGGATGGTTCTCGACTCTACTACTGGTCGCCTACGCTGCATACCGTTGAGTATGTCGACCCAACTGACCCACACAAGGTA
>Ga0247777_1000068_pt1 | contig 33629 bp, 29 predicted proteins | sample UWRJL154409C5_FD_179937 | JGI IMG/M metagenome (GOLD analysis project Ga0247777, IMG submission 179937) | Plant litter microbial communities from Arlington Agricultural Research Station in Wisconsin, United States - UWRJ-L154-409C-5 | ecosystem: Environmental > Terrestrial > Plant litter >...
GCAGCTGTCCACGTCCTTCATCGCCTCTCATCGCCTGAGCATCCACCGTGCGCCCTTTGTAGCTTGACCTTATCCCTAAGGCACGCATCGAACTGGTACCCAGAGTCCGACTGACGAACTCTGTAATATCCAGCACAATTCGCTCGAGGTCGTTCAACCACACCAACGTGTGCATCGAGCGCCTCTCCAAAAACGACCCGATTCCTTGGAATCAGATCTACTAGCAATTGGACGCTATCAAACTAAATTTTCAGAGAACCAGCGGAGCTTGCGCTCCAGCGACGCTGCTGCGTCACTTTCAACCGAACCAACGACGGCTCGGAAAAATCTTATTGGGTTTTTACCAAGACAATGGTGCCAATCAACTGACGACTTCCGAAGAAGCCCGTGGAGCTGATCAGGATCGAACTGACGACCTCAGGCTTGCAAAGCCCGCGCTCTCCCAGCTGAGCTACAGCCCCGATAATTACGGTGGGCCAGGGCAGACTTGAACTGCCGACCTCACGCTTATCAGGCGTGCGCTCTAACCACCTGAGCTACTGGCCCGGTTGGCAGGGTATGAGCCCTGCCGACTCACCAACAGCCGACCATTGTCTTTGAGGGTAAAAACTCTCGGTCCCTCAAAACTGAATCCTATTACCTCTGAAACGGCCCCTCGAGTGTCTAGAGAAGCGACACCGAGTTTCCTCAATAAAGTGGGCTTTGACCTTAAGGTGTTCAACCTAAAGGGGTTGAGACTCCTTAGAAAGGAGGTGATCCAGCCGCAGGTTCCCCTACGGCTACCTTGTTACGACTTCACCCCAGTTACCGAGCACTCCTTGGGGACCTGCCTCCCTTGCGGGTTGGCGCAGCCACTTCTGGAGCAATCGACTCCCATGGTGTGACGGGCGGTGTGTACAAGGCCCGGGAACGTATTCACCGCTGCCATGCTGATCAGCGATTACTAGCGATTCCGACTTCAAAGAGTCGAGTTGCAGACTCTTATCCGTACTGAGGCCAGCTTTTTGAGATTGGCTCCCCCTCGCGGGTTCGCTACCCTTTGTACTGACCATTGTAGCACGTTTGTAGCCCTGGACATAAGGGCCATGATGACTTGACGTCGTCCCCACCTTCCTCCGACTTAAAGGTCGGCAGTCTCGTTAGAGTGCCCAACTTAATGATGGCAACTAACGACAGGGGTTGCGCTCGTTGCGGGACTTAACCCAACATCTCACGACACGAGCTGACGACAGCCATGCAGCACCTAACCACAGATTCCCCGAAGGGCACCCCGATTTTTCAACCAGGTTCCTGTACTTTCTAGCCCAGGTAAGGTTCTTCGCGTTGCGTCGAATTAAACAACATGCTCCACCGCTTGTGCGGGCCCCCGTCAATTCTTTTGAGTTTTAGCCTTGCGGCCGTACTCCCCAGGCGGAGTGCTTAACGCGTTAGCTTCGGCACCACGAGGGTCAAAGCCCGTGACACCTAGCACTCATCGTTTACGGCGTGGACTACCAGGGTATCTAATCCTGTTTGCTCCCCACGCTTTCGCGTCTCAGCGTCAGTCACTGTCCAGAAGGCCGCCTTCGCCACCGGTGTTCCGCTTGATATCTACGAATTTCACCTCTACACCAAGCATTCCACCTTCCTCTCCAGGACTCTAGCTATGCAGTTTCGAGTGCACTTCCACGGTTGAGCCGTGGGATTTCACGCCCGACTTACTTAGCCGCCTACACGCGCTTTACGCCCAGTAATTCCGAACAACGTTTGCACCCTCTGTCTTACCGCGGCTGCTGGCACAGAGTTAGCCGGTGCTTGCTAAGGAGGTACCGTCATCGCTTTGGATATTAGCCAAAACTTATTCTTCCCTCCCCACAGAGCTTTACAACCCGAAGGCCTTCATCGCTCACGCGGCGTCGCTGCGTCAGGCTTTCGCCCATTGCGCAAGATTCCCCACTGCTGCCTCCCGTAGGAGTCTGGACCGTGTCTCAGTTCCAGTGTGGCTGTTCATCCTCTCAGACCAGCTACCCGTCTTAGCCTTGGTAGGCCATTACCCTACCAACTAGCTGATGGGCCGCAGGCTCATCCCTAAACGCAAACTTTCATGAAGAGGTCTGCTTTGGCCGCAACCTCAGCGAGGTCGTGGTCTTATGCTGTATTAGCTCTCCTTTCGGAGAGTTATCCACCATTCAGGGGAAGATGACCTACGTGTTACTCACCCGTGCGCCGCTTTACTGGGGCCGAAGCCCTTTCTCGCGCGACTTGCATGTGTTAGGCGCGCCGCTAACGTTCGTTCTGAGCCAAGATCAAACTCTCCAGTTTGAATCTTTCGGTGAACACAGCGACCGAAGCCACCGTGTTACCATTATGCTCTCTTAGTTTCGAATCTGCTGACTTGCGCTCTCCGAATCGGAGTTTACGAAGCCAGCGAGTTACGAGGACCCACGATATTTTCATCGCGGGTAATAGGATTCAGTTTTCAAGGACCGAGGGGAAGGACTTTCCTTCCGAGCGGGTCGCGGTGTTTAGTCCCTCTCGTCTTTGCTGTCAAAGACTTTTGTGAGAGTTTCTTTTCACCGTTGCTTCGGTCTCTTTTCTCTGCCTTCGCAGAGCATCGAGGGTCCGGAGCGGGTCGCGGTGTTTAGTCTGCTTCGTCTTTCCCGTCAAGGGATTTTCGAAACTTTCTTTTCACCGCTTTTGCTTCCGACTCTTTTTTTCCCAGCGTTTCCGCAGGATTGCGAGAGTCTTCAGCGGGTCGCGGTGTTTAGTCTGCTTCGTCTTTCCCGTCAAGGGATTTTCGAAACTTTCTTTTCACCGCTTTTGCTTCTGGCTTCTTCCTTGTGTTTTCACGAATGAAAACGTGGGGTTAGAGAGCCCGAAGCGGGTCGCGGTATCTAGTCTTCGTCGTCTTTGCTGTCAAAGACTTTGTTAACTTTTTACTGCGACCCCCAGCTTCAAACTTTGCCGAGCGCCTCCGCTCCTTGCGGGGCGGCTGCGCGTCGGTGGGGTCCGAAGCGGGAGGCGGTGTATGCTCCCGGTCGGGCCCCCTCGGCAAGTACTTTTGTCACTATCTGTCGTTTTCAAAAAAAGCCCGCAATTTCGGGGGGTTCCGATCCAAAAAGACTCTACTTCTGTACAGTGATCGGGCGGCCGGAGGTTGTTTGATCCGCTGATCGGCCTGCGCCGCGGGGCCGATGTAGGTCGAATCAAGGTTCGCAGACGCCCCTCAGTCAGTCAGGGGAGCGCGGTTTGGGAGCTTGGGGGGCCCCCTCGATACGGCCGGAGCGGCACTAGGTTCAGTGGCGTGGCGAGTTTCGCCGCAAAAGTCAGGAGAGGCCGTCCGCGAACCAGAAGCCGAGCGGTTCGCGCACCAGCGAGAATTCCGCGCCATTCGCCAGGCGCGCGAGGTAGCCGCGTTCTCGACGCGCGAGATCCCCGCTGCGAAAGCGGCCGAGCACGGTGATGGCGTGCCACGCGCCATCCAGCCAGATCGAGTCAGGGCGGCGCGGGTCGATGGTGGAGGCGCGCACTTCGACGCGCAACCAACGCATCCCGCCAGGACGCAACACGCTCGCGATGCCCGCTTCGGACTCGAGCTCGCGCGTCGCTTGCAGCACAGCGCGCGACGACACGGAGAAGGAGTGACGCACCAGCTCGAGCACGATCGCGTAGCCGTCGCCCAGAGCGATCACCGCGTAGCTGCGCCTGCCGGTGCGGATTCGGATCTCGTTTACCCGCGCAAAGCCCGATGCTTGAGCCTCCTGGGTGAAAGCCAGCACGAGCCGTAGTTCCGCCGCTGCGACACGAATCTCGTACGGCGAGATGCGACCCGCATAGTCGACGGTCTCACCCTCTCTATCTACGAGGGCCGCGGCGTGCGCCGAACAGCCCTCGCACAAACGCCACAAAATGGCGCTGAATGGCGAAGCGTCTTGGTCGCGGTCGATGGCAGCGCGACCCCGCGCGCTCATTCAGTGACCTGAACGCGAGCCGTCAGATCTTCGACCGAGCGCGTGACCATGATCGCCGTCGAGCTGCCCAGCCGCGCGAGCAGCTCTTGCTTCGCTCGCTCTGCGCGTCCTTTCAAGACTTCGTCTTGCAGCAACGTGCGGCGTTCCTCGAACGGAACGCGGTGCTCGGGTAGGCGCGCCTCGCACAAGATCACGTGGTAGCCGAAGACCGATTTCGCCGGCTCACCGATCTGCCCGACCGCGAGCCGATGAGCGGCCTCGGCGAAATCTCGATCGAAGCGTTGATTGGCCTGCTCCGGTGACGCGCCCTCCGGGTAGTAGCTGCGACCGTCGCGCGTCAGCGCGGGCAAGCGCTCGGCGCGCACGTCCACGCCTTCGTGAGGGACGGCCTGGGCCAAGCGGATGAATTGCTCGGGGTCGGTGACGCCGCGAACGGCCTCGTACAGACTTTGCGCGACGGCCCGCGCAGCCGCGTCTTGCTCGGGCTTGTTGACGATGGCGACCGCATGAGTGGTGCGCACCGTCTCGGGTCGGTCGAAATCCTGCCAGCGGAGCGTGCTGAGCTCGGTTACCTCAGCGTCGCTGGCGGCCCCACGAGCGGCGGCCTCGGCACTGAACCTCTCCAAAAGTGCGCGAGACCAAGCAGCGCGTTCAATCACCGGAACGATCCAGCCACCGGCAAACGCGACGCGTGCACCGGCCGCAAACGCGGCATCACGGGCGGCGCGTTCGCGCGCCGCGGGCAGCGTCAGACCCTGGGCGCGCGCAATTCCCGTCACGGTGCTGAGCGCAATTTCGTCCGCGCCGACCTTTGCGGCCAACTCGGCGGGCAAGTGAACCTGGCTTGCGACGGGCTGCGCCGAGTCGACCGGCTCGGAGCAACTCAGCGCGCTTGCGGCCGCGCAGCACACCGCGGCCCAGCGCGAGTTCATCGCGCGCTCGACCTCGGACGCAGTAGCTCGACCGCGGCCCTGAGCACCAGGCCACCGATCGCGAGCCAGTAGATCGCCGCCAGGTCACGGTGCTCGCCGAGAGCGAGAACCCCAACCGCAAAGGCCATGCTCGCTCCGAGAACGAGCAAGATGCTCAGCGCGTCGACGACTTTGCTCATGGTGCGAAGGCTCGAGGTTCTTCCGCGTGGTGACGCGGCAGCCCCGAAATTACTCCCTCTAGCGCACGACCAACCACAGAAAACCTAGCCCGAACAGTAACGCAGACAGCGCCAGGGGAATGGCCGCCGCGTTCAGGCGCTCGGCGCTGGCAGGTAGCGGGCGCCGTTGCCCGAGCCCAGTCGCGACGCGAGCCCCGACGGTGATCGTCAAAATTGCCGCTAGAATCGCGACCGCATGGGCGAATAAGCCGCGTTCTGCCTCCACCACGCGGAAAGCCAGGAAGACCGGGAGCAAGGCGCTGACGATCACCAGCCCAAATACGAAGGGAGCGACGGGATGCGGCCGGGCGCGAGGCTGCAGGGGCGGCCCCAGGATGACATTGGGGGCGTCTTCGGGCACCGCGCCGCGGCGACGCAGGGATCCCCAACCGAGGGCATACAGGGTGAAGGCGACCGCCCCCAGCGCCGAGAGCAATGGGTCACCCGGATTGCGAACCAGCCCCGCGCCGAGCAGCAGCCAGGTGAGCAACGAACAGCCGATGAAGCCGAAGATGCCGAGCGCGCGTCCGAGCACGGGACGCGCGCTGACGAGCAGCGGCGCGGCGAGCAACGCGAGCAACGCAAACAGCGCCGTCACGCGGGCGGACACGGGCGCGCCGTGGTTGACCGAAGGCATCAGGACCGTGGTCAGCCAGGCGTACAGACCGGGCAGCACCGTGTTCGCGCGATCGCGCAGCGCACCCAGTGCGCTCTGACCGTTGGTCACCGGAGCCGGCGTGGCGAGAGGTCGCGGGCGCGGGTCGCGCTGCACGGCGCCCGGTTCGCTCACTTGCTGGGGCGCCCTGCCTGCTCGACGAAGTTCAAGAAGGTGAGCACGGCGTGACCGGTTCCGCCCTTGGGATACATGCCCTTGGCGCGGTCAGCCAGCACGGGGCCCGCGATGTCGCAGTGGATCCACGGGACTTTACCTACGAACTCGCGCAGGAAGAGCGCGGCGCTGATGGAGCCGCCCCAGCGATCGGCGGTGTGCTTCAGATCCGCAACGTCACTCTTCAGCTGTTCGCCGAGCTCTTCGAGCAGCGGCATGCGCCAGAACTGTTCGCCTGCGCTGCGTGCGGCGCGCTCCAAGGAACGCGCCAGCTCGTCTTCGGTGGCGTAGAACGCGGAGCAGGTCTTACCCAGGGCGACCAACGCAGCGCCGGTGAGCGTGGCCGCGTCGATGATGATGTCCGGCTTCAGACGGGTGGCGTATGTGAGCGCGTCGGCCAGAACCAAGCGACCCTCGGCGTCGGTGTTGATGATCTCGACGGTCTTGCCGTCTAGTGAGGTGAAGATGTCCGCGGGGCGATAGGCGGCGGCATCCGGCATATTTTCTGCGGCGGCCACGATCGCGTGCACCTCCACGTCCGGGCGCACGGTGGCGACAGCGGCGATCGCGCCGAGCACGGCAGCCGCGCCGCCCATGTCCGACTTCATGTCGCCCATGCCGGCGGCGGGCTTGATGCACAACCCGCCCGAGTCGAAGGTGATGCCCTTGCCGACGAACACGATCTTCTTGTGCTTCTTCTTCGGCACGTAGCTCACGTGGATGAAGCGCGGTTCGTTCTCGCTGCCCTGGCCGACCGCGTAGTGCAGGTTCATGCCTGCGGCGAGGATGCCCTTTTTGTCGAGCACCTTGATCTTGAGCTTGTGCTTGCGCGCCAAAACCCGAGCCACCTCGGCCAGGCCTTCGGGCGTGAGCACGTTCGGCGGCTCGTTCACTGCGTCACGCGCGATGGCCACCGCGTCGGCGATGGCGACCCCCAAATCCAGCTGTTTTTTGTCGGCGGCGCTGGCCGCACCGCGCGCCGGGTGGATCACGACCTTGCCGAGCTCGCTCTTCGGCTTGCGCTCACCGGTAAAGTACTTGCTGAAGCGGTAGGCGCCGAGCGCGATCGCCTCGCCGACCGCGCGGTAATCCAGCTCGGCTTCGGGAAGCACGAGATGCAAGGTGCGGATGGTGGCCCCGGAGTTGCCGCGCACGCACGCGGCGAGCGACGCGCGCAGGCGCATTGCGTCGAGCTCGGCGGGCTTACCCAGGCCGAGCAACACCAGCTTCTTCGCTTTGAGGCGACCCAGCGTGGGCAGATCGACGACTTGATCCAGCTTGGCTTCGAATTCGACGGCTTTGAGATGCTCGAGCAGAGAGCCGCCGAGGGCCTTGTCCAACGCGACCACGGTTGGGTGGCTGGACACCGTGCCCTGGCACACGCTGACGATCAGCGCATCGCACAGCGCGCTGCTTGCGTCAGACGATGCCAATTGAATCTGTAGTGCCATGCTGAGCGAGTCTCCAAAGGGGTTGGGGCGGACAGAATGCCGGAAGTTTTGGCAAATTCGCCCGGCGAACCGGTCTGACCCTAGCGTGTCTTGGCAGCCCTCGCAACGCCGCGCACCGCGCGGATCCGGCTGAAATTCGGCAGTTTGTGCGACTTCATGCGGCTCGCCCCGCGCGCTTCGCTGCCCTATGCTCACGACATGGCAACGCTTGCGCGTTCGACGGCGCTGATACTCGGGCTCTTGTCTCCCCTCGTCGTTCTTCCGCATCGAGCGCTCGCGCAAGGCGCCCCGCCGTCCGCAACCGCGTCCTTCCCACCAGTGCCGGCCGCGCCGTCCGCTCCAGCGCCTGCCCCCGCTCCAGCGCCTGCCCCCGCTCCAGCGCCTGCCCCCGCTCCAGCGCCTGCCCCCGCTCCGATGCCCGCAGCACGTCCGACTCCGCCGCCAGCGAGCGCGCCGCCCCCTGCGCCTTCGTACCCTGCACCTCAGCCGTACGGACAAACCTACCCCGCGGCCTCCAATCCTCCGGCACCTCAGGCCTACCCCATCGCGGAGCCGCAACCGCCCCCTCCACCGCCGCAGGAGCCGCCCGATCACGCCTCGAAGCCGCGTGAGTTCTCTGCGCGCATCGATCCGTTCAACTTGTTGCTCGAGGGCAGGCTCGGCCTAGAGCTCGAGCTGCAGCTGTCCAAGTACATCAGCTTGGAGCTCGTGCCGGTATTCGTGACCACGCAGTCGCCGCCGATGTTGAACTACAACACCTACGAGCGGTCGTCCCTGCATCAGGAATCGAATGGCTGGGGACCGATGTCGGGCGCCGCGCTCGACGTCGGGATCTGGTTCGGAGGCAAGCCTTTCAACGGCTACGTGCTGCGCGCGGGCCTGACCAACTACGCCTACACCTACAAAACCACCGCGCCCGCGAACGATTCGGTCAGTCACACCGATCGCCAGCTGTTCGCGCTGTTCGGTAGCCACAGCCGGTGGGGGATCTTCACGCTCGCCTACGGCTTCGGGCTCGGTTACGAGCTGAACCAGGAGAATCGCTGCTTCGATGTCTTGGGCAACCCCACTTCGGATTGCCCCAAAGATCAGCAGTTGATCAAGCTGAACGCCACCGGTTCATCGGTTGCCGACCTGCACAGCTATTTGTATCCCTTCGACTTCTTGGTCCGGTTTTCACTAGGTGTGGTGTTTTGAACATGAAAAAAGGCGAGATCGTAGTGACGGGCGCGGGCGGCGCGCTGGGCTCGGGAGTTGTGCGCGCGCTAGCCGAAAGTGGCCAGCGCGTGATCGCCGTCGAGCGCGACGCGGCGCGGGCGCAGTCGACGTTCGCGGGCGTCGCCAATTGCCGTGTGCTCGGCTTCGATGTCAGCTCGCACGCGGCTTGGCAAAGCGCGCTCGCTGATTCGGAAATTTCGGGCGCGGTGCTCGTGGCCGGCGCATGGAAGGGCGGCGCGCGCTTTTTCGAAGCGGGTAGCGACGCGATTTGGAGCAGCGTGATGAGCGCCAACTTGGAGACCGCGCGCATCAGCCTGCAAGCGCTGCTGCCGCGCATGGTCGCGGCCAAAGCCGGCAGCATCGTGGCGATCGGCTCGCGTACCGCACCGCGGCCTTGGGAGGGCGCAAAAGCCGCGGCCTACGCCACTTCCAAGGCGGCCGTGATCGCGCTCGTGCAAGCCTGCGCCGCGGAAGTGCTGGCCGACGGCGTGCGCGTCAATGCCGTCTTGCCCAGCACGATCGACACCGCCGCCAACCGCGCCGCGATGCCGAAACACGATCCCTCTACCTGGGTGAGCGTCGAATCATTGAGCGGCGTGATCGCGTTTTTGCTTTCGGATGCCGCGCGCGACATCTCGGGCGCGGCGATCCCCGTGTTCGGCAAGGACGGGGTCTGAAGGGGGGGGCGATCGCGTTCCCGCATCGCAACCCGCGGAGCGCGGTCCCACCGCCAAAATCGAAATCCGAAGGGAACTTGGCGCCCAACGAGGTGCGACGCGGGATCGGGATCGCCCAATCTCAGGCACGGTCGCGGGTTTCCAGTTCCGGCCTCGGCAAGCTCACCAATACTTTTCGGCGGTGATGTGACCGGGGGTGCGGACGCGGTGTTTGCGTAGGCCGCGCAGGGCGAGGACGGCGGTGACTTCGAGGATCATGTCGGGGTTGCCGCAGAGCAGGAGGTGCGAGCGCTCCGGGTCGAGGGCGAGGCCAGCGCGGGCTTCGAGGCTACCGTCGGCGAACGCGGTGGTGACGCGGCCGGGCAGGGCGCTGCCGGGTGGCCCTTGGCTGACGAGCTGCGTGTAGGAGAGCCGACCGGTGTGTTTCGCGCCCAGTGCGGCGAGCTCTTCCGTGTAGGAGAGGTGCGTGGCGCTGCGCGCGCCGTGCACGACGCTGACGCGCTCGAAGCGTTGCCAAATTTCGCCGCCGCGGAGCATGGCGAGGAACGGGCCGAGGCCGGTGCCGGTAGCGACCAGCCACAGTTCGCGACACGGGGGGACGTAGGCAAGCGTGAAGAAGCCTTGCGGCTTGCGCTCTACCCACACGCTGGCGCCGGGTTCGAGGCGTGTAAGCTGAGGTGTGAGAGCGCCCCCCGGGACTTCCTTGAGATAGAATTCGAGCGGCGCGCCAGGGGCCGACGCGATCGAGTAGGAGCGGCGCACGAGTTGGCCGTCGAGCTCGAGGCCTAGATTCACGAATTGCCCGGCGTTGAAGGGCTCGATGGCCGCGTCGACGGTGAGCGTAATTAGGCCAGGCGCCCAGTCGCGACGCGCGGCCACCCGGCCTTGTTCGAATCCGTTCATGACGCCGCGTACCGTAGCTGAAACGGGCGGGGCGCACGCTAGCCCGCGCTCGAAGCGCTGAAAGTTTGTACCCCCGCTTACCGAAGCTCACTCACGAGCACCGCGGAACGCCCAAATTTGGGGCGCGGGAGGCTGATCCGTGTACCCTGATGTTCGGATGCCGTTTCCCATCACGTGCACGGCTTGCCAGAAGACGTTCTCCATCGCGGACGACGTGTATGAGCGCAAGGTCAAGGGGCGCGTTGTCACCATCAAGTGTAAACAGTGCCAAGCCGGCATTCGTGTCGACGGCACCGCCGATGCGCCTGTCGCTTCGCCGTCTGACTCCGCGCGACCACCGCCCGTAGCGGAAGCGCCTGCTCAAGCGATCGCTGACGTGGTGCCACCGCCAGTCGTGGAAGCTGCGCCTGCTCCGGTTGCTGCGCCTGCGCCTGCTCCGGTTGCTGCGCCTGCGCCTGCTCCGGTTGCTGCGCCTGCTCCGGTTGCTGCGCCTGCTCCGGTTGCTGCGTCTGCGCCTGCTCCGGTTGCTGCGTCTGCGCCTGCTCCGGTTGCTGCGTCTGCGCCTGCTCCAGTTGCTGCTCCTGCTCCAGTTGCTGCTCCTGCTCCAGTTGCTGCTCCTGCTCCTACGCCGGTTGCTGCGCCTGCGCCGACAGCTGTCGAACCCGCGCCAGCGCAAGCGGCTGCGAAACCGGCGCCTTCCCCGAAGACGACGGGGCCCGCGGTTGAACTAAAAGCGGCGGCGCCCAAAGCGGCTGAACCGAAAGCGGCGCCCGCAGCGGCGACTCCGAAAGCAATCGAGACGAAAGCGGCGCCCGCAGCGGCGACTCCGAAGGCCGCAGTGGCTCCGACTGCGGCGCGTGCCGCGTTCGGTTCAGCCCCCAAATTGAACGCGGATCCTGTCGTACCCAAGGCGGCGATCGCCACCGCGCAACCCAAAGCGACGGCGGTTGTGCCCGCGACGACTGCGGCGGCGGCCACGCCCAAAGCGGCTGGCTCAGCGCCCAAAGCGAGCGTCGATCCGGCGCAACCCAAGACGCCGATCACGAGCGCAGTCGGCAAAGTGGCAGTTCCCGCAACAAGCGCACCGAAGACCCTCGCCGGCCTGGCGACTGCGAAAGCGCCACTGGCGGCGGGCAAAGCCGCCGCTCCCACGACGACCGCTGCGAAAGCGCCGGCGACCGCTACGCCGATCGTTTCCGCGCCCGCCGCCGCTCCGCTGCCCGCGCCGGCTCCAGCACCCGCGCCCGCTCCAGCACCCGCGCCCGCTCCCGCTCCAGCGCCAGTTACAGAAGCTCTATGGGCGGTCGACTATCCCGACGGCCAAGACCGTGAACTGACTCTGGCGGAGATCGAGAGCGAGGTCATCGCCGGCAAGATCGGTTTCAGCACGCTGGTTTGGCGCGAAGGGATGGATGAGTGGCTGGAGCTCGGGCAAGTGCCAGAGCTGCAAGGCATCGAAGGGCCCACCCGAATCGTGCTCGCACCGCCTGGAGGGCTGATCCCGGCGGCGGGCAGCGCGCCTGTGGCGCCGACTCCACCTGCGGCGCTCACGCCACCCGCGGCTCCGGCTCGGGCCAAGGTGGCTTCGGCTCCGGCCATCGATCTGCCGAAGGATCTGCCCAAGCCGCGCCCGCCCGCGCCCACGATGTCGGGCATTGGTCGCCCGCCGTCACCGCCCGCAACGCTGCCCTTCGAAACGCCGGAGCCGGCGGCGCCCACTTTTCCCGCGGCGCCTACGTTCCCCACCGCGCCGTCCTTCGGAGCAGCTCCGCCCTTCGGAGCGGCGCCATCGTTCCCAATCGCGTCGGCTCCGGCAGCGCCGGTGATGGTGCCCGCGCCGGCAATCGCAGCACCCTTCGCGGCTCCGCTACAATCGAGCGCGGGGTCGCACGCGCCGGTAGTGGGCGCGATCTCGCCCGCTGCGGGCGTGCCCGATTGGCCGCAAGAGCGCAAGAACCGCGCGCCTTTGATCCTCGGCATCATCATCGTGCTGCTCGCGATCGGTGGCGGTCTGTACGCGCTCAAGAGTGCATCCGACGACAAATTGCCGCCGCCCGCGCCGATCAGCGCATTGCCGGCCGCGACCCCACCTGCGACTCACCCCGCAGAACCGAGCAGCGCGGAGCCCGCGCCTATCGCCGCGGCTGCGCCGAGCAACACGGGCCAAGCCGCCGCGACATCGCGCTCCGCACTCGATCCGCCGAGCGGTTCGCTCAGCGCGACGCCGAACGCCGGCTTTGCCGAGCTGTTCGCCAACGGCGCCCGCAACGCAGACGACAAGAAGGGCGGCGCGGGGCAACGCTTCGATCCGAACGCGGCCAAAGCGGCGCTCGCCGCTGCTGCAGTCGAAACCGCCAAGTGCCGCGAGACGGGCGGACCGACCGGCTTGGCCACTGTGATGGTTACTTTCGACCCGAGCGGCAAAGTCGCTAGCGCAACCGTCAGCGATCCGCCGTTTGCCGGCACTTCGAGTGGCGCATGCATTGCGGCGGCCATGAAACGCGCCACAGTGCCAGCATTCACCGGCTTACCCGGCACGGCGAGCAAGATCATCAGCATTCAATGACCGACCTCGACGATGCACCGGCGCTCGTTTCGCTCACGCTGTCGTTTCGACCGCTAGCGAATCAAATCGGGCCGCTGCGCACGTTGTTGTCGGACCTGTGCAAACCACACGTGGCGGACGCGGACGGCTTGTCGCGTCTGCTGCTCGCCGCACACGAGCTGCTCGAGAACATCGTGAAGTATTCGGTCGGCGAGGTGGCAGAGTTTCACCTGCGTTTGGAAGCGAAAGCGACTGGGCTCTTGGTTCGCCTGCGCACCAAGAACCGCGCCGCGCCGGAGCGCATGGCGGACGCGCGTTGGCGACTCGATGCCTTGGCGGCGGCGCATGATCCGATCGCTCACTACGACGATCTGATCCGCGAAAGCGCGGGCCGGCGCGACGTCTCCGGCTTGGGCTTGGCGCGTATCCCGGCTGAAAGCGAGATGGAGCTGCGCTACGCGACCGAACACGATTGGCTGATTTTGACCGCCGAAGGCAATGCCAGCGAGCGGGTGCACGCATGAGCGCGCTGCAACTCACCACGGTCGGCGGCGAAAATTTTCAGGTCACGCCCACCCTGGTCGAATTCAACCTGAAGCTGGTCTTCAGCGGCAGCGGCGACATGAACGCGACCGGCTTGGTCAACGAGTACCTCAAGCTCGTGCACGAAGAAGCGCTGCGCATCGGCTTGGCGCAGGTCAGCTGCGATTTCAAGCTGCTCACGTTCATGAACTCGAGCTGCTTCAAATCGTTCGTGGTTTGGATCGACACCGTGAAAAATTCGGAGACCCGCTATCAAATCACGTTTCTCACGAATCCGGCGCTGCCCTGGCAACGGCGCAGCTTGGAAGCGCTGCGCCGCTTGGCCATGAACTTGGTCACGATCGAGACCATCGCGTAGTCCGCGGGCGCGGGCGCGGGCGCGCTCAGCGGCGACGCAGTACGACTTGGCCGATGCCGCACGAGACTGGGGGAGCGCTCAGCTCACCGGCGGCGATTTGCGAAAGCTCGGCGCCCAAGGCGTCGAGCTCGGCGCGGTCGTAGTTGGCCTGCGCAAAGGCGTCGCTCGACCAGGTGCTCAGGTTGAGCGAATGCAAGCGCGCCATGTCCGTCGCGGGCAGCGGAGCGACGGTGATTTCGCTGCTTTCCTGCGACCACTCGGCGCACGTCGTGAGCGCAGCGAGCTCGCGGCCGATGTACATGCGCTGGCCGTAGTGCGCCTGCATGCGATCGACCAGCGCGTAGTAGCGCGGGAACGCCGGGTGTTCGCCGGTCATGAACGCGGTCTCCTCCAGCACCAAGAGCGCGTTCAGCTCGGCTGCGCGCGCCCAAGCTCGAACGACCTGTGCCGGATCACGGAGGTGCGTGAGCAAGAAGCGCGAATACAAAACGCTGGCCGCGGGCAACGTAAAGGGCGGCAGAGAGACGTCAGCTTGCAGGAACGACACGCGCGTATCGGCTTGCTCGCGCGTCGCTTGCTCCAAAAGCCGCGCCGACTGATCGAGGCCCACGACGCGCTCGCTCGTCACGTGCTCCGCGACCAGCCGCGTGGTGGCGCCCGGGCCGCAGCCGAGATCGACGGCCAGCGCGCCCGCCGGTTTACCCAGTGCGCCGAGCAGCCGGCTCGAGCTCGGTTCGAATACGCGCGCCAGCAAGCGCAGCCGTTCGGCGGCGATATCGGTGTCGCCGAACGTGTAGTGCTCGCTCGGCTTCACGTTCGGAGGAGCAGGCTGCCCCAGTGAAAACCGGCGCCGAGTGCGGCGACGCAGATCAACTGGTTGGGTTGGATGCGGCCATCCCGGCGCATTTCATCCATCAAAATCGGGATAGTGGCGGCCGAGGTGTTGCCGAAGCGCTCGATGTTGCTCGGCATCTTTTCCATCGGCACGTTGAGCCGCGAGGCGATCGCCTCGTTGATGCGCGCGTTGGCTTGGTGGGCGACGAACCAATCCACCTGATCCACGCTGACCTCTGCCTTCTGACAGACCGCGAGGATCGACTTTGGCAGTTTGGTCACCGCGTGCTTGAAGACCTCGCGGCCGTCCATGTGCAAGAGCGAGGCGTCGCCGTCGAGGGTGGCGGCGGACAGGTACGGGCGCGTGCGGAAGCCGGCGGGAATGCACAGCTGGGAAGCAAAACGGCCGTCGGAGTGCAGATCGACGGCAATCACGCCCTTGCCCGGGGTCTTGTGGCGCTCGGCGACCACGGCGCCTGCGCCATCACCAAAAATGATGGCCCAACCACGATGGCGTGTCGCGCGCTCCCAATCTTCTGGCGAGGGGCGGCGATCACTCGTGCCCTCGAGGATGTCCCAATCACGCCAGGGCATCAGGCCGGCGTGCGCTTCCGCGCCGACAATCAAGATACAGCCCGCGGCGTCGGCCTTCAGCAGCGCATCGGCGAATTGGAAACCGTAGAGCGATGCGGCGCACTGCGTACGCAGATCGGGCGCGGGGATCGTCGGACAGCCGAGCTTGGCGGCGAGCAGCGAGCCAGAGCCGGGAAAAATGTGATCCGGCGTCATCGTCGAAAACAGGATGTAGTCGATGTCCTCCGGACGCTTGCCGGCAGCCTCGAGCGCGCGTTGCGCCGCGTGCAACGCCAAATCCGAAACGCCCTGCCCCTCCGGACAGAAATGGCGCTGCGCGATACCGGTGCGCTGCCGAATCCATTCGTCGTTCGTGTCCAGAACGCGTGACAGATCGTGGTTCGAATAGGGGCGGCCGGGAACGTAGTGACCGGTGCCGATGATGCTGAGACCCGACATGTGCTTTTGGCCCCCACCCGACTGGCGGGCTGGCAGCTCTAGACCGTTTACCGTGCTCCGTCACGCGGCGCGAGAAATTGCGCGATCGTGACCAAAGTATGGCGCGGCGCGCCATAACCGCTTCCAGCAGCGGCACAAGCCGCGCTTCCGACAGCGCGCCCTACCAGGGCTTCGCGCCCGGGTAACAGGCCGCTAAATCCGCCCAAAACCCGGGATAGGTCTTGGCCACGCAGGCCGGATCTTCGATGCTCACTCCGCCCGCTGCGGCGCCCAGCACCGCAAAGCTCATGGCGATTCGGTGATCGGCGTAGCAATGCACCGTGGCCGCGCTGAGCGGGCGGGGATCGACACTCAGCCAGTCGTCGCCGTGACGCACTGCCTGCCCCAAGCGCTCGAGCTCCTGAACGGTAGCCAAGAGCCGGTCCGTCTCCTTGATCCGGATGTTGGCCACGTTACTGATACCGGTCTCACCTTGGAGCACGGGCGCAATGGCGGCCAAGGTCATCACGGTATCGGAGATGTCATGCATGTCGACGGCGATGCCGTGCAAGCTGCCGGTGCCGGTAACGGTGCTGCTCGTCTCGCCCTTGTCGACCCGCGCGCCGACCCGCGCGAGCACGTCCAAAAAGCCGTAGTCGCCCTGCAGCGCGGACAGGCCGAGGCCGGGCACGGTGATCGTGCCGCCGGTGGCCGCCGCGAGCGCGAACGGATAGCTAGCCGACGATGCATCGGGCTCGATGGTGTAAGGGCGCGCTCGGTACGACGAGCGCGGCAGCACGCGGTAGCCGAGCGGCGTAACGTCGACCGCACCGCCGAAGTCTTCGATCATGCGCCGAGTGATGTCGATGTACGGGCGGCTGACCAAGTTGCCCGTGATGTCGACCGTCACCGGGCCGTCTGCCAGAACCGCCGCCATCAACAAGGCGGAAAAGTACTGACTCGAGCGGTCGCCGCGCATGCTGAGCGCGCCGCCGGGCAGCTTGCCGCCGTGGATGGTGAGCGGCGGGCAGCCCGTTTCGCAGTCGATTTGCACGCCCAATTGGCGCAGCCCATCGACCAGATCTTGAATCGGGCGGCGCGCCATCGCTTCATCACCCACGAGGGTGACAGGGCCCGGCACCAAGCAACAAAGCGCGGCTAGAAAGCGCACGGTGGTGCCGCTGTTGCCGACGAACAGCGGTTCCGTGGGCGCTCGTAGTCTGCCCCGCCCACCACGCACGAGCAGGGTCGTGGGCCCCAGATCTTCGATGGTGATACCCAGCGCGGAGAGTGCGCCGCGCATGTGGCGCGTGTCATCGCTGTGCAGCACGCCTTCCAGCGTGCTTTCGCCGTCGGCTAGCGCGGCCAAGACCAGCGCGCGGTTGGTGATGCTCTTCGAGCCGGGGACACGCCAAATCAGCTCGGGTGGGCGCGTGAGCTTGGGGATGCGGAGCGGACCTGCGGGAAACATGGCCGCGGTGTTGTAGCGAAAGTGCGGGCGCGTCGCTAGGGCGCCCCAAAACACTCGTGCTCAGAGACGATCGCGGGCGCGGGCGCGCAGATTTCCGTCACGCGGTCGCAGTCGAAGGAGACGCACTCGAGGCCCTGCCGGCAGCTCGGCCCACCCAAATTGAGCGTCTCTCGGCACACTTTGTCGACTGGATCGCAATAATTGCCGAAGCCGCACGACGCGTCACCGAGCACGCCGCTGCACGCCGCGCCCTCGGAACTGGCGCGCACGCAGGTGCCGGGTTCGTCCATGGTGGTCGTGCAGAACAGCCCGGCGTCGCAGGTCGAGACCGTGCCGCTCTGGAACGGACAAGCCTCACCCTCCGGCAGCACCTCCAGAACCTGGCATATGCCACGGATGCACACGCCCGCCTTGGCACCATCCGGTTCAGCGCAGGTCACGTCCGTGCTGCAGCCTTTCCCAGCCTCCGTACTGCCGCGGAGCACTTTGCAGGCCGACCAAAGCGACTTTCGCAGTGTCAGATTTTCCTGCCAAGTGGGCACGCACACCGCGTCCGCTTGGGCGTGGGCAGCCAAGCACGGCTCTACCGCGTCCTCGTCGTAAACAGCGACGCCGGCCGCGACCGCGTCGGCTCCGGGGCGGCACAGGTCGCGCAGTAGCGTTTCCATGCAATGCGCCTGCTCGTAGCGGCCATAGGCCTGCTGACAGCAGCCTGCGGAATCCGCGCACAACTGCGTCGCAAAGTCTGTACAAGCGGTCAGCACTCGCTGACGCGTGGCCTGCGTGCCCGCATCCTCACTGGGGTTGGCGGGAGCTGGCGAGTCCGTTGCAGATGAGCAGCCAATCAGCACACCCAAGCCGACGAAAGTCAGGGTTTGTCGCCACACCCTGCTATCCAATAACATGACCGGGCCCGTGAGTACCGCCCCGCAGCGCTCCGGGCTATAGCAGCCAGCCCTGCGTCTCTGCGCCGGACCCACCCCATGCAACTCTTCGAACACCCCTATTCGAATTTCCTGCAGCGCGTCGAAAAGCCGACGCGCTACACCGGCGCCGAACACGGCACGCGCAGGAAAGACTGGCAGTCGGTGGACGCGCGCGTGTGCCTGGCGTTCCCCGATATCTACGACATCGGCATGAGCCACCTCGGCTTCCGCATGTTGTACAAGATCTTGAACGACCACCCGCGCACCTTGGCCGAGCGCGCGTACACACCGTGGATCGACATGCAGCGCGAGCTGTACGCGCACGGCAAGCTGCTCTTGTCGCTGGAGAGCGCGCGCCCGCTGTGCGACTTCGACGTGGTCGGCTTTTCTCTGCAATACGAGCTGACTTACACGAACATTCTGAAGATGCTCGATCTCTCGGGCATCCCGCTGCGCTCTGCCAATCGCAGCGACGACGACCCGTTGATCGTCGCCGGTGGCCCGGTTGCCACGCACATGGAACCGATGGCGATCTTCTTGGATGCCGTCTTGATCGGCGACGGCGAAGAAGCCACGACCGAGATCGCGCTGTCCTGGGTCGACGGCAAGAAGCGCGGGCTCTCGCGCAACGAACGCCTGATCGAGCTGTCCAAGATCCCCGGCGTGTACGTGCCCTCGCTGTACGACGTCGCCACCGATCCCGAGACCGGCTTCGAGGTCGTCACCGGTGCCAACGTGCCGGGCGCGCCGTTCCCCATCGAACGCCGCCTTTTGGCCGACATTTCCAAATTTCCATTCCCCGATGACGGCCCCGTCGGCGGTCCAGAAGCGATCTTCGATCGCATGAGCATCGAGGTCGCGCGCGGCTGCACCGAAGGCTGCCGCTTCTGCCAGGCAGGCATGATCTATCGCCCGGTGCGCGAGCGCGATCCGAAAGAGATCATCGACACCGTGCTCAGCGCGCTAGACAAGTCGGGCCAAGACGAGGTGAGCTTGACCGCGCTGTCGACCGCGGATGTGTCGTGCATCTCGCCGTTGATCAAGCAGCTGGTCGAGAAAACCGCGCCGGAGCGGGTGAGCTTGAGCGTGGCCTCGCTGCGCGCCTACGGCTTGGCGGAAGATCTGCTGGACGACATGCGCAAAGTGCGCGCCAGCGGGCTCACGTTTGCGCCCGAAGCGGGCACCCAGCGCATGCGCGACGTGATCAACAAGAACGTCACCGAAGAGCAGCTGATGGAGACCGCGGAGCGCGTTTTCTCGCGCGGTTTCGACAAGATGAAGCTGTACTTCATCATCGGGCTGCCGACCGAAGAAGACGAAGACGTGCGCGGCATCGTCGCGGTGGGCAAAAATGCGTTGGCGGTGGGCAAGCGCGTCGGCAAAAAGGCGACCGTGACCGTGAGTGTGTCGACGCACGTGCCCAAGCCGCACACGCCCTTTCAATGGTGCGCGCAAGATTCGTTCGACGAAGTATTGCGCAAGCAAGACATGCTGCGTGACGACGCGAGCCGCGTGAAGGGGCTCAAGCTGCGGGTGCACGAGTCGACCGGGAGCGTGCTGGAAGGCGTGCTCGCGCGCGGCGATCGCAAGCTCGGCAACGTGATCGAACGCGCGTACCTGCACGGCGCCCAATTCGATTCTTGGGACGATCAGCTCAAGCTCGAGGCTTGGAAAGAAGCACTCGCGTTTTACGGCATCACCATCGCGCCCTATTTGGGCACGATCCCCGTCACGGCGCGCCTGCCCTGGGATCACTTCGACATCGGGCTGGAAGACGGCTTTCTGGCGCGTGAGTACCGCCGCGCGCTCGCCAGCCGGCTCAGTCCGCCGTGCGGCAAAGTGGCCGGCATGTTCGTGCATCACTCGAACGTGGCCGACGCCGCGAGCGATACGCGCAAGTTGGTTTGCTACGACTGCGGCATCGCTTGCGACATGACCAAGATGCGCAGCGAGCGCGTAGAATTTTTGACCAAGCTCGGGGCGACGGATCGCGTGCGGCTACCCGTTGTGGCGGCCGAACCCGTACGCCCGATCTTCGACGAATCGGCGCCCGAGCCGTTCGCCTTCGAAGCCGTGCCCGACGCGGCGGCAGTGGCGGCAGGGTCCGCTTCGAAAAAACAAAAGAAGAAGCCGCGCAGCTTGCCCGAAGCGTTGCGCCCCGTGCGCTCGGGCGGCGAGCCGCAGCGATTTCGGCTGAATTTCAGCAAGACTGGACCCGCGGCGCTGCTCGGGCATTTGGACCTCGCGCGCGAGTTGCCGCGCATCGTGCGGCGCGCCGGAACCAAGACCGCGTACAGCAAGGGCTTTCACCCCAAGCCGGAAATGTCCTTCGGCCCCGCGCTCTCACTCGGCGTCGCCAGCTTGGATGAGTTCTTGGACGTCGCATTGATCGACGCGCCGGAGCCGGAAGAGCTGCTCGCGCGCTTGAACCGCGCAGCTAGCGGCGGGATCGCGTTCAAAGGCGTGCTGCCGCTTTCGGGCAACGACCGCGTGATCACGACCATCGTCAGCGGCGCGCGCTACGTCATCGCGCTCGCCGAGAGCGCCCTGAACGACTTGGGCGGCGTGCCCGAATTGGAGCGCCGAATGGCCGAATTTTTGGCGAAGACGGAATGCACGATTCGTCGTGATGTCGAAGGCCTGGGCAAAATGGTCAATGTTCGCCAATTCGTCGAAAAAATAGCGCTCGGGGGTGAAGACTCGCACGAGCTCCTGGAGCGCGCGGGCCTGATTGGGCGCATGATTGCCGTCGACGTGACGATCGAAATCGGACAACGTGGTTCTGCTAAAGTTGCGGAAGTCGTCGAAGCACTGTTCGGCGTGAAAGACTTTCCACACCGCGGCGTACGCAGCGCGCTGCTCGCGGGCAGCGGCACTCCCCTCGACCTCGAGCTTCACCGCAAGCGGTCGACCACCACCGAAACCCCAGGCGCGGAGGCATTGGCGCTCTAATGCTGCAACCCCCACCAATGACGCCCCAGCTGCTGGTCATCTACCTGGTGATCGGCGCGTTCCAGCTCTGGATGCTGGTCGACGCCATTCGCCGTCGCTCGCCCTTCGTGTGGAAGCTGCTGATTTTCCTGATCCCGCTCGCCGCGATCATCTACTTCTTCTTCGTCAAGCTGCCGGAGCTGACAGGCCGCAGGCCAGCACCATCCCTCGCGCCAACGGGCCCAACGCTCGAGGAAATTTCGGAGCTCGCGCGGCAAACCCCGAGTGAGCTGAATAAGCTCGCGTTCGCCGACAAGCTCGCCGAACTACAGCGCTTTCCGGAAGCGATTGGTCGCTATCGGGACGTGCTGCGCGTGAATCGCGACAGCAAAGAAGCGCTCCACGGCTTGGCACGGGCGCTTTTGAACCTCGGTCGCCCCCTCGAGGCAATCGAGGAGCTGGCCACGCTGATGGAGCTGCAGCCGGAGTTCCGGGACTACACGGCGGCCCTCGACTACGCCGAGGCGCTCTGGCAAGCCGGCAAGCAGGAAGACACGATCGGCCTGCTTACGGGCATGGTCAGCGTTACCAAGCGCATCAATCACCGCGTCGCGCTGGCTCACTATTCGAAGGAGCGCGGGGATTCGATCACCGCGCGCAACGAGCTGGATTTGGCGTTGAGCGAGTTCGCTTCTTTGCCCGAACCTCAGCGCAAACGTGAACAGCGTTGGGCGGATCGCGCTCGCAAGCAACTGGCGGAGCTGAACACGTGAGCTTCTTTCTGACTTGGCTCGTGCTCGCGATCGCCGTTTGGCTGACCGCCGCCATTTTACCTGGCTTCAAGGTGAATGGCTTTTGGGGTGCCATCAAAGCGGCCGCGGTGTTCGGTACTTTGAATTGGCTCCTGGGCTGGTTCTTCTTCGTCGTGCTCAGCATCGTGACGCTGGGCATCGCCTACCTGCTGGCATTCATCACGCGCTGGATCGTGATGGCCATCATCTTGAAGCTCTCGGACAAGCTGTCCTCGAGCATCAAGATCGACGGCTTCGGCACGGCGCTGATCGGCGCGCTCTTGATGACCTTCCTCGGGTCACTGGTGGAGCGCGCCTTCCTCCTGCTGCACTGAACGATCTCGCCGCTCTAGATTTTGAGCGGCTTGTATTTGATGCGCGTGGGTTGATCCGCGTCGACGCCCAGGCGGCGTTTGCGATCTTCCTCGTACATTCGGTAGTTGCCTTCGAACCAGACGACCTTGCTGTTGCCTTCGAAGGCCAAAATATGGGTCGCGATGCGATCGAGGAACCAGCGATCGTGGCTGATGATCACGGCGCAACCCGGGAAATCCAGCATCGCGGTTTCCAGCGCGCGCAGCGTATCGACGTCCAAATCATTGGTCGGTTCGTCGAGCAGCAGCAGATTGCCGCCCTCTTTGAGCAGCTTGGCGAGGTGCACGCGGTTCCGCTCACCGCCCGACATCGTACCGAGCTTCTTCTGCTGATCGCTGCCCTTGAAACCAAACCACGAGCAGTAGGCGCGCGAGGCAATCTCGCGCGAGCCGAGCGAGATTTTCTCTTCTCCGCCGGAGATCTCCTGAAACACGCTGTTGTCTGCCTTGAGCGACGAACGCGACTGATCCACGTACGCGATCTTGACCGTGTTACCGACCTTGAGCTCGCCGCTGTCCGGCTTGTCTTCACCCACCAACATCCGGAACAGCGTGGTCTTACCCGCGCCGTTGGGACCAATCACGCCCACGATACCGCTGCGCGGCAGCCGAAAATCCAGCCCGTCAATCAATAGGCGATCGCCGAAGCCCTTACGCAACGCGATCGCGTCGATCACGTTCTCGCCGAGACGCGGGCCGGGCGGAATGCTGATCTCGGTCGGATCGCTCGAGCCCTTGTCGGCCTTGCTCACCAACTCTTCGTACGCCGCCAAGCGCGCTTTGCTCTTGGCTTGGCGCGCGCGCGGCGAAGCGCGCACCCACTCGAGCTCTTGCTTCAGTTTGCGCTGGCGGGCGCTCTCGCCCTTCTCCTCCAACGCCAAGCGCGCAGACTTCTGCTCCAACCACGATGTGTAGTTGCCCTTGAACGGGTAGCCTTTGCCGCGGTCGAGCTCCAAAATCCACTCCGCCACGTCGTCCAAGAAGTAACGATCGTGGGTGACTGCCACCACGGTGCCCGGGTATTCGTGCAAAAAGCGCTCGAGCCAAGCGACCGACTCTGCGTCGAGGTGATTGGTCGGCTCATCGAGCAAGAGCATGTCCGGACGCGACAAGAGAATCCGACACAGCGCGACTCGCCGTCTCTCACCGCCAGAGAGCTTGGCGATTTCTGCGTCCGGAGGCGGCAACCGCAGCGCGTCCATCGCCAGCTGCAGCCGCTGATCCAGGTTCCAAGCATCTGCCGCGTCGATTTTGTCCTGCAGCGCGGCCTGCTTGTCCAAGACGCGCGTCATCTCGTCGTCCGAAAGCGGCTCACCGAGCTTCATGCTCACGGCCTCGAACTCGGTGATCAGCCCACGGATGTCGGCCACGCCTTCATTCACCGCATCGATCACGGTGCGCGCGCTGCCCAAGTCCGGCTCTTGCGCGAAGTAGCCGATCTTCGTGCCCGGATAAGGCTTGGCCTCACCCATGAACTCCGTATCGACCCCGGCCATGATTCGAATCAGCGAGCTCTTGCCGGAGCCGTTCGTACCGATCACGCCGATCTTGGCGCCCGGGTAGAACGCCAGCGTGATGTTCTCGAGAACCTTCTTGTCCGGAGGATGAACACGGGTCACCTCCTGCATCGTAAAAATGAACTCGGGCATGCGCGGCAGGTTATTGACTTTTCACACGCGACGCAACGTACGCCGCGCGCGCTCGCACGCGCGCCGAACGAGCACCACTATGATATGCGTTGCACGATGCCCGTCACTCGACTCTGGAGCGCTTTGCTGACAACGGCTGCACTCTCATGCACTTCTGCAGCGCAGGTTCAGCCAGTGCCGCCGCCACCCGCGCCGTCGCACGGCGCGAGCCAGGCCGCCGCACCACGCGCCGAATGTGACTCCGTGGCCAATCGGCTTTGTCAGGATCTCGGACCATCACCTGCCTGCGAGGCGGTTCGAGCACGCACACCCACGCTCGCAATCAGCGATTGCATCGAGATACGTGAGCATTACCCAAACGTGCTGGCGGATCTGAAAAAAATGAATCAACGCTTCGAACCGCTCCCCGTCGCCATCGCCGATGCAATCGCGGTCCCCGGAGCGCCCGGTCTGGGCAACTCCAGCGCGCCCATTCAACTCCTAGTGTTCTGGGACTACGAATGCCCCTACTGCGCGAAAGCGTTCACCGCGCTCGAGCAGGTACAGCAACGCTTTCCCAACGAGGTCCGGGTGGCGGTCGCTCAATATCCGCTGCCTCTCCACCCACACGCTGCTCTGGCCGCCGAAGCTGCACTATCGGCGCACGCGCAGGGGCGATTCTGGGCCTTCTCGCAGGCGGCTTTCGCACATCAAGAAGCGCTCGAACGCGCGGACCTTCTCCTCTACGCTGCGCAAGCGAAGCTCGATCCAACGAAGTTCGCGAAAAACCTCGACGCCCATGAGTACGCGTCGGCCGTCCAACGCGAAGCCGCCCTCGGCGACCAAGCGCACGTCGCCGGAACCCCGACCTTGTACGTGAACCGGCAACCCTGTTCGATTCCGATCACCCTGGAAGGCGTGACGGCCTGCGTCGACACGGCCCGAAAGGCGGCGAGCAGCCGCCCATCACCGTAGGCTCCGACGTCGACGAAAGAAGCGAAGCAGCTGACGCATCGCGTTTCGGTCGTGGCATGGTCGGCCGAACACCGATACGCTGCATCAAGTGACCGTTCGCCCATTGGCTCAGCGACCCGCGCAAAGCCAATTCGCCACGCCTTTTCAGGCTTGGATCCTGATTCACGGCGAAGACGCAGGTCAGGACGCTGTCTACCTGCACACTCCCAATCCCCATACGCCGTTTCCCATGCAGCCCCCGACACTAGAATGGGGGACGTCTGCACTGTGCGGTCCCGTGCGCGAGTTCTTGCCGAACCTCGACACGTGCGTCGGCGGGAGCACCATCGCCAAGGACGACCGTAGCGCGCACGCAAGCCATTGGATCTGGGCACGAGGCGTTGGTCACGTTCCCGCCGGATGTCGCGCACAATGATCCAGATCACCTACCTCAAGGGTGATGCCACGATTCCGCAGAGCGCCGGACAGTGCATCATTTGTCACATCTGCAACGACGTCGGCGGTTGGGGGAAGGGCTTCGTTCTCGCAATCTCCAAGCGCTGGCCAGGCCCCGAATCGCAGTATCGGAGTTGGCACTTGCAAGGCGAAGCGGCTGGCTTTCGTCTCGGAGCCATTCAACTGGTTCGCGTGGAGCCGACGGTCACCGTTGCCAACATGATTGCCCAGCATGGTATCCGGCCAAGCGCTGGCGCTCCGCCGATTCGATACGACGCCCTGCGCCAGTGTCTGGATGAACTCGCCCGTCAGGCCGTTGCGCTTGGGGCCTCCGTTCACATGCCGCGGATCGGCTGCGGTTTGGCGGGCGGCACGTGGCCGGAGGTCGAGGCCATTGTCGAGGCGACGCTAGCTGCCGCGGCGGTTCCTGTTTACGTCTACGACTTCTAAGGGCTGCGCTCTCGACACACCTCGCGGCATCGCGAGTGACTCGAGCTCGACGTTCCATTATGACTGGGCAGGCGGTAGTTCCGCTCCAAAGACCAATGAAGCTCGATTCGGCAGAGGCCCAGCGACTCGTCAACCTGGTCGAGCGGGCCGGAGATCTGGACGCTGCCGTGGCAGCCGCCGGCGATGCATTCGCGTTTCTCGTGAGTCAACTGCACCTCCTCGGCGAAAGTGCGAATGGCTATCCCGTGAAGCCAATTGACGGCGCCGTTTGGAAAGAGGGCCATTCGCTCGCGCGTGTGTGCGACCACTTCGCCGATGCAGTCGCACGATGGCAGCAGCGCCGAGGTGAGGAGCAAGCAACGCGCCTCGCCGTCGCGATGGCCATGCAAGTCGTAGCGCACTACCCGCAAGAGATCTTTCCACGTGTCCTTCGCAACGCGAAGTGTTGCGAGTCACTCGGCATGACCAACGAAGCTCTGGAGGGCTATCAGTGCATCGTCGAAGACTTCGAGAAGCTCGGTTTGGAGACGGATCTCGACACCGAAGAGCCGCTGCAAGACGCGCAAACGACGGTTTTCAGCAGCGTGAGTGAGGCGCTATCCGCCTTGCTACGGGTCTCGCCGCAGGACATCACGGATAGCCGGCTTGCACTTCTGGAACGAGTGAATGCCGTGCTCGCGGCACATTCGTACGGTGCGCGCTGACTGGGCGCCTCAGCTAGGCGGAGCGCCTCGCTCGTTCGCAGCTGAATCTGATAATTTTGGACGGACGCTCATCATGGTTGCGAAACACGGGCTGAACCCGCACTTTCCCGTCGTCACCGGCCGCCATCAGCTCACCGCCGAGTGGAGCATCGATCTGCCCGGCGAGTTCAACCGCCGAATCGATGATGGTGATCTGGTTTTTTGGCGACCGGGGATCACCGCGTTCGTAGCCATCTGGAACAACGACAACGCCGAGAGCATCGGCGCCAGGTTGGCCTGGCTTCGAGCTGACATGAATCCCGAGGCGTTCGATATCGTGCAAGAAGACTTGGTCGATGCTCAGCGTTTCGCGTACCGCTTGCGCGAAGATAGCGAAGACAGTGAAGAGAACAGCATGCCCGCGCTCTACGCTTTCACCGTCGTCGAAGACAGCCACCTGCAGCTAGCGGTGTACTTCGATGACGAGCACGACGTCGAGGTCGCGCTGAGGCTCTGGCGAAGCGTCGCGTTCGCGCAGAACGACCCGCTGCGAACGCCCAGACTCCACTGAGGTATCGCGCTTGCCTTCGACAAGCCGAAGGCAGGGCTACTCGATCTTCCTTTCCGAGCGATGACGAACTCGCGTCAGGAAAAACAGCGCGATTCCGCACGGCACCCAAAGAATGACTCCGAGCGCGGTGCAATTGATCGCCTCTGAGATCCCCTCTGCCAGGATTCGGGCCTTCTGCGAGGGGTCTATGCTTTCACCCCCCACCGCACCAAACGCCTTCACGAGGCCCACGGTAGTGCCAAGCAAACCCACGATCGTCGATCCTGCAAGCACGACCGCCACGACCCTCGTGCGCAATGACGACCCGCCGCGCTTCCAAAGCCGTCGCAACCAGCGCGCGGTCAGAGCGGCCCCAACGAAACCGGCCACCAGCCACGCGAACAACAACCATAGGGCAGCCATCGAGCGTCAGTATCGCATGATGCCAGCGACAAATGCGGGTGCGTACGCCGCGCTGAGCAGCCAAGCCCGATAGCACGAGGTAACGGGCGGCCACCTCGTTTTCTGAGCAAACACACCGAAGTGCGGCCTATCATCGCCGAGCGCTCGACCGAGTTGGAGACGCATCGCACTGCCTCTCTTCCGAACCGAAAAAGTACGCAGCGACGAAACCCAGGCCCAACACCGAACATCGGAAAGTTCACATGAAGCGAGTCACTGGCATCGGCGGCATTTTCTTCAAGGCGAAAGACGCACCCGCGTTGCAAGCTTGGTACAAGCGCCATCTCGGCATCGATGTCCAAGCGTGGGGCGGTACCGCATTCAGCTGGGCCGACTCGGACGGCAAGCCCACCGGCGGTACGACCGTCTGGTCTATTGCCTCGCAAGAAGGCGAGCAGTTCGCTCCGAGCGCGGCCTCTTTCATGATCAACTATCGCGTGGAAGACCTGTACGCCGTGGTCGCAGCGCTCAAGGCAGAAGGCTGCAACGTGCTCGACAAGATCGATGACTCCGAGTACGGCAAATTTGCCTGGGTCATCGACCCGGAGGGAAATAAGCTCGAATTGTGGCAGCCACCTGCCGGTCAATGAGGCTTGCCGGCGCGCTATTGGCCGGCGTCTGGATCGCTCACGCCGCGGGTTCGGTTTTGGCGGGGACGGCGGAAGTCGAAAGGAAACCCTTCATCATCAGCTTCGAGGCAAGAGGCATCGCCAACCCAGGCAAGCCCAGCTTGGGTGACAGCTGGGCGACCAAGCCGAACAACAAGGCCAAGGTTCGCTCGACGTAGAAGTAGCCCTCCGGATATTCGACGCTCTTCATCACCGCCCGCAAGCGACCGCGGATCTGCTGATAGCCGGAGAGTTTCTCCATGGTTTGCCGGTCGAGCCTGCTGAAGTCTTCGATTTTTACCGAGGAGAGCACCTTCAGGTACTCGCGGCCGACCTGCTTCAAGAGCTCGCGATCGCCGCCTTCGGCGACGAAGCCCATTTGCTCGAGCCCCGCCAGGATCTGGTCGTCGTTGCGGGTGAGCGCGCCCAAGACCACGACCTTCATCCCGTTGGAAAGGGCCGGGGTAAGCTCTTCGACCGCGCCGTAGTCGAGCATCACGAGTTTGGGCCCGGGGCGGGCCAAGAAATTGCCGGGGTGCGGGTCGGCGTGAAAGACGCGGTGTTCGAGCAGCATCGTGAAGTAACACTCCACGAGTAGCCGAGCGACGGCCTCCGAGGAGATGCCTTGCTCGCGCTCGGCCTCGAGGTCATTGATCTTTGCGCCCGCTTCGAAGCTCATCGAGAGCACGCCGCCCGCGGTCAGTTCATCGATCACTTCGGGCACGATCACGTCCGTGTGGTTCGCGAATATCTTGCGAATGCGCTCCATGTTCGCGCGCTCGTGCTGGTAGTCCGTCTCGCGCGCGAGCATCGCCCCCAGTTCGTGGAACACACGTTCCACGCGCCCGACTTTTACGAGCAGTTTGATGATCGGCAAGAGTGAGCGCAATACGGCCAGATCGAGGCGAATCAAGCGCTCGATGCCGGGGTACAAGACCTTTACCGCGATCTCGCGCCCGTCTCGAGTCGTAGCGCGATGTACTTGAGCCAGCGATGCCGCGGCCAAGGCTTCACGTTCGAAGCTGCCGAAGCGCGAAAGCGGATCGTCGCCGAAGGCTTCACGCAAGCGACCTTCGATCTCCGAGAATGGACGCGGCGGCACCTGATCTTGCAGTGTCTCCAGCGCTTCGCCAAAGGCCGTGGGCAGGAACGTGCCGACCACGCTCAGCACTTGCCCCATCTTGATGAACACGCCGCGCAGGCGCGCGAAGCCCTCGGCCAAGCGCCGGGCATTTCTGAGATGCGCGCGTGATAGGCGCGCCTGTGACCGCTCCCGGCTGAGTAGCCGCGACAGCAACCACTCCCAGGCGTAGGAGAGGAGGATGGTCCAGAACAGGAGCAGGGCGCGGAACGAGCGGAGCACGCAGAAACCACACTAATCCCCGGACCGGTCCGCACCAACTTCCTAAAACCCGGCGGGTATTCGGCACAAATCGAGATTTGCGCAGCGCAGAGTCGCCATTTCCTGCCTCTCCGTCGAATCGAAGACCGAGCATTAAGGCCCTGCACCCGGCCGCCGTAAGGTCCATCGAGGACCGCTGTAAGTGACTCGCATGTCTCTGCAATCATGGGGTGTAGGATGAAAATCCTGCTCGCCGACGACGAGCCGATTGCTCGGACGATGCTCGAGCATTGGCTGACGGGCTGGGGCTACGAGGTCATCACGGTCCGCGACGGCGAGGCAGCGCTGAACGCCCTTGCAGCCGATTCGAGCCTGCGCCTGGCGATCATCGATTGGGTGATGCCCAAGGTCGACGGCATCGAGGTCTGTCGGCGAGTCCGCAGTGGCCCAGCGGAACCCTACGTGTACTTGGTCCTACTCACGGCCAAGGATGACAAGTCCGACATCATCGAGGGCCTGGACGCAGGTGCGGACGACTACTTGGTGAAGCCCTGCAACCCGCTCGAGCTGAAGGTACGGTTGCGCGCCGGCAAGCGAGTGATCGAGCTCCAGGAGCAACTGGTCGCCGCCCGCGAGACGCTGCGCTTCGAGGCGATGCACGACTCGTTGACGCAGCTATTGAATCGCGGCGCGACGTTGGACCAACTGGGTCGGGAATTGCTGCGCGCCGCCCGGCGCATGTCGCCCGTCACCGTGGTGATGGCCGATCTCGACCATTTCAAGTCGATTAACGACACATTTGGACATGCGACGGGCGACGTCGTACTGCGCGAGGCCGCGCGGCGCCTGAAGCTGGGCGTGCGCGCCTACGACTCGGTAGGCCGGCTCGGTGGCGAAGAATTCATCGGCGTATTGCCTGAATGCGAAGCCAAGGTCGGGCTGCAGGTGGCGCAACGATTGTGCAAGTTGGTCAGCGAGTCACCGGTCGTGACTCCGGCAGGTAAAGTGCCTGTCACGGTCAGTATCGGCATCGCTTCTTCCGACCAATTTCCGGGTGCAACCGCTGAAGAGCTGATGCGCGCTGCGGACTCGGCGCTCTACCAGGCCAAGCATACTGGGCGAGCGCGCGCGGTTTTGGCGACCGGCAGCGACTGGCAAGCGCAAGCGCCGGTCAACGATCCCGAAGCAACGACGCTCAAGCCGCTCGCCACCGCGCAGCTCTGAGGCGTGTTTGCGACAACCGCGAGCTCGACTCGCGTGTGCGTTGAAAATGCCGCGCGCGCCGTATTTTCCGAGATGCGAAGGCGGTGCTAGCGTGAAGCACTTTCGCGCGTTTCTCGGCTGATCGGTGCGCTGCATCGAGCACGAACAAGGAGAGGCATGAAGATCGGTATTCCCAAGGAGGTGAGGCCGGGTGAACGGCGAGTGGCGGCAACGCCGGACACGGTGAGCCGACTGCTCAAGCTCGGCTTCGAGGTCCAGGTCGAGAGCCAAGCGGGCGCGGGCGCGTCTTTCAAGGACGCTGACTACACGGCGATCGGCGCGAGCGTCGTGCGCGGTGCTCGCGAACTGTGGGACCAAAGCGAGCTGATCCTCAAGGTGCAACCTCCGGAGCAGAACCTCGAGCTCGGTGTGCACGAAGCCGAACTCTTGCGCGAGGGCGGCACTCTGGTCAGCTTCATCTGGCCCGCGAAGAACGGCGAACTCGTGGAGCGCCTCGCCTTGCGGCGAGCCACGGTGCTGGCGATGGACCAAGTGCCGCGCATCACCCGCGCGCAAAAAATGGACGCGCTCAGCTCGATGGCGAACATCGCCGGGTACCGCGCAGTGATCGAAGCGGCCAGCTTTTACGGCCGATTCTTCACCGGTCAAATGACGGCGGCGGGCAAAGTGCCACCCGCCAAGGTGCTGGTGATCGGCGCCGGGGTGGCAGGGCTGGCCGCGATCGGCGCGGCTCGTAGCTTGGGCGCGATCGTGCGCGCGTTCGATACGCGGCTCGAGGTTCGTGAACAGATTCATAGCATGGGCGCCGAGTTCCTAGAGGTCAGCATCAAGGAAGATGGCGCAGGCTCCGGTGGCTACGCCAAGACGATGAGCCCCGAGTTCATCGCCGCCGAGATGGCCCTGTTCGCCAAGCAAGCCAAAGAGGTCGACATCATCATCACCACCGCGCTGGTGCCCGGCAAAGGTGCGCCAGTGCTGATCACCCAAGAGATGGTGAGCAGCATGCGTCAGGGTTCGGTGATCGTGGACTTGGCGGCGGAGGCAGGCGGCAACTGCGCTGTCACCCGCCCGGGTGAAGTCGTGACCGAGCACGGCGTGACCGTGATTGGCTACGTGGATTTGCCGAGCCGCCTCGCCCCCACCGCGAGCCAGCTTTATGGCAGCAATTTGACGCATCTTTTGGCCGATATGGGCGGCGCCAAGAGCTTCCACGTCGATCTCGAAGACGCGGTGGTGCGCGGCGCAATCGTGCTGCACGAGGGCAAGCTGGTCTGGCCCGCGCCAAAATCAGCGCCCGTGAATCCCGTACCAGCGGCGCCGAGAAAGAGCGCCGCTCCATCCGCGCCCGAACCGCCGAAGGCTGCCGTCGGTCACCCGCTGCGCGACGCGCTCTTCGCGGCGGTCGCGTTGCTTTTGCTCGGCTTGCTCGGCTCGGTGGCGCCCAAGGAATTCGTCTCGCACCTAACCGTCTTCGTGCTGGCTTGCTTCGTGGGCTGGCAAGTGGTCTGGAACGTGACTCCCGCCCTGCACACACCGCTGATGAGCGTGACCAACGCCATCAGCGGCATCATCTTGGTCGGCGGCATGCTGCAGATTTCCGGGCCGATTTCTTCGCCCGTTACCCTACTCAGCGCCGCCGCGGTGCTTCTGGCCACGATCAACATCAGCGGTGGCTTCTGGGTCACCACGCGCATGCTGCGCATGTTCCAACGGTAACGGTCATCGTCATGCCTGAAAGTCTCACTACGATTGCGTATCTGGTTGCGGGGGTGCTGTTCATTCTGAGCTTGGCCGGCTTGAGCACGCAGAAAACCGCACGCCGCGGCAATGCCTTCGGTATCGCGGGCATGCTGCTGGCCCTCGGCATCACCGCCGGCGGGCACGTGCACAGCTACGGCGCCCTCGCGGTTGCAGTCGCCGTCGGCAGCGTGATCGGCGCGCTGCTCGCAGTACGCGTCGAGATGACCTCGATGCCCGAGCTCGTCGCGGTGCTGCATAGCTTCGTCGGCTTAGCCGCAGTCTTGGTTGGCATCGCGAGCTACCTCGGCACGCCCACCGACACCGCGCACGCCGAAGGCGTGATTCACGCGGTGGAAGTGTTCATCGGCGTGTTCGTCGGCGCGCTCACGTTCACCGGCTCCGTGGTCGCGTTCGGCAAGTTGAAGGGCGTCGTGCGCAGCAAACCGTTGCTCCTGCCAGGGCGCCATGTGCTCAACCTGCTCCTTTTGCTGATCTCGGTCGGATTGGGCGCGCACTTCTTGAACGCGAGCGAACATGAAGGGCTGAGCTCGCTCTTGATCATGGTTGGCGTGGCCGGGCTGCTCGGTGTGCACCTCGTGCTCGCGATTGGCGGCGCGGACATGCCCGTAGTCGTCTCGATGCTCAACAGCTACTCGGGTTGGGCCGCCGCCGCTGCCGGCTTCATGCTCGAAAATGATCTGCTGATCATCACCGGTGCGCTGGTCGGCTCGAGCGGCGCGATCCTCAGCTACATCATGTGCCGCGCCATGAATCGCTCGTTTTGGAGCGTTATTTTCGGCGGTTTCGGCGCGGATGAAGGCAAGGCCCCCGCCAAGCGCGAAGGCAGCGAACCCCAAGGCGAGGCCACGTCGATCTCCGCCAGCGAGACCGCGGCCTTGCTGCGCGACGCCAAGCAAGTCGTGATCGTCCCCGGCTACGGCATGGCCGTCGCGCACGCTCAATACCCCGTTTACGAGATCGCCGCGCTCTTGAAGAAGCAAGGCAGCAAGGTCCGCTTCGCGATTCACCCCGTCGCCGGGCGTTTGCCCGGGCACATGAACGTGCTCTTGGCCGAAGCCAAAGTCCCGTACGACATCGTGCTCGAGATGGAAGAGATCAACGAAGACTTCCCCGAGACCGACGTGGTGCTCGTGATCGGGGCCAACGACATCGTGAACCCCGGCGCGCTGACCGACAGCTCGAGCCCCATCTACGGCATGCCCGTGCTCGAAGTTTGGAAGAGCAAAGCCACCATCGTCATGAAACGCAGCATGGCGAGCGGCTACGCCGGCGTAGAAAACCCGCTATTTTTCCTAGAAAACACCAAAATGCTGTTCGGCGACGCCAAGAAAAACGTCGACGCCATCCTCACCGAGTTGCGCTCCTCATCGTCGTCCGCCGCGGCCGAGTGAGAGCGGCTCCCAGAGGCAGAGTTAACCGCCAAAACGCCACTTATGATCCCACACATCTTGCGGGATCGATCGAGGTGTGATCTATGCTGCCGATGGGCAGCATAGATCTCGGGCCGGTTTCTGCGGAATTTTTCGGGGCTGAGCTGGGGGACCGCCGA
>Ga0247777_1000069_pt1 | contig 33516 bp, 26 predicted proteins | sample UWRJL154409C5_FD_179937 | JGI IMG/M metagenome (GOLD analysis project Ga0247777, IMG submission 179937) | Plant litter microbial communities from Arlington Agricultural Research Station in Wisconsin, United States - UWRJ-L154-409C-5 | ecosystem: Environmental > Terrestrial > Plant litter >...
CGACCCGTCGCCGGGAGGTGGTGGGCCGGTGGGGTATATGTTGCCTCCGGAGGGCGGTGGGCCGGCGGGATATTGGTTGCCGCTGGGGGGCCCGGGTGGATACTGTGGGACGAAGCCTTGGGATTGCGATGCAGATACTGCCGAGCCGGGTGGTGGGGGAAAGCCGCCGGTCGGATAGGCCGGTTGGCCGACGGGGGGCGGCCCGCCGGGGGACGGCCGGTGAGGCAGGGTATGGCTCATGGGCTGGGTTTCCATGCCGACCGGCACGGGGTCGATTTGGATGAGGGGCTCCATTGTTGCAGGTCGGGAGGCGGATGCGCTCAGAGAGCGAGCTGGGTAGGGGTCGGAGCAGGCCACGGAACAGAGAGTGGGCGGCGCGAGCCCCGATACCTCTATCTGCTGACACAGGGGACACTAGAACAGAGGGCGGCGACCTCTTACTTCCGAGTTTGAATCACAAGAAACGGGAGATGGCGGGCCCGGGCCGCTCACCTCGCCGCAGTCGAGTGAGGTTGAATGGACGAGGTTGGGAACTGCAGGTGCGGGACATGCGGCTCTCCGCTCCCTTGGCGCCTCCTGACGTGGCGTCTGCACGGCGGGCGAATGGCATCACCGGGATCGGTCTCCTGCTGCCGCCGCTTGTGACGCCTGCAGAAAGCAGCACGTCACTTCGAGATGGGGCCCATTTCCTCGTGATCGGTGCTCGGTCCACGGTGGGTTCAGGAGCTCGCCTGACGACCATCTATGAATATAGGTTTGTCCCCTCGTTCGCGGCAACCCAACCCCAGCCCGACTACGAGCTACGAGCGCGCTCACTATAGCCACGCGCCTGGACATCACCGATGAATATGGCTTGGATCAGTTTACAGATATGCGCTAAGCGGCGCCCCTCCCAATACTGGGGGCTCCCTCACCACTAAGCGGCTGATGGATTCGAGCAGCTCCGCCCTCGAAACGTGGTCGGCAGCCGGACGCCACCAAACGGCGGCGCCTGCAGCGGCGAGCAGACAAAGCCGGGGTCGGGCAGCATTTAGAGGTTGAAGAAGCGGTACATGGCCCCGATGATGCAGTCGCTCAGCGCGTTGAACATGATACGGCCGGCGCCGGCCGTGTGGAAGACGGCACTGGGCTTGAACTTGGCCGCGACCGGCGCGCTGGCCTCGTCGCTGGCCGTCGGGCTACCGGCATTGTTGTGCAGCAGCACCTTGCCGCCCGGAAACGTATTGACTGTCTCGATCTCCCAGTTCTGCCCGACGTGGCGCCACTCGGCGAAGAGGCGCCCGATGGTTGGTACCGCAGCCAGCATGGCGTCCAGGTAGTGGTGGAGGTTGTTGTTGTCCTTGATGTGGCTGCCCCCGCCGATAGCCGACCCGGCCAGGTTGCCCTCCCAGACCCGGTTCTCGTCGGCGGTGGGAAGCGCGGCGGCGGCGGCGCGCTCGTCACGTTGAGTAGCACGTAGGGGATCCGGCCCAGCGACATGCGCACCTCGGCCTCGGCGAGGACGCCGCCCAGCACGATGAACCACCCGGGGCCGTGCAGCGCCGTCGAGAGGAAGCGGTGCAACGTCGGCCAGTCGAAGGGGTTAGGCAAGCCCCGGACGGCGAGGGGCTTGGCCTTCATGGAAGCGTCGATGGAGTTGGAGCGGGAGCGGAGCTGAGCTCGGCCACGGTCGTCGAGCTCCCCCGGATGGGACAGCCGCTCTGGTCCTGGGCACTGTTGAGGCAGAAGAAATTCTCGAGGGCGACATCGTCGTTCTTTATCTGCGACGGCTGCGCGCTCGTGATGGTGTAGTGGAGGTCCGAGACGACGGGCCCTAGTCGCTGTCAGTGAGACTGCCACGTAGGTACGCAACTTGCGCAGGAGATCGGAGATATGCACGCACCATGCAAAAGAGAACCTGCCCACCGTCTCGGTCCACAGGGATGCCATTCTTTGGGCCAGGTGAGTGCCCGAGACACGCCCCAAATGGCTATCTTGGGCGGCATGGGGTACTGTGTATCCGGCTTCAGCAGCGGCCAAATGTGAAAGAGGCAGGTAGGCACCTCCCTACCTCTCTACCTAGGTACCTAACTTGGCTTGGCTTGACGGAATCCGACTTCCTCCTATATTCTATGCCATGGTTCATCCGACAGTGGGGTCGGAGTTGCGCGTATACCAACCCGACCCTGCCCGGCTAGAAGGGGCGGCGGATGCCGGCGGCAGACTGGCAGTTGAGGCAGGTCAAGGGAATTTCTTTTTCCGTTAGGCCGTCATAACTCAGCTTCGACTACCTAGTAGATTACAGGACGTCCTCAGGGAAGTAAGATACTCCGTGAGGCCCTCGAAACCCAATAGCGTACTCGGTACGGAAGTACTGGTAGACGGTCCGGGTGCCTCGGGTCCGGAGCAAAACCCGCGCACGTCACCCGAGCCATGCGGTGCAACCCCACGTTTTAACCCAAAGCGGACGCCACCATATCCAGGAGCGCCCTTTGGTGAGCCAATCGCAGCCTGCAAACCCCCGACATTTCGTTCGCTACCGGGTTTGCTTCTGCTGGAAACCCAATCGCAAAGTCCCAGCCCCAGGACCGCAATGTTTGGTCTGGGACGCTCGGAAGGTCTCGAGGTATCTCACAAAGACGACCCACAGCCATGGCTTGCTCCTCTTTCAAACTCCAGAGACGATCAAGACAGAAACAGTGCGTGATAGCAGCTTGAGCGAAGCCCCAGGATGCGGCTGTCACTCCTCCCAGCGGTGGCTGGCCTGATAGCCACCGCGTCATCACAGGCTGGACCGACGGTGACGACGCTCAACGGCACGCTTCAGGGGGCGAGATGCCTCTCGACGGACGTCAACAGCTTCCTGTCAATCCCCTACGGCAAAGCTCCCGTGGGCGATCTGCGCTTTGCCGCGCCCCAAGCATGGGATGAGGCCTTCATCGGTGTCAGGGACGCGACGAAGGCAGCCCCGACTTGCATCCAGTTTAACAGCGACTTCTCAGAGAAGGATAAACAGACGGAAGATTGGCAAGCCGCCCCCCTCCCACCATGCCGTCGGTGGCGACTCCTCCTCTCCTCTATGCTGACCGTTCGTCTAGTCTTGTGCTCAACGTCTGGGTTCCCGCCAACGCCAATCCCAACTCCAAGCTCCCCGTCAGGGTATGGCTCTACGGCGGAGCCAACACGGGCGGCGGCATCTCCAACCCGTTGTACGACGGCTGCTTCGCGAGCAAGACCACCCTCCAGGTCTCCGTCAACTACCGCCTCGGCCCGCTCGGCTTCCTGGCGACCAACGACGTCGGGCTCACGGGCAACTACGGCCTGCAGGATCAACTCCTGGCCCTACGCTGGGTGCAGGCCAACATCGCCGCCTTTGGGGGCGACCCGACCCGGGTGCTCCTCTTCGGCCAGTCGGCCGGCGCCACCGACGCCTGGGCCATCAGCACGCTGCCCCAGGCCCGCGGCTTGCTTTCCGCCGCCGTCCTACAGTCGACCGTCCCCTCCCTACTGCCAGACCTCGCCGCCGCCACCACCGCCAACGCCGCCTTCCTCTCCGCCCTGCGCTGCACCACGCTAGCCTGCCTACGCGCCGCCCCCCTCTACACGGTGCGTGCCGCCGCCGCCGCCGCCGCCCTCCGCGCCTCCGCAGCCCCCGGCCTGGGCCTCGTCGTCGACGGCGCCGTGGTGCCCGCGCAGCCGCTGGACGTGGCGCTGCGCGTCCCCGCCGTCGTCGGCACCAACACCAACGAAGGATCGCTGTTCATTGTCGCCGCGCTGAGGCTGGGCGCCTTCGAGCTCCGCGAGGCCGCCTACGAGACCTTCCTGAACCTCACCTTCGCCGACGCCGCCGTGCGCGCCGCCGTGCGCGCTCGCTACCCCTGGGCCCGCTTCGCCGGCGCGCCCGGCAACCAGGCCGTGGCCGCCATGGCGGCCGTCGGGACGGACCAGCGGTTCCGGTGCCCGGCGCGGCGGGTGCTGGCACGCGCCGCGGCCGAGGGCGTCCGCGTCTGGACGTACAGCTTCGCGCTGACGCCGAGCTGTCCCTGGGAGCCGCGCGTGCCGGCGCTGCCGGCGGTGCTGGCAATTCTAGGCGCCACGCACAGCGCCGAGCTGGCGTACGTTTTCGGCGAGGTTGAGGGCCTGCCACGGCCTGACGGGAATTGCACGTTCAGCGCCGGCGACAAGGCGGTCAGTGCCGCCATGGTCGGCGCGTGGGACTCGATGGCGGCGAGTGGTGAGCCCGGCGGGGGCTGGCCGGTCTATGATGTGGGTGGGAGCATGGGGGTGAACATGGTCAACGGGACCTTTGCGGCGGGTAAGGTGGACTACTCGATGTGCGATTTTTGGGATAGCATCGAGGGGCAGACGACGACCGGTGCGACGGGGACGGGGACCGGATCGGGCCCTGCGAGGACCAGCTCCGGGACTCCCGCTGCCACCAGCCCAAACGTTGCCCGCGCGAAGCACGGGGTGAGCAGCACGGGAGCATCGGTGGTAGGTGTGGCGTGGCTGATGTCTCTGCTCCTCTCCGGAACATGGGCAATTACATAGCCATCTAGGTACATTGACAAACTACCTAATGATCCTAGCACCCTGGGTTCATCTGTCGATACCTGAAGCCCTGCACGAGACCGACAACGTGAAAGGCGCCACCCAGCACGGCAAACGCGTGGTGGAGCTGGTGCGAGTGGCCCCATACGTCGAAGGTGCCTGGACTCAGCCTCTCGGGCAGCCTGGTGACGAACAGGCTGACCCCCGTCAACAGCGATAGCCCTTCCGCGACGTACCACCATGCTCCGGCTTGCTCACAAGCCCCATCCCACCCGAGGACGCCGAGACCGTGGAACAGCGGCAACATGGCCGACAGCGCAAGCAAGATAAACACCCCTCCGCGTAAAGTTCGCATCTTGTTGCCCCCACCGCCCGTGTCGAAGAGAGTGATGCCGGCGACGATGGCTGAGCCGACGGTCAAACCCCAGTAGACGCGTTGGGCGGTCGGCTGACAGTACATGACGTAGTAGTTCATGGATGCACCGGCGCCCAGAGAAAGGCCGCAAATGCCGAGGATATCCATTTTGCCCCAGAGGTGGTGGATGTTATATGAGTGGCTGCGCAGCGTGTGGAATCCCGTGCTCAGGCCGAAGCATACCGCCGCGCAGCTGAGGAACGAGCCGAAGGCGAAGGCGTCGCCGCTGGTGACGTGGAAGGTTGAGGAGGCGGACACATGCCTGTAGAGGCCTATCCCAGTCGCAATGCAGGCGACGGAGCCGACGAGATGGGTCCATATGTTCATTGTCTCCATGTGGAGGCATCTCCAGAGACGGAGGGACCGTCGATAGGAGGAGGTCGGCATCGGATGACCGCCGACGATGAAGTTGTTGTCGCGAAGCCATCCTGGGATATCGTCCTTGGTACCGATCAAGGGCCAATAGTCTTTGCGTTCCCGCCTGTCAAAGAGAGGCGAGCTGCTGCCCACGGTCGAGGTGGGACTCGCGGCGGTCGGGGAAACGGTTGCGTCTTTGACCATGGTGGCTGCAGCTTCCGCCTGAACGGTCTGGGACTCCAGGGACGGCCCGACGTCGCAGGCCAACATGGATCCTCCAACGGTATATAATAGATAGACGGTTGGTCCAGTTACCAGCCTTGGGTGAGAGGGGGAGATGAAACCTCTGTCCTCCCCGATTCTCCTCGTTGGCCGTTTGGCAAGGCCCGGCGGCAGCGCAACCAATGAGCACCGGCTACCACCAACGCCGAGCGGCTGCATACCACGTGACCCCCCTGAACGGCCCCAGCCAGTCCACACCGCAGTCCACACCGCAGTCCACACCCAGCGGATGCAGTCCCACGACGCCTAAATTCTTTGGCCGTTTCATGGGACCCGTCGGCGGGCCGGAACAGACCAGGTCGCGGGAACTCCCTTTCTGCCGCCTCCTGCGCGCTTAGCAGGCCTCTACTGCATCGTACCAAATACCGCGAAGGACGTAGGCGCCGCAGAGGGGCGCCGCCGTTGCTGGGAACATGGCGCTCAGCGGACTTGGCTTCGCTGATCGATGGTTATTGGCGGGAAGTACACACCATCTGACATTGGACGTACATATGGGCAGGAGATCCCTCTGTTGGACCTTTACTAGATACGAACTTGCTGGCGGTCCATCTCTCGGCCTGAGATCTCTGAGTCGCGACTTACTGAGGCACACCCACGGGGCCATGGTCGAGCTCAGACACAAGCACCTGTATAAGTTACCAATATCACCTTCCATCATCGGGCGTCCAGCCCTTCCTTCGGTCCCCTCGTCATGGATAACCATACCGAGGACGGGTTCATCGGGTGGGTGACTGGTTCGAACGACAGGGGAACGCTTGATATTATTTGGTCCTCAACGCTTGCAATATTTCTCTGTACCTGGACGGCAATATGTCTGAATCTTCCCCATCCCGAGGACACCAAGTTCGACATGTTCTGTCGCAGAGCAAAGTGGATGTTCTGGGCCATCGTAGGCCCCGAACTTGTCTTATCGGTCGCCATTGGACAATACGCATGCGCTAGACGATCGGTGAAGAGGTTTCAGCGGCACCAGATGAGGAAAAAGACTGCCCAGAGCGAAGAGCAGTCTAGCTCGAGAGGCTCGACGTCGGACGAAGAGCTGTCAACGAGAGGGCAGGCAGTTCCGGACAGTGGTGGCGAGCCGCACGCGTCAGAGCGGGTACCTTTGAGTCAAAACCAACTTGGGGCAGAGGGGACATCGCCAAATCAGGGGAAGAAGTCGGACAAAAAGCCTCCAGCAACATGGACACTTCGTCACGGATTTTTCGCCGACATGGGCGGAATGCTGCTCAAACCCCGGAACAGCACCCCCTTTGTCATCAACAGCCGACAGCTAGCGTACCTCGTGGAGAAGGGATACCTCGACCGCCCGGACATCACAGCGGACGAGATCTGGGACAAGTCCAAGGCAGATACCCTCGCGCGTATTGTCACGTTGCTGCAGGCCGTCTGGGTCATGATCCAGCTCCTCGGCCGCGCCGTTCTCAGGTTGCCGACCTCCACCTTGGAGCTCTCGACGGGCGCCATCGTCTTCTGCACCTTTGGTACCTTCATCTGCTGGCTCGACAAGCCGAGCGATGTCCATCGCGGCATCGTGCTCGAGACTGGGGCCACCACGGCCGAAATCTTGCACGAGGCGGGGGACGCCGCCGCCCTGCCGTATCGGCACACGCCCCTCGACTTCGTGGCCAAGGAGTCCTTCACCTGTGGCTATGATGTGATGGGATTCTTCGGCCTTCGGTTCGACAGTCAAAAAAGGCCGCTTCGCCGCTTCCCCGACGACCGCTTCCCCGACATTGGTACGCTAGAGAAGTTTGTCCTCTTCTGCGTCACGACCGCCTTTGCCTCGTTCCACTTGATCGGATGGAACTTCGCCTTCCCGACGCGCATGGAGCTGATTCTCTGGCGCGTGTCGAGCTCCATCATCACGGGCGTGACCGTCTTCTTTTGGCTGTTTGAGACCATTGCTGCGCGCCACCGGTTCGGCCGCTGGGATCCTTACCTTGTTTGGCTGGGGTTGAAAAAGGAGGTCAGGCCGCTGGCGGATTTGGAGGCCGGGGGCTCCCGGACCCGACAAGACACCATCGGGCGGCAGGACGCGTTCGAAAAGGAGCAGAAAAAGGCAAAGCCGATTCTACTGTGGGAGATTGGGCTGCTACTACCGCTTGTACTCATGTACGCTGTGGCAAGGGGCTATATGATCGTTGAGGCATTCATCGGACTGCGCAGTCTCCCGGTTGGGGTGTACACGACGTTCAGCGTCGCAGACATCCTGCCACATTTATGAAAAACGACAAAAGGATGGGAAGAGGGCGGACATCAAACTCTAGATCGCATTCCATCGTAATACAGGTGCTCTTGTACAAAGTCTCGACGTTGGTATCCAACTCCAACATCTCGTATCATGTGTCCGTTCACAAGCCGCCAACAACCTCCCCCGTCCCTCGTCCTCCGCCCTACTTGAAAAATCTCCCCGCCTTCATGTTCACACTCAGCAACCTCTTCGGGAACCCCCTCAGCGAGCCTCTCAGCGACCCCTTCGTCGCCACCGACGGCGCATCATCGTCCGTCAGCGCGTCATTATCGTCCATCCCAAGCCCCCCCGTCTGGCCGTGGCCGTCGCCGTCGAAGTCGCCACCGTCGTCTTCATTGGTCATAGCCAGGCCTCCCACCGCCGCCCCCTTGGCGAGGAATGGACCGCCCCCCTAGCACTGCGTGACGCCCTCGCCCAGGGGCAGGGCCACCTCGTACTCGAGGCCGAGCTTGACGCCGCGGCCGGCCTGCAGGGTCACGTCCCAGCAGACCTCGCCGGCCTTCTTGAGCGTGGCCGTGGCGCGGCCCCAGTCCTTGCCGTCGTCCTTGGCCGGGCTGCCGGCGGTGGCGCCGGCGCCGCCCACAACCAAACCGCGCGGCTGCAGCAGGCTGATGCGCAGCTTCTCGTCCTCGGACACGGGCACCTGGTCGAGCACCTGCAAGGTGACGGGCTTGGCCGCCGTGGCGCGCGTGTTGTGGATGGTGACGACGCGCTTGTACACCGACGTCTCTTCCTTGGACATGATGCCCTTGGTGGCGCGCCGCACGTCGGGCTTGGGGTAGGCCACCTTGATGGCCGGGTCGATGCCGAGCGACATGGTGAAGGTGTCGCCGGCGCTGCAGCGGGGCAGCGTCGAGCGGCCCATGAAGGAGCCGTCGAGCGTCAGGCCGGCCTCCCCCTTGAGCAGGGTCAGCTTCGAGGCGTTGCGCAGGCGCGCCTTGAGGAAGGCCACCGGCTTGTACTTGGCCACGATGATGTGGCTGAAGACGACGTTGGCGAAGGAGACGCGCGCGACGCGCTGCTTCGAGGCCGTCAGGCTGGGAATCAGCGTCTTGAGGCCCGGGAGGTCGTACGTCGCCGTGAGGCCCGTCTCTTCAAAGGCCGACTCCTGGAATTCGAGCTCGGGGACGGCGGCGCCGAGGATGGTTGCCTCGTCCGCGCCCTCGTCGTCTTCTTCCTCGTCCTCGGAGCCGCCGCCCTCGCCGTCTCCGTCCTCGTAGTCACCCTTGCGGCGACCCATGGACCCACCGCCCCCGCCGTGCGCCTTGGCTTTCTTGGCGAAGGCCTGGGGAATGGCCCCCGGAGCAGGCGGAGGGAGGGCGTTGCTCGCAAAGGCACTGCTCGCGGCAGCACCAAAGAGGCCACCCCTCGTCGCCTGCTGTGGTTGGCCAAAGCCGGTGTTGGAGAAGAGCGCCGCACTCCTCATGGGCATCTGTTGTTGAATTTGTTGGTGAACCTGTTGCACCTGCGGCGGCGCCGACTTCTTGAGGTATCCGCCACGGTTCCGCTCGGCCTCGTTCGCCAGAGAGGGGTCGCCACCCACGCCGAACAGCTGGGCACGGGGCCTTTGCGCCACGGCCCAGCCGTACTGCTGCACCTGCCAGGCGCCCTTGTGGGAGACCTCCTCGTGGCTGTTGAGGATGCTGTCGTAGCCGTGGCCCTTGGCCAGCTTGACGCGCCAGGGGACGAGCGAGGGGATGGCGTCGTTGAGGCCCGAGAAGGTCGTCTGGCTGGTGGACAGGATGACCTTGCAGTTGGTCCACGATTCCGATGTCGTGTTGGTCAGGCGGGCGTCGAAGCACAGCATGGCCGTGTTGGACGTCGTGGACAGCTGGAGGTCGTACGACGGCGACCAAAAGGCCGACGCCGTCACGTACGAGAGCGAGATGTCGCACGTGGGGATGACATCGTCCTCGCCCGATGGCTGGGCCGGCGCCTTCTCCGAGGTGACCTTGGTGATCTCGATCGAGCTGGCGATGGAGTTGCGACGGGACGACATGGGCGTGAAACTGGCGGCCTCGAGGGTGATGCGGATGCTGTAGCACTGGCGCGGCCAGAAGCTCTCGCGCTCTTTGCGGATGCGAGCCTTCTCTTTGGCCTTCTCGGCGTCGCGTCGCTGTTGCTTCGCCTTCTCCTTCGCCTTGGCCTTGGCCGCCTTGGCTTTGACCTTGGCCTCCTTGGCCTCGGCGCGCACCTGGATGCGGAAGAGGCGGGTCTCTTCCTTGCTCAAAGTGGTGATCTGCTTAATCAGGTCGCGATCCCGGACGGTGCCGTCCATGTGATCCTGAAAGACCTTCTCCCGCTCGGTGCGGTACTTTTCGAGTCCGTCGTCGATCTCGACGTTGCGCTTGCGGTCGAGCGTCTTGCCGTAGGCGTCTAGGATCTTCAGCCGGCTCTCGGCGCTGGCAATCTTTTCCAGGGCGGCCTTCTTCTCGTCACGGAGAACCGTCAACTTTTTCTGGACCTCCTCCAACCTCAGGTCCTCCTTGGTCTCGTCGTCATCTTCCGCCTCGGAGTCCGAATCGTCGCTGTCTGCGTCCGAGTCGGGGTAGATTTCTTCGAAGATGTCGCGGTTGGGAAGGAGCTCGACGGTGATGTCGGAGATGATGGCCGAACCGGTGCCCTCGACCTTGATCGAGTGCTCGTCGACAGTTGGGGTTAGGCCCAGGACGGTAATCTGGTTGACACCAGTCTGGAGAGGGGGGAGGTCAGTCAAGATTGGGTGGGCAAGAGGTACAGGTCGACCGAACTGACCTTGAGGGGCACATCTTTGATATCCCGCACGACCTGTGCGCGAGTGGGGAATAGCGTCACCGAGCGGGTGGGCAGGTCGCGGATGCGATATTCTGTCTTGTGAATCTCGTCCATGGTGGGCCGAGTGGCGTGTTTATCGTCCACAGGCGGTGCGGAGAAGTGTCAGAGTAGGCCGAGTCGGAGAGTTCTTGGAGAGCTCGATGATGATGATTCGGATACGAAGTGTAGGGGGGAGTACGGACGCAGCCCTGCACAATAACCATCAGGGGAGAGAAGGATACCGGTACTTATACCTCGCTAGCCACGAGCTTCGCGGAGCTGCCTGTGACGGGATGCATGCGGAGAAGGGCAAACACTGCCTCCACAGCCTGTGTCTCCAAGACGGCAGCAACCCCTCCAAGGGCGTCACAGGGAACCAATGACGACGACCGCCGTCTCAGCGCGAGAGCCTTTGTCCCCAGCAGTTTGGGCGCGCTAAATTTTAACGCAGGAGAGCTGCAGGAAACGGCGAGGCTGAAGCAGCGGCATCTCAAGCCACGCAATTTCCTCTCGTTGGCTGCCTCGGCTGCCTCAGCCCCGATGTCTGTGGTTCGTGGTGTTTCTGGGGGACTCATGGGGACAAAGAGGCGCAGAAGCTCGAGCAAGGCGCAAGTCGGCCAGGCTTCCCCAGGCAGAGATCTGACCCTGGCAGGTCGGCGATCTCCGGGACATGATTCGCCAGTCTCGGCACGCAACGGCAGCCTGCCTCGCCAAGCTCGCCCGCTGTCCTACGAGCCCAGGTTGACGGAAGACATCCTGCGATCGTCATACCCGGGCAGCCGGCCCAGGCGGTGAAAGGGGAGTCATCCATGTATTTTGCGCTTCAGGGAAGACCACTTGCCCCTGTTTCCGACGAGCCCCGGAGGTCCACGGTCTTGATCCGGACTGCCCACATACTCTCCTCCGAAGGGTGATGGGCGATCGAGTCAGCGCCGTGTGCGACGCGTCGAAGCGCAGGCAGCACAAATCCGGGCCGCAACGGCTGCCTGCCACGAGCCCCATCGAACGTCGACCGACGCGAGCGACGGCACCGTTGTGTGCTCCGTCCGCCGTAATCCCGCGTCGTGTTACCGCCCCCCCGTACCCTCCCAACATGGTGCCGGTTCTCGCAGCCGTGTCTGCTTTGCAGAGATATATAACTATGTATAACGTTAACGTTATAACGTCAACGTATACGTCTATGTATATATAATCAGGGGCCCCCGTCTCGCGCAAGCCTCGCAAGACTCGTCGGGTCCGCACGCCTCGGACCCGATAGCCGTCAGGTGAGGGCGTCGCCAAAGACAACTTCCCGCGTGTCAGTAGGTCCCCGCAAAATATAGGCCATCGAGGATAAGGCTCACTGCGCGCGTTGGCGTCTAGCATCCAGACGAGCCGGTACTCGCCGCCGTCTCCGCCGTCGCCGCCGGCATCGAAAAAGGCCTCGCCGTCGCCGACGCCAAAGTGCGTGCAGTAGGACAGGGGCACGGCGATCTCGCACATGCGCAGGCCGCGCAGGGCCTGGATAGGGCCCAGGTAGAGGTCGCGGAACTCGGCCCGGCGGTTGGGGTCGCGCTCGCAGTCGGGCATGAACATGGCGACGCGCAGGTGCTTGAGGTTGGGCATGTCGCCCAGCAGCACCCACAGCTTGCGGTACCGCTGCTCCGCCTCGGCGCTGTAGTGCGGCCGGTCCTGCCACGGCAACGACCAGGGCAGCTCCAGCGCCGAGATGTGCGGCCACGACCGCGGCGTCTTGCACTGGAAGCTCCGCACGTACGCCGGCAGCGACATGCTCGGCATCGCCGCGTGGAGGATGAAGGTCGTCGTCTTGTAGAGGACGAGGACGGCCTCGTCGTGTCTGCAGGAGAACTTGTCAGCGACCAGGGATCCCGACGGGTGACCGCCCGCTCGCTGCCTGTGCGGTGGCGGCGGCGGCGGCGGCGGCGGCGGCGGGGAGGTGGACGTGCGCTTTCCGACAGGTGAAGAGGAGGCTCAGGTCGACGAACTGGCGGCCCTCGCGGCTCAGGCACTGGTAATAGCACTGGTAGTAGTCGTCGAGCGGGCCGGGCGGGCCGAAGGGGATGCCCGGGAGCTGGCAGACGCCGTGCCGCCATTTGGCGTCCTTGCGGTCTGCCGAGGCGCGGTTGGCCGGCGCCATGATCTTGACGTGGACCCGGTGGCCGCCGAGGAGCTCGTAGAAGACCTGGGCGCGCAGCTCGGCCGGCAGCTTGCCCAGCAGCGACGAGCCGCGCTGGTGGTAGCTCGACCCGGGCAGCGGTCCGCGGCTCCGACTAGCACTGCCCGCCGCCGACCTCCCCCCGGGCCCCGGCCGGAACATGTCGCGCAGGTATTTCCGCATGCTGTGGTTGAGGGGCGCCATGGCAGCCCGCGCTCGACACTCCCCGGTCGGCTTCGGGCGGCCGGTTCGCGGCGGCTGGTCTCGTTTGCTCGCGAGCGCTGCGTCGTTCGTGGGGAGGCGGACGAGTCGCGAGGCGGCGGCGAGGCGGTCGCGATGCGGTGAGGGGTCGGCCCGGGCCAGGAAATACCCAAGCGTTCAGTCCCTTGCGGTGGCTGAACTGCATCGCGGAGCCAACAGTCACGCGTCTTCGGTGGCGGTCCGGCCACAGCATCGGCCGCCCTGTCTACCCACGTCGCCCATAGTGGCCTTGAACGATACGCATCACCCGAAGCGGGTTGAACGTCTTCCCGAGGCGGCAATCCCGCGTGCATTCGTGATTCAATGGATGCAACCTTCATCCCGATCGAGATCGGAGATAGTAGCGCCACAGGGGGGAGAGAGTCCGATCACCCCCACCCCCGCTCGGCGTCTTTGTCCCCACCACCTCACCTTCTGCGGGTCGCGGCCTGATTCCCCATCCGTGATACTTTTCTCCGATACTTGCTCCGGCGAGCATGGGAAGCGCTATAACACACGCACGCACACAAGTGGCCGTTCGTACCTATGTACCTCGGTACGGTAGGTAGGTATCCAGCCGAGTAAGCTCTGCACCATAGGTACAGTACTGTACTCTGACACCGGCAGCTCGTGTGGCCCGCTGGGCTGGTCGGGGGGTCGTCTCAAGTGGGGCCGAGCCTCCCCAAGTCGCGTCAACGTCGCTCCATCCCGGATACCCCACAAGGACCGGACAAGACCGGACGTGTTAGTGTCGCCGTTCATCCTCGCTTCCGGTTATTACGCAAACCTTACCTGGGCGCTTCTGCTCGTCTCTCTTTCAACACGGTCGCATGAGCCGTGCAAGGTTCGCGTGCCCTGTCGGGAAGATCGCGGGACGCCAAGCCCGTTCCAGGTGGACGGCAGGTCGAGCTGGAAGATCTCGACGGCCATTTTGCCGTGTCCTTTCAGAATTTGCTCTCTCGAGGCATCAAACCGCCTTGAAACATCGTCTGCCCATCCCCGGATCGGCCCCGTACAGTCGATCCCATCGCCGTGGCATCTGAACTTTCCAGGCGGCACACGCCGACGCCGTCCAGATATATATCGGATGGACAATCCTTCCCGGTCCGGGACCGTGGCGCGGTCTTGGCTTCACATATCGCCTGCCGATTTCCAGGTACTGCTACTGCTCTGTCTTGTGTCCCGGTGACCGTCAAGATGAAGTATTCTTCTCTCTCCATCAGTGCCCTTACGCCACTGCTGGCAGCCGCGGTAGATCCGCTGGTGTCCCTTGGCTATACCCGTCTGCAGGGCGTTTCTCAGGCTCAGGGTATCACACAATGGCTTGGGGTGCGATATGCTGCGCCGCCGCTGGGTCAGCTCCGGTTTAGGGCGCCGATCGACCCCCCAGCAACGACGGGCGTCGTGGACTCCACCAAGGTAGGGTCCCAGAACCAAGGCGGCGGCGACGTCGCGGCGGTAGCTCACGCGAGCACAGTTCCGGGCTATCTGCCTCGCCGGGTCAAAGTCGGACTTTTCCAACGAACCAGGCCAGCGGTTCACCGTGGGAGAAGATTGTCTCTTTGCCAACATCTTCGCGCCGTCCAACGCCACCGTCGACTCGCGGCTTCCGGTCATGTACTTCATCCAGGGCGGCGGCTTCAATTCCAACTCCAACGCCGATTTCAACTGCAGCGACATTGCCAACTTTGGAAACATCGTCGTGGTGCAGATCAACTACCGCGTTGGGCCCCTCGGCTTTCTCCACAGCCGGGAGGTCGTCCTGGACGGGAGCATGAACAACGGACTGAAGGACATGATTCAGGGGCTGAAGTGGACCAAGCAGCATATTGCCGCGGTACGTCCTATCCCCGAAATTCTCGCGGCCAGGTGGACTAAGAGTTTTCCCCCTAGTTCGGAGGCGATCCCGACCACATCGTCGCGGCCGGGGACTCGGCAGGCGCCATCGCCATCGGCCTCCTCATGGCGGCGTGGGCCGACAACAACCCAGGCCTCATCAAGGGGGCCATCATGGAGTCGCCCTCGGTGGCAACCCTCCGAACGCTTGATCAGGGCCAAGAGCAGTACAACTGCCTCGTGAACGCCACAGGCTGCGGCAGCGCGCGCTCGTCGCTCGGCAGCTCGCTCGGCTGCCTGCGCCGGCTCAACGCCTCGGCGCTGCAGACGGACCGGTGCCAGTTCAACCCGAGCTTCGACAACGACCTGATCCGCATGCCCATGCTGCAGGCCTTCGACGAGGGCCGCTACCTGCGCATCCCCACCATCGCCGGCACCTGCAACGACGAGGGCACCAAGGCCACGCCGCCGCAGACCAACACCACCGACGAGGCGCTCGCCTTTGTGCGCGGCCAGACGTCGGGCACGCTGACCATCACCTCGCTGCAGCTCGTCAACGAGACGTACCTGGCCGCGCCCCAGCCCGTCTTCCCCGACGCCGGCCCGCTCTGGCGCCAGGTGGCCAACGCCCACGGCGACTTCCGCTCCCACTGCATCACGGCGCGTCTGCAGAACGCCATGGCGCGCGACGGCCTCAAGACCTTCAACTACCGCTACGCCGTGCTCGACCCGGAGCAGGAGGCCCTCGGTTTCGGCGCTTACCACGTCGTCGAGCTCAACGGCGTCTTCGGGCCCAACAACACCGACGGCTTCCCGCCCGCCTCGTACGCCACTACCAACGCCCCCGTCGTCGACATCACCATGGCCTACTGGACCTCTTTCGTGCGCTCGCTCGACCCCAATAACCTCAAGCTGCCCGGCACCCCAGACTGGGCCGCCTGGTCCGGCCCCCAGGGCCGCCAGCGGCTGCGCTTCCAGACCGAAGACATGGGCATGGAGAGCATGAACGACACCCAGGCCGCCAACTGCCAGATGTTCGACCCCATGCTGCTCGCCATCGAGACCATCGTCGATCAGAACACGGTCGTGGCCCTGAACGAGCCGGGCGACGTCAACGGGACCTCATGGGAGCCCGGATTCGAAGGCCGCGCGCAAGCGGATTCAAGCACTCTTGACTCGTCTCCCTTCGCAGCTACTGCTGGCGGCAGTGTGATAAGGGCTGGGGCTTGGCCTTGTCTGGGTTCTATCCTGGCTATTGCATGGGCTATGTGTTGAGGAGTATGCGCCTTGCGAGTGTATGAGGGTACCTACCTGGTATAACCAGATCCTGGCGGGGAGGCAGGGGGGGGGGCCTGTGGAAGCAACCGAAGGGCCAAGCAAGCAGAACGGACTGATGACAATCATTGGACTGTATCGATATTTGTATAAGCATAGTATGATTTCTTACGCAAGAAAACGCGCCGTACTGAGGAACAGGATAGGTAGATCAGGCACCCGTACCTATATCTATCTACCTACCTACTGAGGCATCTATAGGCCCGGGGAGTGACGAGAAGGTCCCATTGTTGTCGTTATTCACGAGCCGGCACGCTCGGCTGGCGGCTGTTCCTGCCAGTCTCGGCGGACCGCACGAGAAGGTACCTAGTCACAAGGCCGGCAGACGGCGGCTGGCTTCACTGGTCCCTTGTCGGAAGGCCCCGGTCCCTTCGACCCGGCCTCAGGCCCCTGGCCCTTCTTTGATGCATGATCTCGAAGACCGCATGCCAACGGTCCGCCCTCCCAGCCAATATAGGCTGGGAGGTCTAACCCCCTGCCATAGCTCGGAAGCCGAAGATCATCAGTTCTTCTCTCTCTCTCTCTCGTCGACCCTCCTGACAGCCCGACATCGGCACCCTGCTCACCCCGGCCCACGGCCTACGGGGCACGCCGTCCGCTCGCCTGCAGTATCCCGCAAGAGATATACGTCGGTGCCACCGCCATCATCGCCGTCTACTCATGCGTAGACGTCCTTCTCCTGCACGATGCCTTCGGTCCTCAAAAGTTAAAATTCCACATCGCCCCGGCGTCAAGTCGCCGATCCCCATCGCTTACGTTTTCCAGCTCTCGAGCGGGCTCTCGGTGACGATGCCACCCGCCTTCAGGTCCCCACGCCGTGAAAATCACCTTTGTAGGGGGTGGCCGCCGCCCCCGGTCGGGCCGACGCTCAGTCAATAATACGAGACCCGGGTCTGAGGAAGCGTCTCGCGGGCCCAGAATAGTAAGCACTCCTACATCCTGAATCCTTCTCCTTGCACTTACCCGGCTCAACCTTGGACGCAAGAGTGTCACTCGTCCTTCAGCGGCCGAGAACCAGAGGGGTGAGGTTTCTCCAGCCAGCCCTGTTGCTTTTTATATTCCACCGGTAGCTGTCTCGGCAATGGCTTCGCGTCTCCGCCTGTCGGGTAAGCCCCGTGCCCATTGCCTTCTGTAACCCTACTCTGTGCAACCAGTTTTGCTTCACGGGGGCCGAGAACGTCCGGTGTGATCTACTTCATCTAGCGTAGGCCCGCATAATCGACAAGTCATTGGCCGCTGCATCAGTTCATCCTTTCGTCTGTGTCCCCGCGCTCCTTCGAGAAACGCCATAACATGTCGCCATCTCTTGGAGCATTATACCCAAGCCTAAGATGGGGTGGTCAGCCCCGAAAGGGCAGCTCACCTTAGCCGCGCCCCTTCACTCTCACCGGGACATTGTGGGGCCTCGTGGTGTGCCGACTTGCGAGCGACGTACCGAGCCCTAGCCGTCGTCCTATGAGGAAGGGGGTGGTATGCTCCGAGGAGGGCACCCACCAGCCGAAAAGCTTCTGCGCCGACTTCTCCACGTGGAACCTGCATTGCGGCCAAGACTGGGGTCGCAAACAGCTCAACGGGGTCAGGGGCGGCTTCTAGACGGTCGGTATTTATTCGAATATTACCCGGAGATTCGCCCTCATCTTGACCACCCCCTTTGACTGGCGGGGCCATTTTGCCTGTGTCTTTCCCCACACTCCGCGCCGTCGGTCGCCTGCCACCAGGCAATGTTACCCTGCGACCGGCCGTGGGTCCCATGGCGTCCCATGGGGCGAGTTGCTCTTGTGCGACCAATGGGAGCCGAAGAGAACCAAAAATGGCTTGTTAGCCTCGTGTCATTCAGGGTAGACCGGCAAGAGGAACGGGAGAGATGAACTGGTAGGGGCTATAAGGCATGCAAGCCGCACGACTGCCGTCTGCCTGTTAATGGGGCTGTTGGAACTCGCAAGAACACGACCAACGTCAACAGTCGCGGTCTTCAACATGGCCCCTTCGCTGAAGTCCGTCGCGGTGCTGGCGGGCGTCATGCTTGCCAGCCTCGTCGGCGCCAACCCAGAGCCTGCCGCGAACGCCCTGAGCGCCATCCCTACCTTCACCGCCGCCGAGATCGACTCGGGCGCGGCCATCCGGCAGCTCGGGAAGATCGCCTACGACAACGCCATGGCCCGCGTGGCCAAGGCAACGTCAGGGTGCACCAAGGACAAGGTCAAGATCCGCAAGGAATGGTAGGCGAAACCGATCCTTGTGCCTTCGGGGTATACACGCCAAGCTCTAACGTGGCACTAGGCGGAATATGACCCTGGCCGACCGCAAGGGATACCAGGAGGCTATGCAGTGCTTGATGCAGAAGCCCTCCAGGTACAAGAACATCGACGGTGCGAAAACGGCATACGATGACTACGGGGTGCTCCATTATTACCAGACGGCCTATGTGCACAACTCGGCAACCTTCCTAACGTGGCACCGTCACTATAACTGGGTCCTCGAGACGGATCTGCATGAGATGTGCGGCTACAATGGTACCGTTCCGCCTCTCATCACATCGACCTTATATCACAGTGGCTCTAACACGACCTAGGTGTCTTCCCCTACTGGGAATGGGGCCTCGACTGCGGCAACATGCTCAAGTCGCCCGTCTTCGACGGGTCCGAGTACTCGCTGGGCGGCAACGGCGAGCCACCGGCCAACGCGCGGGCCGGTTCCAAGGCGACGGGCGGCGGCTGCCTCAAGAAGGGGACACCATTCGCCAACTTCACGGCTAACCTGGGCCCCTTCAGCATGGGCCTCCGGCACAACCCGCGGTGCATCAAGCGCGACCTCAACTCCAACATCTGCATTCGCTTCGCGTCACTGCGCAACACGACGGACCCCATCCTGGGCAGCAAAGACATCGAGGTCTTTCAGGCCATGATCCAGGGCGACGGCCGCGTCCGAGCCGCCATCAAGGTCGGTCAGGGCACCCACGGCGGTGGCCACTTTGCCATCTCGGGCGACCCCGGTGGTGATTTTTACTTCTCACCCCTTGAACCCGGATTCTACCTGCACCACGGAAACATCGACCGCATGCACTTCATTTGGCAGAATCTGGACTGGGAGAATAGACAGGTAGGAAACTTCCTCCCCTTCCCGCCACGTCCCCTTCCCCACTCCCCTTTCACGCACCTCCTCGACCCCATCTATGGTGCGGGTGGCTGACCTGGGAATAGACCATCTCGGGCACCAACACCATGTTCAACCAACCGCCGACCCCCGAGGCCGTCAAGTCGGACAACATGGGCTTCGAGCCGCTCCACAGGAACGTGACGATTGGGCAGACCCTCGACACGGTTGGCGGGACGCCCCTCTGCTACGTGTACGAGCCTTGGTAATTGTGCGGTGACGGCGTTCGAGTTACGAGGTGCTAGAAGCCGAATATCAGCATACCATCCATGGGAAGCGAGAAAATAGCAGCGTCCTCTACGCATAAGAATGGAACCTACAGTACCTACGTATCAGCTATTCGTTCCCCACAACATGAGGCAGCCCACCAGGTCACTGCCATGCTCCTGCACACTTGGTAGGGTGATACTTGCTGCGTGGTGGTTTATGCTAGAATTTGGAGGTTATCCTCTTGGTAGTTAGACTTCACCGACATGAGCCAGTTGCACCAGCGGATCATTCCTTCCCGCGGTTAGGTTCTTCGAGATGGAAGTCACCCGCGCCAGCCACGTTTGTGGTGAGACTAGGTACCTACCTAGTGACTAAGATACCTACCAGGGCCTTCTAGTAGGAGTGGAGGAGGTATCATTAGTACTCTTAGTAGGATTGGACACAGATCATGTCTTGCAGGCTGGAGCATGATGCCTTCAAACTGTCTGTTCTCAATTCTCATCATCCACAACGGATAGTCTTCTTAAAAAACCAAGGCCCGTCGACATCATCATGTCTCAACTCTGGATCTTCCATCATACCTCTCGCCCCCTGAGCGGGTGAAGCTCCCTCTGAGGACGAGTAGACAGCCCCACCAGCGAGCAGAAGCCAGTTCGTGGGCATTGTTTGCGATGTGCTGCTTGTGATACAATGGCGAGCGCTCTGGTGGATGGACTATCCGGGACCGAGGTAGCTTTGATGATGACGAGGTGCGCGGCGTGGATTGGAAGCCTTGGCTGCTGGGAGAAGCTGTTCAGGTGCCATGGCGATACGCCACATCCCAGCGCGGAGCGCCACACCAAGGGGTCCAGGATGAACAAATGTGTGGCTGGAGAACTCCGGGAAAAGGGGTTGTCGCTTCGATGCCACAGGAGACGCAAACCGCAAGCAGTTTGCCCAAAGGAGCCTTGAGAAACGAAGTTTGAGTGAGCAATTCAATATCAATGTCAAGTGGGATGTATCGAGGGAGGGCTGTGGTTTGAAGTTGCTTCTTGCAGGTATGGGCCGACAAAATCTGATCTAAGTTCAACTGTTCACTGTTCGGGACTGCCTGTTGGCGACGAGGGTCCGCAACACGCTTAGGATAGATCCTACGTTGGGCAGGCAGTTTGGCGGTCCGCCAAAACGAACACAGGTCGCCGCAATTCCTAGCTCGCTAACCCTCGTCGCCATCCTTGTCATCGACACCAGGGCCGGCTGTAACCGGCTAGCCCTAGGTTCTAAGCCCAACACAGGTTCGGCGGCTGGGACAAGGTTGTCCAGCGCTCTGGGTTCGGCAACCTCATTAGGTGTTGCTGCGACGTCAACTCCCAACTTTGCAAGGCGTAGCATGCCATCTATCAATGCATTCGTCCTTGGGGGGGCTCGTTCTGTTTGGCCTAATAGTTAGATATCTACCTGCCTAAGCTCCTTAAATGCAATCTGTACTGCCTTTTACCCTAGAATAGAACGTAGAGATAATACTTTTTTTTTAACCAACTTGATATTACCTCTGCTTGCCCCTGATGTTTATGTGGGGCTACAGAACTTTTCCTCACTTTCATCTCGATAAGTTAGAGGATTGTGGATGTGTTGCATTAGTTGTCGTTCCGGGCGTGTGGTCTAGCGGTATGATTTTCGTTTCGCATGCTTATAAAGCAGTGATTATGAAAGGTCCTGGGTGGGGTTGGCTTACGCTTTTGAGGTTGCAGGCAGGGCTGCTTGCCTCCCAGGCAGTACATGGTTCGATTCAGCGTTTGCCCCAATTACCTTAGTGACGGCAGGTCACATAGACCCCAGCAGCTCTTAACCAGGGAATGATCCGGTGAGTTAGAAAGGTTACACAAATGGATTTCGTGCTGATTCTTGAATAGGGGGCTTTCTGTGGTAGCTGGAGTCGCCTTTGTTTGCTGTTTGTGCAAAGGACCTATCTTCGAGTACGGGGTTGGCCGTGTTTCCATTCGTCCACCATTCAAGCTGCGGACCTGCTGATGGAGCTTGAAGACACCATTGGGCGCAGCGTGGTCAGACTATGGAGCCCTTGTGACGCTAGGCAGCCCCGTAACGTCTCTGCTGCATGCCCGGCCCCTCTTGGCCAATAAGGACGTAACGAGCTCAACGAGCCACGCCGGTGTGGGCGCAAAGGTGCCGAACAAGGGTCAGCTTGGCATTCGCAAAAATGGCGGCGGTGTGGTCGTGCCTCCCTGTTCTACATAAGAGGGCCTGCTCACCGGCGAGATTCTCTTCGTTCTTGCTCGCTATGCATCCCTCTCCACTCAGTTCAGGCCCTCGTCGTGTACCCGGCACACCGCTTTCACTTACCTCCCATGGGTGACACCGAGACTACCTCCGTGTTGGGTGGTGACCCGACCGAAGACGTTGTGCAGGGCATGGTTGTCAGGAACCCCTTCGACGCTATGAATCCTCTCCACATCCTGAGCCCTCTCCAAACCAAGCACCTCTTCGAGGCTCTGAACGGCTTCAGCGCGATGGACGACTCTGCCTTCGGCTCCCGGAGCGGCTTCGATCCACTGTACGGCATTGACCGCATGCACGGCTCTGGTCCCATGGACGGCCTCAAGCACATAAGCAGCCCGTCTCCTGTGGATGCCTCGGCTGCCCCGGGAATCGCAGTTTCCGTGGGCCTTGGGAGCGCCGCGCATACCGCAAGCGCCTTAGATCTCACCGACACCCTAGATGTGCTGGAAGTGGAAGCCGTAGGGGCTGTTCACGCTACGGGCAGAACGAACATCCCCGGCGCGCCTCAGCCCCCGACCCGGGATACCAAGAGCGAGTGGCTGATCCACAGGGACACCATCACACGACTCTACAAGGACGAGGATAGGACACTCGAGGATGTCATGAAGATCATGTGTCGCAAGTACAAGTTCTACGCTACGTATGTCGTTCAGCTTTAATCCTGTCCAGGCGCCTGAACTAACATCCCGTCGTCAGCGACAACGCCTACAAGAAGAAGCTCAAGACGTGGCGCGTGACTAAGAACTTCAGAGCAGTGGAAGTCCTGGCCATGCTACACACCAAGAGAAGCCGGGAGGCCGTCGGAAAACGTTCCCGGTTCACCATCCGTGGCCATGTCGTCGATCCCCGGAAGATGGACACCTACCTCAAGCGCAACCCATCCATCATGCAGCGGTTTGCAAAAGGCAAGGGCATGGCCGCGCCACTGGCCTCCTTTGACATAACATGCCGCACTCCGTCCCCTGAGCCGTCTGCAGGTCTGCGCGGCGCTGAGCGGAATCGGGCGGTTGAGGAGCTGCTCTACTGGATCCGAAACTACGTTGACGGCTCCTTTAGAAGTGGCGCCTGGTTCCTGGACGATACTGGCAACTGCCACGCGCGCAAGTCTGGAACTGCTGGCAGGCTCCTTGATAGAGCGGTTAGCAGATTGGAGACCCTGTGGAGGATTGCGGTATCCGACCGCGCCGACCTTGTTACGATCTTAGGCCCGGTATTTAAGAGCCTCGAAGCGATACTCAAAGCAGAGCACTTCCGGACGAGAAGTTCGCTTTTCGACTGGGTGATGCTATTGCACCAGAGCGAGCATCGCCAAGTCGCCCAGATGATCTTGGGTTATTTGGCAAACCTAAGCCTTCGCATCTTCGAGCGACAGCATCCGGTGCCTCAGATCTGGCGGTGCATAAAAGACCTGTCGGATCTTGACAACGTCGACATTATGGAGAAGCTGCACTTCGTGGAGATTGACGCCATGCAAGCTCACGCCGGCGAAGCGACCGCGGCGGTGAACACACTTTATCGCCAATGTTCCGCCATCATGGGTAATATTGGGGAATACCACCGAGTCGAATCCCGTCTTGCTCATATTTTCGAGTCACGTCCACATGACAGCTACGACTCCACAAAGGCAGACCTGCGCCTTCGGCAAAGCCAATATCGCATATTCTCAGCCTGCCGTGAAGGAAGGTTTGCCCAGGCATGGGAGGAGCTGGCTGCGGTGTTGGACCTGGCTCGTCGATGGGATCCCCCCTGGGAGTTTTATCATTCTGCAAGGATCAAAGCGGACGAGGCCGACCTGGAAGGAGCAGAGCGGGTCTGCAGGGAGTCCTTTTCCGAGGTGTCACTAAGTCTCGCTTGGGACAGCGCCATCACGGACATGTTGTTAAGCATTCTAGAGGCAAGCGGCAAGGACGAGGAGGCTGAGAAGGTCCGGCAGGACTACCTGAGGCGCGTGTATGCTTCAGACCCTCTTGTTGCCTGTGCGTCATAACAGGGAACGGGGCGGACTGGCACCACCAAGAATACAGGGGGTAGGACGAAATTGCCGGCTGCTGCGAGGTCAACCCGGACGACGACGGCAGGGGCCGCGAGGACCGATGCGAGGAAACGATCCGGGAGCAAACATGGATCCACATTGGTTGTTCTGTCCATATAACGAGCCCAGGGGGGCGGGTTCCTCAAACTCCCGATTCCTAATAGAGTTTGTGGGGCTGGGGCCGATCGATGGGCCCTGGCCGCGTGCCAGGTAAAAGTAGTAGGTAGGGATTTCCCATTCCGAACATCACCGGCATGCTCGACGGCAGTGCAGATCCAAAGGCGTCCAGACTGACTGTCGTAAAACCCCTGATGTTGTCGCTCTGACAGTCGTCAGGGACGTCATGAGTCTACGACCTGTCAGGGGTGCGGCCGTTCTCGGTCTGTCGGCTGTCCTGGGGCCGGAGGATCGAAGGATGCGAATCCTTGGCACTCTGCTCCACATGTCTCGCGCTCCGTGACACCAGTTGCGCCGCGCGTCCCGACTTCACATTTCGCAGTGAGGTATAGTCAGGGGCTCAGGAGGTGGCAATGAGTTTTCCGGTTTGCTGTGGCTTAGAAGTGGTGCAAAAAAGCCTGGATCGCTAAGTGGCCCGAGCAAGGGGGGAGAAGGGGCCGGAAGGAAGAGCCCTTTTCGTTCCTCAAGGGCACAGGAGACGGCTCGCCGCGGGCGGCTCACCCAAGAGGACCCTGAGGAAGAGCTCGAGCTCAGGAGGTGGCTTGACTTATTTGTTTCGTTTGTGGCTTGGAAGAACTTTGATCACTTCTTGGTCCAAGGGGGTTTTTCCTCTTTTGGCCAGGGAGGTAGCGGAAGGAAGAACTTTTCGTCTCTTCGTTCCTCAAGGCACTAATGGAACGGTACAGACTCCTTAGCCCAGTACATGCTCTTCTGCCATGCACTTCTTCTGGTTCCAATCTTTTGGCTGTCATCCTCGCAATTCCCGCGACATTCCGGAGTTCTCAGGCCTCAGAAAACCACACCGGATCAGCAGCCCATCGCAGCTCCAGGCAAGCTCAGTGGGACATGCTCTCGACGCCGAGGATTCACGTTCGTGGAAACGGCGACTTATAGAATGGCCTGAATGACTGGGCCTTGCACTGGAAGACGGGGGCTCTGCAGCAGAGCACTTCGGCCCCGACAGCCACTTTCCACTCTGCTAGTCTTCGTTCCTTTTGACAAGGTCCACGGGCGACATGTAGGTCCTACGGCCCCACGCGAAATAGTAAACCACGGCAAAGATCATGGTACTGCCAAACATGAGGGCGTTCCAGTTCATCGTCGCCAGGGTGACTTCGGCTTCGAGGGGGAAGAAGATGAAAACCCAGACGACGAGAAGGAAGGCCACCGCGCCGACGTTGATGGCCAGGCCGAACCGACCAAGCGACCAGCGCCGCAGCGGGAGAGCGGGACCGCGGACACGCCGCAGTATCAAACAGCTAAAGGAGATCATGTACGTGCCGAGCAGGGCGCTGACGGCCAGCGAGCCGATGGCGTTGAAGGCGACGGTGGAGCCGATGTTGATCAAGGAAAGGAGGGCGGTGATGGCAAAAGTGATGATGACAGAGTTCAACGGTATGTTCCAGTCGGGCTTGACCTGCGGTGCCCCAGTGGTGTTAGCTATTGTGGCCCTCAGCGACTGGAGAGGGGAACACCTGCATGTGCGATGAAGCCGGAGAACGGCAGACCCTTGTCTCGGGCAAACGACCACGTCTGGCGGGACACGGTTGCCACGGTGCTGATACAAGCGGAGGTGATGTTGACGATCAGGATGGCCGTCATGACGGAAGTGGCGCCATAGCTCTGGGTGGCGTTGAAGAAGACCTGGATGAAGGGGTATCCCGTCGGCGTGTGTAATACTTCGAAGACGTCGCCCAAAGTCATGCAGAAGGTGATGAGCATGATCCAGCCCATGCTGCCGTTGACCCCGGCCGCCCACATGATGGCCTTGGGCAGTACGACGCTGGCGTCCTTGATCTCCTCGCTCATGTGTACGGCCGAGTCGGCGCCGATGAGCGTGTACACTGGCGAGAGCAGGCCGACCATGAAGGCCAAGCCGTCTGTGGGCCAGCCGCCGAGGTTGAGAAAGGTGGTGAAGACCTCGCGGGGATCGCTGCGCGGGGCCAGAACCCAGAGGGGAATCAAGACGGCGAAGAAGCCGAGAACGTGGATGATCAGCACCATGCCCTCGACCATGGGGAGGCGCTTGGCCAGGAACGTGTTGAAGACGATGCAGAAGGCCGTGATAGCTATGACGAGCAGCGTTCCGTGCCACTGTTGGAAGACGTAGTCAGGGTAGTTGAGCACTAGCAGCCCCTGGATCATGGTCCCTGCCAGGAAGGCGAGGGATGCCAGGCCGGTTTGCCACCCAAGTACCGAGACCCAACCTGTTGGTACGTTCTGTGAGCTTCTAACGGGCGAAGCGGTGGCCGAGGGGAGGGGCACTGACCGACTATGTAGCTGATGAACCTTTGCGCTCTGGCAGGCGCGAACTCGGATACCCAGTGGTATTGTCCTCCGGACGTAGGTGCCCTATGGTGCGGAGGAGTTAGTCTCGTCCATAGGTACTGACAAACGAGAGCCGTAGCTCCGGGGTCGGGGACTGCTGACATTGATGACATCTCGGCGATGCTGGCGAAGACGAGCATGTAGCCCATCCAGACCAAAAGGTATCCCCAAATAAGGCCAGCAGTGCCCCCATTTAGGAGCCCAAAGAGCGTTGTCCTGTATCATCTGTAAGGCCAAATCCGGCTATGAAGCGCAACGCGCGGGTAGGCGTACATGAGTGCAATCTCCCAAGTACTCATCAAAGTACACGCAAACCCGAGCGTGGAAATGAAGCGGAAGTTTCTCTGGCCAAAATGTCGTCAGATCATGAAGGTTGAGGGACGGACAACGTCCAGGAACGGGGATCCCTCACATTCAGCACCTGGGTACGACCCAGCATCCGCATCTCGTGCTCATCAGCCGCGGTGCTCCCCAGCTTGGAAATGTTTGGCAACTCGAAGCCATCGTTCTCGGAAGAGCTTGCGCCCTCGATAACGAAGAGTTTCTGATCCTTGGACATGGCGAATTCGGGATGAGGAAGCGTACTACCCTTGGAGTTCTTCTCGAGTCTGCTGATCTTGTGCTCTAGGGTGCTCAGAGGGGAAAGACCGAGGGAAGGGACGCACGACATCGGGCCCGCTGCTGGTGTCGTCACGTCCACCCACGGGCATGATATCATGATATCGGGGCTCGGCAGTCGGCCCCAGCCCACCGTCTCAGTACCCCTGAGGCCGGTCTTACTCTCCACAGCTCGAGTGGCAGGCAGCCTGAGCGGGGCTCGCATTCCTGATGGGGGTTGAACCAATCCCTGTTCCAGCGCCGTGGGTCAAGCTTTCCGGATAAGGCTGGTTGCCCTGCTCCCGTGCAGGCGTTGCATCCCCTGGGGCGCCTCGTTACGAGTCCGACCAATGGGGGAGATTGTGAGTATGTGAGTGCGGTTCTATCGCGGCCACCATCCCAAATATTCCCCGATGTCTGTCAGTCTGTTGGTGGCTAGTGGCGACTGGTCGTTGCTTTTGCCATGCGGCGTTGCATTCGTGCCGTGTCTTACAGAAGCTCCGGGTCGGGGTTCACAGTGGGGGGTCGGCCGGGGTGGATGTTTCGCGGTGAGGCCATCTGTGATAGGGACTGGAAGAAGGAACCTGCAGAATAACGTTAGATGAGAGAACGTGGGGCAATACTCCCGGAACCGTTCCCCAGTTTCGGTGCCGGTAACTCGCTGCGAGGACGTCAGGTCCCTCCTCATCAAAGGGGCTTCGGCTGGGTCGCTTGGCGGCTGTCTCTGAATCTGAGCTACTTCCACGGATTGAGCAGTGCTTCGTTTTGAATCCGATTTCAACCCAGCCTCGATCTGCATGTCTGGCTCCAGCAGCAGATCCTCGGCGAGGCTTGGACCAGAACTCAGTCACTCGATGCAACCGCTCCGTCATCTGTCTCAGCGGTCCGGCATGCTGAGTTGCCGCTCGGGGACGCAGAGAAGTTGCCTTTTCCTCAGTGATCGGCAGCGCATCCGGATCACTGCAGCAGCAGAGGAAGGTCCGGCTTGCCAAGGTACACCGGTCTGACCGGTCTTGTCTCGGAGCTACAGGTTCGAGATAAAGTCGCGCTCTTGAATCACCGCCAGTTGGAGATATATACGACAGCCTGAGCATGACGATGCGGAGACCCAGCGGAGCCGGGGAACGTCAAGGCCTAACTTTTCCAGCAGTCGGCAGCCTCGCTCCTTCACTCAGCCCTACGGTACCCAATCTGCACCGTGGAGCGCCATGGCTACCAACGAAACGGTCCCGGTGACAACCCATGCCCTCGTCCCGGGGCAGTCACCTCCTTTCACCGTCATCACGGAGACAGACAGGAGCGGGATCTTGCTCATCGCCATATCCTTGGGACTCGTCGCCGCCTTCGTCTTTACCCTCATTCGCTTGTTTATCCGAATGGAGTTCAACGCTCGTCTCGCTAAAGATGACATTGCATCGTTCGTTAGCATGGTAACCGGCCTCGATCCACCACCCCCTTTCAAGAAGTTGCTTGCCGACAACCATCCCGAACCGGCTTACAGAAGTTAGGCTTTTGCTATTATCCAAGCCAGCGTCACCTTTGCGGCCATATCAAGAGGCTTCGGGAAGACAATGACCGACGCCGCCCTCGAATCTCAGATCAGCTGGCAGAGGGTAGGTTTCACATCCCCGAAGGCTGATCTGCTTCCCAGATTGACGACTCACGTTGGACTCAGGACCTTTATGTCAGTGACATCTTCTACCTCTTAACTTTGTGGGTCACAAAAGCGTCCGTGGCTTTCCTCTATCTTCGGTTGTCACCGGACAAAATCCACATTCGCTCTTCCCAGGCTGTTCTCGTTGCCTCGACCGTTGCCATGGCCACGTCCGCCCTGGCCGTCTCACTGAGATGCAACTTGGCAAGTCCTTGGGCTTTCACAGGAGAAAGTTGCCCCGGCCTGGTTGGTGATGCTTTCTTTAACCACCTGATATCAGCGCTGACTCGGCCTCGCAGTTCTCGCGGTGGGTGGCGTCGACAGCATTGGATATTCTGACCGAAGTCTCCCTCTTTGGAATATCTCTCCTCTTGATGCAAGGACTCCAACTCCCGCTCCAGAAGAAGCTTGTAGTCATGATAGCCTTTGGCTTTCGACTCTCGTTAGTCAACCTTCCGCTGCTCAACGAATCACCAGCTCACAGACCCAGGCTCATCGCGATCTCGATTCTCCGTCTCCGCGTTCTCGAAACCGAGCTCACGAGTCCCGATCCCTCCCTTTTCGGAGTTTCGGCAGCGGTTTGGACGCAGATACACATTTCCTTCGCCATAGTTGCCACCACAACTCCCTGCTTTAAGGTGTTTATGGGGGCGCTCAATACACACTACGGTGGACCGACGTCGCTCAAGACGCCCGCCGGAACAAAGGCCTCGGCGAACTCGGTCAACGAACATTCCATGGCCACGCTATCTGCATCGAAGTTACGGGCCGAGAAGACCGCTGATCCTCAAACGAGATGGGATGGGGCTGAGTATAATGTCGAAGTCGACGCTGCCGGTAACGCTGCTAGCGTCGACAGTGACGAGAGCAACAAGATGATCATTTCCAAGGACACCACGTGGACTGTGGACTTTGAGGAGCAGGGTGGGCCGGCGGGGTTGGCCTTCTAGGTGCAGAAAACCCTTGGTGACCACCGTGGAAGATGTAGTCCAGCTACAGTACCTACCTTTTGCTTGGTGGCACGGCTATAGAGCCGAAACTGGAGTCTGGGATCAGTCACGGTGTCTCGCGAGCCATCTCCACCCGGTGCGTGCCATCTGCTGCCAATGGCCTCGGTACTGTACCCTTCAGTTTACGACGGATACCCGGGTCGTGCGCGCATTGGACCTGATTCAAAGACCCCCAGCCGCGCGGCAGTTAACTGAAGTGCTCTAATATGACTCGAAAGCACGGGTCTTGGGTAGGGGAAGAAAACCAGCTCACCGGTGTTACAAATCAGCCGTTGGCCGTATTACCCGGCCGCCCCCAATCGCGGTCGGCGTCTGCTTGCCGGATGGTAATTTCTAAAAGATGCAGGATCTCGCCTGGTTCACCCCGATGGGTATTAAGGGGCTTATAAGTCAGCTGCTCTCAGGAGCGGCAAGCGAGCTCCCTGTATCCAAGTTGTTGACAACGGCTGGGGCCCTTGCTTCGATCGCAGCACACTCTCTCGCTCCACTAAGCAATTATATCCTACAAACCACCTAGGATGAGGCCTAAGACTGCGCTTCTGGGTGTTAGTGTCAGCCCGGGGGCCGTTCTGGCCACCCAGGGGCCGCAGTCTCCGCTAGGCCTCCTCGAGTGGGAGAAGGCCCAGCTGGCCCAAAACTCCATCTCTCGCGGTCACCTTGACACTTACCTGAGGTTCGCTGAGAGCGACGGCCCACAAATCCTCGCGGGTAGAAAATGCAAAGTCTTCCCCGGGGACACCAACTGGCCGAGTCCGGAGGTATGGCGAGAGCTGAACACGACGCTCAACGGGGCTCTGATCAAGGGGGTGCCGGCATCTTCCGTCTGCTATAAAGCGACTAGCAACTATGACGAAGCAAAATGCAGCGCCCTTTCTGGCAACTGGTCGTTCGGATTCGATCGGTAAGCGTTGGGGCTTCTGCGGAAGTTTGAAAAGGGGCCGCTTGGAAGCTGTTGCTGATCGCCGTTCAGCATGGCGCACCCCGTCGAGGTTGTCTCTCCTTTATTCCAAGGCATGACCTGCCTCCCTCCGTCTGATAAGGACACCAAGGGGTGCGAGCAGGTATGAAACCCTTACCGGAAGAGAGCAAACCTGAAGTCTGACGCCCGCAGGGGGGGTATCCAGTGTACGTGGTGAACGTGAGCACGGTCGCGCACGTCCAAGCCGCGGTGAATTTCGCCCGGAACAGCGGTGCTCGACTCGTCATCAAGAACACTGGTCATGACTTCTCTGGAAAGTCCGGCGGGGCAGGCGCCCTGTCTGTCTGGACCCATGTAAGATCATCGACCGGTACCACTGGCACCGACGCGAACTTTGAGAACTGACAGTAGGCACAGAACCTGAAAGACATACACTTCTATGAGAACTACACATTTGCCGGAGGGTACACCGGTCCCGCCTTCAAGGTCGGCGCGGGTGTACAAGGTTTCGAGATTCTCACAGCCGCTGCGGCTAAGGGTCAGATTGTGGCAACAGGCGTCTGCGACGTAAGTACTGCCTCATCTCAGGACGATTCTAGGCTGACCACTTTAGTCGGTCGGGATATTTGGAGGGTACTCCCAGGGCGGCGGACACTCTCCCCTCAGCGTCGGGCATGGCATGGGCGCCGACCAAATACTCTCCGTCACCATTGTCACCGCCGACGGCCAGCTCCGGAATGCGTCCGCTGACGAGAATGCCGATCTCTTCTGGGCCGTTCGAGGCGGCGGAGGCGGCACCTTCGGTATCGTCACCTCCATGGTAGTGAAGGCGTTTCCGGACGAGCAGACGGCCGTTGCCACGTTTGAGTTTGGAGGCGAGGGGTCCAACATCACTGATGACACCTTCTGGAAGGGTATCTCATCATATTTCGGCTCTTACAAGAGCCTTATCGACCAGAATCTCTTCGCAACCTGGAATATTTACTCCCCTTACAGCATCAACAACCAGATCCCGGGCCAGCCGCTCCCGGTCGGCGCCTCGCCTCGCATCGGGATCGCGCCGATGCTGGCCCGCGGCAATACTCTACCCCAACTTCGCGCCGCGGTCAAGCCCTGGCTCGACGAGATGAAGGCTCTCGGAATCAACGTGACGGCGACCTGGGCTGCGTTCCCGACCTACCTCCCGGCCTTCATGAGCAACCTCCCCCACACGGACACCAGCTTGATGCCCTACAACATGGCCTACTCGTCGCGCCTGATCCCGCGCGAGAACTTTGACCGCGCGCGGAAGCTCAACGCCACCGTTGCCGCCTTCCGCACCATGGTGGAGGCTGGGCACAACTTCAACGGGTACATGCTTTCGCCGACTTTGGAGTCCGGCGCGCCCGTGGGTGGCGGTAACGCTGTGCTGCCGGCGTGGCGCGACGCCTTTTCGCACACCATCATCTTCGTCGACTGGGCCGCTAACGCGACTGCGGCGGAGCAGTTGAGCATCCGGCGCAAGTTCGCCACCGAGGGCATGAAGCCCATACGGGACGCGACGCCGGGGTCCGGGAGTTATCTGTCCGAGAGCGATAGGTTGGAGCCGGACTGGCAGCGGAGTTTCTACGGGGCGAATTACCCTCGCCTGCTGGAGATCAAGAGAAAGTACGATCCGAGCGAGCTCTTCTACGCGGTCCAGACGGTAGGCTCAGAGGGCTGGGCGGTCAAGACCGCAGATGGGCTACCAACAGAAAACGGACCTCTTTGCCGCGTTTAGAGGAACTAGTACCTGGCCGCTTGTTTGGAAGTCGACACAGGGGCGGCAAGGTCACCTGCCCCTGCTCCCTTGATAACTCCAGACTGGAAGATACTGGTACAGGGGGAAGAGAGCGGCCACCAAGCGGGAAGGGCGAGAAGAGTTCGAGGCGAAGAAACGTCGGGTTCCTCAGGGCTAGTGTTGGATGCGCGAGTAAAAGAAGAGCAACTGAACTCTGTAGTTCATCGTTCAAATCCGGAAAGAAGCAAGCCTCTCAGAGACTACGTGTAGCTGTACTAGCAGAGTTGGACTTAGTGCCATGCCGGTCTTGGCATTCAGGGCCCCACGACGCTTTGTTGAACCCACCGGGCGCGAGGAAATCGTCCTCGCGCCTTATGTCTTGTATTCTAAGGTAACTGGACCGCTCATATCGCTTCTTACAGAAGAGTCTCTGAACTGTCCACCGTGATGCGATTCGCGTCCGGATGGTCTTGATGTCCCCCGGGCGCCCATTGGTACGCCGTTGGATCCCTTCGGATGTTCGACACTCGCTCATGTCGCCCAGATACCGACCATAAATCCTGCTACGACTCCAACAAAAATGAATGGACCGCATGGTGCGGTTATCGCGACGGCTGGAGATGAACTGGTTGGGGCAGCAGGTCCCTGATCGCTGGGACCTGTTGCTTTCCCCTGCCCAGGAAGATTTGAATCCTGTCCGGCCTTTCCTGTTGTCACAGGAGTTGCCACTATGTGAATGTTAGTGTCAGATTTCCCCCTCCGGTGGGAAGAACACGATTACATGGCTTTCCTGACTGACCTTGTCTGGCCGCTGAGGAGCCAAGGGTGCCGGCGCCGAGTGACACCCCTGGGCCCCCTCCGCCATTCGGCTGGCTGGACCCTCCTGGATTACCTCCACCACCGCCGTTAGAGCTTCCCTGGCCACCGTTGCCGGAGCCCGAGTTGCCAGGGCCGGAGACAGTACCCCCGCCTGGGGCTGAGCCGGTTCCACCACCGGGTCCACCTCCTGGGGGACTGCCGCCGCCGGACCCACTCCCTGGGGGACTGCCGCCCCCGCCGTTGGAGCCCGGAGTTTCCCCGGGACTGACACCCCCGCCGTTGCCAGGATTGCTTCCGGAGCCGCCACCCGCGCTCCCTCCGGGATTCGCCCCAGATCCAGGAGGCATCGCAGCCGATGTCACGGGTGCGCCGCCCCCCTGAACG
>Ga0247777_1000070_pt1 | contig 33131 bp, 49 predicted proteins | sample UWRJL154409C5_FD_179937 | JGI IMG/M metagenome (GOLD analysis project Ga0247777, IMG submission 179937) | Plant litter microbial communities from Arlington Agricultural Research Station in Wisconsin, United States - UWRJ-L154-409C-5 | ecosystem: Environmental > Terrestrial > Plant litter >...
CCTGCGGAGCTTGAGTACGTGGAAGACATCCACCTTCACGAGCATCGACCAGAATGCGAAAAGATTGGCTGTATCGCAGTGGTGCGCGCTCCGAACCGGGGAGCGGGTACATGAAAGAGCCAGTTGATCACATCATTCGCCCTCGCCTGCCGTGGCGGCCTGAGTCGGCGGCCATCACTGAATGCGGCTACGACGCCTCGAAGGTGAAGTCGGTCATGCGCGATGAGTTCTTCAAGCGCCTGAAGGAATACGGCGAGCAGCGCAGCGCGCTCCTGACCTGTATGACCTGCATGAGCACTGCGAAGCGCTGGCCCACGTGGCAGGACGATCCACGGCTGGCGATATCGCGGGAGGTGGAGTGGGAGGGTGCGCACTGGAGTTCGTTCATGCGTGAGACCTCCGAGCGCCGCGGGCATCTGCTGCGCGATGAGCTATTCGCGGTCGAGTCTCTGATCGCTGCCCATCCTGACGAGTTCCGCGACCTGCTCGCCAGCATCGACGCGCGCCGTCAGTGGCTGGACCGCAAGGCCAAAAACGAGCGGTCACAGTGAGAACCGGAGGTTAGCGTGGTCTCAGTGAACTTCATCTATTGGATGCACTGGAGCGAAGGGTTCGCTTCGTGCCTACTGCTGCTGGGACTTTGGAAGCTGGCGCGGTGGATCTACCGACTCGCTGGGCGTCGATCAGGAGGTCAGTCGTGAAGGTCAGCGAAATCGTCGAGCTGATGGAGCGGTATCTGCCCATCACGCCAGAGCCGAAGCCTGAACCGCCGGAATGCCTTCACACGTGGGTGCAGCCGGTCGTGGTGATTGGGCAGCGAGAAGAGCGCGGGCGAATCATCCAGTATGAGGCTGGCAACGCCTACAGCTGCATGGATTGCCGCGGGCACTGGGCCTACAAAGATCCGTGGGATTTGCCGCAATGGCTCTACGAACGGCTAAAGGAAGAAGGCCGCCTTCCGTTGCCGCATCCGACGCCGGCCGTCATGGAGGCGCTGGAGAACGCCGCACGCGCTGCCGCAGCCAAGCAGTTGCAGTTGCTCTGGCCTGTCGAGACCTAGAGCTACTGATAGCGGAGAAGATAGTCGTGGCCGGAGTCCCATTCGAAGCGCTCGCGAAACTTGCCGACACCAAGAAGGTGAAAGCGGTTGCTGCCTGGTGCGCTCGATATCGAATCCTGACCTTCCGGGATTCGAAGGGACGACCGTGCACGACCGAGGCGGCGCTTGACCGCGGACTCTTCCGCGGCAAGGATGGCGAAAACGAACCGAACTACGAACCCCCTCCATGGGACAACTCTCGTGCGGCCTCTCCATCCCCGGCGTCTTCGAGAAAGACGGCCGCTACTACAAGATCGTCCGGAACAAGTGGCACCCGCTAAGCCGGATCGATGAGGGTGAGAATGCCCTCTACCGCGCGCTCTACGAACTCGACCCGCAGCGCCCCGGCACGATCGGCGAGCTGATCAACGTCTACCGGGCGGCCGGCATGGACGAGCTCGCGGAGGCTACCCGTAAGGACTACGGGAAGATGCTCCCCCGACTCGCCCACCACTTTGGGCACATCCGCCTAGGCATGCTGAAGGCGTCGCAGATTGCTGTCTGGCTCGAGACGCGCCGCAAGGCGGGACGGGGTCGAACGCGGGCGAATCGGGAGTTCGCCGTGCTCGCCAGCGTCCACAAGTTCGGCATGCGCCAAGGGTGGGTAGAGGCGAATCCTTGCAAGGGCGTATCAAGGAACCCGGAGCACCCGCGCAGCCGAGCAGTGACGAACGAGGAATTCTTAGAGGGCTTCAATCGCGCTACGGAGCCCTTCCAGGACCTCATAGCCGCAGCCTACCTCTCTGGTGTCCGGCAGACCGATATCGTCGCCTGGAGCCGCACAGCTCACCTGCGGCCAGACGGCATCCATTACGTCCAAAGCAAAACCGGCAAAGCTCACCATGTTGAATGGACCGATGCGCTGCGCTACTTCGTCCGGCGGGCGATGGCCAGATTTCCCGATGCCGACCTCGTCTTCCTGAACACCCGCGGCCAGCCGTGGACCATCTGGGCGATCAACAGCCAGAAGCGACGGCTGAATCTCGATTGGTGCTTCAAGGATCTACGGGCAAAGGCGCAGACCGACTCGCCTCATTCGGTGCTCGGCCATGGTGCCGCGCTCGAAGCTGTCTACCGAAAAGCGCTGCGCACGAAGCCGGTCCGATAAATATTCTTAGAGGGTGCAGCGCCACTCTTAGAGGGAAAATGGTGGAGTGGGAGGGAATCGAACCCTCGACCAGCGGATTAAAAGTCAGCCGCGTATAGGCCGTTTCTCTCGGGAAATACAGCGTTTCGTCTCTAAGATGCTCCACGTGGAACACAGAAAATTCCCCGTGTTTTCGGGCTGCTCTTAGAGGATGAATGGGGGATAATCTGAGGCATGCGGTTCGAACCAGTCGGCGCTACCGGTGCGCAGTTCATCTTCAAAGTGTACGGCCAAGGAAAGCCCTTCCTTCTGTATCGCAGTGGTCGCGTAGCCGAAGCGCTTGCGAAGCCGCACGATCAAGCCTTTCTGGACCGAATCCTCACACGGGTTCGAATCGACAACGCAAGCGGCTGCTGGCTATGGCAGGGCTCGACCGTCAATTTCGGGTACGGACAGATCAGTACTAAGCGCGGCCAATCGCCTATGCGCACGCACGCCGCAATGTGGTTCGCTCTCTACGGGGAGCGGCCATCGAAAGACGGGCTCTTCGTGTGTCATTCGTGTGACGTGCCGGGTTGCTGTAACCCAGAGCATTTATGGGTCGGAACTGCGGCTCAGAATAATGCCGATAGGGATCAGAAGGGGCGGCACCCTCACGTCAACATGACCCATTGCTTTCGAGGGCATGAATTCACGCCTGAGAATTCGATTCTGAACAAGACCTCCGGCGCGAGAACGTGTCGCATCTGCTACAACGCTTTCTTCCGTCGAAGGAATGAGGCCAAAAGAATCGCAGAGGGCCGCTCAAGACGAGCTGATCTCCTTACTCCGGAAATAAAGCTGGAGGTCTACAGGCTCCGGTCCCAAGGACTATCAGCTCCAAAGATTGCGACCCTACTCAGGATCACGAAAGCCCAGATTCACTACCTGAATCACGCCAGGAAGAGGCGCGATAAGAAACGCGCCAAGGATGCAGAACTGCGCCGTGCAAAGGTGTGACGCTGCTACACAAGCGAAGGCTTCCGCGCATGTTGGCAACGTACCATCAATGCTTACTGCCGCCGTGGAGGCGTCAGGTACTCGTTTCATGACCTACGCGCGATGTGCGCGACGAAATGCGCTTCGCTGGAAGAGGCATCGAAGCTGTTGGGCCACTCGTCTCCAGGGATCACGAAGCGCGTGTACAGGCGTGGAATCGAAAAGGTCAGCGCACTGCGCGTAGAATCGCCGCCGGCCGCCCGCTTGCCGGAGAAATCCCGCGAGTCCCTCACCCCTGGAGAATGAGGGATTCAGCGCCGGCAAGCGTGGCGGTCACATCGCGTCGATGGTCGACTGGAGATTGTCCAGATGACCCTGCAACGATGCGCGCGCGGCAGCTTTCTCTTCGGGCGTCACATCGCGCCCTTCCGCCAGCGCCTTCTGCACAACCGAGCCGTAGGCCTGGATCTGCTGGGCGTTCTGCAGCAGCAGAGTGATGATCGAGAGGGCGTTGTTCACGTGGGCTGCCTCTTCTGGATTTCGGTCTGCAGGGCCTGCAACGCCTTGATTGCGGTGCCGAGCGCGTCCTCACCGGCGGTGGGATTGCCGCCATGGATCTGGTCGGCGAGGTCGATGGCGTTTCGCAGCTCCACCGCCTTATCGTGAGCGCTCTGTGCGGTGGCCTTGCTGACCTTGCCAGCGGCGGCAAGCGTCTGGATGCTCTGCACGACGCCGTCCTCGAGGTTGTAGGCGGCGAGCACCCGCTGGTTCCAGGTGGTGGGCGCTGGGACGTTCAGTGTTGCGCAGGCGCTAAGGACCAGCAGCAGGAGCGGTAGCAGGAGGCTGTACGGTTGTCGTGGTAGTCGCATTGGGGGTCTCCGTCGTCGTGGTGGTGGTAGGCGCGGGAATGCCGCCTGCGCGCATCCGCTGGAACCAGAAGTAGAGGATTACGAGCGCGCCGCCGGTCAGGAAGTTCGCGAAGCTGCCGAAGGACTTGTCCTGCTCGGCTGACATCTGGGCCCATCCGAGCTCGTAGATCAGGATCACGGCGAACGTGCCGATCATGTAGATCGCCGAGAGCAGGATTTGGGCAAGCGCCAAAAGCCGGTCGTCGTTCATGTCCACTCTCCGGTACGCATCATTGCCATCTGCCGCTGAGCGCGAGCGGGAGTCTGGCGCGCCCATAGGCTATCGAGCCCAGCGTCGGCCGCGGCGTTGTAGTCGCCTGCGGCGAGGGCATTGCGGAAGTTCGTCCAGGCCGCCAGTGAGCCGAGCTGGAAGCACATCGAGATGATGACCGCCTGCCGCACCTCATTGCACTGATCGAAGCCCGTTAGGGCTGCCGCGCGACGCCGTGCGAGCGCGGAGTCGTGCGCGAACTGCACGTCGATTGCCTCATCGCACAGGCCGGCACCGGGCACGCTGGGGTCCACGAGGCAGCCAATGCCTATCGTCCACAGTTTGCGGCTGTCCGGGTAGACATGCGCGACGCGGCCCTCCTCGCGCTCGAGCAGTTTCTGGGCAAGGTCGGTCACAGCTCAGCCCCCCTGCGCCTTGCAAGGAAATTCCGGATACCGCTGACCGGCGATGCGCTCGTATTCGGTCTGTAGCCCATCGATGTAGCGGGTGAGCGAATCCACGATCGTCTGATCTGTGGTCGTACAGCGCACGCGGATCTGCGCACGGATCTCCTGGGAGAGCGTCACACGTGCTGACGCGTTCACAGTCTGCTGGATCTGCGAGACGTCGTTGGCCCGCGCAAAGCCGACCAGCCCAATGGCTGAAAGCCATCCGCAAGCCCACAGGATGTGGATGCTCACGGTGAGCACCCACAGGATGCGCAGCACCAGCGCCTGCTGGCGGCGGTTGAGATTGAAGCCTGCTGACAGGGCTGAAAATGCGCCTGTGACATCGGGCGGGTCCTCATGTTGTCTCACTCTCTGCCTCGTCTTTATCTCTGGCGAAGGGCATCACATCCCCTGCCTTCTTGGCTCTTCTGTTCGCTCACCAGACAGTGCTCTGCTACGATCCTTGAAAAAGGGGGACTTGCATGCACTGGAAGCTTAAATGCCTGGCGTTCCATCTCTTGAGTTTGCCGGGCGGAAATCTCGCCTATCGCTTCGCACAGCGAAACATCACCAAGACCTACTTCACCCGGCTGACACCAGAGCGTTTGCGGCTCTACAGCCTGCACGTTGAGCACTACCGAAGATCCCCTGGCGTGGCTCTGGAGTTTGGTTCGGGAGGGGAACTGCTCGCCCCGCTGCTGCTGTCGGCTGCAGGAGCACCGGAGATCCTCACGTATGACGTGACGAGCCTTGCCAATCCCGCGCGCGTGAACAACATCATCCGGCAACTGAGGCAGATGCAGCCCGGCAACTGGCCCGAGATCGAATCGCTTGCGGACCTGTGGACGCGCTATCGCATCCGCTACCTTGCGCCGGCCGACGTGCGTGCAACGGACCTGCCAGACAAGAGCATTGACTTCGTGTGGTCCACCTCGACGCTCGAGCACATCCCGACCGATCAGATTCGCGCGATCCTCGCCGAGTGCAAGCGCATCTGCCGCGGCCAGATGAGTTTCGTCATCGACTATCACGATCACTACCCCGGCGTATCTCCCTGTCACTTCTACCGGTACGGTGCACGTCAGTGGCGCTGGCTCAATCCGGCATGGCACTACCAGAACCGACTGCGCCATGGAGACTTTGCGCGCTTGTTCTCCGAGTGCGGACTTGCGACACGGGATGATTTCCGCGCGGAACTTGCGACCGGCGCGCAGCTCGGCCCGCTTGCCGCTGACTTCCGGCACTACTCGCCCGAGGACTTGATGACGATGCAGGGGCATTTCGTGCTCAGTGCTGCTTGAAGACGCGCACTCGTAACGTGCTGCTACCGAGATCCACCACACCGCCGGACTCATTCTGAAAGCGAACAGAGACGGTGTTTGCGGCGCTTACGTACGCGGTCACGGTGAGGCTACTAAGGTCGCCACCGAAGCTCACGACGGCAAAGTCCCCGGTAGCCGCGCCCGTGACGGTGACTGTGGTGGTCGTTCCAGCGCCGTCCGCGAGGCTCGGCGGATCGTAGGTGGCGCTACCTTCGAGATAGTCTCCACTGAAGGTGAGCGTTGACGTGCCCTGATTGAAGGCGGCTGTGCTGTTCGTGGCCCCAACATCGCAGCGAAGCTGCGCGACTGTTGAACCCGTAAGCAGAACGGCATTGTCAGATGCAGTGGTTTGCTTGATCGTGTTTCCCTGAATCGTCAGGGCATCGCTTGTCAGGCTCTCAGCGCGAATGCCGCCCTTCCCGAAGGTGCCCTGGCAGGTGTTACCTGTCACCGCGACACGGTTGACGGTGCCATTGAGGTACACCGCGGCGCTCGATCCGCCTGTGCCGCCGTTCTTCACCGTGTTGGCACTTACCGTTACATCGTCTGCCTGCACGACGACGATGTGACTCGGAATGCCGCCGTAGGTGGCCCCGGGGATAGCGAAGAACCCGTCCACGGTGTTTCCGACGATGGTTGCTCCGGCCACCCGATGGGTCGCATCGAATCCAGCAACAGAGATGCCTGCGTGATTCGCGGCTGCTCCACCCCACGTGTCGGTCGTCGTCGCCTGAATGTAATTCTGCGCGATAAGCAGCGTTCGAACGAAGTTCGTGGAGACGAGATGCCCCATGTCGATGCCGATACGCACGTTGCGGATATCGTTGCCGATGATCACCAAGCCGTCACAGTCGTGGGACTCGATGCCATCCCAGGAGGGGATATCTGCGATACGATTGAAGCTGATCGAGTTTCGCTTTTCCGGCTTGCCGCCTGCCTCATCTCCCGTCGCCTGAATGCCGTATGCGACTACACCGCCGGTCTGATCGCAGCCGATGACATCATTGCTATCGATGGAAAAATCTGAGGATGCGGAGGCAAGAATCCCCGATGCCAGCCAGTGAGTGATGCGATTGTTCTTGATCCACAGACGCGTGCAATTGTGAGCGGTCAGGCCATTGTAGAAGGTCGAGAACTCGCAGTTTGTGATGCGCACATCCGTGCACGTTGTGATGTTGACGAGCCCAGTATCGACTGCGGCATATCCGCCAAACCCCGCGAGCGGAACAGTGCTCGAATTGGCCCCCAGGAAACGCACACCATCGATCCTGATCTGAGCAACGCTGGTCGCATTGAATACGTGAGATCCGGCAGTGCTGTTTGTGATCTGCGGAGAATCCACTCCGTAGACCTTGGCAGCCGTGGGCAGTGTGACTGCGGCAGCGATCGTCTCGTCCGTGAAAATGTAGAGTGCATGCGTGCCGCTTACAGCCGCAGCGTCCGCCAGGGTGTTGTAGCGCGGTCGATACCCAGGCTGGAATGCGTAATTGATCGGCACGACATTGGCAGCGATCTCAGCCGCGGTGCGCGGCCAGAGAATCTGGCCGATGATTTGCTGCGTCAGGCTCGCAAAAGTTACCGCTGCCGAGATGTTGTCCACGCTCCAGATCGGCCGTGTTGGCGGATCGGTATCGCCCTCTGGTGCCAGCACAAACTTGTAGGTGAGCGTCTGGTCCAGCCAGACATTTGCCTCGCCTCGAAAGTCGAGCACGATGGGATTCGTGTTCGGCGTACCAGCCTGATTCTGATACGTGGCCAGCTTCGTGGTTGTTCCGGCGACATAGGTGAATAGCAAGCCCCCGTTGAGCGGCCGGCCCGCATTGTCGAAGAACTTCTGGATGGGGAGCGGTGAGAGGTTCACAGCGTGCTCCACATCAGTGTCTGATAGGGCGAAAGACCCTTCGATCCCGCGGCCGTGAAGCCCGCAGAATTCGGTGGTGCTGTGCCCTTATAGAAGAGGATCTTTCCGGGAGTGGCGTCGAAACTGAAGGCGCCCACTGCGGAAGCTCCGCTATCCGTCACGATGCACAGGCCGCGCGGGTTTGCATCCGTCTGTGGCCGCAGGACTGTCGGCAGGTTGGTGAGCGACATCGAAGTGGCGCTCGATGTGCCCGTCATGCCCGCAGCATCACACTGGGCGATAACGAGACTGCCGATCTTCTGATAGAAGATCGCACCCGTAGGCACGACTGAAAACCCGAGCCACGTTGGCACGAATGAGCCAGTGATCACGCTAGGCGCGATGCCGGAGGAGACAAGCAGAAACTGCCCGCTCTTGTACATGATCGTTGCAACCTGCCCGGCCACAAGCTGGCTCGATCGAAGCGCCGTCAGGTCCTGATTGACGATCGCGACAGGCCCCAGGCCGTTGACGTTGATCGTGCTGGCGCCACCGTTCGTGGTGGACGGAATCCAGTAGATGACGATGCCGTCGGTATAGGCAGTGAAGTTCGCGGTGAACGTCAGCACATAGGCGTTAATGACGCCAGAATCGACACCGCCATACAGGGTGATGAGCTGCGAACTCCGGACGTTGTCCAGCGACCAGATGGGATTGGTTGGCGGATCCGTATCCGTCGAAGGCGCGAGCACGAACTTATAGCCCTTGTTCGGTTCGATGTAGACGTCTGCCTCACCCCGGAAATTCAGGATGATCGGATTCGTGTTCAGAGAAACGCCAGCCGCATCTGAGTAGGTTGCGGTCTTGGTTGAGGTGCCGGCGAGGTAAGAGAACAGCTTCCCGCCATTTAACGGAATGCCGGCGTTGTCAAAGAACTTCTGCTTGAAGACCGGCGATAGTGTGACAGTGGGCATTATTCAGCCCATCCAGTTGCACTCACAGTGCTGCCCAGGAGTACCCTGATCGCACTCAAGGAGGCCTTCATGTACGCATTTCTGCTGTATCCCTGTGCATGGCTTACCGCGTGGTATCTGCGGAAGAAGTACGGCGTCACGGCGGCACCTCGTCGCCCGGCTTCCTGATTCGGCCGAGGCCGGCCCCAGGCTTGAGCGATTCGCGCACGGCTCGCTTTTCTGCTCGGTTGCCCAACGCTGCGCGGGTCCAGGTGCCCACAGGAATGCCGCCGGACTTCACGTTCACAGCGCCTTCGATGGCTGTCTTTGCCCCCTCCTTGAGCGCGGCCACCGTGGAGTTGCTGTAGTTCACATGAGCCCCTGAGGGGGGCTGCATGATGTTGCGCGCGACGTTGCCAAGCGCTTCGGCTTGCTCTGCGCGGTCCGCCCCCACCAGCGTGTCGAGTTTGGGCCGCAATTGCGCCAAGGCCCGGTTGTATCCAGCCTGCGAGAACTCGCCGCGATTCGTGAACATGTCGATGCCAGACTTCGACTTGAGATAGTTGAGACCGGCCGCAGCCATCACCTCTCTGGCGGTATCGCTGTCCTTCAGGTTTTCCTGCAGACGCTCAAGATGCGCCTTCGAGCCCTTGATGATGTACTTCTCAGCGAATGTGTCCGCGAGGGGTGATGCTTCACCGACAGGGACATCGTCCTCTACTGCTGCGCGAATCGCGGGGTTGTCACGCAGTCGATCGAAGCGGGTCTTCGCCTTGGCGCGCGCGATATCGAACTTTGCCTTTACGTCCTTCGCAAGTCCGATAGGCTCAGTGCTCTCCAGTGCATCCCGCACAAGGGCGATCGCCCGAGCCGCATTGCCGTCGCGGGCGGCTTCGGCCTTCCGGGCAGCTGCCGCGAGGGTGGTTCGCATGTTCTCGAACTGCGTGAAGTTCATTGAACCGCTTTCGCGGATCTCGGCAAGATCACCGGCCACGTCGGAAGGCAGGTAGCGCGCCTTCATGTTCTCTTTGAGAGCGGCGTCTGCCGAGGCAGCAAATCCCTGCCCATCCATCGGCAGGTCGCCGCCGTTCAGCGCCTTTGCTTCGTCGTAGGCCGCGCCGATGTCCGCTCTCTCAGCGCCGTCCTTCGTTTTGATTTCATCGATGAGTTGCTGGCCGTTCTGCACGTGATCGTTACCAACGACACTCGGCGCAGCTTCGCGTCGCATCTCATCGAGGTTGTCTACGAGTTGCTGCTTCTGTTCGTTGAAGCGCGCGGCAAGCTCTGGATGCTTCCCGCGCTCGTTCATCTCCTTGCTGAAGAGATCTGGGTCACGCGTGGCCTGGCCTTCCGTCAGTTGCATGCGGATCGGCAACGAATCTGCTTCGAGATGGCGTGAGAAGACTTCCGGCTCGACCGCCCCACCCGTTTTCTGGGCAGCCTCACGCAGCGCCTGACGGAGCTGAGGCGATACCTGGCTCAGCTTGGGAACAGCGGCTGCTGCGCCCATGGATTGCTGCGCGAACGGATTTGGTGGCGGCTCTGCGAGCGCAGGTGGCCGCACCGTGCCACCAGTTGCGCGCACCGCGGCGTCAGATACGGAATCGGTAGCTGCGGCAAGCTTCCGGCCGGCGGCACCGACGCCAGCAGCAACGTTCCGAGCTCCGCTTGCAACAGCAGAAGGCGCGGCTCGTAACGCTTCGGCGGCTGGTGCGGCGAGCGGCGACAGCCCCATGACACCTGCGGCGGCAGTGGATGCAGCCGGAACCTCACGTAGAAAGGTTTCCGCTACCGGGCTCACCTTTCCGACGGCCGTCGCACCTTCATCGAGCTTGCTGACAACGGGTGTGAGTACTTTTCCGGCGCTGCGGGCAAGCAGCTCATCCCCGGCCTTTCCGCTGTCGCTGACCGGATCGTATGTCAGGTATTCCTGGACATCGGACTGAACCTTGCGGGGATCTACATCCATGCCGAGCGCCTTACCGATCGCAGCCCCGCCATATGCAAGGCCAGCAGGCGCCGCCGCCACGATTCCGGATGCCGTCCGCAGCAGCATCTCGGCGCCTCCGACAGGCGCCATCGCCAGCGAGGGATTGCGCACTTCTTCTTTGTCGGGCAGTGAATCGACGTCAAGGTCGCCCGCGAAGAAGTCATCCCGCGTCGGCGCTTTCTTCGCGCTCTTGCCTGCCCCTGAGGCAAAGAAGTCTCCGCGCAGATCGTCGCTCATTGCAGCAACTGCCCGGACGCAAGCTTCCTGAGGTTGTCGCTCTTTTGTTTGAGCTCGGCCATTCCGCGGGACCCGACCTCATCCTTGATTGCCGCCAGCTCCTTCTTGTCACCGCGGCGGATCGCGTTCTCGGCCCGGAATACGTTCGGATCGAAGTTGTCGGCCCACTGCGCACGGAAATCGTTGTAGCGCGTGAGGTCCTGATTCGGGCCGGTGCCAACGACTTTGTCGAGCCCCTGACGATACTGGTGAGAACCCTCCACCAGCGCGTCGGTGAGCTTCACCTTGGTCTGCAAGGCCTCCGGGGCATAGTCGGTGGTGCCTGAGAGCCCGGCCGCTGTCTGAAGTCCTGCGTTCGTATCCGGCAGGCCCATCTGCTTCGCGCTCATCGCGGCCTGTCGATCGAGCATCGCGCTGATGGTCTGGTAGTCGGCAACCTGGTTGCCGCCGGCAAGGCCGGTCACGCGACCCAGCGCCTTGTGCCACGCCGCGGTTCCTGGACCCGTTGCCGTGTCCTCGGACAGTTTCAGGATCGTGTCGTTGACATGCCGGTTGGAGCCGTAGTCGGCATCGGCCTTGCGTGTGGTCTCCACATCCTTCTGGATGTCCACCTGTCCAGGGACAGGTTGCGTGAACTTCGGTCCCGGTGCGTTGGGTGCCGCGCCGGGCCCAACTGGGCCAGCACCCACTGGTGTCATCCGATTCGTGCGCGGATCCAGGGTGAACTGCCGGCCGTTGGCATCCGTGAAGATGCCAGGCCCCACGCTGAGCGGGATATCTTCCGTGTTGTCCGCCGCGGCGAGCGGATTCACATTCTTCAGCACTGCGCCCGTGTTGACGTCGCTGCGCTGTTGAGTCGCCACCTGCTGGCTTGCGCTCTGCGCTTGCATCTGGATCGCGCGCAACCCAGGGGCGAGAGCATGGGCTGGAGCCTTCTGCACTCCCGGTGCATAGGCCGAGATCACCGGCAGCACATCGTCGCCGTAGAGCTTTCCGTACTGGATGAAGGCATCGTTGACCTTCTGCTTGCCCTTGTCATTGCCGTCGACCACGTCTTTATCTGAGAGCAGTGGGCCGAGCATGTCGGACAGTGCGTTGCGCTGATCGGACTTCAGGCCTACCAGCTTCTGCTTCGCGGCGAGTTGCTGTTCCTTGGCGGTGGCGGCGTGCGAGATGACATCGAGGAACTGGTCCCCGGCCGCGGCGCGCAGGGCCGGATCGCTGGTGAGGCTGTTGAGATCAACCGTGCCGTCATTGCCGATGTGCTTGCCGAAGTCATACTTGGCGAGTGCAGCGCGCTGGCGCTGGCTCTGCTGGGCGCCCGCAACCTCAGCGGCCTGACCTGCGAGTGCCTGCTGCTGCGATTTGACCGTGAGCAGGCTCGACAGCTTCGTGAGCATGTCGGGCGACTGCACACCGAGTCCGACGCCTGTGAACTCGCCGGCCATCAGACACCGCCCGTGCCGGGCGATACCGCGGGCTTCTGGTTATTGAACTGGCTCCACAGCCATGCGTTCGTGGCGCCGTTCGTGAGAGCATTCGCTCCGCCAACGATTCCAGAGCCCGACGCAGTGCCTGCATTCGCCGTGCTCGCGCCGGCATTGCCAGCAAGCGTGGCGCCGATCGAGCCCGTCTGCGCGGCCGAACTCTGGCCAAGCTGCGCGATACCCATCAGGCGCTGGAAGATGTTCCCTTGCGTCGTCTGGTAGCGATTGAAGGCGTTACCATATTCGGTGCTTGCCATGTCCTGGTTGTAGCCGAGCAGGTCTTTCAGGGCTGCGCCACTGAGTGCACCACTGCCAGCGGCCGCACTGTTCTGCAGGGCTTGCTGACCCTGCTGCAGACGGAACCAGTAGCCAGGGTCCTCGTACTTGTAGAACTCCTCAGCGTCGAATGGCTTAGTGAATGAGCCGTAGCCTGGGTCGCTCGGGTCGCCATAGGCGCCGGCATCGGTTGACGGGTCAGTCGGTGCCGTGGGATCGGACGGAGACCCTCCGGACTTCTTCATGAGACCAACCGGGTCGTAGTAGGACGACAGCCCGGTGTTCCCTGTGACAGCGGTTCCCACAGTCGCGCCCACGGGATCGACCATGGAATGCACCATGTTCTTGGGACTGATCAGCTTCTTGAGCAGGCCCATTACGGTTGCATCCTCTGGAGCATCGCCTGCGCCTGCCGGTCACCGTTCTGCGCCCGGATCATCAAGATTCGATTGAGCGGCAGATTGCCCATGCCGGCCTCGGGCACGTTCCACGAGTGCTGGGTTGGGTCTGCGGCGCCAATCTGCATGATGGGGTGCACTCCGCCTTCTGGCGTTGGTGCATAGCCAGGGTTCGCAGGAGGCATCAGGAGCGGCGTCGAGATCCGCGGTGCATTCGGATTCGGGTTGATTCCGAGCAGCGTGTTGAGCTTGCTGGTAGCCCCGTAGCCGGCCTGTGTGTACGGCAAGAGATCAGCACGCGTGCGCGCGTACTGCTCCATGTTGATGCCTGCGGCAGCCTTCGAGGCATCCGCCTGCTTCTTGCTGCCGAGGTAGGAAGCTCCAGCGCCAAGCACCGATGCGCCGCCGACAACGACTAAGGCCCACGTCATGATTGCACCTGTGAGAAGGCGAGAAGCGCACGCTCGCGCTGCTCGAGAATGTTGGCGGGCACCGGCTCAACGAGTATGGCGTCGAGCTTCTCCATATCGGTTTCATCCGTCGGGTGAATCGTCTGCCACTGCATGTCTTCGAGGATGTAGAGCACTTTCTGCACGCCCGCCTCTGACACGAAGGTCATCGGCGCACGCAGCTCCTCGCGACTGCCATCCGCATGCACGATCAGGCAAGCGCCTGTCAGCAGAACGTTGAAGTGCCGCGTCTTGTGAACGCGGCCGATCACGATGGATTCGGCCTCCATGAAGATCTCACGCAGGTACACCCCCGGTGCAAACCGATGCGTGACAGGCGCAGGCTTCTGAGGCATGCCTGCGAGCTCGTGCGCGATGACGTTGATTGACTCCGCGTGCGTCATCTCTACGGGCGCACCGTTCGCATCCCAACTGGCGAGTTCGTTCATGATGGGACAAAGACCACGGTGGGAAGCACGGTGTAGGTGATGCGCAAGGAGTCGCGCGCGTTGAGCGGGAACATCCCGGACGTCTGTCCGGTGCTATAGAACGTCGCGCCATCTCGCGAGAACGCGAGCGCCGAGACAGTTCCGCCGCTCACGATCAGCGAGCCCTTTACGCCAGCTACGTAGGTATAGGGGGAGGCCCCGATCGTGAGGGCGGTTTCGTTGCCGGGCGGCAGACCGCTAAAGAGGTTCGCCCAGTAGAGGAACCAGTCCTTCGATGTGATGCCCTTGATCTCGAGCGGCACGTTGAAGTTCGGCAGCGTATTGAATTGCTGGCCCATCAGGCGGCCTGCTCGGTGGCTTCGGCGTAGAGCGTCGCGCCGACGACGTCACGCTTCACCGGATCGCTGACACTCACCTCGTACACCCGATCGCGCGCGTGGCCGAGCCTGCGCCACATGGCGCGGTTCTTGTACCGGCCGGCGGCGCCGATGGTGGTCGTGCGGATCGTGCCGTAGGTCGTTCCGCCATCGTCCGAGAAACGCATCATCGCTTGCGGGTTCACGCCCTGGCCTGTCTGAAGGCCCACCCCGGGCGCGAACTCGACCTGCAGCGAGGAATGGAAAACGCGCTCGCGGTTTTCCTTGCTCCACAGGTGCGGACAGCGGCGCAGCGCAATCAGCGGCGTTGCTGCATCGGCCGTGAGTCCGCCATCCGAATAGAACGCGCGGCTCATCTGATACCCGAGCTGCTGCTGGAAGTCCCCCACCATCCTAATGTTCTGGTAATTGCAGAAGCAGCTCGACTTGTGCCGGTGGAAAACCCCGGTTGCAGGATCGTAGGAAGCCCGCTCGTGCCACATGTTCGAGGACACGTCGTATACCCACGTCTTGTCGGCCGTTGGGAACGTGAGCACATAGAACAGGTGCCCTTCTTCCTCGTAGGTGTAGCCGACCGCATCTGACACGAGCGGGTATTGCGAAATCTGATGCTCGATTGCGCGAGTGCTGATGTCCTTGTAGCTGTACTGATCCGTCTGGATGACGACGTTCTGGCCGCGTTCGCTCGAGCCAAGCCACACGAGAGAGGAGCCTAGGCGCGCGATGGAATGCTTCGCCGAACAGCCGATCTGCGGAGCGACACCCGGGATGCGACTGAATGCGAAGTTCGCGCCGCCCGCGTCGTACCAGACCTCGGACGTGCGCTCTCCGATGATCCACCACTCGCGATTGTTCGCCTTGTGCGTGACGATGTTGTCGCTGCTCGAATCCTTCTGCGCGAAGAAGGCGCCGGGGAATGTCAGCGCGTACGGCGTCGGGCCGGTGGTGTAGAGCTTCTGCGTGCCGGGCTGCGTGAACAGGAACCAGCCGTCGATGAAGTCCACCCGATCGGAGCCGAGGAAGCCCGGGTCCGTGATCTGCGTGAGCACCGACGTATTGATGTTGTAATAGTATCCGTAAGGGCCATCCACGATGCAGGCGGTCGGTGTGCCGCTTGCGAAGCCATTGTCGGTGATGCTCACCGGGCCGCTGTTGGTCAGCAGGTTGCCGATGAAGAACTTCGCGAACTGCGCGATGCTCGTCTGCGTCGCCGGCACCGTCATGCGCGTAAGGATTACGGTCGTGCCCACGACCCAGAGCGCATCGACGCCTCCCGGCAGGACCCAGCAGCCGCGCACTCCACCCGTGTTCGGAATGGCGATGCCGCTTGTGGTGATGCTGAAGTCGAACGTGACGTTGAGGCCCGGCGCGCCGAGCAGCCCGGTGGGCGTCTTGCTCTTGTCGTCCTGTGACACCTCAACGAACCAGTTGATCGCCTTCTGCGAATCCTGATATGGGTCTGGCGCGTCGTACGCCTGGCCGACAAACCCGATGTCGCCGCCCTCGTAGCTCACCGGAACCCTCCGTTGAGGATCCAGCCGGCGTCATAGCGCGGGCCCACGAGAATGCCGTCGTAGTTACTGACCGGGGCCGGGACGGCGTTGAGCGACTTGACGTGCGTTTGCGCCGTCTTCCAGTTGGCCTCCATGGTCTGCGTCCACGCCTTGCCGTATTCGGGCGCGAGTTCCTTCGCGAGCGCCCACTTGATCCAGCGCACGTAACCCTGCGGCACAGATGCCTGCTGCGTCAGGGTAGCGAAGTTCGTGAGGATGTTGTCCGAGAACAGGTGCAACTGACCTGCACCGGACGGGTTCTGATAGAAATACAGGTTCCCGAGCGGATACGTCGGGTTGTACCACATGGCAATTGGCCACGGCGCGCTGATGCCCTTGTAGCCGATCGCGTTGTATTGCTTCTGATCGACCGATTGAATGGGATAGTCGAGCCCGCTCGTTCCGGCCGTTGTGATGCGCGTGAAGGAGTCCGTGACCCGCAGCGGGCGAGGCATCTTGAAATCGCCGGGAATCGTGTAGGCGATCTGCTGCAGGCCGGGTGACAGATTGGCCGGCGCGCTCATGGTGATCGTTCCGGCGCCCGGATTGGTCGAAAGCACCGTGGTGCCGGCGGGAATGCCGGTCCCAGTCAGGTCCGCTCGAGCGATCATGTCCGCGGGCACTGTTGCGCCCGTGATTGTTGCTGACAGGTTCGTCACGATGCCGGGGAATGAACCGGCCGCGTAATTGCCAACCGTGTATTGATACTGCCCCGGAACGAAGGTGAGTAGCGTTTCGGTGGAAGCCGGCACGCTCGACTGATCCGTGCTCCACGAGTCGAGCAGCTCGTTCAGCGTGTCGAGCGCATCGATGGCATCGTCGTTCGCCAACGTTTCCCCTGGCGCATAGGCGTTGATGCGCTTGAGCGCGCCCAGGATCAGGTCATTGGCGGTGACAGCCATTACTCGTAGAACACGCTGATGATGCCGGAGCCCGCAGCGACGGCTGTGTTGTCACTGTCGGCCGCAAGGTTGGTCACCGCGAAGTAGAGCTCGCCCGCCTTGCTCACGCCGTCAGGCCATGACTGCAGAACGTTGCCTGTGGTCGTGCCGAGAGCCGGCAACTCGATCGTGATATCGGGCACGGTAGTGCCGACGGTTGGTGCTGCAGCGGCGGCCTGCGCGGGGATGAACCAGTAGAACTTGAGGAAGATTGCCGCCGCCGTGGTGTTGAGCGCGGCAATCCCCTTGAGCGTCGCCTGACCTTCCTTGACCTTCGTCAGGTTGGTGGTGTTCGCCGTGGTGAGCTTGCGGATACCTGCAGCCATGGCATCACGCGATCGCGGTAGGGATCGATGCCTGGCTGTCGTAGCCGGCACGATCCACCTGGATCAGATACGTCTCGGCTGCGGGGCCAATCGCACCACCCGAGGCGTTCATGTACGTCAGCGCGAGAGTGTCGTTTGCACTGACGCGCGCCGCGACGATGGCAAGGCCTGCCTGGGCGGACGGCTTCGATACGCCCGTGACGACATCGATACCCGCACGAAGGCCTGGGACCGTGATCGTGCGCTCGACGGAGGTGTTCGCACCGACGTTGGTCGTGACGGTGTTGGCGACCTGCAGGATGAAGGACCCTGAGACGTTCCCAAAGGAAATATTGGCTGGACCGGGCATGGAGAAACTCCTGAAAGGATGCCCCGGCTCACAACCGGGGCAATGAGTGGCGTTACACCACGCTGGTCGGCGCGAACGCGTAGGTCGTGCTACCCGGCGGACGCGTGCTCTGGTTGAAGCGCGCAACCGTCAGCAGGTAGAGCCCCGTGAGGGGCACTACACCACCGGCCGTGGGATTCACGAACTCGAGGTAGAACTTGTCGTCTACCGCGGGATCGACGCGCGCATTGGCAACCACGACACCCGTCGTCATGCCGGGAGGGTTGACGCCGATGATGACGTCGCCCGCCTTGATGCCGGTGGCGGCAGTGACCTGCGTGACGCCGTTCAGCCCGAAGGACTGCTCGGCCGTGGTGATCGTCGCCACAGAGACCGGGGTGAGATTCACCGCGATCGTCTGGATGGTGACTTCTGGGCTGTAAGGGCTCTGCGTGTTGACCGTGGTGATCGTGGCAGGACCCGGATTCACTGAAGGCATGTGTGTGTGCTCCTTAACCGGCCACGCGGACGGCCATGTTGCGATAGAGGCCAGCCCAGCCGTACAGAACGTCACAGCGGGTGGGCATCGCGTCGTTGTTGATGGTGTAGGCCGTGACCATGCGCATCGACATACCGATGTCCGCATCGTTGGCGCGCGCGGCAGACTCCACACCTCGGGGCAGCGGAAGATCCGCCGACGCAAGGGCGAACGCCGTCTTGTGATAGACGATGCCCTGCGGGGTCACCTTGTTCGCGTTCACGCCCGCGGCAGCACCGTTGACCGTGATGGCCGAGGTCGCCGTAAAGGCCGACGTCGTCACCGCGTTCTGGAACTGGCCACCGGTGATGCAGCACTCACCGATCAGGATCGAGAGCGCGCCCGCGCCGCTCGAGGTGTACACGCCCGTCGCAGCGTTGAACGTGCCGCTCGTGAGCGTCGCCGCCGCGAACGACGGGCCAGGGGTCGCCGCGCCGATCGGATTCGGCACGTAGCCGCCGGGAGGCAGCACGACGAACTGCTTGAGCGAGTTGCCGTACTGGGTGCGGCTCTGCGGATTGGCCGGGAACACGCCCGCGATCTGGATGATGTCGCCGACCTTCACCACGCCCGTGCTGTTGGTCCAGCCGTTCGTCTGGATGAAGCCGTTGTTCGCCCAGCCGGTCGTGAGGAACGCACCGCCCGTGTTCGCGGTGAGCAGCGGCGTACCGCCCTGCGCGCCGGTGGTGAACGCCACCACGTTCTGATCGCGATACCAGTCGAGGCCCGCGAAGTTCTTCGCGATGAAGCCGCGCCGCACGTAGTCGCCGAGCTGCGCCTGCGGATTGAACAGGCCCTTGATGCCGTCCACCGCAGCCGCGGCCGACAGCGGATCCAGCACGCAGCGACGGCTGTCGTCAGCCGGGCATGCCTCCATGTCCAGGATGGCATTCGCCTGCGCGAAGGTGAGGAACGAGGCCGGCGCAACCGCCGGGGTTCCCACGCTCTGCGCAGTCAGCTGCAACGCTGCGAAAAGGCCGTCCGAGTCGATGCGGTTCGCAACCGTCTGAATCATCGGATTCAGCACGCGCGTCTTGAACAGGTCCATCGACAGCAGAAGGTCCGCGGTCGTGAACTGCACATCGACGTGGAACTGGTTGTTGAGCGAGACCGGCAGGAAGGTCTCGTTCGTGTCCTCGACGTTCAGCGGCGCGCCGAACGTACCGAGGTAGCGGGGCGGACGACGGATGTTGACCGTCGCACCGATCTTGGCTTCCTTGATGGCGAACTCGTCGGAGTATTTCTTCTCCACGCCATCGGCGAAAACCAGCATGTTGTCGAGGACGAGCAACCCCGTGTTGACGATGTAGCTCGTATTCAGCAGATTGTTACTCAAGGCAGTAGCTCCAGATGAGGGGTTGACCTCACCGGCGCGCGGCGCGAGCGACCCTTTGCTGTCGCTCGTATTCGCGCAGCTCCTGCACGCTCATCTTCGACGGGTCTTTCGTGACCGCGGTCGCCGAGGCGTTCAGGGGCGTGATCGGTGAGGGAGCGCGGGAGACCGTGCGATCGGCGGCAGTGCCCTCTTCGGGCTTCGGATCTTTTGCCTTCGGCTTCGCCAGCCGGTCTTCCAGTTTGCCGAGCTCGGCGATGGCCCGAATCGGCGACAGTTTTGCGATACGGTCGTATTCCGCGCGGTTCTCTGGCTTTGCAAAGTGATAGCCCAGGCGCACCCCGGCCTCGCCATTCGTGGCAAGGTAGACCGTGATGTGCGGGGGCATGTCGATGTCGCAGTCGCCTACAACTTCGGCGTAGTCGGGGAACTCTTTCGCCACCTTCGTGATGGCCTCGTTGAGCTCCGCCTGAGCCTGCTGTGCAGCCTGCTCACGCCGCTGCTGCTCGGCTCTCGCCTCGCGCTCTGCGAACTTCTTCTCGACCTTGTACTCGGCCAGTGCTTCGGCGTATTCGCCGACCGTTTTGAAGTCGTCCGGGTTGGGCTCTTTCGAGTCCTTCTCGGGTTGGGCCTGTGACTTCGTACCCTTCAGCGCTTCGATTTCGCGCTGCAGGGCATCTGCCCGCTGTCGCTCTGCCGTGAGATCGCTGTACGTCGTACGGGCGAACTCCTCGGCCTCTTTCATCGCTCGGTGTTTCTTTCCGATCTGCTTGCGCACTCGCTCGGGAAGGTCCGCATCATCCTCATCGTCATCCACTGCAGCTTTCGCTGCCTCATCAACCTTGTCAGCTTTGACCTCTGCGTCCTTCGCAACGAACTTGCCGTCCTCGCCGCGCGGCTGCTCACCCTTGGCAGGCTCGGCCACGACTGCGGCATCAGCGGCCTTGGCAATCGCTTCCGCGGGCGGCTTGAACTCCGGCACCGTGCCGGTCTCAACGAGCTGCTGGAAGTTCTCAGAGGTCACGACTTGCATACATCATCCTGCGCATTACGCGCCGTTGGTTTTCCGATCGGTCTGGCCGGCCTTGATGGCCTTGTCTGCGGCTTTCGCTTCGTGGGCCGCCTCCACATGGGTGTTGAGCAGTTCGCCCCCCACCTTGATCTCTGCGACATCCCGTGAGGTGTCGCCCTGGATGTGCGCGACAGCGACCTTCGCGCGCACGTTCTTGTCCACTTCGCTCTGCCAGCCGGCGTAATCGCGCTGGCTGTTGAGGTCGTCGGTGTGCGCCTTGGTCTCGGTGTCGTGCGCCTTGCCCGTGGTGGTGATGAGCGTGCGACGGGTCTGGCCCTCGTCCTTCAGGCGCTCGATATCCCCGTGGTACTTGATCTCGAGTTGCGCCTGCTGGAGCGCCTGCTGGGTCTGCTGCAACTGGCCCTGCAGCGTCTGGACGATGGCCTGCGCCTGCTTGGGCAGTGCCTTCATGGCCTCTTCCATGCCTTCAGGCGTGGTCGGCGCGATCGAATCGGCCAGCTCATCCGCGCCAGCGAAGTCCATGTTTCGGACGATGAGATCCGGGCGCGTCTTCACGATCACTTCGCCCAACGGGGTGTTGAGCAGCTCTAGCATCGATTCGGCTGACTCTTCGCGCTTGGTCTGGTAGCCAGGGCCCGTGTCCATCACAACGTCGTAGCGACCCACGGTCAGGTCGTTCTTCACGCGCCAGATGGATTGACCGGCCTCGTCCTGTTCTTCGGCACGCTGGTTGATGCCTGTCATCGTGGGCACGCCGTCGTCCCCGATGATTCGCTGCATCCGCTCGGTGTCGTAGTAGTACGGGATCAGCTCGAGCAGGATGATGCCGGTCCACATGATGGCGAGCATCTGGTTGTCGTAGTACTGAAAGTGGGTCAGGTCGGCCATGCCCTGCCGGCGCTGCAGGTATTTATTGCCCGACACGATCCGGCCCTGCATCTCAGGGTTTTCCTGAGGCATTCCGGCGATGCCCATCAGGTCGTGCTCGGCGCCCTGCGCGGCCTCTGACATGCCGGCTTCTACCTGGGCGGGCTGGGTGCGCTGGGGAAGCGGCAGGAGTTCACCGCTCGGCCCCTGGATCGCTTTCGCGGACAGGACCGAGTAGCTGCGCTGGTTCGCGTCAGTCCACTCGGGGTGGCCCTCGATCGTCTCCTCGTAGGCAACCCATGGCGCCTTGGGAGTCAGCGCGTAGCGTTCCGTCTGCGCGGTTCGCCAGTAATTGAACATGCGCGCGGGATCCATCAGGTCCTTGACCATGCCCTTGCGCTTCACCATGCCGTTCACGTCGAGGACGTTGCCCTCACAGCGAATCACCGGGATGTGGCGGCCTGGCAGAACCTTGCGGTCAACGACCTGCTTGCCGTTGAGCCGAAACCACTGCACCTCGCAACGCGTGGTCTTGCGCTTGGCCACGATGGTGAGCCCCACCGCGTTCAGGATCGGCTTCGAGGCAAGCTCCGATTTGAGCTTCACTGAGCCATCGCTCATGCGATACAGCTCGTCAGCCACCTCGAGAATGCGGAAGTACTCGGCGAGACGGATATGGGTCTTGCTCTCCCACATCAGGCTCATGTCGCCCGGTGCATCCGCCTGCCATTCGGTGTTGGGCTGGTCGGGATAGCGGCGCTTGTACTCCTCGCGCGTCATGTCCTCGCTGATGAGGCACCACTTCTGGTCCTCACCGGCCGGCATGACGGCGCCCGGATCCATGTACACCGTGAAGGTGTTGCGGATCGGCAGGATCTTCAGCTCCTGCTCAAAGCTCTTCTCATCGATGTAGTCACCGACGATGCGCCAGTAACCCCAGCCGATGTTCACGGCGCTGATCACGCCCGTGTCGTAGGCCACAGAAGCGTTGCTCAGGGTCTCGATGTGGCGGATCAGGCCATTGACAGTTGCAGCAGTGTCGACATCAGCGCCATCTCCGACCGGGTGGCACTTGATGCGCGGGCGCTGCTGGCGAAGCTGGTTCTCGACGCGCCGGCAGAAGGTGTTCGTGTGGTTGATCGTGAGCGCGGGGCGCTGCTCGACCGTGCGGGACTTTGCGATCTCCTCGTCCCACTGGTTGCCATCGCGGAAGTTGAGGGCAATGAGCCCCTCGACGCGATTCTGGCCTTCAGCATCCTCGCAGAGCTTCAGGCGCGCGCAAGCCTCGCGGAATATCTCCTCGTCAGTCTCGGCCGGCTTGTCGTCGCGGTCGGTCACGACAGCTCGCGCAACCTCGCGGCTGTGCTCATGAGCGTGAGTCGCACCTGATTGGCGACATCGTCGGCCCGGGACTGGCTGTCCATCTGCCCGCAGCGAAGGGCTGCAGCAGTGTCGAGCGACTGCGCGAGCTCAGGGGCTACACGCTTGATGTGCTCGATGAACTGCGCGGCCTGGATCAGCAGCGGCTTGATGGCCTTGGGGGCCTGAGATTCGGCATCCCGCAACGATTGTGCGAGATCGGTCGTGTCGTCAGGCGCAGCGAAGTGCATGGCTCACCGTGGCCCCGAAGGGCAAGTTCCAACTGGAAGTTGTCGAACCTGCGAGTTGACCCACTCGCCACGGGATATCAGCGCGTCGTACTCTAAACCTCGGCAATTCAAGGTGCAACGGAAAGTCAACCCATCCAGCCCGTCGGACGCACTCCCATCGGTCTCGATAGCTTCGGAGCGGGCTTGTTCTGCACGATCGCGAAGCGCTTCATCATCATCGCGTAGCGCGTGGCTGACAGAAGGTCGTCGCCTTCCTTCACGATCAGCCCGTCCTTGCGGTGATACAGCCGGAACTCCTCGAACCAGTCGTTGAGGTGCGCGAAGACCTTCAACCGACCGGTCTGCATGCGGTCGAACATCTCGGCGACGCCCGCCTCGACGCCGTTCGTGCCGTCCTCAAAGGTTGCTCGAGTCGGCAGCATGCCAAGCCCCTGCTGCTTGTATTGCGCGGCGAGCTGCTCACCCGAGCCCTTGTCGTGCTGGAGACCGTCATGGGGCCATGCCCACGGCAGCCACGCGCCCCAGGGCTTCAGGGCCGCGGCAAACATCGCAGGGGTTTGCTCCCGCTGGCGATGGGCGGCGATCACATAGAGCGTGTCGCTATCACGGTCCCAGGCAAGCTTCACACCCGCACTCGGGTGATCCCAGCCGAAGTCCAGGCCACCGATCTGCACCCAGTGCGGAGGGATGGCGAAGGCCTCGCAGCGGATCTCGTCCTCGTCTATCGGGAACACACGACCGCTTCCCAGCTGTGGAATGCCCTTGATGCGCGCGTCCCGCTCGTAGGCTGGATAGCTTGCGATGATTGCGGCGCGCTGCTCTGGGCTGTAGTGGGCGGCATCTTCAATCGTCATCTGGGTGACGTGTGTGCCAGGCATCGCGCTGTGGCTGGGATAGAAGCGCTTGACCACGCCCGTGATACCGAGGAGCGGCGTGAAGGTGATGAAGGTGATGCCGCCTGTCGCATTGGTGCGCGTCAAGCCTTCGGTGTAGATGTCTTCGGGCGGCTCTTCGTCAAACCAGACGAAGTCGAGCGTTTCGCCCTGCCACTTCTCGCGGCCTTTCTCGTAGGCCTTGAACTGTATTGTGCTGACATCTCCGCTCGTGTGACGTACACGAATGGTATCCACGGCGTCAGCAAGCCCGCGGCTTGAGCTGGTGTCCACGATAGCGGCCTTAGGTATTGCACCCGTACCCCAAGCTCCTGGTCTTCCGAGGAGGATTCGCTGCGGGTTGTCTCGAGTGCTCTCACCAGTTACCCCTGCTGCCCAGCCTGTTACCGGCCTGTCCCACCTTCGACCTACCCACCACTCCGGGTACTCGCCCGTGAGGTGCATTGCCACTTCGTAACCAGCTCCCAGCGTCTTACCGAGCTGGTTGCCCGCCATCAGCAGTCGCTCGCGAAACGTCGCGCCAGCCGCATGAAACTCCGCCTGCTTCGAGTAAGGGCGGTACTCAGTTAACCGTCGGTAGCTCCGACGAACCGCTACTTCCCTCTCCAGCGCCTTGAGCAGCGAGATAGCTTCGGATTGACTGAAGGGTCGCGAGGAGCTCGTCATCGCGCATCGCCTCGAGCGGTCGCTGCTCTACGGTCTGAGCCACCATGTCGGGCAATGTCTTGCGCAACAGGATGCCGGCGGCCTGAATCTGGGTTTTGCTCATCTCCAGCTTCCCAGCCACGTGATTCTGCAAGCGATTGATCAGCATACTGGTGCGGATCTTTCGGCGGACTACTTCGGGGGTCCATGTGCGGTCTCGTGCAGCCATTCACGCAGCCCTCAGGTCATCCCGCACAATCGCGACATCGGCTTCCTGCACGATGATGTGACGCTCGGTGCCCACCATGACCTCGGGGAACATGTAGCCCTTGCCGTCGAAGATGTTGAGGCCACCCAGTTCCACGATATCGCCGGGCTTGAGTTCTGTCGGCTGGAAACGCTTGGAGTAGTCCATGAGGCTGCGCGGGCCCTTGGGGCCGGCCTTGTACTTCTTCGGGTGGCAGCCAGGGCCAACCGCTACCACTTCGCCTCTCACGGCTCGTCCGTGACGGATGGCGATGATGATCTTTGAGGCGTCCCATTCCAGGGGCTTGAGCAGGATCCGGTCGCCCATCATGCGAAGCTGGCCGTTCACGATATCGGTCATCAGTGACTCCCGCTCACAAGCGCAAGACGAACGGCGCCTGCAGGTGTGGACTCGGCTGGCTTCGGTGCGTCCCAGTCCTGAGGACGGGCATGCGCCAATTGGAAATGGTCGCAGCCTCGTCCGCATCCCTGATGCTTTGCGAACCAGTCGTCCGCGTGCTTCATGCTCGCAGCTGTGTACTGGGCATCGTTGCCAGCACGCTCAGCCAGGCAAAGTGCGTCCTCGGGATTCTGGTGATGCGAGCAGACGAGGAAGAGGCGATTGGCGCTCATCAGCACTTCTTCCCGGGCTTCTTCGGCTTCAGCAGGTCACGCAGCTTCATGGCAACTCCTTGGGTCGGCACCGCAATTCAACCGGCCCCCAGCTCGTCTCGATCCACATGGGACTGAACTGCTTGCGAGCTCGTGCGGCCTGGCAGTGGCGGCAGTAGCGCGTGACGCGCGGCCGATAGCACTGGGGCGTTGCGCACTTCCTCGGGTCATTGACGCTCACACCAGGCGAGTCGGTTCGCGGCGAGACGGGTGGTGACTTTGGCGGCGTTCTGCCGACCCTCCACCGTGCAGTAGATGTTTTGCTGAGCCGCTCCATCGACGGCCTCCGGGATCGCCAGTTTCGCGCACGAGCACTGAGCCCCGACCGCTACACGCTCGCCGTTGATCGCGGTGGTGTTGCGGGTGCCGTTTGAGCGCAGAGGGAATACAGGCCGGCTCGTCTGCGTGCCGTTCGCCCTCACCCGCCATACGATGGCAGGCGGACGCGTAGCCTCCAGCTGCCGTTTGGCGATCACTTCGAGGTCTGGATCTACCGTCGTGACGTTCCCCGCCCATAGGCTGTCTGCGTCGGTTTTGGACAGCGTCGAGGAGCTTGCGAGGATCGACTGCCAGCTCGGCAAGAGATCGCGGCGGTAGCCGTAGAAGTAATACCCGCCCCACGAATAGGCCTGGTCGCAGTAGTACGTGACGATGAAGCTTGCCTTGCTGGCATCGATCGACAGCCACTTCACGACGTTGGCGGGCTGGGTCGTCTGTTCAAAATTCGCGGCGCTCGTTTGATTCGGGTAGCAGGTTGGCGTCGCTGAAGAGGAGAGCGATGCGAACATGAGCCCGGCGAGTGCCGCGAAAAGGGTGAGAAGCCGCTTCACGGGGTGGTTCCGATACTGGCCGGCGCGGATGCGCGCTTCTGTGGAGGCTTGATGCAGGTGGTCTCGGTCTGCTTCAGCGACAGAGATCCAGGCACTTCGCTGTTGGTGTCCGTTGCGTAGAACGCCGCCCGAATGTAGTAGCAGCCGTCAGCAGGGAGCAGCGAGCCAGGAACCGTCGTTGCGAACGTTGAGGCAACGCGCTTGCCGGTCGAGTCGTAGACGATGTAGACAACCTTCTCGCCTGCAGCGAGTGGCTTGCCGTCATCCTCGTAAGTGGTCGAGGCAGGCCACACGAGGCCTCTGGAAGCAGCGGCAAACACTGAATTTGCGAACAGAATGCAGAGCAAGCCGAGGATGTACTTCATCCAGCGATGATGTTCGTTTTCGATTCCCGATGCAGCACAGGATCCTGCTCCCGAAGCAGTTCCCGCTTTTTCTGCTGGACCATTTCGCCGATGAGATGCGCGATATGGTCTTCGCTCATTCCAAGTTCCACAGCAAGAGCCTTGTAGCGTGTGCGGCGTGCAATCAGGTCAGCTTCGTACTCAAGGCGCGCGCGTTTCTCAGGCGTGTACTTTGGGAAGTAAGATTTCCTCGTCACGCGACCTGCTCCACGTACACGCGTGTCCCGCGCTCTTTGCCAGCGAACTGCTTGATCTCCGGCTCCCCTATGACGCTCGGATTGTCGTCTGTGATGACGCCCTCCTGAACCAGCGAATCGAGCAGCGCCTTCATCCCGGCCCGGCAGTTGTCGGCGTCGAGGATGCGCGGGCCGTAGCGCTCGATGCGGATCTTCGCCTTGGCCCACTTCGGCGGGATGAAAATACTCGAGCGCCGAAGTGCGGCTTGCGTGAGTCGCCACCATCGTTTTCGCAGCGCGTGCTTCTTCGACCAGTGGTGACCGTAGTGCACGTTGATGCTTGGCGTCGGCTCATCGAACACCAGGACGATCATGGCGGCTCACCGAAGATCCGCGTGTAGGCCTCGGCCATCGTCTCGGGCCTGCCCGTCGGCCCGCGCCACGCGATCACCGGGTCAAGTTCCATCACCGCAACCCGGATGCGCTCCTTGCGTGACTCCGCGGTGGTGTCACCGTCCCACAGGTTCGTGATGCCGCAGCGCTTGGCAAGCTCGGTCTCGCCGTCGAAGAACGCGGACCTCATCCGCCACCAAGAAGGCGCCGCGGGCCACTAGCAACTGGCCCTGTGAGTCCCAGCATCAAGTCGGGAAGCGCTTCGCGCGTGTCGCCAGCTTCCTGCATCACCTCGAAGTGCTCGGCGAATCGCTTCTCGAGAAAATGCAGCTTCTCGCTGTTGTACATCGCAATTGCTCGATAGCCGCCGACCGCACGCACGACACGATCGACAAACGGATCACCGCTCGAAACACTCGGCCTCAGCTCTCGCCAGTCCCTAGCGGTTTCGCAGGCGAGAATCCATGCCTCGCCAGATGTCGGCCTTGCGGCCTTGCGAAGATCCTCGAAGTCCTTTGGGGTCGGCATGAATTCGGAAGTGCGAACGAGTTGCTCAGCGGCGTCCAGGAAATCCCCCAGCTGCCAGTGCTGCAGAGTTCGCCAGTAAAGCTCCAGCGCCGGAGCCGATAGCTGCTTGCCTTTCAGCTCGGCGAAGCCGATCACAACCTCGATGAATTTTCTGCGGTCGTTCGGAATCATTGGGGTCTCTCAGTGCGCCGCATGAACTCATCAGCGGCGGAAAGATTGTTGGCGAGCCGCGCATCGGCTTTCGTTGCCGGCAGGTCGTATGGATTCAGGAAGTGCTTACTGGGCCCGACGAATGTCGAGGCCTGCAGAACGCTCTCGGTGTGCTCTTTCCCGGTTGCGCGAACGAACGCCGCGTAGCGCCTGGCGCCATCGAGGATCTCAATCCACGAGTGGCCCTCACGGAGGCGAGCATTGATGGCCTTCTGCGCCCGGTCCCAAGGCTGGCTCCCCGCCCGCTTCGGGAAGATCGACTTCAGGTCGGAGAACTCGGCGCACTGCGTTGGCTGCGCAGCAGCCGGAGGTACCGAAGGTACCTTCTTTTCTAGTCTGGTCTGGTCTGGTCTAGTCTGGTCTGGTAACGCATCTGTAACGCCGTTGCGTTTCTCCGGCGTCACATCGTTAACGGCGGAGCGTATACGATGGCGCTGAACTCGCTTGGAAGTGAGCGCTTTTTTCTTCGCATCGGTGCCGTTATGTGCCTGAAAATCAGGAAGTCTTACGCTGTTCGCGTCGAGGACCTCAAGCCAGTCCGCGGGCATGAGCTTGGCGAAACCCTCGATGCCGACGAGTTGGTCTATTTCGTCGAGCGTGATGTCAAGTGTGTCGTCCTCGCGGATGTGCGAATCGGCGAACATCCACAGTTGCGCAAGGCCGCCTAACACCTGCGTTACCGCGTTTCGCTCGATGAAACGCATCTGCGTTACAGATGTAACGCTCTGCTCACTGCGCTTGAGTAGCGCATCGACGATGCGGGTGAAGCGCCTGTCCTCGCGCAAACCCTTTTCAAGCTTGATCCAGCCGCTCATACCGAGCCTGTAAAAACGCCGAGCCCGCGAGCAGCTCGGCCAGGTATCCCGAGGGGGCCCGGGAGTGTCGGAAGAAACGGGAACGGCGGTTGCTGACCCTCTGCGCCGGCGCAAGCGCTAGGTGCTACGTCCAAGCCAAAAAAAAGAACTTCGCGAGATAAAACAGAGCTTGGACGCAGTGAAGCTTGAATGCCCGCAAAGAAAGGCAGCTTTGCTGCACCGCGTTTAATTCCCGATAGGCGCAGAAATGGGGCAGACTTGGCTTTATCGCATGTTAAAGTTTCGTTACCCTGACTAAAACAGCGCAGTTGCAGGAGCGGGAGTAACCCTGCGGCGAGGATGCGCGAGCCCAAGGAGTGGGCGCGGTAGAAAATCGACTTCATGGAGTGAGAGCAGATGAGAACCGCGCCGCGCGCTGCGCACCGTGAACTACCGGACGATTTCTTCTTGAACGCCCTGCATGAAGTGTGGAGCCGCGCTCCAGTCACTGGAGGCGCTCCAACTCCGCTAGACGCCGCTCGAGCTTCGAGAGCGTTCCAACACGCGGATTCGAAGCGTCGGGATGCTCCGCCAGGAATTTGCAAAGCCATGAGTACGTGACGCGAGCCTCGTAAGCGAGCTGCTCGCGCTTCACTTTTTTCTCGTTTAACAAAGCGTTGGCTCTGCGCCGAAGGTCTACAACCATTTGCTCAGGACGTTCCATGTGCGTATTGTTAGCAAAATATCGCTATGTCGTCTACGGCCATCCAACTTCCACTACTGCGACAAACCGCTAGTCAGCGGCTATACCGTTGCTATGTGGCTCCAAAACGTCCCAACACCCGTACGTCACTCGCGAACAACCTGAAAACGCTCATGGTGATCCGTGAGTGGAACCAGGTTGAGCTCAGCCGGAAGTCCGGTGTGTCACAGCGAATGATCAGCGCGATACTCAGCCAGGAGTCTGGCTGCTCTGTAGAGACCGCAGACGCCCTAGCGCATACGTTTGGCCTCCAGGGCTGGCACCTGATCATGCCGAACCTTACTGAAGACCTGTTGAAGTCCAAGGCTGTTCAGGACCTCTTCGAGTCGTACGTGGGAGCTTCCAAGGAAGGCCGCGCACTCATCGATGCAATGGCGCTGCGCGAAAAGACCCTCCCCAAGCCCGCCGCCCCGTAACCCGCTGATCGGTCTCTGACAGCCCGCCCGGACACGTGTTGCTGTATACCGCTAGCAATAAATTACTTGACGCCCCTCGTTAGACGTAGCAGTATATCGCTACACGCTGACGCACCAGCGCGGAGGGCAGATGAACAGACTCACCATCGGACTTGCGCTTCTCGCCTTAGGCGGCTGCTCGATCTGCCAGAAGCACGAAACGGCCTGCTTCGTGGGCGCGACGATCCTCGCCGGATCGATCGTTGCCAGCCAGCACGGCCACAACAGCAACTCGGGTGTGGATGGACGTGACTACACGATCATCCCGGTGGATTGCACGAACCCCCAGGTGTGCAAGTGAACGCCGTGACTTCCTCCGAAGAGAGGATCAGCTACAGCGACGACAACGCGCTGTTCCAGATCGATGGCGACATTCTGATCGAAGTCGTAACGGATCGCGGCGGGTACACGCTGGCGGCTCAGTCGGTCGAGGGTGCGCGAGTCTGTATGTCTGCCCTTCGCGGCGCTGGCTGGACCTGCAAGTCCCGTGTCTGGCAGACGATCGCGAGCGGCAATAAGCCCGGCTACGTGGAGTGGCCGCTGTGAGCAACATCTCTCAGGCAACCACTACGCCGGTTACGCGCGAGGCCATCGAAGCGCTCGCTGCGCAGGAAGGTAAGACCGTCCTTCAGACCATCAGCGAATTGCAGGCGGGTGCAGCGCTGCTCAACGACGACGAGGCAACGCTCGACGCTTTGTGCGCGATCAAGTGGGAACTGATCGAGGAGCTGGGACTGTGAATACCCGCTCCCGAGAAAAAATCAGCAGGCCAGGCCAACTGGATTACGTTGTGACCTGCGGACCAACCGCGAAATCCAGCGTGATCACACATCGATACGGCTCCCTGAGCGACGCGCTTCAGGCGGCATTTGACGACTCTGCATCGTATCGGCTGCCGGCTACGGTGCACTTCGATGGTGCTCTGTACGCGACGGTGAAAGCCGAATGAATACCCGCTCCCAAGAAATCACGACCTCATCCGGCGAGGTGGTGAAGGTCCACACCGACCAGCCGAACCCGTACGGCAACGAATGGTCCGCGGTCGATGACAACTACGACGCGGACTGGCAGGGCGAAGAGACCGGCTATGTCAGCTCGTCGCCGCGCGGCTGGGGCAAGACCGAAGCAGAAGCGATTGCCGATCTGATCGAACAGATTGAGGAACGCCATGAAGCCCGTTGACCTCGTCAATCACGTGATCGATGTCATGCATAAGCCTCCCGCTGCACAAGACGTGACGCCGCTTGATCTGCTGCGGCTCGCCCGTGCCGAGTTTGAGCGCTATCGCGACTACGCAAGTGCCGGCGCGATGGAGATGTTCAGCTCTGCCGCGCTCGTGCGTGAACTGGTTGCTGAAGCGATTGACCGCATGGAGCAACAGTCGTGAGTGCGACAAGGGTAGAAGGGATGTCGCAGATCGCGGCGCTGTTCGTTGAAACCGACGGCCAGTATTTCGGACTCGACGGCGTCGATGCATGGGACGAGGCGCGCGACGCGCGTACTTACGCCGGCCCGATCCCGGTTGTCGCTCACCCGCCCTGCCAGCGCTGGGGAAAGATGTGGTTCGGCCAGCCGCTGCACGTGAAGCGCACCGGTGAGCGCAAGCGCAAGGGCGATGACGGCGGATGCTTTGCCGCTGCACTCGCCGCCGTGCGCATGTGGGGCGGCATCCTCGAGCACCCGTGGGCATCGCATGCCTGGCCGCACTTCGGGCTGAACGTGCCCGCTCGTGATGGCGGCTGGATTGTTGCCGACATGCATGGCGGATGGACCTGCTGTGTCGAGCAGGGCCGCTACGGGCACTACGCACGCAAGCCGACGCTGCTCTACGCGGTCGGTTGCACGCTGCCGGAGCTCGACTGGGGTATCGGCGCATCGCGCCTTGATCCCGCCGTGATCACACGCATGGGGCTCAAGCGCGCAAAGAAGCTGGGCGAAGTCGGCTCGCGCGGTGGCGGCACCGACAGTACGCCACGCATCCACACGCCCGCGCAGTTCCGTGACCTGCTGCTGTCGATCGCGCGGACATCCCGGCCGATTGCCCAGGAGCGTGCAGCGTGAATCGCCACATCCCGGATGAGGTTGTTTCGAAATGAACGCCGCACGCATCCCAATCGTTGAGCCCGCGATCGCTCGCCCGAGTTACGACAACACGTTCCTCGGCTACGAGGCCGACTGGATCAACGCAAACATGGTCGACCTGCTGAGCTGGTGGGACACCTGCGGCCAGCATGACGGCATGACCGACCCGAAGGAATTCCCCTCGTTCGCGCGCAGCCAGCACGACCTGGAGCTCACGCGACGCGACGACTATCGCCGAACGCTCCGACAGTACTGAGGACCGTATGAAGCTCTGCAATCCATTCAATGCTGAGTTCTGGGTGATGGACGAACCGAAGATGATGGTTCCGCCTGGGCCCGAGGCCATCCGTCAGGCGCACTGCTCGGCCCTCGCGCTCGAGGAAGACCGCGAGCAGTTGCGCGCCGACCTCATGCGGAAGATGCGCGAGAACCGCGAGGAAGCCGATCGCATCCACGCAATGCTGAACGAGCTGGACGCGTTGCGCATCCTGGAGAAAGCGTCGTGAGCGAGTCATTCCGCGTGGGCGAGCTCGTTGAGCTGGTCTACTCGCGTTATCACTCCATGACCGTCCCGCGAGACGTAACCGTCGTTGCTCCGCTGGAACCGGCCTTCGACACCAATACCCGGTCCCAAGAAATCAGGAAGCCGGTCGCCGGCCAGATCTACCGCGAGAACGATATCCGCTTCGAGCGATACGTGCGCGTCGAGAAAGTCGGCGAGGGCCGGCGCAGCGTCGCAATCCGCACCGTGATGCTGGTTGGTGGTCGCTGGCTCGATGCTCCGCGCTCGCGCCTCAGCTACGCCGATGTCGAGCGATTCGGCGCGAAGCGTCGGAGCGGGTACAGCCTCTATGTCGCGGACGGTCGGCCATGAAAACCGCTGCATCCGTAGAAGCCAGCACGTCACTCGAGCTTTTCCCAGCCGTGCTCGACGCCTGCTGTGGAACGCGCTCGATGTGGTTCGACCGCACCGATGGCCGAGCTCTATTCCTCGATAACCG
>Ga0247777_1000072_pt1 | contig 31845 bp, 23 predicted proteins | sample UWRJL154409C5_FD_179937 | JGI IMG/M metagenome (GOLD analysis project Ga0247777, IMG submission 179937) | Plant litter microbial communities from Arlington Agricultural Research Station in Wisconsin, United States - UWRJ-L154-409C-5 | ecosystem: Environmental > Terrestrial > Plant litter >...
CATGTGCAGGTCGGCGCCATGGTACGCACCGCTGCCGGCGTAGAGCCGCGTGCTGGCCCAGTCGGCAGCGTAGCGGTACGCCCAGGCGGGGACGCCGGCGGCGCGTCGCCCCGCCGCCTGCGCGGCCACGGGGCAGGTGAAGGACTCGAGATGGAAGGCGGCCGTCTGCGCGTCGGTGGGGACAAGGCCGTTGCCGAAGGCTGCGACGCGGTAGTAGCCGGCCTCGTTGGCGTTGCTGCCCAGGAGCAGGGGCAGCCGGGCGAAGCGGCCGGCGCGCGTCAGGGCCTCGTAGTCGCTAAAGACGGTGGTGTTGTCCGGGGTCGGGTAGAAGGGCGGTATGGAGCGCAGGACGCTGCTGCTCGCGGCTGGCTTGACGGCGGCGGCGGCGGCTTTGAGGGCGGTCCAGGGGGCGCGGCGCATGCAGGCCATGACGTCGGTGTCGTTGGCACAGCCGACGGCTGTTACTACCGTGTTCCAGTTCTGGGCCGGGACGCCCGGTCGGTGGACGGGAAAGCTGAAGGCGTTCCCTGAGTGTGCGATGAGGCTGTGGGCAATGGGATCGTCCATGAAGGCGTATGCCCAGTAGTCGACGGCAACACCGCCAGAGGACTGGCCCGCGAGGGTGATCTTGCGGGGACTTCCGCCAAACGCTGCGATGTTGTCTCGCACCCATTCCACGGCCACGCGCTGGTCTCGCAGGCCGAGGTTCTGGGTCTCTCCGGGGGCACCGGGAAACCCAAAGATATTGATGCGATAGTTGACCGTGACGACAACGATGTCTTCTGCCTCGGCGAGATGTCGGCCGTTGTAAAAAGGGGTATTGGTGTTGCCGATAGTAAAGCCTAGCCTGACTTAAGCAGCCCTTCTCGGTATTTGATGTCTCCCCGTGGGGCCCGGGGGTGTACTGACGTCCACCATAAAAGAAAACCAACACTGGTAGGTCGCCGGGAGGGGTTTTGGTCGCCCTGGACCAGATGTTCAAAGTCAAGCAGTCCTCACTCTGTGGGGTGCCTGCGGCAGACGCAAAATACGAGATTATACGTTGAGACTGGGGTAAGAATCCAGGGTAATCGACCTTCTTGGACGGCGTAAGAGGGCAGTCGTACCCGAAACCCGCAGCCTCGTACGGCTCCGTGGCATTGAACCTCTGTGGAGCCGAGAACCGCAAGTCGCCGACGGGAGGCTTCGCGTATGGAATTCCCAGGTATTCGACAACTGACTCGCTGTTGGACACGAGGTGTCCGGTTATCGGTCCGTTGGAGGTGTTGACGGTGAGAGATTCGCAGCTGGCAATGCGCAACAGAAGGCCGAACAGTCCGAGGCTCAAACAACGGCCCATTGTACCTCGGCGCGGGGATGATGCGTCCTTTCCAGGATATATAGTGTTCTCAAACACATTTTCAAGGCAAACTGCCTGGCGTGGAGCAATGGGAGGTACGGTATTTACGTGTGAGTGCCAGTATGGTGACGGCAGGCGGCACAGCAGGCAAGATATTGAGATCCCGAAGGCCGGGTTCGGGCCCCCAGCGGGAGGGATCAATCTCGGCTCTGGCAGACATTAGGTACAGTACCTCACTTCCAGATAAATTACCTCCATTACTTTAGTACCGTGCCTTGTACCGCTGCCCCACATGAGGTTTTGTCCATCGCAGTGGGTTATTATCCATGCCGATTGGTGGCCTCGGGGACCAAAGCTGGTCCAAGCTGAATGTTTTGAATATCTTTCTATATAACGTTACCCCTTTTCTCATCAGGACTCGGAGGTGACTTGCAGTCCAAGGTTCCCTTCACCTTACCGGGTCAGCATAGCATGCAGCTCTGTGTCTCTTGTCATCAAGACGTCCGACCTCACCCGCCGCACCTCGATCTTCAACTCGTCCGCCCTCATCGACCGGATCCCGTCGTCGAAGCTTCTGAATATCTTGATGCTCGAGAGTTTTCTTTTGGCGGCGGGGGTCAGATGCCCGCTTCCCACACCGTTACTGCTCAGCAATAGCTCCAGCAGTGCCAGTGCCCCGTCTATCGAGCGGCGGTTGAAGTGGATGCTTTGACGATGCTCCACTGTCGTTCGGTAGAAGATGATGCCGCGCTCCGCGACGAGCAAAGCATCGAGAACGCATCCGATGGCCTCCTGGTGCTGTGCCCATTGGTTCTCGAAGCCGTCGGAAGACTCGATGAGAATTTCGGCGCAAAGCACACAATCCCCCACCAGATAGGCCCGTCGACAGGCAAGAATCAACGGCGTGTTTCCAGCCCGGTCCGTGGCTCGGGGGTCCGCACCATGGGCCAGGAGGGGCTCGAGGAGTTGGGCATGTCCACCCGCAGCCACAGTATGCAACAATGTCGAGCCATCGACTTGGTGCCGGACGTTCGGGTCGGCCTCGCGCTCTAGCATGTGTACCACGGCCCTAACATGGTCGTAGCCCTCTAAACGATAGCCGGGCGAGAGAAGAGACTGCAGTGGCGTCTTCCTCTCCGTGTCACGATGCGCCGTCGAGGCACCCAGGCGCAAGAGCCGCCCGATATGGTCGAAGCTTTTCGTGCGGGCCGCGATATGCAGCGCCGTCTCTCCCATAGCGTTCGTAGCCGTGATGTTGTCCCCCTGAAGTAGTCGTTCGTCCGCATCGTAGAAACGTCGCAGGTCTGCCGTCACCCGCGGGAGGAGCTGGTTGATCTCATCCATCAGCCCATCGGGGAGGTCGGCCGGGTTGCCGAGCTGGCCCATCAGGTTGCAGACGCGCCGGAGGCTGCGCTGGATGGCCGCCATTCTCTCCTCGTCAGCACCGCTCAAGATCTCTCCGTTGATCCTGCGTAGTTCGTCGCGCACCCTGAGCGCCGAGTCGACCGATCCGGGCGGGCGAGGCGGGGGCTCGCTGTTCTCCCCTCCCCGAGCTGTGGAATCACTCGAGGAGTCATCCGGCTCATCATCCCCTCCCGGAGCACCCGCGGCTACGATCTGGGCCGGTTGGGCCTCGTTTCCGCGTGGCTCCGGCTCCTTCCCAACAACCGAGGGTGCGTTGGGATCCAGAGCCCCTTGTCCCTCTGCGTCTGGAGCCCAAGGCACCGGCAACGGTTTCTCCGGGTTGTCCTTGTTCAGCGTCTTCAGATTTCGCTCGGTCAGAGGCAAGGCGGCGGGCTGGGCCCCGGCCCTAGGCCGGGCATTCGCAGAACCCCCGTAGCCAGAATCAGCTTCAAGTTCCTCTGGTCTCACAGCCTCGCCGGCACTCGACAAGGCCGACAGGTCGGACTCAAGGTCGCAGTCCAGTTGCTCCGACAAGGCCTCAAGGTCGGAGGAGGTGTCCGACGCGATCGAAATCGCTTTCTTCAGCACTTTCCTGTTTTCCGGTGCCCGGAGTGCCTTGCGGCGATCGGCCGCAGTCTCACTGTCGAGAGGTTGTGACGTCAGAATAGGCCTTTACTCCGGCAAAGTAGCACTTACAGATTTACGGCGCGTAGAATCACATGTATCGAGTTCATCTGCGAATGCAAGGCCGCCTCGTACTTTGCCAACTGGGGCTGGGAGAAGAGGAAGCGCACCACCTTCCACGGTCCCGGCTTCTTCTTCTTGTCGACGCTGCCACACTTCCGAGTCACACCGTTCAACTTATCGATGAGCTGATTGCAGACATCTAGCGCCGTCATGAGGAAGGCACGCTCCCCCTCCTTGAGCTGGTTGCCCTCTTCGTCCAGCCATGCGCGGAGGCGCCTCGTCGCGAGGCTCAGACCCTCGCAGCGGTTCTGGACGGCGGTGATGTCGAGGCTTGCGTCCTGGATTCGGGTTATGACGCTATCCAGGCCGCTGACGAAGCCTGTCGCGTTTCTCAAGATGGTCACACAGACGCCGATGAGAGCGGTGATACTGGCGGGATCCATGACAACGGCCGGTGCAAGCTAAACATCGAAAAACATCGAAACACTTTCCTCTGGGCGGCGCGGCATCGACCCCGAATAAAAGTACTTGAGGAGCACCTATACGAGTGCTCTCAAGCATGGCATTACTCGAGGAAGCTGAGGCATTTTTAGGGGGGGCAAGGGGAATGTCGGCTGGGAGCCCGTCGTGTTCAGCTGAATCAAGCCACCGCTAGAAGGGGGAAATCTAGAGCCCAAACAGGCATGGTCGCAAGGCTCCCTCTCCCCTCACCAAGGCGCACTCTGTATTTATGGGGCTGCACGTTCGTCTCAGCTCCAGGCCGTCTTGGGCGTTTCTCTCCCTCCACCTGCTGCGAGAGAGGTTGGTACTATAGCGAATGACATGATTTGAATTAGTCAACGGGCAACGCCTTGCATTCGGTCACCTATTTGATCAAGCGAGGCGTGCCCCAAATGCATTCCCACGACCTGACCGCCAGTATCACCGTGATCAGGATAGACTCGAGTGACACCTGACGGGAGTGAGCAAGCAAAGGTCGAGTCTAGGGAGTACGTAAGGCACGCTGAGATTGGGTCTCTCCGTCAACCCTCTAAGACCTACGGGGACGTGAGGGTCGCCTACGGGGACCGCCTTTGCAGGCTGATGATGCTTCAAACTGCAAGTGGCACTTCAAACGTCTTCGTCCTTGATATTCCGAGTTCTGGAGTCTAATAGATAGGTACAAGAACGGGGAAGACTGCCACGTGCGATTACAAAGTCGATGAATCATAGCGCACACAGCGCTCCGTTGCCCTCATCTATGTCCATTACCACTCTCACTTCTAGTTTGACCGGGGCTGTCACAGCCCTACATACAACGTCAAGTTGAAACCAACGTAAGGTTACCAGTTAATACAACAGCGGCCAGGAGCTCCCCACAAGCCTCAAAGACTTAGAACACCGGACCACACCTTCCCCCTTCTAAAGTTGTCTACCTCGCCGGCGTGCACCCGGAAATCTTCGTATGATAGTCGGGACACGGAATCGGGTTGTACGTCACATTCCATCCGTTGATGTCGCCCCTGGCCCAGTTGAACCGCCAGTAGCAGCCGCCCTGGAGATGGTCCGGGAGGGTGATGCAGTCGTCGGCCCTGGGCACCCCGCCGTACTGCCGACCCCTGACGAACACAACCCACCGGGTTAGCAAAGCTCACTTCCGCGCCTGCCCTTCCTTCTCCCCCACACGGGGCCGGTTATCACGTACCAGTCCATGCCGTACTGCGAGCTGCAGCCGCCCGTGTTGGGCCCGACGCCGCCGCCGGGCGTCAGGACCATGAACTCGCGCACGCCGCCGTCGACCTTGCCGGCCGAGTTGATCACCTGTACCTGAACCTCCTTTCCGCGGCCGGCGCCGTCGGTCCACTGCAGCGCGAAGCACTTGCAGCAGTTGGCGTCGCCGTTGGTGATGGCGAAAGCGTAGCTCAGGTCCTCGGAGATGGGCTTAGGCTGGTAGTCGCTGCACAGGAAACCCTGGCCCGGCCGGTCCTTGTCGCACGAGCTCTGCTCGTTCTGGCCTTGGGCGGCCGCGAGCGGGGTGTTGCGCTTGTCGCAGACCTTGACCGAGCCGCTGATGATTGGGGTGGTAGTTTAGTTACTACCTGATGTCTCTGCTGGGAGTACTCTTCGATATGTCGAAGCGTTCCACTGCAGGGGGGGAACCGGCTACAGGGGTGGATAGTACAAGGTGGGAGTGACTGGCAACGTACGTGGCTTTGGCATCTCGTGCGATGCTTCCCCATGCGCAGGCCGGCTTGCAGCTAGGTCCCAGAACAAGTTAGCTTCCAGGAAGCTCCATCGAGATCGTCCATCCATACCAGTCCCAAGATGTAAGCGTCTTTCCTTTACCGCTCTGCTGTGCTACGACGGGAGGCGCCGAGAACCCGGCCAAGAGCAGCAGGGCCGAAGCAAGGAGCGGAGAGAGGCGGCCCATTATGTCAAATGTAGGTATGGCAAATATTGTCCAATTGCTTCCCAGTTGATATGTTTGAGAGTGACAGCTTGTCGCGGAAGTGTGGAGAGGCACGCCGAGCAAGTCAGATGCATCCTGCCCCTGAGAACCCCCCCGACCCTGGGCCTCGCCACTTAAGTATGCCCCCACTGTCTTTTACGCATGCTGGGTACAAGGGAACCCGGATTACGGCACGTTGGTATTTTATTCTCCGCGAGGCGGCAGTCCGAGTCGGGCTCGGCCTTCTCCCCGAGAGAGCACCAACTCCCGCTCACATCGATTCACACCCCCCCTTGGAACGGCCCTTAGCTGATCACTGCCGGGCTTCGGAAATTGTTTTAGTATTGGAGCTTGCACATCTCGCATACATAGTAGAATCAAGGTCCGAGACGAGATTGCTGTACGGGCTTGGCGTCATAGAGGAGCGCGGCTGGCCTGCGGCTGCATTCCTCTGGGGTGGCAGCTCGGGAATCCCATCAAGGAGTGGGAACTGTGGGAGCCCCGATCACCATAGGAGAAGGCGAGAAATATCCGGAGGCTGAAATTGTTGGGAAGTTCTTCCGTCGAGGATACATTACAAAGCCCAAGAGCCTCGGCCGCCACGAGCCTGCCAATGTTGGACGACCGACTCGAGGCAGAGCGGTCGTCACAATCCTCTCATCATGTCAGGTCTTGAAGCTGGCCTGTCCAATAGCAGCAATGATGAACGCGCGATTGCATTCAGCGAGCCGCCGGACAATTACCCTGGGGCTAATACCAGCGCCGAGCCCGAACGGTATGACGGCCTTGGACGAGAGTCCGAGCTGGCGGAACCAGGACGCCGCTCTGCCGGATAAGCTCTGGGGACCAGTCGACTCTCTGAACCCGAGATCATGGAGAGCGTATGCGCATGAAATGAATATGGTTACTGGCATTTTGCCTACTACTTAGTATAGAAACTTGGCACTGAGACAAGTACCCGACGCCGTCGAACCCATAGGGGTGGCTTCACCCCGGCTGTATATCAGGTCGTCGCCAAACGTGAGACACGCGACTCGTTTCTGGCGTTCAAGGAGATTAGATGGGAGATAGAGCACCCCTGGTTCGCCTAACCGGGCCATTTCAGTACCGGCAGCGTGGCTGTCGGCACACACGTGGCGACCCCGGGCGGGCGGTTACGCCGCAGAGATGACGAGCCTGGCTTGGCAGGGATGGATAGAGCCTGGTGGGAAAGCCGCTGTTGTCCACAGCCCCTGGTCTTGCGTCGGTTGGTGGGGATATGAAGCCATTTGCTTTTATCTATCGAGCTCCTCGCATTCCGCATCTCCGCCACGACCTGGAGTTTGCCGCGGACTGCCTGCTACTTCCCAACTGGAATGTTGAAAAAGACGATGCGCTTGCCTTTGGGGCCCTCCTCCCCATCCTTCCAGTCGGCAAGACCCTTTTCCACCCGGTAGAAACCATGACGCTCAATCTGGATGATGTCGTCCTTCTTCAGGTGAGACATGGTCTCGGCACACCAGACCTCCTCCATCTTCTCGGTGACCGGGTTCAGGAAATCCTCCAGATTGTCTTCTTCCTCCAGCTTGTCCTTGGTGAGCAGGTAGTCAAACTCCCAAGCTTCCCCGGGAATGAGGGCCTGGCCCTTGGTGGCCAGCCACGTGAGCTTCTTCTCCGTAGCCTTCACATCCCCCTTCAGGTTCAGCTCCACCGACAAGCTGGAAATGGGGTCCGCGCCCTGAATGTTTCGGATAAAGGCGTTGCCCCAGTTCATCAGCGTGACCTCTTCGCCGTCCTTGACGAGCTTCGCGTCCTCCTGGTCGAAGAGGAACTCGGAGGCAAAGGTAATGGTGCGGTTCCCGACGTTGGGGTTCTTGGGGTGTTTGGGTTTGTCGGCAGTCACTGGCTCGACAGGAGTGCCCTCCCCGGAAACGGTGACTGTGACAGCGTCTTTCTTCCAGATGGCCGTGTGCCGTTCCGAGATGGGGTCAATGACCTTCTTGTTCATGGCCCAGAATGCGCCCCAGTCCATGGTCGTGATGTTGCGGCTAGGGCCCTGCTTCAGGATGAACTCTCGGAGGGCCTCGACGGTCATTCCGCGACGCCGCACGCCTCGGATCGTGGGCATACGCGGGTCATCCCACCCCCAAACACGTCCGGTGTCGACAAGGGTGGCAAGCTTTCGCTTCGACAGGAAAGTTCGGATGAAATTCATCCTAGCAAAGTCCCACATGTGGACCTGCCGGATCTTCAGCCGGTCGATGAACCACTGGTACTGAGGATTGCGGTCGGTGTACTCGGTCGACCTCAGCGCATGCGTGACTCCCTCCTTGCTGTCTATGATGGGACACGCAAAGTCGTACGTAGGGTACACTTTCCAAGTCGTCCCGGTGCGATGGTGGGGCGTTTCGACGTTGCATCGGTACACCACAGGATCGCGCATGGCCTTGTTTTTATCGTCGAAGGACAGCTTGGCGCGTATGCACCACTTTAAGCCCTCCGGGGTTGCCTTGGTCATTTCTTCCACGAATATGCGTCGGTTTTCCTCCTTGGTTTGGTCCCTTCGCTTGGAGGGGACGCCGTCCATCCTCTCCTGGCGCATCGTCTCCTGATCCGTGTCGTCGGCGTACCCGAGGCCTTTCTCAATGAGATCAATGCATTGATCGTAGAGGTACTGGAAGTAATCCGAAGTGTAGGAGAACTCGTCGGCATGGATGCCCATGAGCGCCAGATCTTCGATGATGGCGTCCTGGAACTCGGCCTTCTCTCGCGATGGGTTCGTATCATCCAATCGCAGTCGCAACTTTCCCTTGTAGGCCGTGTGGGCGAAGTAGTCGCTTAGCAATGCGGCTTTGGCATGTCCGATGTGGACTGTTTCGGCAAACGTCAGCCGTCGCCTCCAATACGGTACATCTCGTGAGTGGCATCGGGACGGGGTCGCGGTTAGGGTACGTACGGTATCCCCTAGCTACATCAGCAGGCAAGCCTCAAGTCGAGGGATGGGTACAACTCACGATGGCTCGGGAAGAAATCTGGTAACTACACCCTTCTCGACATCTTGGAGACCTAGGTTGTAACTGCCCCCGGCCTTGCTCCCCGCCGCCAGCTTCGCGTGGGTCGCTGCCTTGGCCGCCTTGACGCTTCCCTGGATCTCCGGATGCGACTGCTCGATATAGACGAACCATCTCAAGAGGTTGACTAGGGTTCCCTTGCGAATAAAGGGTGCGGCGACTCGATTGCCAGCGAGTTCGACCCAGATCGTTTTGTCGCTTTCACCCAGGCGCGTCCCGTCGAGGTAGGTCCGGAGCGTCAAATGTTTGTCCAGGGCCAAGAGATGCGGCTCAGCTGATTTGAAGTCTCCGCTCAGGGCCCCGTAAAGGGCTTGAAGCTCGTCGGGCTTCATTATCGTCGCGTACCCTGGTGACAGCTGTGCTCCCAAAGGTGAGTCAAACGGTCGATGTTCGTTGAACGAGGGGCAATTTGGACCTTGCCAGTAGTGGGGCCGGGTCCTTAACTGCGATAAGATAAGGAGTCTCCACAGCACTTCTGTCCTGAAATTTCAGGCCTTAAAAGGGAAGCATCTTGCTCTCACGCCTCCAAAAAATTGTATGGGCCTCAAACCGCGTCCATGTTCAACTTGGTTGAACGTTACCATTTTTCGGCACCGAGGTTGGCAGATATGGCTTCAGCAAGCCAATGCCACTCCACATTGGGGAGGCTGCAGCTTTCTTCAATAACAAGAGCTTCGACGCTCTCGATTCCCCGTTTCCTCCTCCCTTCTCCGTCCCAACGCGCATACGCCACCGGCGGCGAGAATCGGGGCGGGAAGAAGGAGAAGCCAAAGAAAAAGCACAAGACTTTCCGGTCATATCGTGACCTCAAGATTCAGGAGCGGTATAGTCTTTTGGATGCACTACGGTATATGATCACCTGGGCTACTTCAATCCGCCAATCCCCCTAACAGGCGTCAACAGGTACCTCCGCGCCGTTGAAGTCGGCCGCCCGCCATCGTCGATCAAATACGACATTGCCGTGAAGTTAAAGACGTTGAAGAACGGCCCCGTCGTCAAAAGTCGACTGCGCCTCCCACACCCGATCGGTAGCAACGTCCGCATTGCTGTCCTCTGCAAAGAGGGGGGCACCGTCGCCGCCGGCGCGCTAGAGGCGGGCGCGGTCATGGTCGGCGAGCAATCGCTCCTCGCGGCCATCAAAGCGGGCGACATGCCCTTTGACAAACTTCTCTGCCACGACGATTCGGTGAAGGCGCTCCAAGAGGCCGGCCTGGCCCGCATTCTGGGACCCAAGGGCATGATGCCCAACAGCAAGAACCGGACCATCACGAGCAACATTGTGGGCATGATGCGCGAGATGGTGGGCGCCGAAGAGTATAGGGAAAAGATGGGTGTTGTGCGTATGGGCATCGGACAGCTGAACTTCACGCCGGAGATGCTCTCGGCCAACATCTCTGCTGTCATGTCGGCGATCAAGCGGGATCTCAGCAAGATCGATGAGCACTTCACCAAGGATGTGGAGGAGGTCGTGCTTAGCACCACCAACGGACCCGGTTTCAGCTTAGATGGCGGCTTCAAGTCCGCGGACGAGAAGTTGACGCCGGAGATGCTGTCGACTGCCGTCTAGTCGCAGAACCGCCCCTGTTGTACCATATCTGTAAGCTCTGTGCAAAAGGTAGACGAGAATCTTGGTCTATATGGGTATTTGCCTTCCAGTAACGCCTCCCACATGCCATGGCGACAAGCCGTCACTTCTCACGCAGCACTCTGACCGCCTCCGCCTCCGCCCCAAGAACACGGTAAGTATCCATGAATTTGAGGACGCGGCCCTGGCCCTGGACGCCGGCTTTCAAAGCCTCCTTGATCGCCGTGCTGAGATCCAGCAGTATCGTATTTCGGCACCTCGTCATCCTTTCGTCCATCTTTTTGACGAAAGGAAGCTCGGGGCCCACCGAATCGGCCAGTCGTTGGATGAAAACATAATCCTTAGCCAGCGCCATCAGCTTGTTGGGCCCACTGCCAACAAAGTCCACCGCCACTGCTCCGTCGTCGAGATCGTCGACTTCCTCTTCGTCGCTCTCCTCGATGCCAAACCCGAAATCCCCCCCGCCACCCGGTAGGCTCCCGACGGCGAGGCGCCCCTCCAGCAGGCCGACGCGCTCGTCGAGCTCGAGCATGCGCCGGCCCCGCTCGATCTCGTCCCGCGTCGCACCCAGCTCCCGGCAGACGCCGGCGACCTCGGTGCGGCGGGAGCGGACGCGGGCCTGGATGTCGTCGACGGCGCGGCGGAAGCCGAGCAGGGCGACGCGCACGTCCTCGACGCGGTCCTCGCCGCCGCGGAGCTCGTCGCCCAGGCCGAGGAAGCTGGTGTAGTTGGCGTTGACCAGCTCGAGCAGCTCGGCGCTGATGGCGGCGCTGCGCTCGCGCAGCTCGCCGCGCAGGTCCTCGAGGGTCTGGTGGCGGTGCGCCGACGTCGTGTCGGCGTCCGACGGGAACAGCGACGACAGGTACGCCGCCGGGTGGAAGTCCGCGGCCAGGAAGTCGGCTCGCGCCAGCGCCGTCGGGAAGGGCAGCGGCGCCTCGTCCGCGTCCGACTCGGTGTCGGATGAGGGCAGGTGGAAGCCCGAGTAGGTCGAGGGCGAGCGAGCGGTGGCCGGGGAGCTCGGGTTCGGCGGGCCTAGGGAGGCCATGGCGGGCTGCCGGTGGATGCTTTTCAGTGCTGTCCGTGAGGGTTGCTCGCCCAGGATAGTGGACAGGTACGCACGTAGCGGCGTGAGGTCGCGAGAACCAGTTTGAGGTCGGATTCGGGAATGGGCCCGCAGTGGCAGGTCGGTTCTTAACTGCCGGAGTTGCTCCGACGCCAGCCCCACCCGACCGCATGGATTGGAGCTTGAACCGTGACCTGACCGCGGAGAATAAACCCGTCGGCTCTGGCACACTCCGTCGGTCCGCGATGTGACCTGGAGCAGGAATGGCTGGCATGGGGGCAAGGAGGTCTCCAGATGATGAACCCCCTTACATCAACGGGGCTATCGTGTCTTGAAGCGAGACGAAAACGTCATCTGGTGAGCCTCCTGTGCCTCCTTGCCACCCCTCTGACCTTGCCAACTTGCTAACCCACTTTCAACAACCGTAAAACATGGAATGGCTCGAGATGTCTCTCTCGAGTCGCCCCGCTCCCGATGGCCTGTGCAGCTTCAGCTGCCAGTCAACGTAGGGCTGTAGAACCTTTCCCGTTACAATCAAAATACCGTGGCATTCAGGGGTTGATCGTTGGCCAGAGTTCTGGTACTTCTTGGCACCCTCATCATCATGGCGATTCTCTTCACCTCTCCCATCACCCAGCAGGTTGTACAGTATCCTACTTGTATCTCCAACACCAACGGGACGGCGAGAACGCCTTGCGCGGTGGACCCACGGCAGGTGGCGGACCTCATCCTGAACAACACCTCCGGCCAGTCCCGCTGTTTCTGCGGGAGAAAGCCCAGAGCGACTTACCGGTGGGCGTTTCTTGAGACGTGACATATACCGTGAACGCAGGGCGATGGATAGCTTGGGACGTGGTACCCATGCTGTTTACAAGCCAGGCGACATTTGCTCTACCGCCCCTGGTAGCCACCCATTATTTTCACAACAGCAAACATCCCTTCCCACCCCCATCCCCCCTTATGCCGATCGAGCGACGATGGCATCACTCCCCAGCGCGTTCCTGCGCGCCCCCAAGACCCTCAACAAACCCACCGTCCTCCCTCGCCTCCATGCGCTCCTCCGTCTCCGTAAAGTTGTCGTCGTCGCTGGCCTGGATCGCGTCTTCCTCCTCTTCCTCTATCGGCCTTGCGGCGTCGGCATCCTCGGGCCGCCTCTTCTTCTCGAAATCTTGCTTGTGCGCCTCGGCCATGATGACCGAGATGGACCTCTTGCCCGCCGAGCTCGACGGCCGCCGGCGCCGCACCGTGCCGCCGTCCAACCCGCCCTCTTCGGCCGTACCCTGCGACGCGCCGCCGCCGGCGCTGACACCCGTGGCGCGTGCAGCGAGCACCGGGGTCGACGCGGGCTCGAGCAGGCCGGGGAAGTCGATGCTCGGGCGCTGCTGGGGCGTGTTGTCGTCGTCGTCGTCTTCATCGTCGTCGTCGAGGCGGTACGGCAAGGGCACATCGCGGTGGGCCTTGTACTGGGCGACGTTGGCGCAGTGTTCGTTCTCGACGCGGAAGAGGGTCCAGGCGCCGCGGCGCGTGACCTCGGCCAGGCTGACGAGGAACGAGACGATGCTGCTGTGCTGCGTGTCGTGCGTGAAGATGGCGTAGAAGACCCAGCCGAAGCGCAGGACCGGGTCGGCGGCCATGATGGCATAGTAGGGCCAGCGGTTCTTCAGGGCGAGGATGTCACGCAGCAGGAAGTGTCGTGAGTGGCTCTGAAGGAGGGAGAAGTCCATGAAGAGATCCCAGAAAGCTGCGATGGTGGTCAGCCTTATTTGCTGGGAGCAACGGTGACCCGGCTCAGGGGAATGGGCGTACTGCAGTAGATGGCATTAATGACGGAGACAGCGATGAAGGCAGAGAGGTTGACCCGGCTGTCCCCCATCCGATACACGCTGAGACACACAGCGCTAAGTATCGTCATGGTGTATTTGCCGCAGTTAACCAGGTGTGGAAACACGTTTCTCGTATCATAGTATCGGCGAATACACTGCAAAGCCCGCCAGATGGGGGGCAGTGTTATGAAGAAGCCCAGCAGCCGGGAGTGGCTCGAGTTGCACTGCTTTGGATCGTTCCAGTTATGCGTGTACAGGCAGAAGAAGATCTCGATGTTCTGCTCACCGTTAGCGATTAGCATCTCTGGCCGGCGGGAGGGGAAGACCAACAGCGGTCGCGTAGGTCAGGGAACAATAAATATCTCCTAGGAAGAAGTCGCGAAACTCGACGGGGTATATGCCGGCCAGAAGAAGCCGCCACTGTATGACAGTCAGTCCCCGAGGACGAAAGACTCAAGAAGGGATCTCCCCCCAGGAGGGGTCTCCACTCACATGCGAATAAAGAAACCAACGGCGACTCCGGTGCCATATCACGGGTGCCGGAAGAAAGAGCACCGCCGTGGTAACACATATCAGGAGGACCGGGTAGTACAGATACATCTCGGAGGAGCCGTATCCCGAAAAGTTGAGCCAAATGCAGAGCCCGAAGACCAGGAGGAAGAAACTCGGAAACTGCGACAGCTGTCTCCAGTCGAGATTAGATCTCGGGTCAAGTTCGAAGATGAAGGGATAGTTGATCTTGTTCCGCGTCCAGATGCGGCAGACCAAACAGAACATGAACATCAGGTACAGCATGAGGAAGTACCCTCCGTAGACCTGCAGGAGAAAGCTGGTCTGTTGCCGGAGAATAGGGTCATCGTCGAAGAGCCGCTTGGCACCTTCCACGAGCCCCTGGATGGCGAAAACGGACCCGATCCCGATCAGGAGTCCGTTGGAGAAGGCGCTCGCGGATTCATCGCCCAGGGGCTTGGTCAAGTTGCGCAGTTTGCCGGCGGCGATCTTGTGGTTGCCGCCCTCGAAGTACCTGGCATAGAGGTCCTCTGCCGCCTGGAGATGACCGTCCAGCACGTCGCTGTTGACGAACCAAGCCTTGTTCACTTTTTCGTTCAGGTAACGGTAAGGCGGGCGGGCGTTGACGGCTTTGTCGTACTTCTTGTTGAGCTTCCGGAACGCCTTCCGGTTCAAAAGAGCATAAGATTTGAGGAGGTCAAGCCCCCGATAAAACTCCTGCAGCGCCAGCTTTAGTTTCCGCTTCGCCGTGCGGTACGGGACTTCGTGGTCTCCGCGCCGGCGGACGTAGTCCCGCTGCCCGTTTTGCGCCGAGGCCGACGCCTCGGCACGCATGTGTGGCGTCATGGGCATTTTGGAGAGGGCCTTGGAGTTTGGGCCGGGTTTGAACAGCCTTGTCGTCAGGGGGTCGGTCCAGTTCGCCGGAAGGGCCTTGTCGTCGCTGCCGCCATCCTCGCCCGGCTGTGACACATGCCCCTTGGACCTGTTCCTCCTTCGCCTCGATTCCCGTACCTCTTCCGTCCGACGGTTCCGCATCTCGTGGAGTTGATCCCTGAGGAGGACGAGACGCTGTCCGGCTTGGTCCTCTTTTTGCTTGTAGAATGTCTCGATCTTCTCCAGCTCACCGTCCATGAAGCGAAAGAAATCGCATTCTCGCTCCCGAACCTCGCCAAGAGATCGCATATCATACTCGGCCCGTGGTAGCTTCTGGTTGACTGGAGGGGACATGTGGGAGAACGTGAAAATTCGGCGCAGCGTAGCCCGGCGGGTTCTTAACCCAGTCGGTTGGGACGAGCGACTTGGGAGCGTAGCGGAGTGGCGCTCAACTGGTATGGAAGGGGCCATGGTTGCGCTCCGCTGCAGTGCCATTCGGCTAAGGGGCGGCTCCGGCATGGGAGGTAGCTTTGGCATCGGCTCGCTGGTGTTCGACGGTATACGGATCGCAGGGGCCGGAAGCTCGAAGGCATTAGATCGGCTCGCGGCGGTGAGAGGACTCTGGGAACGCGGCGCCGGCGCAATGCTGCCATACTGCACATCGGTTGTCGAGGACTCGGCAAGACCCTGGCGCTCTCGCCGCGCAGGTCTGGCCGTCGGCGAGGCTGCTGCCGTCGATGCGCCGGCGCGGCCGATCGGCGCCGGACTGGCCCGCAACGGGCTCTCCTCCTCTCGTCGGCCTGGGGAGGCGGTATCCTTCCGGCGCCCGGGGGTGAAGGGACTCTTGGAGCTGAGGAAGCTCGGCGTGTTGCGCGGGGGCAGGAGGTCGCCGGACCGACGAAAGCTCGGGGTGCCGTTGGCGCGGTGGATGACTCGGGTTACGGCCTTGACCAGTTTCTTGCCGGCCTTGTAGTTGAGATACTTGATGCGCCATTCTGCCCGAGAGTGGCATCAGCTGCCCGAATGTCGCACCGTGCCTGGTATCCCGTCTTCGACTCACCTGGAACGAGGTCCTGTTCGAGCTCCTTCGCGAACTTCATGACGTCAGCCCCGAGACGCGCCTTGACGCGGCGGACCAGCACAGGGGCGGTTGAAGGGAGTGGATCAATGCGAGGAATCCTGAAGTGCGCGCAGTCACCCAACCCAGCCAAAGAAACCGCCTATTTCCATGTGGGCGCCATCCAGCCGAGCCGGCGCACTTTTGCAGAGTTGACGCTTCCAAAATAGCGGCGGAAAGTCTCGATCGCGTCTCCTCGTGGGCGCGGTGTTGTGTGACCTGAGAGAAAGGACCTAAAGTTGACCTATCATGCGCCCCGAATCGGGCGGGCTATGGAGTACAGGAGACCCAGGGCGCCCGGTGGCCTGTTAGGCCGCTAAGGGTTGTTTTGCGGGGCTCTCCGGCAGTGGGGCAACGCCGGTCCCGGAACGAGCGAACCGGGCTGCCGGGCTCTAGCAACTCGCGGATTCATGTTCAAGTTGTGAGGCTCGAGGCTACAGTACCCGTACACAGTAAGGATTCGGCCGCGCTTGCGCGACTTCGACGCCCGTCGGGCACTCAAGCACAGCCCCCGCCCATAGGGACAAGCGTCGGGCCTTGGCGGCGGGCTCACCGACTCGTTCATCTCACCCCCACAGACTGCTGGCCAGTCAGCCCTCGACACGCCGGGGGAAGGCTTGCGAGTCGACCGACGAGGCGGTCGCTAGCTCCAGCTCTGTCTCAGCTGTCGTGGTCCCATTAAATAATTCCGGGCCACAGAAGCGGCGGCGGGACAGACACCCAAGCGAGTGGACGTCGCAACCTCCATAACGCGGGGGGACACCTCGGATTGACGGCTTTGGCCCGATCGACCAAGAACTTCAACCGACGGCCAACGGCGAGAACGGGTCTGAAACTAGCGTTAGCCAGCGACGAACCCGAGGGTTACTCATGATGACGTCGACCGTGGGTCGGGAGCTGCATCGACGTGCTGAATTCTTTGAGCCCGCCGACCGGGCCGGAGGATCCGACTTCAGCGGGAGCCTTGATTCTTGGGTTACATCGCGGCACTTGTCGTGTTCGCTGCCGCTTCTCCGCCTTGCACAGGCCTCCAGGCCCAACTTCCTGTGCATCAGACTTGATCCCGTAGGATCTGAAGGCAAAAGACGATCAAGACACTAGGAAGAGCTGCGCCTGGAACACGTTGAAACTGCGGCTGAGGGGACATTTGAGCATCGGCTCGCCAGGTACCGCCGCAGTGTGCGAGCGACAGGGCGAGAGCTTCGGCAATCTTGCGCAAGCGTAGGCCGCTCCAAGGTCGTCGACAGGTCGTCGTCTTTCCTTGACAGACGGGGCATCTATCGTCTCTCGCTGCGGAAATCTTCCTGGCGACGACAAGGACCAGCAGCTGGCCGCTTCAATATATTGGGATCTGAGCTCGGTAACAGGGCCGGAATAGGGAACGGTGTAAGTGAGACATGCGCCAGCCTCCCCGCTCCCCAGCCTATCCGGAGAAGCGACAGCACCTGGCCACAGGCCTGCGAACCATCCAGCGGTCCTCAAAGGAGAGCTATCCACAACCTGGGGTCGTCGGCGGTCCTGGACATGGCTAGTGCAGAACCCTCGAGCATCGGGTTGCAGCTGGCAGATGCAGCCCGCGACTCGCAGGAGCTGAACATCCCGTGCTGCCCGAGATAGAAGAAGGCCCCCGTGCCCCCAGTCAAAGCGTGCGAGAGTTGCCTGACCATCGTCTTCACTTTTGAGAGAGTTCAACCGCCTCCACACGCACTGGGCTACAGCATCACAGCGGCACTCTACGGCGTCTCGAGTCTATTAAACAGGTGGGCATCTCTCTTCCTCGTCTAGATTGGACGGTGGGCGGCGGTGGCGGAGTGAGCACCTTGGGACGAAATGCCGTCCCGTCCATCCCAATCCCGTCGGCGGACCACTCCACGAAATGTTCCGGCGCCTCACACAAGCAGGAGCAGTGCGGCCCCGTAGTCCGTGCAGTGCTATGGCATGGTTTCAACTCGGCTCAGCTCACCGCCGCCATCGCCGCCAACTTGGGGGGAAGAGCTGCTGACCATCGGTCTTCTTCGTAGCACCCGACAGCATCGTCTTGAATAACGTTACCTCAAGCTGCTGGGAGCGAGTGCCGCCTGCGGACCCGCGAGCCTGTCCTTTCGGCAACCCCGCGACGTCCCCGGAACGGACCCACGTTCCGTCTCCTGGTCCGTTGAGGCCGGTCGGGCTTTGATAAACGCATTCTCAGGCCACTTGTAGCCCTTTCGCAATCGACACCCACAACCGTGACGACCCAAAACGAAAACAAAATCTCGATATTCCCCTATCAGATACCCAAGGCTGTTCTCGCCAACGCTCGACAGCCGAGCCTGCACCGGCAAGGCTCCAACGCGCTTCTTGGGCGTCCAAGATCCGAGCGATTACATCAACTAGCGGCAGCGTGGGGTGCCATTGGCTCTGCTTACAGGCAGTTCTTCGGCGCTTCCCCCTCGGCAGCGAACCTGGAACTCGACGTTGGCCGCCCCAAAACTTGGTTTGCAGTGGCCTCACGTCGTCACCGACGCGGGTGCAGGTCTTCTTGCGACGGTAGAGCAAGGAAAAGACACCTGCCGCCTTGTCTCAATTCCCATAGCCGCCTCAGTCGTCAAAAGGAACCCAGTCCACCGCAAGTTCTCTGGTCGGTTTGCAGAGGCTACACATTCCATCGACCACTGACGCAGCGCCAAAGCACCCCAGTGTCGTGCCCCGCCGCCCCTCGGCGTGTACCCCCGACCACCCCATCGCATCATCATCGCCCGGGCCATGCAACGTTGAGCCCATCCGCCGTCTTACTGACGGGTCCTGGTAGGTCCTTTTGAATCGCCTCGTCCCTCAGCACCTACTAGCCAACTTTCCTCGCCAATTCTATCTTGCCCGTTGCCGCCTCTAACCCGGGTTGTCCAGTTCTGCCATATTCCCAGCCGACCTTGCCAGGAGCAAGAGCTCGAGGAGGCCGCCCACCTTCGGCTCCCGCAACCTCTCGTCCCCAGCAACACGAAATCGCTGGTAGGACCGCCCCGTCGTCTTCTTAGCGGCGCATCGCCGCCAGCACATCAAACGGAGATACTCGAAGGCCTGCGAAGCAAGGACGGCCAGACGGCCCTTGCCCTTTCGTCCCCGGCTTGGTCCGCGACGGACTCATTTATCCTCTGAGACAACACCCCTGACCTCTTCTCGGCCGACGATGCTCGATTCGCCGTTGACGCTCCGTCAACGACCACTCCAGCCAGCACCTCTCTATTCGCACTCGCGAACCCGCACAACCTCCTCCCACATCTTCCCTATCCAAACAAACCCTCCGCCCCCGATGCAGCTCGCCCAACCTCAAATGGCGCAGAACCGCCGCTCCCCATCGGTTGGCACCTTCAGCAGCGTCTCCAGCACCGGCATGGCGCCCCCCGCCGCCTACCGGACGAGCCCGACCACCGACTTGCGGCGATCCACTTCGGGCCGGTCCGCCGGCGGCTTCCCGATGCAACCGTCGTCGTACGTCGCGCTTCTTCGCCGACAAAAAGCCACCGTCTGGTGCGACCGGGCCCAATACGAAGACCCGCGGCTGCTCGCCCAGCAGAGGGCGGCCAAGATGCGGGCCTCCCTGGAGGTACACGGGTCCGGTAGCGGATACACCGCCGTCAGCGTCAGCACACGGACGGGGACCGGCCTGAGTTCCGCGGGAGGGAAGGTGGCGGCCAAGATCCGGCACCACGGCAAGCCCCCCGTGGTCGGCTACGCCCCCGAGAACAACTACGTCGGCGTCGGCGGCGTGCCACTCCGGCTGAGCGCCACCGAGGTCGAGGGCGAGGACACGGAAGAGGACGACGCTTCGATGCAGAAGCTGCACCACCGTAGGACGGGGAGCAGCGGCCGGAGCAGCACGGCCAGCGGCCGGCGCGCGCTGGCCTACCGGTCCTCGGGCGGCCTCGGCCCCTCGGGCTCGTTCGGCGGCGGCCGTCGATGGAGCCCCGGCGACACGCCCGAACGGACGGGCAGCCTGGCCGACGGACAATACGACCAGGGGATGATCATCCAAGACGACGCCGCCAGCGGCAAGGCGAGGAGTACGGCCAGCGGGAGCAGCGGCGAGCGGGCCGACGACGTCCCGGACCTCGGTGGAAGCTCACGCCTGCCTGCGAACAGCGCCACCCATGCCGCCGTAACAAGAGAGAAGAGTGTTAAGAGCGTGGACGATTTACGGAGACGCGGGAGCGTGGACGAGCGGTCGATGACGCTGACGGCCGGACGCCTCTTCATCGCCAACCCCGATTAGCGAACCCCAACGCCAGAGCAGATGGGCCAGGCCTCCCCGCCAGGCCTTCCCATGTTGGCCATGGAATATGTTCACTACAATCGCTTCGCTCCCATCGGTTTCCTATTGCATTTGGATGGCGTCTTGGAGAAGATGGAGGAGGCACAGGCCGAGGATGTTGGCGGTCACAGTCGCTTAAGCGTGTTTCCCGGTTTCGTCGATCGGTACGGCGAGTTTATCGCTCGCTCTGCGTACCCCTTTCGTACCTACCCCACGTACTCCTCACGGCGATGGGGAAAAGATACCCTTATAATCCGTCAGGAGACGAGAAAAGGATGGTTGTTGCAAGTCAACACAAGATGATCACGGAGTTGTTGCCTGGCTAGAAGACAAAAGCACTCAGCGACTCGCCAAGGTAGATGATAACTACGCTTATACTTCCATCAAACTCGCATGGTCCCTGCTCCTGCAACCAAACCTCTAGATTCTCACCACCGAGCCATCGTGAGGTAGGCGAACAGCTAGACGGAAGGGCGATGCCCTCAGGGCCCAAGGGCAGCAGACCTCAACCGCCATTCCACGCAAACTGCGTCATTGGGCGAGGATCAGGGTTCGGGATTCCATGTTACACCGAAGGCACCTGCCGAAATGAAGGCCCAGAGCCTCGAAGAACCGGATTCCGGATCAAGGGGGTGAGGGAACCCTTAACGTTACAACTTGGAAATATAGGCGAGATCGAGATGTACAAAGTACTGTGCGGAGAGACGGATTCTCCGGGGTTCGGGAGAGGCGAGATCCTCGCACCATGATGCAATCTCCCCTGCGCCACAGAGAGGCCCATGGGACTGGGGCGCAAGCATTTCAGCCACACTCTCAGGGCATTGACGCGACTTCCAATAGACGCGTCCCTCGCTGAACATCGCGTCCCCTTAACACGACCACCCACACCAACAACATGTATCTCTCGGAACCCGTTTGAATCTGTGCTCCAGCAGATGCTGTACCAATCGCAAACCAACGATATCTTTCATTGCGGGATTCCGGTCTCAGCTTCCGTTCAGGCCCGTCCAGAGTCGCGACGAGTTGGTGACGACCGTTTGGTTTGGACGATCATCATCATCCACCCAGGTCGAAGAAATTCCAATGCCTTTCCTGGTCATGCCCATAAGTGCAGAGCACCAAGATTCCCCGTCAGGGAAGAGGATTCATCAAGTATTGTCCAGTCCTCTACCCCAGGTGGGCGAGGTGGGCGGCATCGCCGAGACAAAGCAAGCTTCGAGCGAAGTCTGTGAGATCCTACCAATGCGTACGTTCCCGTCCCTATCCACCTCCCCCACTTCCACGTACCTTGGCTCATGGTCGATTCTAGAAGAGGCTGCCTTGTGTTCTCTGCCAGCGATCGTTCTAGGACAGTCACCACAGATTCTAAGCAGCCCGGGCGCCCTCACGGACGCCGGCAGCAGTACCCCGGGAAGGAAGTCGCTTTCGCCCAACCAGACACCCACACGCGCACCCCTCATGCCGACAATCCCCTCGCAGCCGGCAGCGGCCACGGTATCCGGATCACTGCCCGCCTTGACGAACCCTGAACCGGGCGGCCAGTCCACGATGAAACGCAAGCGCAAGACCTATACCGCTGAGGAGAAGGAGGAGATGGCCAGAGAGGAAGCAGTAAAAAAGCAGAGGCGAGAAGAGGCGAAAATGGAACGTGAAGCCAAACAAGCGATCATCGACCTAGAAAAACAGGCACGCCAACAGGAGCGTGAAGCCAAGCGCAAACAAAAAGAGGAGGAAGATCGAAAACGGGACGAGAAGAGAGAGCAAAAGAAGTTGGAGCAACAGAGGGCCCAGGAGAAAAAGGAGAAAAAGGATCGAGGCCAGGCCAGACTCAACATGTTCTTCAAGGCCACCGGGCCTTTGACTCCGAAGAAAACCGCCGCCGCTTCGACCGCAGAGGCTGCAGAGGGCATCAGTCCCACCGGAACCCCCAGAAAAGACGTCCCGGTGTCCTCAGACTACAACAAGATTTTCCAACCCTTCTTCGTCAAGGAGAGCGTCACACTAGCCAGCAGCTGCTTCCAGCTAGATGATGTCGCAAAGGAGGCCAAAACTCAAAACCTGGACCAGCACCTTCGAGGTGCAGCAAATTCTTTGCCTGCCACTACTCCCCGCGACTCTTCTCTAGCGGCCGGGTACTTCCACGTCTCAGCCAGCCTCAAGCCCCGTGGCCGTTTCTGCCCCAGCGTCAAGAAGATCATATCGATTTTAGCAGACGCCGAGGGCACCGAGGCCGCTCCGGTTGATCTCACCACAGGCGAACGGATTTCGCCCAACTCTCTGAATACGGCGAGGGCGATGCTCCGAAGAGTGCCTATGAAGTTCATCAGCTTCAAGGAGGACGTTCGCCCAGCCTACCAGGGCACCATGAGCAGTGCTGCACCGAAGCAGTTGGCCAAGCTGGGTCGCAGGCCCACTTCGCGCGCGATTCTCGATCTGAACTACGACTACGACTCGGAGGGCGAGTGGATTGACGACGAAGGCGAGGACATTGAGGATCTGGATGACGATGAAGAGGATGCCGACGACGACGACGAGATGGGCGACTTCCTCGACGATTCCGAGGATGCCGGCCTGGCACGACCTGCCTACATGTCAGGAAAGGAGCCCGAAAGCACAGGGCTTTGCTGGGAGAACCGACAGCGACTTGGCCCGAAGCCTCACATGTACAAGTTCCGTATGGAGATCATTCTGAGTGAGATACCCCGGCGAACTGCCCTGTATCTTGCCAAGCTGACTGGAACGCCCTCAGGTACCTTGGAGCACCAATCCGGAATCGATCCATTTTCTACCGAGTACTGGACACCCGCAAAGCCTACCAGGGTTCCCAGGGTTCCGAGGGCTGCAAAGACATCCAAGGCAGCGGGCATCACTGCGGCGACCAACGGCAAGAAAGCAGATGCAGCGCGTACGGCCTCTGGCGCGCAGATCATGGCTCCTCCCTTGGCGTCTGGCAATGCCTTTGCTGCCCTTGGCCTGTCTTCCACCCCGGCCAATGCCAACAAAACGATGCCGATTCCTGCCGATGTTGAGCAGACGGTTCGCCTGACACTCGAGCAGCACCCTAAGCTGACCAAGCTGGGGTTGGTGGAGGTGGTGAACTCGGATCTTAAGGTGTATCCCCGAAACCACATCAAGGATTGGGTCGATGTGTTGGTTGAGCGCAGCACTGGAGGGAAAAGGATGTTGGTGTTGAAGAGCGTGTCGGAGGTGGCAAGCGAGGAGCAGCCTTGTGAATGATGGGAGTCGCTGGGCACCCGGTTGAACACGTGGCCAACACCAAGGCAACACTGAAGGTAGGGGATAGACACCCCTCTTAGGGGCACAGCATAAGATCACGGGCTGCCCATTCATGTTATCCGGGGACAGAGTCTGTCCAGGGCAGGGGGAGGACGGAAAGGGCAAATTCCGACATGTACATAGAGTTTGGCGGCGGCCATCTCCGTCCTATGTGATGGGTGGTTTAGGTACCATTCCAAGATATCACACGACTCATTTGACCATAATGGGTGCTGTACTTTGCATCCAGTGTTTTGACGTGATCTCTACAATGGATGTCCATGTCATGTGCCGTCTGACGCAATTCCTCCGAGAGCGGCGGTCACGTTGCCCGTTATCGCGACCGAGGCAAGATAAGCAACCCGCTGCGCCAGCCTCCCGTCGATAGCCAACGCTCAGATTCAGATCCATGTTACACCATTCTCCATACCTCAGCCCATTCTTCTCCGGACTACCGCCTACTCCGTACAGAGTAGAGCATCTTCCCCTCCCGAGAAGACCTCCTTGTAGTGGGCCACAATGACCAAACATACCGCCACAGCCCTGCCACTGGCCCTCGGCGAGCGAACCTCCACCCTCTCGCTCCGCGCCGCCCTCGCCGCCTCCTCCTTCGTTCCGTACCGAGAGGCCGGCCCACAGGTTCCAGCCGAGCCGCAAACTCCTCCATCCCTCACACTCGAGTCCCGACTCCTCCAGCTCGCCGGCACGCCGCATCCCCATAAGGCCCACCCTGTGTGCGGCTGGTGCGCGCTGGCCCTCCGTCCGGACGAGCGTTCGCACATATCTGAGCCGGGCATGAGGCGGTGCGTCGTCTGCGCGCTGAAAGACGGCAAGGCCGAGGCCTTCACTCGGCCTTTCTGCGAGTTCCTCACGGAGAACCCCACAGTCTTCCACGCTGTTGCGCACTTTGGGCAGAAGCTGGGCAAGGCGGGCTACGAGGAGGTACGTTGGCATAATTGACGAATCGTTGAGCGATGCCGCCTGGAAGGCAAAGAGATTAAGGTGTTGCGGCGGAACAGGGGCTGACTTTACTGGGCTTCTAGCTGCCGGCCCGGGCGGACTGGACGGACAAGATCGTGCCGGGCGGCAAGTACTACGTCTCGCGCAACGGCAGCTCGCTCGTCGCCTTCAATGTGGGCAAGGCATACAAGCCCGGCAACGGCGCGGCTATGGTTGCCGCCCACGTGGATGCGCTGACGGCGAGGCTAAAGCCCGTGAGCACCAAGGCGAGCAAGTCGGGTTTTGTACAGCTCGGCGTCGTGCCGTACGGCGGCGCCCTAGCCGCGACGTGGTGGGACCGTGACCTAGGCATTGCTGGGAGGGTCATCGTGCGGGACCCCGAAACAGGGAAGACCAGCACAAAGCTTGTCAAGCTGGACTGGCCAAGTACGCTGCCCAGGGGCTATGGATGGGTATAGCAATGTCGCTGACCGCCTTCCAGTTGCCAAGATTCCGACGCTCGCGCCCCATTTTGGCTCGCCCATCATGGGCTCTGGCAACAAGGAAACCCAGGCGGTGCCCATCATCGGCCTGGACAAGTACGACGCGGATGGTGAGCCCGTCGCCGCCGAGCCGCTCGGCCCGGCAGGGTCCTTTGCCGCCACGCAACCGCCGCGCCTGGTGCAGCTCATCGCGGCAGAGCTGGGCATCACGTCGTACTCGTCCATCCTCAACTGGGAGCTCGAGCTCTTCGACAGCCAGCCCGCCGACGTAGTGGGCCTGGACAAGGAGCTCCTCTCGGCCGGCCGCATCGACGACAAGCTGTGCTCGTGGGCCGCGCTGCTGGGCCTTCTCCTCGCCGACGACGCCGCCGACGACGGCACGATCCGCCTCGCCGCCTTCTTCGACGACGAGGAGATCGGCTCGCTGCTGCGCCAGGGCGCGCGCGGCAACTTCCTCCCGCTGACGCTCGAGCGCATCGTCGAGGCCCTGAGCACGACGACGTCCCCGACGGTGCCGTTCGGCCCGGGCCTCCTGGGCCGCACCTACGCGGCCTCGTTCCTCGTCTCGGCCGACGTGACGCACGCGGCACACCCCAACTTCCCCGGCGCCTACGAGCCGGCGCACGCGCCGCGCCTCAACGTCGGCGTCGCCCTCAAGGCCGACGGCAACGGCAGCACCACGACGGACGCGGCCTCGGCCGCCGTCGTCCGCCGCGCCGCCGAGCTGTCGGGCAGCGCCGTGCAGGTCTTTATGGCCCGCAACGACTCGCGCGGCGGCGGCACCGTCGGCCCCATGCTCAGCGCCGCCCTCGGCTGCCGCGCCGCCGACGCCGGTCTCCCCCAGCTGAGCATGCACAGCATCCGCGCCACCACGGGCGCCCTCGACCCTGGCCTCGGCGTCAAGTTCTTCCGGGGGTTCTACGAGAACTGGGAGAAGGTAGATAAGGAGTGGCAGCCGTGATGAGGCGGCGGCAGACCCCAAGGGAGAAGGGGAAGGGAATGGGGGGCCACCAGGGGCGATGGGGTGGCTCTCTCGGGGTTCGCGCTGGCTGAACCAAGTACCAGTGACTTGCAAATATTGTTGATTAGAGAGTTCCTTGAACATAGCCCAGCGTGGCCCTGGAATGTATAAATCTTGGCTGCCCATACTCGAGGCTCGTGTTTGACGGTTGCCGAGTGCCACGGGGCCAAGGCACTTGCCGCATGTTCGTCCCACCAATGGAGCCCGCCTTTTTATGAATGGTCGGTCCCTCTTGGCCCCATGGCCCTTGTGATGACAACCTCAGCTGGCTTGGGCCGTCGGTCATGTAGCTCACGCTGAGGCGCCACGACGATGATGATGCCCTGGAAAACCCAGGTAGTGTCGAAGGACGCTTGAAGCGGGCTTGGGATTCCGACGGAGACATCGCCACCTTTCCCACGTCAACGACCGCGCGAAATGCCCGCGACTCGCAAGACTCGCTTCTTCAACAGTAACTTTACTCACCCGAAAGCTGCGAATCTTGACTTGAAAGCATCTTCGGGGGGTTGAAATTTCCACATTCCGAGTCAGTCTGTCGGGGATCGAGCTGCCCGGGGAAAGAGAACTCGACGGTGATGAATTACCATCACAGCGCACCTCGACATGGCCCAAAGGCCATGACTGACTCCTCTCGATTTGTAAAACGTATCCGTTCACGCTGTTTACTGGATTTCGGTAACAGCCTCAAATCCTACGGTACGCGTCGGGATTGATTGTGTCGTCGGAGGCACGCGCTCCAGCTTTGCTCGCTCATCTGTTCAATTCCTGATTTGCTTCTTTGGGGAACATAGCGCTTCATTCCGCCCAAAGGCACGTATCTGCCAATGGATCTTGACATGGCGGACAGGTCGTCCCGGTGACTGGTTTCTTGTTCCATTTGGTTTCCCAGGGATGAGGGGCTCTTGGCCCAGTCGAGGTCAGTGGCATCGCCTGCGTCCATTCTCTGTGGTCACTAGCATAGGTACTTGAATAATGATACCCTAGATGGCTAGCTAGTACTATCTGCAGGACATCGTAGCGATGAGTTGCGGCGTTTCTCTCCTTGTAGGCCCTGCTGCTGGTCGAGCCAAAGCAGCCAGCGGCTCAGGCGCCAGTCGTCACTATGAGCCCACTCCGCGAACCTTCCGCCGTTGGCATTCTGCGTCCGAAAGGAATAGTTAGATCGAGCCCTTTGGACACCCTTTTTCACAACACGCTCCGGTGCGCGTGCAAAGCACGTATTCGGGGGGCATTTGGCCATGGATGGCATACGGCATTGAGATGCCGCCGGTGGTGGTTTTTGGCGCCTCCCTTCGCCCCCGGCAGAGCCCATAATTTGCTGGCCGGAACGGCTCCAGAGGCCCCTCCCCAAATCGATCTAAGGGAAGATCCCCTCCTAGTTCCCTGCTTCGATGAGCGGAAAGAGACCACCGGGTAAGCCCCTGCCAAAGCTCAAATCGGGGTCCCTCCATCGGTCGATTCGGCTCAGTGCCTGGCAGTTTCCATATTCTGCCCCCCGCACGCTTCCGGACGCTTCAGGGGAGAAGCTGCCGACGAGGCCGCCCAGAATGCAGTGGGGCGGACCTTGGATTTGGCGTGATTCCAGCCTCGAACTGGCCGCAGCCAATGAGCTCGGTACAATAACTGGCGTTTCGACGACGAGGCTGCATCGGGCTCCCGCGACCGCGTGGCGCCGGTTGGGCAGCGCGCCCTGGCCGAATATGAGCAGAGTCTCTGCCGAGGGAATACCCTGAAACCTCAGAGGTAGGGCTCGGGTAGCAATGGGGCCGCCATCTGGAAGCCCGAGCCCACCAAGGCCTGATTCAGGCTCACCGGGAGTTGATGAAGGGGGGCTTGCTGCCCAAGGCAACCGCTGCCCGTCGAGGTTTCGATGCCCAAGCGAACCGGTTCGCCCTCGGGACCAAAGTTGCCCCCATGCGATCCTCGGTCTGGCAGGCCGTCGGTCAAGGCCTCCAGCTCAAACCTCAGACCGATGGACTCGAGGAAACGTCGGTCGCTCGTTTGTCGGAACAACATACGGGCTGAGTCGCTCCTTTTGAAGAGTGGGCTCTGATTCCGATGAAGTTGGTCACCTGGCCGTTCTCTAGCCCGCAGCCGCCTAGGCAAAGAACTGCACGTTGCCCCAAACGGGAAGTTCGAAGTGGCTGCATCTCGAATTGAGGCGAACAAACCCGTGGACTGGCATCGGCCTTGAATTTTTTTTCTCTCCTCCCTTTTGTCAACGACTGGCCACGGAGCGCGTTGCGCAAAAGCCCCGAGCTGCGAGTCCTTGTTCTCGTCACATTTGCTGAGATAGCACGAAAGCCTATCACTGCTTTCGCCTCGTTGAAAGCCGGCCGGGGCAACTGGCGGTTAGTTCGGCCGGGATCCCTGACGCCCTACTAGAGCTTGGCCCCCCGGTGTCCATGTCTCCTCCCTGGGGCCCTGGGAACTCGATAGCATGAGTCGGTCGAGGACACTCTGGAAGATAGCGCATGTCCTGTCGCCTTTGGACGATGCATGTCCCCATCACCGGTTCGGGTTGCGTAAGTCACCGGGGTGGGCGTCAGATCTGGTCCAGTCGTACGGCTGAGGCTGACGAGGCCGCTTCCCCGCCGGTATGGGGACCATTACTAGTATGGTACTAGGGATGGAGGGGACCCAAGGTGGTACTTACCTTCACGCAACGTTGAGCACAGTACCTTCCCGGGCACCTTCCCCCCGAGTAAGTCAGTGGCAGACAACCGCCCTCCGTACCAGTGTCTCGCAAGCGCTCCACTCGACGAGCCGCAGTTGCCTACCTACCTAGGTAGGTACGCTTCTTGGTCAGCGAACAGTCGATGATGGAATAACGGGTGCCCAGGAGCCCGACAGGGAGGTAAGGGTGATTGGATTGGCGTAACCGAACATGAACGGGGCGAGTATGTCCCGTCGCTGTCGATCCTTATCCCCTTCCACGGATCCTTCCATTGGGCCGCGTAGCTGTCGCCAGCGGCAGGCTTTCCCAACGTAACTGGGACTGCTGGGTAGGTATCCTTCTTGTCGTTGGTATGGTGCCGTCTTCTTTGTCCCCCGGTCAAGCCCTTGGGATCCCCTGTCTTCGACTCTGAGTCGGTTCCTTCTCCCCCACCCTTAGTCACTTTCTGCCTCCATGTGTTGGCGTAAGGGGACACGGGGTAAACAGTGGCGTCGTCTCCATCGCCTTTATTCTCGGGATGCGCGCACTTGCGGCTCGCCGAAAAATCTCTTCTCGTCAGAGGGACCCTTTGGTGGTCTTGGTGGCACGCACGCCCCTGGTCAGCTCCGGGGCCCCCGTGTCTCCGCACACTGCTCGTGGGCAGCATTGCTCGTTGCCAGCCAGTGGTTCGTGCCAGACGCTTGGCCGCCCCATCCACGTCCCCGCCGATGTGTAGCCGCCACGAGTGGAGTGGATGCCCGCTGCTGCCCCCGGTTGCAGCCCCTCACACCCGACCTCTCGGTCCTCGGAAAGGACAGATGAGCGTCCCGTTCTTCGTCGTGGGTTCGCGTGGCCTCCATCATGGTGCCCAACCAAGCTTTTCTGCTTTCTGCTGGTCTGCTCCCTCGAGACCACGGAGACCAGCCGAATACCGACTCCCTTTCCTCTTTTCAGTGAACGTCCTTACGCCGCCGCGAGAAGTCCATAGAATGGCATTGTCGTCCCGATAATCCCCGTCCGCCTGTCGAAGCGTGTCCGGTCGTGGTAGGCCCGTCTGCTCTGCCCCACGTCAGCAACTCGCTCCGACATCACCCCTCATAAGACGTAGCCCAGGTTCAGAGGTACCCTCGACCTGGCCCCGACACACGCCTACCAAGTATCCGCGTGTCGCCCCGCACTCACTTGAACGTCGCCATCCCCTACGCCTGCGTGTTTCCATCGCCAATATGTCGGTCAGCATCGAGAGCGGCTCGAGCGGCGAGTAAGTCTGTTGTTACCTGGTGGTGGCGATGATGTTGCGCATCTGTCGGCCAGGGATCGTGAGTTGATGTAGTAACCTTTGGTCACAGGCGCCCTCCTTCCAGCATCGTAACAGCAACCGGCGAGATGCTCGAAACGTACCTCACCAACGACGGTTCACTCTACCACCACGAACAAGCCGCCCTTGGCATTTGTACCCGCCATCAACCGCCCGCCCCCCTGGCGAACCTTCCACGACGCGGGGACGTCCTGGAACCGCAGACCACACTCGAGACAAGCGTCGGGGGCACTGAGAACGAACCGTCTGGAGGTCCGAAAAGCAAGAAGAGGAAAGGAGAGGGCGCCCAGACCGAGGAGAACGATAAAGTAGAAGGGGACCAGGCGGAGGTAAAGGACAAACCCGAAGGGGACGTTGCCCAGGAGAAGAAAAAGCACAAAAGGGAGGCGGACCATAAGAATTAAGGCGAGTGGGATAGTGCTGGGTGGAGATGGGGAAACTCTTCCGCTGATCATCTCCCAAGGTGACCCCGGAATCGACGTAGGAAGACAGGGGGCCCCTGTGAGACATTAGACCTTCGCGGGTGCACTCCGGGTCGCACACTACTCGTACCAGAAGTAGATACCTTCAACATATGAAGGCAAGACGGCCAATTGCACGATATTAGCCTGCTTCCGTTCTCCTTGTTCTTCCTAGACAGTCTTTAGCACCGATCCTGGCACTTCCCAGTGGTATCAATGATGGGTACTCACTCGCCTCGTCCCATTCAGGGGCTTTCATGTCACGGGACGTATCCAACAACTGCCTGTGCAGGGTATACCACGCACAGTACCATGCCCGTCAGCAAGAAGCTGGAGTCTTAAGGAGCTCAAAGCAACCGTGATCGAGGTAGGTCCCATTTAGGACTCTCATATGGGTGACTACGGCGCGTCCGGCGCATTCCCGCACAAGGCGAGGCTAGCGGCCGGCCTATCAAAGTGCGGCGAGCGCCACGCGTCCCATTGGGCGGGTGTGACCCCCCCAGTCTCCAGACGACACGGGACGGAGTCATCGACGCCCTGATGTGAAGGTAAACATCATAACCAATGGGTTGGAGGGGCCATGGGGAGCCTCACTGCCGTCTCTCGTTAGGGGTGGGGCTCTGCAGGCTTTGGTGTCATGGACCTGGGCGACCACTGTTGTCCTCAGGCTCAACCACACCGTACTCCGTAGCGCGGTTCGAGTGGTTCAACTCCCCAACAAGCTTGTCAAGATCGACGGCTAGTTTGACTGTGATAGCGCTTGTGGAGCGCAGGTGACAACGCCTTTGAACCGAAAAAGAAAGCTATTGACTCGGTGGACTCAAAATCATTGTTTTCAAACACAAGGGGTTTGTCCAGCAGTCGACATTGTTCTATTACTCGGTACCTACCTAGGTACAGTACTTAGGTATTATAAAGGAACATCTCACGGCCTGCTTTGGGAGCATTCATCTCCCAACACCACTAGCAAAGACTCCGGATACCCCTTCACTCGACTGGATTCGAGAATCACGGGCATTTGTGGCTGTGAAACTGTCGGTAAACCTCATCAACACAAGGTCTTAACGTGCCATCACAGCCCAGTCAACCACAATGGGGTTTTCGGGAGCAGTCTTTCAGCTTGCCCTCTATACCTGGCTCATCGTGAACCTCCTGGGCTATATGAACGCAGGACCGTACTGGGTACCGTTCTTCGCGCTGACCAGCTTCTGGCTGGCTGGAGTAAGTCTGCTTCTGGAGCTCTTGGAGCTACTCTTCCTGCCCATTAGGATTCTTGGGGCGATTTTGGACCTGTAGAGAGGCCGCTCTTGACTTTGTATGGTGATGCAAACGGCTAGAGATCAGTACCTAGGTCCTAGGCAGTAGGTGCCTAGTTGCGTACCTTACCACCAACAAGACATTGTTACCCCGAACCTCTCAACCTTGAAATGGGATTTCCTCTTCTTCTCCTTGCCTGGCCCCCGACATTAATCGAACTGTGACAGCATCCTGCGTATACCACTGC
>Ga0247777_1000073_pt1 | contig 31494 bp, 45 predicted proteins | sample UWRJL154409C5_FD_179937 | JGI IMG/M metagenome (GOLD analysis project Ga0247777, IMG submission 179937) | Plant litter microbial communities from Arlington Agricultural Research Station in Wisconsin, United States - UWRJ-L154-409C-5 | ecosystem: Environmental > Terrestrial > Plant litter >...
AGAAGCCCACGGACGGCGCCCACGCAGCCACCGAGCACGGCCACAAGGACGCAGAGGACCAGTTGCCGGAGGGCGGGCTGATCGCGCTGCTGTGGGTGATGGTCGCGGCGGCTGGCGGGTTGGCTGGCCTCGTGCTCTGGAGTGCGCGATGAGCGACGACACCAAGACTCACTACCGCAAGGCCTTCGACAGCCCGTACCTGTCGAGCGCTGACATCGTTGATCCGGTGTCGCTGACGATCCGTCGCGTCATCCTGGAGCAGGACCGCACCAAGAAGACGAAGGACCACTTCAACACCGCCTACTTCGAGGAAAGCCACATCAGGCCGGGCGAGAAGCTGAAGCCCATGATCCTGAACGCCACGAACTCGAAGATGGTGGCGCAGATCACCGGCTCCAAGTGGATCGACGACTGGTGCGGCGTGCCGGTGACGATCTACGTGGACAACAACGTCCGCTTCGGCAAGGAGACGGTCGAGGGACTGCGGCTTGCGAAGGCGACGGAGCGGCCCCAGGCGCCGGCCCCTGAGCTGGTGGCCGCGGCTGACGTTGCCGCCAAGGCTGGCACCGAGGCCCTGCGCAAGTGGTGGACGGAGCAGCCCGAGGAAGCCAGGCAGATGCTGCTGCCCCGCTTCAAGGGCCTGAAGGCCACCGCGGCGACTGCCGACAGCAAGGTGAAAGCATGATCGTCCACAACGACGTTCAAGGCTCCGACGAGTGGCTTGAGTCTCGGCGCGGCGTCATCACTGGCAGCCGCTTTCGGGACGCGCGCGACCGGCTGAAGAACGGCGACATGTCGGCCAAGGCGAAGCTGTATGCGATGGACGTGGCCCGTGAGCGGTTCGGCGGCCTGGTGGCGCCGACCTTCCAGAACGCGGCCATGCGCACGGGCACGGAGCAGGAGCCCGTCGCCCGCCAGCACTACGAGGCCAAAACCGGCAACTTCGTGGACGAGGCCGGGTTCATCACCACTGACGACCGCAAGTTCGGTGTCAGCGTGGATGGTCTGGTGGACCATGACGGGCTGATCGAAATCAAGACGATGGTCAGCAGTGACACGCTGTTCCGGGCCGTGATCCTGCAGGACATCGCGGAGTACGCCGACCAGATCAACGGCGCGCTGTGGCTGCTTGGCAGGAAGTGGTGCGACCTGATCCTTTGGGCGCCTGACCTACCTGTCGGGCGCATGACCATCCGGCGCATTAACCGGGACGAGTCTGCCATTGAGTCGCTTGAGGCTGACCTGCTGGCGTTCGAGCGGTGCGTCTCGCAGTTTGAGCAAGACCTGCGGGCTCGGCTTGAGGTGCCGGCGTGAACTTCCCCAAGCCCCAGCGCTTCAAGAGCGAGTCCTATCGCTGCTTCGTCAGCGGTCACGACTGCTTCGGATGCGGCATCAGCGGCTACAGCCAATGCGCCCACGCGAACGGCGGTGGCATGGGCACGAAGCGCAGCGACTTGGAGACGTTCCCTCTCTGCGCCACGAGGCCGGGTCACATGGGCTGCCACGCAATGCACGACCTCTGTCTCGACATGACCCGGGCAGACCGGCGAGAGCTTGAGGCCAAGTACATCGAGAAGATGCAGGCCATTGCGCGCGCGGCTGGCCGGCCGGAGTTCCGCGAATCGGAGGCGGCATGACCGTTATCACCCTAACTCGCACGCCCAGCGGAGCCCTCGCTGCTGCTGACGAAGAGACGCGCGAGTTCGTGGCTCGCCTGAAGATGGGCGCGGGGCTCCGCGGCGACTTCAAGCGCCAGCGCAACCCGCGCTTCCACCGCAAGGCGTTCGCCCTCTTCAAGTTCGCCTTCGACCTGTGGGACGCGCCGGCTCTCGAATACAAGGGCCAGCCCGTCGCGAAGGATCTGGACCGCTTCCGCAAGGACATCACGATCCTGGCGGGCCACTACGAGAGCGCCGTGAACCTCCGCGGAGAGGTGAGGCTTGAGGCCAAGAGCCTGAGCTTTTCCAACATGGCCGAAGACGAGTTCGAGGCGGTGTATCGGTCGATCCTGAACGTGGTTTGGGATCGGGTGCTGAAAAGCAAGGGCTACGGCTCTGCGGCCGATGTTGATCGGATCGTGGAAGAGCTGCTGCGTTTCGATTCCTGAACGAAAGGACACCCCATGAAAGAGAGCGGACTGAGCGCGGGGCATTCTGGCTTCGCAAAAGAGGCTGTCGTCAAAGGCATCCGCTACGTCTCACAGCCCGCGCGCGGCTGTAGCGGCTGCGCCTTCGATGAAGGGTGCGGCAAGCGGCCCGACTACGAAACGCCGCCAGGAACCTGCGGAAGCAACAACCTCGGGATCATCTGGCTCCGCGCCGACGCGGCCGAGGTCGCGAAGGACGCGAGCGAGCACGTCACGCCCGCAGACCGCGCCGGCATCGCTTCCTTCGTCCCTCCCGATACGCCGCCCAAGGCCGAGGCAGTCGGGAGGGTGTCGTCGTTCAACCGTTCGTGGAGGTGGCTGTGAACGAATCCCCGCGGCTCGATGAGGGGCCAGCGCAGTCGGAAACGCTGCAACTTGCAGCCATTTGCATGGGCATCGCAGCAAGCCCGCAAGGCTTCACGGAGCCGTACATCCGCGCGCGTCTGACTGGCGTCGCCTCAGAGCTGCGCCGCCTGCACGCTGTAGAGGCATCCCGCACAACAGCGCGGACGCCGCGCAAGGCCGAGAAGCTGCTGCGTGAAGTTCTGGAGGCTATGCCCGGCTTACAGGCGGTGAACTGCCTCGGCAGGGACTTGCACGAGCGCGTGTGCGCCGTTGTGGACGCCGCACCCGAGCCGGTGCCGGTGGCATCCAGCGCAGTGCGTGCGGAGCCCGAAACCGATGCCGACCTGCTGGGCCGCCTCTGCGCCGCTGATGCTCTGACGCCAGGCCTTCCGCTGGCCTCAATGCTGCGGGATGACGTGCTGGTTGGCGACTATCAGCGGCGTCTGTTGCTTCTGGTGCGGTCCACCCACCAGCCCCAAGCAGCGGAGAGCGTGCCGGCTGTGCGGTTGACGGATGACGAGTTGCGGCGCGCTTACTCGGATGCCGAGCTTGGCGTTGGCTTCATCGAGCGGATTCGCGCCGTCGAAACGCTGGTGCTGCAGAAGAACGGCCTTCGCTTGGGGGAGCTATGAGCACGGATCGGGAGCTTTTGGAACTGGCGGCGCAGGCTGCGGGGTATGAGATTCACTCTAACGACGAACGGGCTCCCGGGGTCTATGTCGTCATTGATAGGAATGTGAAGCATTGGACCCCGCTGACCGACGACGGCGACGCGCTGCGGTTGATGGTGTCGCTGCACCTTTACCTGCGCCCGATGTCGTTTCTCGGCCCGGATGGCGGCTACGTGGTCGTCGGCGTCGCCGACTGGCCCGGCATCGAAGAACGCGTCATGGACAACGACCAGCACGCAGCCACGCGTCGGGCAATCGTTCGCGCTGCCGCCGAACTTGGCCGTGCCGTCGCCTCTCTCGCCAAGACTGCGAGCCACACATGAGCACATACCGCGAACGAGTCGAGGCGCACCAGTTCCAAAGCTGGTGGCTTGGGCCGGCCGATGCAAAGAAGGCTGTGTGGCAAGTCGTCAGTATGGAGAGCACCGACGATGCGTGCCGGCAAGGTTTCGAGGCTGCGTTGCGAATCGGCTCCGCCATCGCCACCGAAGCCGACGCCACCGAGGCGCAGTTGCGGGCGGCGCTGTCCGACAAGGATGAGGTTATCGGCGCGCTTGTTGCGCAACTGCATGCCGACCGCCACAACCTGCAGAGTTGGCATGCCAGTGTCGCCGGGCATCTTCAGGACAGGGGCGGGTTGGAGAGCGATCTTCAGGACATTGACGCAGCGCTTGCCCTCGCCCAGCAGCACAGGGAGCCCAGCAAGTGAGCGAACATTTCATTCTGGACAACCGCAAGCCGGTGCCGTGCGACCTGATGACCTGGGCGCGAATGATGCAAGACGCCGGAGGCCGACGAGTCGCAGCCACAGAGATCGAAGGCTCGCGCGTCAGCACCGTATTTCTTGGGCTCGATCACTCCTTCGGCGATGGGCCGCCACTGCTGTTTGAAACGCTCGTCTTCGGTGGGCCGTTGGCCGGCGAGATGGAGCGCTGCTCCACATGGGAGCAAGCCGAGGCCCAGCACAAAGCGATGTGCGCTCGCGTGAAGTCCGCGGAGGAGGACCCCAGCAATGGCTGAAGAGAACAAGGCCGCGGCGGGGCACACCCCGGGGCCGTGGCATGTCGGCGTCGGCGGCAACTTCCACGAGAACCGCGTGTGGACGGCCGCCATGCGCCCAGTCGTCAACCTCTGCTCGTTCAGCGGGTCCCCGGCCGACTGCTGTGCGGTCGCGCAAGCAAACGGTCTCCTGATCGCCGCGGCTCCCGACCTGCTGGCGGCGCTGCAACAGGTGCTGGCAGCCATGGAGGACCAGTCACCAGCCGCCTATGCGCCCGCCGAAAGCGTGGTGCGCGCCGCCATCGCCAAAGCCACCGGAGCCCGCAATGTCTGACACCCAGGCCGCCAGCAAGTGGCAGCCTATCGCCTCGGCGCCCAAAGACGCGGGCTTGTTGCTGCTGTTGGTCAATGGCATTTCAACGGCTGGCGGATGGGTCAGTGACGTAGACCACGGCGCCGATTGGGAAGGCCAGTTAGGCATGGCCGGCTGGTGGCATTTTCAAGGCAGCGACGCTCAACCGACTCACTGGCAGCCACTGCCGCCACCGATTTAATCCACTGGAGCAATGATGACGACGAGAGCCGAGCACTTGGAATGGTGCAAGCAGCGAGCGCGCGAATACTGCGACCGCGGCGATGCCATGAACGCGCTTACTTCAATGTTCAGCGATCTGGAGCAGCACCCAGAGACCGCGGGGCACAAAGGATCGCAGATCGGCCTGATGTTGATGCTGGGTGGGCAACTCAGCGAGCCGGCAGAAGCGCGCCGATTTATCGACGGTTTCAACTGAGTGGCAGCCATGAGCGACACCCAGGCCGCACACGGCAGAGATTGTCCAAAGGCCGCGCATCTTGGCGAAGGCTACTTGCACGCCGCCGACGATGATGGGCCGTATGACGTGGACGGCGTGGCCTACTGTGGCCGATGCCACGGATGGCTTGGTGCGTCAGTGCGCGACACCCAGGCCGCAGCACTCATCACGCCCGAGGCGCTGCAAGCCGCCCAAGAACTGATCGACATCGTGCTGCAGCAGTGCGGAGGCTTCCTTTCTGGGCCAGGCTTCGACGCTGCCCAGAAAGCGCGAGCGCTGAAGGCCGCACTCGCCGCGCCTGCCGAAGGGCCGCAGGCGGTGGCGCCGGAGTGGCGCGATCACGTCGAACAGCGCATCAGGACGTGGCGCCAGCGCACGATGAACAAGTCCGGCGACATGCTCGCCATCGATGACTTCATGGGCCAAGAGTCCATCGATGACTTGGTGGACTTCGTGTGCGACGAGTGGGCGGCACCCACCGCGCCCGACAAGGCCGAGCCAGACCTTGCGGCCGAGCTGCAGGAGTGCCGGCAGGATGCGGAGCGGTATCGGTGGCTGCGCGAGAGAGCACCCGGTGAGATCGTCTTCGACCACACGGAGAGGCAAATGAACGGTGGTAGCCACTTCGTGTTGCGCGTTCCGTTCGACGGTGAGCCTGTACACAACGACGCGCACAGCGCGCTGAAGCTGGACGCCGCTATCGACGCTCTGCGCAGGAAGGGCGGTGCAGCGTGAGCGCGAATGTAGCGATTGCACAGATGGTGAGCGCGCTCAAGGGCTACGGGCGCGACCTGCGCATGTCTTGGCCGGAGGACATCAGCACGCGAGAGGTTGACTACGTGCTTGAAGTGGTGGCCCTACAGATGCGAACGTATCGCCGTATCGCAGAACTCCGAGAGGCCGGAATTCGCTCAAGGGGCGACCTTGAATGGAACTCTTGGTTTGAGGAAGGCCACCCGGCGCGCGTGAACCTCCCGAACAACAGCACAGGACTCTAGCCATGACAACGCTGCAAGACCACTGCCGCGGGATGAGGGGGTGAACAATGGAGCCATCATGGCGAAGCTAATCCCGCTCGAGACCTGGGCCGCGAGCCGCTACGACCCGCCGCCGTCTGCCTGGGTGCTGCGCAAGTGGGTGCGCGACGGCGAGATTTACCCGGCGCCGGAGAAGGTCGGCAAGGGCTGGCGCGTGCTCGAGACTGCCCGGCGGCTTACCGGCGACGTTCCCGTAGGCGGCGGCCTGCTCGAGCAATTGCAGGCATGAGCCCCGCGCGTCGTAGCATCAAGCGCCGGGACTGGCCTCGAGGTCTGCGCGAGACCCGGCCCGGGTACTACTCCTGGGATCACCCTGACGGGCGGTCGCTGGCAATCGGCCGGGTTCCGCTGGCCGCGGCGAAGAACGAGGCCATGCTGGCGAACCAGCACGTTGCGGCGCAGCGGCCCGGCCTGCTCGAGCGCGTTACCGGTGTCAGCAACACCGTCGCCGCCCTGCTCGAGCTCATGCCGGTACCGGCGAACAAGAACACGGCCAAGAGCTGGCGCAGCCTGGACAAGATCATCGGACTCGAGCTCGGCGCCATCCGGTGCAGCGAGCTCAAGACGAAGGACTGCGCCGGCTTGCTGCGGAAGCTGATCGAGTCCGGGCGGGAGCGGACGGCCGAGGCGGTGCGCTCGAGGTTGATCGCCGTCTGCCAATACGGCCAGGCCGAGGGCTGGCTCGAGAGCAACCCCGCCGAAGTGACCCGTCGTCCGGAGGTAGAGGTGAAGCGGGGCCGGTTGACGCTCGAGGCCTTCAAGGCGATCCGAGCTCGAGCCCACGAGGTCGCGGAGTGGCTGCCGCTGGCGATGGACCTGGGCATTGTCACCGCGGCCGACCGGTCGACCCTGGCGGCGCTCGAGCGCAAGGACATAGGGCCGGAAGCGCTGACAGTTCACCGCGGGAAGACCGGGGCCCTGCTCGAGATCCCGCTACGCATCCGTCTGGATGTGCTCGAACTCGAACTCTCAGAAGTGCTGAAGCGCCGGACGGGCGTCGTCTCGAGACACATCATCCACCACGTCGCCCAGTGGGGGAACGCTCCGGCCGGGTCGCCTGTCTTCCCGGACCGCATCAGCAAGGCCTTCACCGCCGCTCGAGTGCTGGCCGGCATCCCGGACGAGGCCGCGCCCACCTTCCACGAGATCCGGAGCCTTTCCAAGCGGCTCTATGACGCGCAGGGGAACGTGGACACCAAGGCACTCCTAGGTCACGCGACGGAGCGCATGAGCGAGCTCTACGCGAACCCCCGAGGGGCTGAGGCCATCAAGGTCCGCGTTGGCTGATCCGAACGCGATCCGAACGCGAAGCGAATTCACCTACGCTGAAGTGTGTTGCCCATGCAGACGAACAACACTGATGTTTTCGCCTGTGGAATCAATGACTTAGGCTCTTTTCGGAGCCACTTGAAGACCATAAAATGCGTTGCGTCAGCGTCAAATGAATCAACAGGTTAACGCATCAAGCCGAACACGTAGCGCCATCGGCGCGGAAGGATGAGCAATGACCGACAGATTCCATAGCCTTGTCGTTGTACTTGAGCAGGACATCCGAGAAGACGACGCTCAAAACCTAATCAAGGCGATCAAACTGCTGCGCGGTGTCGCGGACGTATCGGGCGCCGTGGCGGACTTGGCATCGCATACGGCCGAAGTTCGTGCGCGCACAGCGCTGGGCCAGCAGATCCTGGACGTCTTGTTTCCTGAGAAGCCCCAGGGATGAGCATGGACGACGACATCAAGGCGATGCGCCTGGAGGCGGAATGGCTCGCATCCGGTGACGCCGAGCACAGAGACCCCGTGTGGCTTGCGCTAAGGCTGAAGGAGACGGCGCCGCTGATCGCCCGCCTTTTGGACCGCCTGGAGGAACTGGAGGAGCGGTGTGATCCGTCGCGCCAAGATCCGAAGTGGTACTAGCCGATGCCCGAGCACTTCCCCACCCCGTGCTGGCAGTGCCACTTCTTCGACGGGTGGACTGCCGGCGGGACTCATAGCGTCTGCTCGGAGCCGAGGTCATGCAGGGTAACCGCCGACCCTCCTAGGGGATGCGTGTTCTTCGTCAGAGAGCCGTTTACTGACGATGCGATGCCGGTGGAGTACACGGGGTGGGCTCGTCAGAAGTGAAGCGGAGTCGGGCAAGCCGAGTGGTGACCTGCACCACTTGCACCCAGCCTTCCCAGGCCCAGCGATCCCATGAGGTCCAACTTCGGTTTCCAGGGCGACCTTAACGCGGCCCACTCGACTGTCACCTACCTGCCCTGTTCCTGCGGTCGCGTTGGCTACGTCCGCGCGCTGGCTTGCGAAAGCGCTCGTCTCTTCTGCGGTGGGGGCCGACTACCGCCCGCTAGCTGTTGCGCCACGTCAGTCGCCGCTCTGGCTGACCGGAAAAGGCGAAAGCCCGCAGACTTCAACCCGTCCGAGCCGGCAAGCTATGGCACCGTGTGGTGACCTTCGGACGAGAAGAAGGCGTGCGAGCCTTCTGGGAGAGACGATACCAAAGCTTGCCGGCTAATGGTGCCTATCAGTTTAAACCCGAGGCTGTATGTACGTCCAGCGCTTTTGGTGATATTCGCGCGCGCGCATCAAACCGCCTCAGTTCCCGCCTCCACGACTCAGCAAGCGCCGGCCAGCCGATGAACTCGGCCTGTGCGATGTGATCGAGGATGCGCCTGCGGGTCCTGTTCTCGCGCTTCTTCACCGGGGCCATTTCGTCGCCTCGTGCATCAGCGCTCTCCCGTACTCGGCCTCCCGCGCGATCCTCTCCGGCGTCGTATCGATCAGGTAGCGCGGGTCCCACCCGTTCCCGGGCCTGCGCTCGCGCGGAGCCGGATCAGGCGGCTTGCGGCGGAACTTGGGCGGCGGGCGTGGCATTGGGATAGCGCCGACGAAGTTCGAGCACGGCAGCGGCCGACCAGTTGGCGAACTCGCCGATGCCCTTGGTTTGGCGCATGACGCCGTATGGATCGTTGCCGATCTGGGCGAGCATCGCCTCCCAGAACAGTTCGTGGTCGGGCTTGTCCAGCAGAGACTGGCCCATCGTGATGTGCTCGCGGGTCGCGGCGGCTCCATCAAGGACCGCGGCGGTCGCCGATGCGTTGGCGGCGAGTTCGGCTTCTGTCGAAGCGCGGCGCAGGCGCAGGCTCTCGTACGCGAGATGCGTCTCGTAGGGCGCATTTGCGGGTGGTGGGGCCGGCAGCGGCGGTAGCGTCGGCGCTGGCGTTGGGGCTTGGGTGGGGTCGGCCATGTGGGTCTTTCAGGGCTGCATCGGCGCCAGCGGTACCAGCACGCCGTGGTTCTTGGCTGCAAAGTCGCGGGCCGACCCTTCGTCTCCGAGCTTGGCGATGAAGCCATCACGGAGCACGACGAACCATGCCCAGGGCCCCGGCTTCGCGAGCGCGGCGGCTTGTTCGGGGGTGAGTTCTGCTTTCATCGGCGCCTCATCACTTCGGCTTGCAGCTTGGTGACAAGGCCCTCGGTGTGGTGGCGCCACTCCCGCAGCCCTTTCACTTCGGCCTGCAGCGTTCGCAGTTGCTCGGCCATCACGGCAAGCTCCGCACGCACGCCAGCCTTTGCGGCGAGGTATGACCCCCACACAGCACCGACTGCGGTGATAGCGGCAACGCCGAGTTGGACGAACGGGTCCACTTCACGGCTTCCCGCCGAGCATCGTGTGGAGCTTCTCGAACACGCCCAGCTTGACGGAAGCAATCGCCACGGCGGTCAGAAGCACCCACCAGAACACGCGCAGCACGGCTCGGCCCACCATCTTCTGGACGTGAGACGACCACGTATCCAGGACGCGGCCTACCTGCTCCGGGTCTTGCGCTCGCTCTACGAGTTGCTCGGTGACGATCTTGGCAATCTGAGTGGCCATCGCCAGTTCCTTGTCGTTCATCACTCCCTCACCTTCGGGCGTACTCCTGGGCGAGCGCGGCCACGAACAACGCAGCGAACACGCTCACCCAGCTCATGGGGATGCCGAGAGCGACATCACACAAGTTGGCGCCCTCCGGCAGAGATGGCTTGCGGTCCATGGGGAACGCCAGCCGGCAGATCGGGCGTTGGAACGCCTCGAATGCGCCCCACGTCGCGATGCAGCGAACGACAAGGCTTGTTGATGCAGCGCCAACGTAGACCCAAAGGGCCCACGCTTCGACGCCGGAGAAAACGAACTCCCAGGCCGCCCTGGTGCCCCACAGAAGCGCCAAGGCTTCAGGGGCGAAGTACGCGGCAATCGCCACGCTCAGCAGGGCGGCCTCTGGGGTCACTCTTCCCCCGACCCGCCGCCGCGTTGAACGTCCATCAGCAGCACGGTGCTGCCGCTGACGCTCTGACCCGGAAGGAGCGTCATCTCATTGCCGTCCACGACGACCGAGACGGCGAAAGGGCAGTTGTTGGTGAAGGTCGGATGAATACCGACGGCCTTGAGGATCTTTGCAAGCATGGCTACCACCCCGAGTTGGCGACGTTGCTCACCAGCAGCGTCACGTTGTACGGCTCAGTCCCGGCCCCGCCGGTGAGGTTGATGTTCGCGGCGTCCACCGTCACGGACAGCGGAGACCACTGGTTGCTGCCAGTCTTGAAGCTGGCGAACGCTCCGAGGATCAGCTTGTAATAGGTGCCGCCCTTGCCGTGCGCGACGGTCGCAGCCCCACCCACCAGGTTGCCCGCGAAGTCGTTGTTGAAGAACGCGCGGTTGTTCTGGATGCTGAGCGGCCAGGCCGTCGTGGTGACGACGAGCGGCTGGGCGGTGAAATTGAAGGGCTGGTCTACCCCATCGAAGACCGGCGAGCGCATGGTGAACGCCGTCGATGGAACCGTGAAGTTGATCCCGTAGCCGGGAGCCGGGATCGAGTTGAATCGCGCCGAGTCGATCGCGATGCTGACCAGCGGATCGTCAACCCGCAGGCCATCGCCGCCGACGTTGTACACGTAGGCGTCGAAGCTGATCTTTGCCCCCGGCGCGTTCTTGATCCACACCCCGTGCGAAGCGCTCGAACAGATCCAGACCTTCGCGGGAAAGTTGATCCACATCTGCGACGGATCAGGGTTGTCGATCACGCAGTTGCACCGCGTGGCGGCATCCAGGAACACGGTCGGCGAGAAGAACACTTCGCGGTTCGTCTCGTCTACCAGCGTCTGGTCGATCACCACGTTGTCGCCGTTCGCTGCGATGTCCCCGCTGCCGAAGGCGATGCCACCGAAGGCACCGCCCACCCGCAGGCCAACATCGCACAGCGTGATCTTGTACTGGTCCATGTAGAGGCCAGCCTTGGGGAGCGCCCCAACCAGGCCGTTCACCTGAACGCCATCCTTCTGCGCCCTGGCCGTGTAGTTCGTGAAGTAGGTGTTGTCCACCCCGTTGAACCGGATCCCGTGCCAGAGGCGCCCCAAGCCGTCCTGCCCATCCGGGATCACGTCGATGACTTCGGAGCGGCACAGGCGCATCAAGTGAATGCCGATGCCACCCGTCATGACCGTGGTGCTCGTGACCCGGAAGCCCTGGAGCTGCACCTTGATGCTGTTGGCCGAGAGGGAGCCGATCGACAGGATGTCGTTCGTCGTGTTCGCGCCCGAGTAGACGAACTGCACGGACTCGGAGTTGTCGCCGACCATGCCCCAGTTGCTCGCGGCTGCGATGGCCACCGCAGAGCTGAGCTTGTACGTGCCGTTGGGGATGTAGCCGATCTTGCTCTTGGACTGGAGGTAGGTTGCGAACGCCAGCAGGGCCGCGGAGCAGTCGTCGGCTCCCGTGGGGTCGGCCTCGAAGTCCGCAACGAAGTCGATCCGCTGGTTGAGCTTCGTGGCGTTCTTGAATGCTTTGCTGCTCATGGCTCAGAGGGGTGTGAGGACCAGGGCGAGCACGCCGCAGTCGTTGGCCAGGGTGTCGGCACCGTCTCCACCTATGCGCGAGATGCGCAAAAACATCGTCGTGTTGGCGGCGATGGGGAGGTCTGCAGCGAGGGTCGTTTCCTTCACCACGTCTTGAGCGGGAGCGGCCACAGTGAAGTTGCCGGCGCCGGAGTCCGCGGCGTTGATGTTTGTGGTGTCGGCCGCGTTGAGGTAGCCGATCGCGAACACGACGTTGCCGGAGCCAGCCCCGGCGTTCGTCCACACCAGCTTTACCCGGACGCGGGTTGCCGCGGTCGCGTTGAAATAGGCCTGGCACCCCAGGATCTCGGTGCCGGCAGCATCGAGCAGCCAAGCCTGACGGCGCCCACCGCCGACCGTGCCAAGGGTTGGGGACCCCGACACCGCGGTCATGGCCGCGGCGGGCAACGCGAGGGGCAGCAGGTTCAGCGCCTCGCCCGTCGAGGCAACGGTGATGGCCTGGGTCGTCGAGAAGTTCTGCAGCACCGCCCGGCTTTCGTACTTCCCGGCAAAGCTGGACATCAGGAGGCCCGTGCCGAGGTTCCCGCTGGCGCCGGGCGAGCCGTTCACGGCCGTGCCGTAGTCGCGCCCACTCATGTGCGCGCCCAGCAGCAGGCTCGATGCAGCGGTGGCTGCGCCGATCTTGACTCCGCCGCCATCGGCTGCCGTGGGTGCGTTCTGCGCCACGTTGCGCACCGTGCCGTCGATGCTCAGCACGCCAAACCACGTCGTCGCGTTGACGAACCAGCGGCCGATGTTCGAGACCGCGCCCGGCTTGATCGTGAGGCCGGCGGCTGTGGCCTGGTTCAGGACCACCGCATCGCTGCGGGCGTTGGACATCGCGCCGCCAACCCACACGATATCGGCCAGCGACGGAGTTGCAGCGCAGCCGTCCAGGGCGAACAGAACGTCGGCGGTGGCGATCGACCCGACACCGCCAAGGTTGCCGTCAGCAAAGCACCCCGTGAAGATGACGGACGCGATCTTGTCGCTGGCACGAGAGGTGCGGAGCTGCACCAGGCGGTCGGCCTGCTGGAAGAGGCAGCCGGTGAAGAACACCGTATCGCAACCATCGATCAGCAGCGCGAATTCGGCCATCGGGTCGCGGCTGCCGTCCGTGGCGATCTGGCCGGCGATGCTGGTGCTGGTGAACGAGAAGGCCGCGGTCGTCTTTGCGCCCGCGTCGTAGTTCTTCACCACCACCGCGCGCGATCCGCTCTTGCGCTTGGCCGCGAAGTTCAGACCGGTGTAAATCTGCGACGCCGACACGCCGCCGTTCGTGCAGCCGTTGACCTCCAGGCAAACCAGGTGGTTCGCAATGCGCGCGTCGTGCGTTCGCCAGCCGTCAACCCGGACCACCTCCACGCCGATCCCTGCGTTATGGTCCAGGCCGTTCGTCACATCGACGGTCATGCCCTCGATGCCGCCGCCGTACAGCAGCGTGGTGGCGGGGTCTGACGAAGCCCACCTCAGCGAACCGGTCGTCGCCGACTCGTTGACGATCTGCGTCGCCAACATGCCCTCGCCCACCAGGTAGACATGCGAGTAAGCGATGTTGATGCGGCCCGCCAGGCGGTAGTAGCCGCGCGGGAAGAAGATCTCGATCGGGCCGGAAGACGTGGCGCCCAGTTCGTCGATCAGGTCCTGAAGAGCGTCCGTGACGATGACGCCATAGGAGCCGATCACGCCTTTGTCGAGAACGCTCACGCGCTGGCGCAGCTTGTCGCGCACGTTCGTCGCAACAGAGTCCGCCCCTGCCGGGGTGTACGGGATCAGTGACGCATCGCTGAGGGTGGATCGGTTGAACCCAACTCCTGCGGTGGCGGTGATCTCGTCGCCTTCCTCCAGGTCGTACCGGAAGGTGATGCCAGTTCCGTCCGCGTCCTCGGTGTAGTCGATGTCGCGGCGCATCCCGAGGCCGTTGCGCTCGATGCGAACCGAACGAATGCCTGCGGTGAATCCGATCTCGGAGAAGGCGATGGAGCGCTGCCCCGCTACAGCGACTTTCGTTTCCTCGTCGAACTGGTTGACGGAGGAGCCGTTGGCGCTTGCCTCGTAGCTGACCTGAACGCCGGTCCGGTCCTTGATGAGCTGGGAGTAGACGCCGGGGACATACACCTTCGCGGGCGTCCCCGACCGGGCGATGTACCCGTTGATGGTCTTCAGCGGCTGGGCGGCCGGCTGCGATCCGGTCACGTCCCAGTAGACCGGCAGGGGGCTGGTGATCGGGTTCTGGTTCTCAACGCCGATGTAGACCGAGCCTCCCTCCAGGGGGCGGCCGTCTCGACCAAGGAACAGCGGGAATGGGGTGTCGATTGCGAGCATCGCAGCCTCAGTGAATCGTGCGGTCCGGCTCGGTCTTGGGGACCGGCTTGGTTCGACCGGGGGCTTGCTTCTCGGGGCCGTTCAGGGCGTCCTCGATGCGCTTGCGCAGGTTGCGGTCCTTGATGGAGCGCGCAGCCAACCGAGTAGCCGTGGTGATCGGCGCAGGCGTACCTGTCAGCCCGGAGAAGGTGATGTCCGCAAACGCTGTCAGCAGCGTGGCCGCGGTGTTGCTGGTGTTGGCGCCGGCCTCTGGGGGGACGGTCTTCACGTACTGGGCGAGGTCGCGAAGGTCGCGCATCTGCTGGGCGCCCTTCTTGCCGAAGATGAAGTCAAGCCGGCCGTCCACATCGAGCGCGCGGATGGCCTTGTCCATCGCCGCAGCAGAGGCGACGCGGTTGCCGGCCGCGTCAGTGGCGACGTTGCCGAAGGTCTGGTCACGAATCCAGGTGGCCGTTTGACCCTGAAGCTCGCGCCATGCTTGCTCGCCCTCGGGACCGGATCGATGCAGCACACGACGAACGTTGCGCACGTCGTCAAGCGAGCCCTTCAGAATCGAGTGGTCGAAGACATCCTCGAACGCCACTTGCCGATCCGCCGAGCCGCGCTTGTTGTTGACCAGCTTGGCGATAACCGCGCGGTCCTCGTAGTTCTGGGCGAACCGCTGGCGGGTGGCCCGCGCCGATCTGTAGAGGTCGCCGCCCTTCCCCGCAGTGGCCTCGTCCACCAAGCCGCGGAGGATGGTGGACTGCCGCACGTTCGTCGGCTCGAAGTCAGTAGCGCGGCTGATGGCCTGGCGGAAGGTCTCCGCGATCTTGAGTGGCACGGCCTGCGGCACAAGCTGTCCGTCTTGCTCGACGGCGAGTCCCAGTTGAAGCGCGCGCCTGCGGGCCACGTCCAACAGGGGAGCCGTCGCGGTGTCTGGTGCGCTCTCGTTGAGGTGCTGCACGACGCTATCCAGCGTCAGCGGGGCTTCCATCTCGCCGGCCTGCTCGGCAGCCTTGTAGGCGGCGCGAATGGCCGCCTTGTCCGCCGCTGCCTGCTTCATGAGAGCCGAATCAACCGCCATACCTGCAGCGCGCAGCGTGGGAGCCTGGGCGCCGGTCTGATCGATCCAGGCGTCGAAGTTGTTCAGGATTCCCTGGTTCTGCTCCACGATGCGCTGACGCAGAGCGGTTCCCTGTTCGGGGAGCTTCGAGGTCTCGGTCTCGAACTTCAGCTGAGCCGGGTCGCGCGTGGCCTGGCCCTTGGTGAGGCGGATCGGGACAGGAAGTTCACTCGCGAGCGCCACGCGCTGCGTTGCCATGTCCGTCCCTGCCGCACCCACGCTGCCGTAGGTGCCTGGTGTCGGGGTCTCCGACTTGCGGACGGCCTCCATGGCGCGCCGGGGTAGCGTGGACACGCCTTCGGCCATCGTCTCGACGCGCTGCACTGCGCGGGCCACTGCGGCCCCAGCAACGTTGCGAGCCGGCGCGGAGAGTTCGCCGACCATGCCAAGCTGAGGCGCCAGACCAGCGAGCGGCAGGAGCGCCTGAGCTACCGGCGCGACGTTCTCTTCCACCATCCGCTGACCTTCAGCGGTGCGCGGTTCGTAGGTGAGCGCCCGAGCCCCGGAAGCGGCCGCCTGCTCCACAAGGTTCGCCGCCTGCGGGGTGCCGAAGTTGCCCGCAAGGATCTGCTCTGCCAGGCCCTTGAGAGTGCCGCCGATCATCCCGAGCGTGCCGCCAACGACACCGGTCCCGGTGGTCAGTGCCGCCTCGCCGGCGCCCACAGCTTTATCAATCAGGCCGGGTTCCGGCGTCGGCTGCGTCACCGGAAGATCGCCAGCCAGGATTTGCTTGCCGGTCGCATCCAGGCCAGTCGGGATCAAGTCCGCAGAACTCTGCGCGCGGCCCTTGATCTCGCCGCGGCGGATAGCCTCCACCTTGGCCTTCAACTCGATGGAATCTGGCGGGATGGCGTCGGGGATGTTCCGTACCGTGATCCCGTCCTTGGTGGTGATGCTGTACGTCATCACCAGTCCACCACGACGTTTCGCTGGGCTTGGCCCGTGGACGACGGGTCGGCAGACGGCGCCGGCTTCTTCGGGTCGCCGAACTTGGCGCGCATCTGCTTGTCGGCTCGGACAATGATCCGCTCGACCTTGCCAAGTTCGTCCATGAACTTGTCTTCGTCCTGGAATCGGTCCAAGTTGGAGGTGATGTTCTTGAGGAACAGGATGTCCTTGTCAGACATCGCGCCCTTGAGCTTGTCCAGGTTGGACGCCGCCAAGGTGTTCTGCAATTGCTCGATCTTTCCGGCGGCGGTGCGGGCCTTGGTGCCGGGGATTGCTCCTCGCATGCCCAGCGAGCCGGTAGCCGCGCGCAGGCTGTCTTCGTCGGAGCGAAGCTCGGTCAGCAGGTTCATTGCGTCCTGCAGCGTGGCTTGGCCTCCTTCGTACTCGGCCACCTTCTCGCGCAGCTTCTCGTCCAGCGAGCGGCGGGCTTCAGCGATCTTGAGGGTGAGTTCCTCGCGCTTGAGCGAGTTGCTTTCCTTATTCGCCGCAGCGTTCATTGCCGCGATGCGGTTGGACTCCCTCTTGATCGAGGTGTCATCCACCAGGTGCTGAATCTCGACGCCCTTCTTGCGCAGATCCAACAGGACCGACTGCTCGCCGTAGCGGGCGGTGATCCCCTTCAGCTCAGCATCAGATACCGCCGACTTGGCATCGGCCTCGGCCTTCGTGAGCGTCGAGGGAGCCAACGCCTGTGCACGCTGCTCCGTCCCCAGCTTGCCGAGGTTCTCCAACAGCTTGTCGCCGCCAGGAATGCCGCCAGCGAACGCCCAGAGACCCCCGGATACCCATGGCTGGCGCTGCTGCACACCTTCGAGCATTCGCTGCTCGAATTCCGCGGGCTGGCCGGACTTCTTCAGGGTATCGACGCGGGTCTTCAGCAGCCTCTCGGCCACGTCGTTCTGCCCGGACTGCAGGGCAGCGAGCGTCGTGCCAACATCCCGAACGACGGACTTCTGCTGCTCCTCGTCCATCGAGGAGTAGATGTCCTTGTAGGCTTCGCGGTGCTCTGGGTACTTCAGCCTCAGCGCATTGATAGCCTGAAGGCTGGGCGCCTGCATGAACGACGCGAGGTCGCTTTGATACTGCTGCGCGCGAGCCTGCTGGGCCTGCTGCTGCTGCTGCTGCAACTGCACGTTGCGCAGCGCAGAGCCGACCTGCAGGCCGCCCATGATGCTCTGCAGGAAGTCGTCCTGCTTCGGCATCGCGGCGCTGTAGTTGATAGGCTCGATTGCCACTTCGAGCTCTCAGAAATTGATGGGAGGCATGCGCATGCCGCTGCCGCCGGCTACAACGCCGGCACCCGGTGCCGCGGCGGCCGCTCCTCCGCCACCAAACCCGCGAAGAGCGGCGAAGGCGCCAAGCCCTTGCAGAGCTGTGCCGAACACGCTTCGGTTCACGCCGCCCTGCGCAAGGACTCCACCGGCCTGAGCCGCGCCCTGCTGCTGCAGCAGGTTCGAGATCGCGCCGCCGGTTTGCAGACCAGCCGCACCGACACCAGCCGCGGAGTTCTGGCCCAACTGGGTCAGCCCACCGAGTCGGCTGTATTGGTCGCTGATGAGCTGCGACAGAAGCGCGGGGCTGAACTGGGCGAGCGCCGCTTGCGTGTTGCCGCCGCGGAGTCCACCGGTAGCCGAGGCGTTCGAGAGGATCGAATCGTTGCCCTGCTGAAGCAGCGCGGCGAACTGCGGCGATGCCTTCAGGGCGTCGATCGATGCCGATTGCGCGTCGTTGCCGTTCAGTCCGATCAGGTTCTGCTGAGCGGTCAGGGCGCCCGGGCCTGCGTCGGTGTACGGCTTGAGCAGTTCCTGCAATTGAGCAAGGTAGCGCTCGTTGGACGCAATACCCGCCTGCGCCGATCCAGCCTGGATGTTGGCCGCGTTGGTGGCGGCGTCGGCAGCCTGCGAAGCGCCCGTGATGGGGCCCAGGATCGAGCCGATGGCCTTTCCGACGAAGCTCACGCCTCACCCCACTGGCGGCGCGTCAGGCCAAGCACATACACGCCGCGGAGTTCGCCGCCCACCATGGCTGCATCGCGGCGGAAGCCCTCGTCCACGAACCCCAGGCGGCGGCAGTAGTTCCGGGCCGCCTCAAGGCCCTCGATGACCTGGGCGGTCACTCGTTGAACCATGGGATGCCCGAAGCACCACGCGATGCAAAGGCGCCCGAGTTCGCGGCACCACGCCAGAGCCTTGCGAGTCAGCAGTGCGTGCAGGTCAAGCTCGATCCATCCCGACTCGATGACGAGGAACGCGCCCACGAGCGAGCCCTCGACATAGGCGCCGAGGTAGTGGGCGTTCGGGTGATCGATGGCCGCGACGGGCCGGTGATCGTGGCCAGCGCGAGCAACGTACGGATCGGCACAGATCGCCGAAACGGCGTCCAGATCCGACAAGGGCTCCACTGACAGCATCGCTCTCCCTCACGGGGTTGGCGAGCTGCTGGCGGCTCTTTTTCTCAGCGGGCCGCTACCGCGCGGCCGGGTTCGCGCGATTCTAGCTCAAGCCGCGTCCCACAGGGGAATTAGCCTGTTCGAGCCGTTCACACTGACTGCCAGCCACCCGACAATGGCGGTGGTCGCGCCTGGCTTGTTGGCGGTCAACGCCGCTACTGCGGCGCCTGTCGTCACGGTCCGACTGGTCAGGGGTGTGGCCCCATCGAGCGTCTTGTTGGACAGGGTTTGAGAATTCGTGGTGCCAACGACGGCGCCAGTCGCTCCATGGGCCGCGGTGAGCGCTTCGTGCGCGTCGATGTCGGCCTGAGCAACGTTTGCACTCGCCTGCGCGGTGTTCGCGTCAGACTGAGCAGCATCGGCTGCGGCCTGGGCTGCGTCTGCGGCGGCTTGGGCGGCGTTCGCTGCTGCTTGCGCCGCATCAGCAGCGGCTTGAGCTGCATCCGCTGCTGCCTGAGCCACCACCACCGCATCCATAGAACCAGAGGCCCCACGTTGGAGGGCCTCATACGCCCGCTGTAGTTCAGGGGTCGGCAGGAAGGACGCGATCTTGTCGCGCGTAAGCAGTGGGAGGCTCATCCCAGCCCCTCGATCTGCGCCTCAAGCCGGGCGAACGAGTCGGGATAGGGGTTGTTCATCCCGCGGAGCCGGAATGTTCTGTAATGCCGCACCTGCCCGATTCGGCGCCACGCCGTTCGCTTCAGTCTCTGCCCGGGGTACGTGAGGGCAGAGGGCTTCGGTTGGCTGTAGGTCTCGCCGTCGTCGCTGTAGGTCAGGAACACCGAGGCGCCGACAGTAGGCGTCGGGCTGAGCGGGGACACGGCTTGTCTCCCAGGAAGGCGCACCAGTTCGAGGTCATGGATGATCGCTCCACGCCCTTCGTTGTAGAGCATCACGGTGTCGAACTGCCACGGCACGGTTTCGCCGAACTGGCGCGCGTCACCCTCGGTGAAGTACCCGAACTTGTTGGTTTGGATGTCGCCGAATAGCCACTTGTCATAGGCTCGAACGAAGTTGCGGGCCCTGAACGCCTGATCCCCGTTCGCCCCTGATGAAAGGGTGAACCACACGGGCTCCTGGAGGATCGCAGAAGCCGCCGCGTCGTAGACGATGGTCTTGTCCGGCAGGTGGATGTAAAGCCAATCGTGCAGCTTGTCGGAGCGCGCCTCAACCACCAACGACGCAAGCTCGGCCTCGGTGTAGTCCTGCAGCGTGCGCTCGATCTGCGCGGTTGCGATCTTCGACACCTGCCCGGGCCCACCGATGTAGACCGACAGGGATTCGTTCAAGCCGCCGCCGACGAACGCGAAGTTGTCGAGGTAGTAGCAGCTCGCGTGAAGCCCAATGCTGCCCTTGGGGATCATCGCTCCCTCCACGCGCTGGAATGGGAAGCCAGAGCCGCCGACGTTCTGGAACACCTCGACCGTGTAGCGGTTGACCGCGTACACCTCGTTCCTGATGTAGAGCAGGCTGTTGACTGGATCGGGCGATGCCTCGCTCGAACCGTATTTCAACGGGTTCACGCTCATGGGGTCGTTCAGGTCCGTGACCACGAGGCTGGCCCCATCGGTGGTCATGTAGTAGCCGGCCGCCCAGATCACATCGAGGGCGGTGCCAAGGTCCGTGTCGGTTACCTCGGTGACGCCGGAGCCGTGGATGAAGTAGAAGAGGCGTCCAGCGGAGGCGATGGCCAGTCGGTCGAAACCATTGACGAGGATGACGCGCTTCCCGTCGTCGGCGATGAAGCCCATGAAGTCGGTCGATTGATCCGCGTTCACACGGACGAGGAACGAGCCGGCGACGCGGTACATGACCCCTTGCCAGTTGATACCGCCCCGATCCGTGTAGGCAGAGGTCGCGAACTCGACCATGCCCTCAGCGCTCCGCAAGTAGCCTTTGCTGATGCCCTGGTCTGTTGGCACAGGGACAAGGTTCATCGGGTACGACGTGCGGAAGTTCGCCTGCGCGTCTACCGTGATACCCGAAAGCACTGGGATTTGCATGCGGATCTCTCAAATGATCAGATACACATCGCCGTTAGGTGCGAGCATTCGAGTGCCTTTTGTTCCGGCCATCTCAGCAAGCTTGAGAGTTGCGCCGCTTGGCCTCTTGGCCCCGACAATGACTTCGCCCTCGTAAACAAGCGGAAGACTTAGGCGAGTCCTGAGGTTCACCGCAACGCGCGCGTCAATGACTGCATACGGGTCCGGGGTTCCCACGAAGATAAGAGGCGCATAGGTGGACAGCACCAGAGAACGGACACCCGGGATCAGCGTCGGACTCTGGTTTGCCTGCGCGACCGTCGGGACGTACGTCGTCAGCGACAGCGCCCGCGTGAGCGGGGTCACCGTCAGGTTTGCCGTCTGAATGAGCGTTGGCGCGTAGCTCGCAAGCGTCAGCGCTGTTCTCGGCGGAACCAGCGTCACCGCCTGCAGCACCGTGGGCGCGTAGGTCGTCAGCGTCAGGGCTGTGACGCCGGGCACCAACGTCAGCGTTGTCGTCTGCGTTACGGTGGGCGCAAAGGTTGCGAGTACAAGCGCCACGACTCCGGGGATCAGGGTCGTGGTCGTGCCTGCCGCAAGGCTCGGCAGGAAGGCCCGGCGCCGGGCAATCCGGCGAGGGGCGGGCTTGTACAGGTTGCGGAACATCAGCCGATCAAACGCAGCTTGCCTTGCTCGTCAAACGCGCCAAGTACGGCCAAGCGCTGCTGAACCGACAGCCCCAAGAGCATGCGAGCCAGCGGCCTAGCCGCCTCACCCAGCTTGCGTAAGGTCCGCTCCTCAACCTCCTCGGCGATCATCGGGTAGTCGCCGTCATGCCCGACGATCTCGTAACGCTTCGTCTGCTCTGCGCACCACTCAGCCTTGCGCTCGTCGCTCCAGCGGCAGCCGCGCGGCAGGTCATCGGCGGTGAATGTCTTGCCCTTCATGTGTTGCTCCTTAGCCGACTTCTTGGCAGATGAGTTGACCGGTGATCGTCAGCGAGTCGGCTGCCGCAGGAATCTCCAGCGTTGCCCGCAGACCAGAGGTCAGCAGCACCTGCTCCTCTTGTGTGAATCGCACTCGATCAGGCATGCGGACGTTCCAGCCGTAGGAACCGCGGGTCACGATCGTTCCGCCTGAAGCCTTGGTGGTGTTTGCCTGCTCGGCAACGAAGGTTGCGGCGGCGTTGGAGGTATCCATTGCGGTCGGCGTTGACGCACTGCCGCCAGAGCCGCTCGTTGTCTGTCCGGTCTTGACCGTGAGCAACAGGATTTCTTCCGCGGCATCGCCCGTGTCACTGGTCTGCGCGATGTCGTACCCGAGCACCACCAACGGCTTTGTCGAGGCCGCCGTCACCTCGGAAAGGTCGACGTTTGCGTTGCCTGTGTAAGTGAACGGAACTCCAAAGACGCCTGACATGGCTTTCTCCTAGAAACGAAGCATTTCGGCGAAGCGAGCGCCGCGGTTGAAGGGGACGTGAGACGCAGCGGCAGCGGCGCCGGCCTTGAAAGCCGCTCCCTTGATGCCGTAAACGCTGAACACCGACTGAGTGCCGTTGAAGTTCTTCACACCGGCCGCCCCGGCGCTGAGTTGGTGGTGGCCGTCATTGGCCAGTACACCGATGTCAGCGAAGCTGAAGTTCGTTAGCCCAGTCATGCCTGACCAGACAGAACCGCCGTGGATGATCGCGACGATGATGCAATCGTCAGTGTTGGCGGTCGTGATGCTCCAAGGCACCGGGTCCACAGAACCGACGTTCGAGTCACCCTGCAGGCTCACTTCATTGCCGGTGTAGAACGCGGCGGTATCTCCACCCTGCAGCTCGATCATGCTCGCCGCCCAGACCGCCGATCCAGACAGGGTGCCGTTCATCGTCTGCGATCCGCTGCCCGGGATGTTGGCGTGATAGCAGAGCTGCATGCGGCACGTTGATGTCACCGTGAGCGGCGAGCCGATGAGCGTCATCGTGCCGCCGCCGGAGAGGGTCGGTGCGGTAAGCGTAATGGTCGTGCTCTGCCAGATGAGCAGACCGACTGCTTGGCGGCCAGCCGTCAGCGTCAAGGCGGCAGACGCCGGGGATGCGCTTGTCCCCGAGCTGTCTGCCGATACGCCGGCACCTAGGGTGATAGCCATCAGCTCACCCGCATGGCGCAGATCGCCGATGTACCGGAGTTCATGCGCAGGTACACCTGAACGCCGGCAATGTGGAACTCCAAGAAGCGGCCGTATGTGCCGTTGGCGCTCGCGGCAGGCACCGTGACTCCACCAGGGGTGACGCTAGTCACAACCCAGGCATTGCCGCCTTGGTATGGATTCGAGGCGGGCGGCGTGACATAGCGAATCGAGTTGCCCGTGTCAGCCATCAGCACGAAACGGTCGTTGACCGAGTCCCAGAAGCCGCTGGTGTACGGGTCAGTTGGAAGCGATGCTGACGTGGTGTTCAGGCTCGGCACATACCAGTCGTTCCCGGTGCCGTTGTTCGTCCTGTAGAACTGAAGCGTCGTGCCGCCACCGATGCTGGCGAAGATGCCGCGGTTGTTGTCGATGGCGCCAGTTGACCGGTCGTAGGTGCCGCTCCAGTTCTTGGTTTGAGCACTGATGCTGTGCGTGTTCGCCGCGCAGTCGTAGTAGCCGATGCGGTCGAATTGACCAGTCGGCATGTACCAGACGCGATCACTTGAAGTCTCGTAAGCCGCCAAGCTTGCTGGCGCACTACTCGGCATCGAGGCCAGCGTGCTGAGCCAGGGCTGAGAAGCGCCGCTGAAGCCGGGGCTTGCCTGCAAGAAGTTGAAGCGATCCAGCCGCGTGTTTGAACTGGTGTCGCTGTACCTGTACAAGCAACCCATGCGCAGCAGCACGCCCCTGGAGGCCCCAGGGTAGACGATGCCGCTGTAGGAGTGGCCTGTGACGGGGTTGCCGTTGCCGTCTACGTCGGCGTTCTGGATGATGGGAGAAGTTCGCCCACGCAGGAGATTCCACGTCGGGGATCCCTCCATCGGCCCCCATGCATACAGCTCGTCGTAGCTGATCGTGTGGCCGCCGCCTACAAGGACGAGGAAGGTCCCTGCCGTGAACGTGGCGCCGATGTATAGGCCGCCAGTGACCAGGATGCCCCCGGAGTAGCTGTCAACGATCTGGTCGCCGCTGGTCAACATGGCGCCGCTCGTGCTGAGCGTGCTGTTGCTGACGTTCGACCAATCGCCTACAGCAAGGGACGTGATCCAGGAAGGCGCGACAGCAGGCGCAGTGGCGCCGCGCAAAGCCACCGCAGGAATGCGGGGAGGCTTGGGCAGGCGACCGAGTGCACCGATGTACATCGTCAGGTGATCGTCAAGATCCCCGATGCGTTGGCCTGCACGGTCAGCGTGTTGCCGGCCGTGGTGACAGGAACGTCAGCCGGCGTCGAGTCACCAAGGAAATGGCCCAGGATCGGGTTTAGCTTGCCGTTGAGCGTTCCGAGGTAATACAGGACCGCACGCCGCCACACGGGAATGCCCGCGCCGCTCGCAGTCCACGATGCGTTGCCCATGGTGAACGTCACAACGCCGCCGGCCTGGCTCAGCGTGGTTGATGCAGGGGTAGCTCCACCGGTCGTGTACCCGTTGCCGTTGGCGATCTCGTTGCCGGAAGCGACAGCCCACAGCTCATCGGTAGCGTTGTTGGGAGTCCATGACGAGGTGACGAGAGCCAAACGCCAGTTCGCTGAGCTTGCGGCCAGCAGGTTTGTCGCGTTCTCGAAGTTGAGCTTTGCGAGATTGGGGATGACCCATGCGGCAGCCGCCATGATTTACCTTTCAGCCGATGCGGTACCAGGAGGCCTGCACCGCATCGAAAACCAGTCGAAAGAAGCCGCCAGCGGCCATCGTTGTAGGGGCGCCGCTCACGCTCGTGGCGCCGCTGCCGACAATGGTCAGCGTGGTTACCGCCTGCGTCGTGTGCACAACCACCTGCTGTCCGTGCTCGCACGTAGCAACTTGAGGGAGGGTTACCGTCCCAGCCGCGTAGCCTGCAAGAGGGGTCAACAGCAGGAACACGCCGCCGCCCTCCTGAATGGGGCTAACGGTGACGTTGAAGCCGCTTGCAGCCGGCGACGAATACTGCGAAGTCAGGTCGTTGGCTGCGGTGAGTTGTTCTTGCAGAAGCGCGGTCAGTTGCGACACCGACGCGCGCCGGTCCTGCCCGTTTGTGGCGTCTCCGAACGGGATCTGAGACGACGCGGAGAAGTCGCCCTCGCTGAGTCTTTGGATGGCAGCCATGGTTACTCCGATGCGATTGCGAGGCCGCCGCCCTCGGCGATGGAGAGCGGGCCGGTGTCGGGCGTCGGCATGAACGGGCTGCGGTTGACCGGAGACAGGCGGTTGCCTGCGCCGCGCGGCATGGTGTTCGGCTGTTGCTGCTCCACGGGGGTCGCAGCGTCAGTCAGAAGCGTGTCGTACCCAGCTCGCGCGGTGAGGCGGGTCTCTGAAGAGACCGTCTTGCCGAACACCGGAGCCAGGCGCAGCGCGAGGTTGGCGTACACCGTCTCGTTGGCTGAGTCGGGGATGCCCGATGCGTCGTCCAGGTTCGAGGCGTCGGGCGTGGAGGGCATGCGATAGCCCACCGCGATGCCCAGGGCCTCCCACGTGCCCATCATCGCGTCGAGGCGCCGAAGACCTGTTGCGCGCTCTTCCGGCGTTAGGTCGAACTCGTAGTCGGCAATCCCGATCTCCGAGAACGCCTCAGCCAGGAGTTGCGCCTTGGTCCACATGGTCAGCCCTTGGCCTCGATGAGGTCCGCCAGCTTCTTGTCGCTGGTGCGGCCATCGAACTTGATGCCGAGCTGACGCGCGCGCTGCTCAAGCTCTGCCCGGGTGGGCGGCGCGTCTTCGAGGGCGTCCTTGGCCTTGTACTGGTCATCAAACCAGCCCGCGGCCAACGCCTCTCGGTAGTCGGCCTCGGTGTGCACGGTCAAGAGGTCGTAGCGGCCACTTTCCAGCTGCCACTGCGTACCGACCTTGAACAGCATGCGCGTCTGATCCATGGAGACTCCAAAGAAGGGGGACGCCGTTGCCAGCGTCCCCTAAGGCCCCTGCGTCAGGACTGGTTGGCGAGGATCAGGCCGCACTTCTCCGGGTCCAGCACCGTCGCGGCGTACAGCGTGGTGTGGCGGACGAAGAGCTTGCCGGTCTGCGCGTTCAGTTGCGCCACCATTACCAGCGGAACACCGTTCTTGGTGGTCGCGGTCATCACCTCAGCGCCCGTGCCGGCCGGGAACTGCAGGCGGCCATAGTCCAGCGTCACCGCACCTTGCGCCCAGAAGGCGTTGACGGGCTTGGTGACGGTGTTCAGGAACGTCAGCGGGGCCGTCGCGGCAGCCTGCGCGGTGACGTTCTGGTACGGGCCGGTGATGATGATCTTCGGCGTGATCGTCAGGTTGGCAGTGCCGCCGCCGGAGATGACGCGGAACGTCATCGGCTGGCCGGTGTCGCTCTTGTCGATCATGTGCACCGCGTTGACGTTCGCGATGGTGAAAGCGTCGCCGTTCTTGATGTTGGCGATGTTCGCGCCAGCCACAACCAGCACGCCGTAGCGGTTGTCGGTAGGCAGATCTCCGGTCATCGCCGTGACGGTGTGCGACGTGTTCGCGTTCACCGTGGTGGACGTGACCGTGCCGATCGCCGCGAGGTTCGCCACGTTGTCGGTGCGGAAGGTCGCAAAGTTCGCGATGTCCGGCACCTTCGAGCGCTCGTAGGCCGACAGGTTGCGATCGCCCAGGTACGCGCGGTTGCCCAGGTCCTTCGCCACGTCCTTGTAGTCGAACGGGTTCATGAACAGCTTGAGCGAACTCGACGTGATGCCGCGCGAGACCGCCAGGGCCTCAGCGGTGGCGCCGTCGTCCCAGGCCAGGACGCCGACCTTCTTCACGACGATGGAAGCACTCGCGGCGACGGCGGCGTACAGGTTCTTGTCCACCTCGGCCGCCAGACGGACCGCCGAAGCGGTGCCCATCTTCTTCATGTGCTGCGGGTCGCGCAGCTCCTTGGCGTCGAGTTCGTAGATCACGTTGTCCGGCGAGCGGTACACCGTGGGAACGAAGCGCTCGATCACGTCGGTGCGCGCAGCCGCGGACACGTCCAGGCCCGTCACGACGGCGGCGTGATAGCTCTGCTTCTTGTAAAAGGTGTCCCCCGCCCGCTGCATGTCCGTTGCGTTCGGGTAGGAGGTGTCTGCCTCCATGGAGATGACGCAGGCTGCGTCGAAACCTTCCACGAAGTTCTCGAACATCAGTTCGAGGTCTTTGGCGAGTGCGTTGGGCATCTGATGCTCCTAATGGATGAGTTGTCACCGCGGCTGTTGCCGCTGCTTGAACTCATCCGCTCAGGGCCGGATGGGGGCCTCAACGCCTGCTCGTTACGGTGAGCGACTCCGGGGGAACAGGGTCAGGCGCTCTTGCGCTTTTCCTGCTCTCGCTTGGCGGCGTAATACGCCGTGTAGTCCCTGGTTTCTCGGGCCTTCTGGTGCAAGGCTTCGAGGTTGCGCGACGCTGCAGCCGCGTTGACTGCTGCGCCCGTGTTGGTGGGGCGGCGATCGGGGGCCGGGGGCTTCTTCACGTTCTCCACCTTCATGGTTGCCTGCACTTCACCCAGCGCGATGGCGAAGTCAACGGGGTCGTTGATGGCCGCCAGCTCCTTGAGCTTCTTCGGGCTGTTGTGCAGAGCCAGGACGATCAGTTCGGGCTTCTTCGCCCCCTTCAGGAGGATGCCTTGCTGAACCACGCTCAGCGTGTTCTGCACGTTCTCCTCGGCCTCGTCGAAGTTCTTGACGGGCAGAGCGGTCTTGCTGCGGTTGTAGGCGTCGAGACGGGCCTGCCAGGCGGTGCGCTGGGCTTGCTCGGCCTGCTCGCGCTCGGTCCGCTGCCTGGCCGCGGTGTTCTTGCGCTCGGTCCACGCCTCCAACTCGGTCGCGAACTGCTCTTCATCGAAGTTGCACGCTTCGAGCGTGGGCTTGTTGCCGACCACGACGGCCTGCTGCTGAGCGGTCGCGCCCTTCAGCCGCGCGTTTTCCTCTTCCAGGCGTCGGGTGTTGCGCACCAGTTCGCGGTTCGTCTTGCGAAGCTCGCGAACCCACGGCGTCTTCTCGGCCTGCTGGGCTTCCACGTCCTCCGCGGGCTCTTCGCCCAGGGACACCACGAGTTCTTCGGCTTCGTCGGCCTCAACGCTCTCGGCCGCCACCTCGTCGGCCACAACGACTTCAGCAGTCTCGCCCTCCAACGGAGGATCAACCTCGACCACGGTTTCGTCGGTCGGGGTGGCTTCGTCGTCGGTCGGTGCTGGCATGTGCCTCCTCGGGGTTGCCCGGCTCAATGGGCCGGGAGTCTAAAACCAATCGATCTAACGTGCAACGTCTAAATGACTTTTAGTGCTGAAGACCCGCCGGAGGCGTGGCCGCATCACGCATCAGCGTGGCGAGGTCCACGAACTGGCCGACCTTCGCGCCCTGGGTCTTGGCGAGCGTCTCCTGCGTCTGCGCCTGCTTCAAACCAGCGGCTGCGATGGTGTCGATGGTCTTGGCGTTGGCCTGCTTGGCGTTGGCCTGCGCCTCTTCCGCGGCGGCCTGGAGGTACTGGGCCTGCGGGTCGGGCGGCTGGTTGGCGGCCTCCTGGGCCAGTTGCTGGCGCTCTTCCTCGCTCGGCTTGACGACGCCCATGCGGACCAGCTTGGCGCGGAAGTAGTCGCGAGCCTCGCCGAGGCCTTCGCCCTCCATGTTCATCATCGCCAGGCCAGTGAGGATCGATTGAATCTCGGGGTCGGCGGTCATCTGCGTCATCGCGGTGAGCGCGCGAACGGTCGAAGCGCGCTTGCTGCTCGAAGACGGACCCACTTCCACATCCACATCGAAGCTGGCCTTGCTGAAGTCGTTCTTGACGTACTCCCGCATGGCTTCGGCGTCGTAGGCTGGATCGTTGACGACGACGCTGGACGGGGCGCCGTTCTCGTCCACCGCCTTCATCCGCCGGGACTTCTCAACGGCCACGTCCTTCATCATCGAGAGCCAGATTTCGCCGGAGCGCTTCATGCTCTTGGCGAGGTTGCTCATGTAGATGAAAACCTGCATGTCCAGGCGCTGCTGGATCAGCTCCACCGCCTTGCCGCTGATGTTGGGCTGCAGTTCCTCGCCGGCCTGCTGGTTGCCCAGGAGGTCATTCAGCGCGGTGTATGCGATCTCGATCAGCGCCGCCATCGCGGGCGGGATCTGCGGCGCCCTGGTGTACGGGATGGTCGTTGGCGGAATCTTCGCGCCCGTCGCTGGATCGGCGATGCCGTTGATGAGCGCATAGGGGTAGCGCTTGATGTGGTCCTCGGCCCACCGCGTAGCATGTCCCGCCACCTGCTCGGCCGTCAGCAACGGCTTCTCGATGTCGAAGCGGCCAGCCATGTCGGCCAGCCACGACAGCAGGGAGTTCGTGAGGCGCTGGGCGTCCTTGGCCAGGCGAACGTGGCCCATGCAGCGCTCGATGCCATCCACGACCAGCCGCTTGCCGAACACAGGAACGATGGGGATGCACTTCCCGGCGATTGGTCCGCAGTCTTCGAGGATCCGGCCCCCGCTGAGGATGTACTTGTGCACCGATCGGGTCTTGACGCGCTTCTCCCGCACCTTGCGAAAGCCCATCGCGTGCAGCTCTGCCAGCTTGCCGGGCTCGTCGTCCAGCTCCTGCTGAGTGACCCGCATGTCCGGCTCGTCATCCACCAGCCCGCGGAAGAAGTGCACAAGCTCGCGCTTCTCCTCCACACGGTAGAACTCGCACACCCACACCAGATCGGCCGTCACCCAGTCGAATTGACACTGGTTGATGCCCTTTTCCCAGGTGGTCGGGTCGTCACCCCACTCCTCTTTGTAGGCGTCCCGGGTGTACGAAGTCAGGACGTAGCAGCGCTTGGCATCAGCCTTGTCGTAACGCTTGGCGTCCAGGTCGAAGAAGACGCACGTGTCCGCGTCCGTGATGGGCTCGATGACGACGCGCTGCTTGTCGTTCTCGTCGTCGTACTCGTCTTCGTAGCAGGCCCGAAGTCTCCATGCTCCGTACCCACCACCGACTGCCTCCTCGAAACCGTTGTCGTAGGCCTCTTCAGCGGTGCATGCCTTCTCGTCAGCCCGGTACAGGCCATCGCACACATCGGCCATCTCGTCGTTGTCGCCGTCCTTGGGCGTGAAATCGACGGTGATGCGGTTGTTTCGGTACTCGCTGAAGATGCGAATGATCGCGAGGTGGACCTTGTTGAACTCGAAGCGGGGCTTGTTCTCGAACTGCTCGCCGAGGGGGCCCTCCCATTGCGCGCCGGCAATGGAATAGAAGCGGCGGTCTTCCACCGCCTGCGTTCGCTCTTCTCGTTGGGCTTCCTGGATCGCGTCGAAGTCCGCCATTGCCTCGGCGTGGATCTTCGCGTGTCGGTCCGCTTTGCTCATGCTCATGGCCGCCCCTGTAGGGTGCTATGAGCTGCTGGCGGCTCGATCTACGCAGCGGGCCGGTCTTGCCGGTCGCGATCTCGGGCGCGAGTTTAACGCGAGCGGGCGTAAGGCGACACCATGGGGATGTCTTCGACCTTCGGCGTTGTCTCCTGCGCAACCACGGCGGGGAACAGTTCGGCCAGAGCCCATATGTGCGCGTCAGCCCGGTTCGGCGACTTCGGGCCCGTGTATCCGGCCGTGGAGAAAGCGCACATCTCGTCTTCGAGCTTCGGAAACAGGCCGACGTGCCGCACCTTCCCGTCGTCGTAGAGAGCCGAGAACGGCTCCGCGCGCTGCACCTTGCCTCGGCTGGCCGTGACCATCTTGAACGGCACGCGCACGCCGGCCTTGGCTGCCGCGGTCTGGACGACGAACTTGACCATTCCTCCGCCGAAGTTCGTTTCGCCGACTATGGCGTCCGCCTTGTGCCTAACGAATGCCTCGACCGCGATCCGGCCCCATGTCGAGGGCCCACCCTTGACTGTCAGGTCTTCGAGCAGATACACGCGGCCGTCAGTCCCGAGCGCATCTACGACGATGCCAATCTCGTCGTTCTCGATGTTCGCCTCGTCGTCACTCGCTCCAGACGGGTCAACCGACACGATGACGCGCTGCAGCGCAGGGGTCTCGCCGTCGATCGAGCGCCACCGGTCGATCACGGACTCGTCAAACAGCGCATTCGGCGTCGCGTCAGCGTACAGCCCATGCACAAAGCGGCGCTTCATGCGCTCGCCCATCCCGTCTAGCGTCTGCAGGTACTCAGGCGAGAGGTTGGCGCGGTTGTCGTAGGGGTTGATGAGGAAGCGGACATAGTTCTCCGGGTTGCGCAGCGGCTCTCCGGTGTCCGGGTCTCTCTTCTGGTGGAAGACCTTGTAGGTCCAATGCGCCTTCGACGGCGGGTTGCAGTCGTAAAGCATGCGCAGCTTGAGCGGCTTCGTTTCCCGGCCTTCGAGCTTCTGTTCGGCCAGTTGGGCCAAGCGCGTGACCAGCATCTGCTGGTGGGCCCACCCGAGTTGCGAGCACTCGTTCGGGTAGATCGTGGCGTACTCATTGCCGAGGATCTTCTCCATCCGCTCTTTGTCGTCCAGGCCGCCGAACCAGATTTCGGACCCTTCGCCAAGCGTGGCGTACCAATGCGTCTTGTTGAGCGTCCAAGGCACGCCAGGGAAGGCCAGCGACATGACCTTTGGCCACGTGTCGTGCACGATTGCCTGGATGACGTGGTTGAAACGGTAGCGCGCGATCAGGTGCCGCGAGCCTGGGGCTTTCAGCGCCCGCATGGCAATGGCGCGGCAGTTCAGGAAGGTCTTGCCCGA
>Ga0247777_1000074_pt1 | contig 30448 bp, 26 predicted proteins | sample UWRJL154409C5_FD_179937 | JGI IMG/M metagenome (GOLD analysis project Ga0247777, IMG submission 179937) | Plant litter microbial communities from Arlington Agricultural Research Station in Wisconsin, United States - UWRJ-L154-409C-5 | ecosystem: Environmental > Terrestrial > Plant litter >...
GGCGCCGCCTCTTTTGATGAAGTGGCTGGAGAGCTTCAAGGAGTTTCCGCCACGCGCGAAGGCCTCGAGCTTCAGCATCGACCAGGTGGTGGAAAAGCTCATACCGAAGTCGTAGTCGGCAACGCGCGGGCTCACCACTCCACCCGCAGGCCCAGCTTGGCCTCATAGGCATACCCTTTGCCGTCAAAGCTGCGCTGGTAGCCCAGGGTGCCGTAAAGGAATCTTCCCTTGTTGAGCTGCCTGGTCAGCCCGCCCTTGATCTCGCCCCAGGTGCCGCCCAGGTCGACCGGGAATGAAACCGTGCCGTTGGGCCCCGTGAAATTGACTTCCGGGTTGCCGCTGAAGTCGCGCAGCACGCTCAGGCGCACCCAGCCGGTGGAGTCGCGCGGCCCCGCGGTCTTCTCCAGCGTCCTGCTGCGGCCTATGCGCACGCCCAGCCGCCCGATGAGCGAATCCCCGTTGCGGAAGGCGACGCTGCCGCCGGCGTCGCTGGTGTCGTCCAGGTCCAGCTTGCTGTAAATGAGTTGCGCCTGCGGCTCGAGCAACCAGTCGTCCTTCACATGAAAAGGGTAGCCGCCTTCCAGTGAAATGCTGTAGCCCATGCCGCGAGTTTTGAGCTCGGGCAGCCCGCGCCTGCCGTCGCCTTTGGCGTCGTACCAGGTGGCCTGCAGGATGCTGTCGAGGTAGGCATTGGTGGGGCTGAACCAGGTCCAGTAGCCGCCCAGCGTGTAGGCGTAAAAGCTGTTCTTGCCTGCGGCGGAGCCGTCAACGTGCGTGACATTGCCCTGGCCGTAGCCGAGCGCGCCGTAGAGGCCGCCGTGCCGGTGGCGGCCGTCGGCGTCTTCGGCGCGGTAGACGTCCATGCCGGCCTGTACCGCATAAAAGTCATGGTCGTACCTGGGCCCCGGGCCGGGCACGTCGTGCGCCAGGCCTTCACGCTTGCCGTGCTGGCCGATGACGCGGCCCCACATGCTGTCGGGGAAATTCCTGGAGCCCAGTTCATTCATGCCGTTGCCACCGTCACCGCCGCTGCTCAGCCCGGAAGCGCCGCCGCCCATCCACAGGGTGTCTTCACCCCAGCGTTCATCGAGGGTGTCCAGCAGCTTGCCGCCGTACAAAATTCCCAGCGCGGGCAACACGGCATACAGCGAGGTTTCCGGGCGTATGCGTGTCGAGCGCAGGAACCAGCTTTGCGGCGCACTGGCATCCTGGCTGCCCCGGAACAGGCCATAGTCGTAAATGCCCGCCACGGCCGGTGCGCCCAGCGCAAAGGAATTTGCCGCGGTATTGCCTGCATTGACGGCATCCACAACGAGGATGCCGTTGCCGCTTGTCAGCGCGCCGGTGCCGCCCGCATTGGTGATGCGAAGAAACGAGTTTCCGGTCGCGGCGCCGCCGTCTATAACCAGCCTGTCGGAGGGCGCCCCGTCGGTGCCCAGCTGGGCATACAGGCCCAGGGTGCCGCCGGCGCCGCTGTAGTTGCGGGTGGTCAGCGTTTTGAACACCCCGCCGGCCGGCGCCGAGAAGTTGATTTCGCTGGCACTGTTGGCCAGGCTGGTGACGACGGAGTCGCCCGTCATGGCCCAGCGGGAACCGTTGCGCAAGATCACGTTGGACGTGTTGCCGGCTGTGACGGCGGCTCGGCCGTTCAAGCTTGAATTTCCGGCATCCAGGTTGAGCGTGCCGGCCACCGCACCGGCCACGTTGATGGCCAGCTGGGAGTTGTTGTTCAGTATGGAGTTCGACAGGTTGACGTTCGCCGTCCCGCCGTTGACCACGATGCCGTCCCCGCTGGAATTGAAGGTCGAGTTGTTGACGTTGAAGGTGGAAACGGTGGCGCCCGCGCCGGCGGATGAGAGGATGGCAGCGGCGGTGCTGCTTCCCGCCATGGACAGTGTGCCGTTGTTCAGCGTGATGGTGCCGCCATTGGTGGCGCGTAGACCGTAGGCATTCGCGCCCCGGATGTCCAGCTGCGTGCTCCCCGCGATGGTCACATTTCCGTTGGAGAGGATATGAACGCCGACGCCTTCGGTCACACCACTGACGGACAGGACCGCGCGGCCGCTGACCAGCACAGACCCTCCCTGGCTGGCGGAAAACGCGGAGGCGTCGAGGACGTTGGCGACGATGGAGCCGGAAATGTTGTTCAGCGTTGTCTTGCTCAACGCGTATTGCGCATGGGCGCCCACCGCGTCCTTACCCGTGATGTTGACGTTCGTATCGCCGGACACGACGGTGCTGGAGCCGTTCCAGGAACTGAGGCCCGCCTGGAAGTCGCCAAAGACACCGTCTATGTCGTCCATGGTGATGTTGACGTTCTCGGCGGTGAGGATGCCTCTTTCATTCGAGACCAGTCCCCAGCCCTGCGTGCCGTTGCTCTCGGTGATCACCGTCGTCAAACCGGTCAGCGTGATCTGGGTGTTCGTGTGGGCATAGATGCCATAGGGCTTGTCTGACTGGGCAAGGGCCCAGACGTTCCTGCCGGTGATCGCCTGCACCAGGCTTCCGGTCGTCTGGTTGCGCGAAAAGAGGCCGGTCGCGCCTATGATCCCGGCCGCCGAGCCGCGGCCCTCGGCGCGCACGACGCTGCCGGTTCCCAGGTTGATGGTGCCGCCGTTGTTGGCCGTCACCACTCCCAGCCCGGTCCCATTGTGGTTGCTGGCCTGGATGCCACCGCCGCCGTTCACGACGATGCCGTTGCCGACACCGCCCGCGCCGGTGCCGAGGGAGTAGAGGGCGGGTGTGCTCGCGCCCGTGACCGTCACGATGTCGCCGGTGTTCAATGCGCGGGCCGGAACTGTCCCGGTGACTGTGGAAGAAAAGGACGCGGCCGGGCCCTCATTAAGCGGGTCCGCCGCCCCCGCAGGGCTTGCAAAAAAAGCCATCAGTGAAACCAGGGGTAAACCGCAAAGCGATTGCAGGGCCTTTCCAATCGCACCCGGCCTTGTGGCACCAATCATTGAGGGTGCCTTCGCGGCGCCCGGCCCTTTGATCCGGATGGCAGTCATTTCGCAGCCCTTCGATAAAGAGGAAGTGGCTGCGAGATTTTCAGATCAGGCCCGGCCTGTCAATTGTCCTTTGGGGCATTGCCGCCGGACCCCCCACACCATTAATCCCATGGGCAAAGGAATTTTTCTTTCGAAGGCGGGCGAAATGAAAACTGAAAATGCGTCCTCAACCGCCTGGCTGTCTGCCGGGATTTCGTCCGCACCTTCGCAAGCGGCGCCGAGTGAGCAGCAAATCAGCGATTTCCTATCTACGTGCTGGGCGTCTGAACGTCTTGCGGCAGCACAATTCGACTTCCAGGAAGGCTTCGAATGGAATGCCTGATCCACCGAAAGCTGGGCAGCGCCAGTGGCCCAATCTCGATGTGGGCTGCTCCGAGGCGTTGCTGGCGGCCGATGAGCAAATTTATTGATGGTCACCGTGCCAAAGATCCGGGTTGACCGGAGGCCATTAAGGTCCAGTGCAACCGCGGCTCTGTAATCTTGCCGCCGGCCGCAAGCCATGGACGAATCACCGTAGTCCTTCCCCTTGATGCAATCCCATGTGCCTCCAAGGCCAATAGGCAGGCGCGACATCAGGCATTAAAGTCTGGAACGGACAGGAGGCGCCCCGATGAACGAGACCCATGGAACCGCCTTGAGCCCTGTAGCTTCGGTGCGAGGGCTTTGTCCGCAAGTTCCCCCAGTGCGGTGCAGACCAATAGACGCGGTCACTGTCGCCGCGCTTGCTGCGGCCTGCAGTGGTGTTGCCTGGGCGCAATGCGGTGCGGTAGCACCGGGCGACTACGGCGGCGTCAACTGCACCAATCCGGGCGACGCGTCGGTCACGATCAACTCGCCCACCACCATCACGCTGCCGGATACCCAGGCAGCGATTGATGGCGTGCATGTGGAAGTCACAGGCGGGTCGGGATCCGCCTCGGTCGTGGTCAACAGCGCAACGATCACGAACAACAACATTCCCGGGGGTGGCGGGCAGGCGAACGGCATCTACCTGCTGGTGTCCAACAACAACTCCGCCGCCACCGGCGGCGCTTCGCTGACACTGAGCGGCAACAACCGGATAACAAGCGCCCATGGCGGCGGCACACTGGTGAACGTTTTCGGCTCGGGGAGCGGGACGACCACCATCACCGGCTTTTTCAGCGTTGACAACCGGTCGGTGAATTCCGGCAATGAGGAAGCGGTGGAGATCACGGTTCGCGGTGGCAGCGCGACGCTGGACATGCAAAGCACAGGTACCCTGTCGGTCAAGGCCGGCAACGGCATCCTGGTGGCGTCGACCAGCGGCGACAGCGCGCTCAGGGTCGCCATCGGTTCCGGCGTTACGGTCATGCTGGACAACACCGAATCGGGCTCGGGCGGCAGCATCTTCAGCAACGCCGGCATCAGGACCAGCACGATCGCCAATGGAACGACCGAACTGGCGACGGCGGCCACCATCAACACCCTCGGCAACCACGCCGACGGCATCCATTCGATCACGCGTTTCAGCGGCAGCAACATCCACAACAGCGGCCCCATCACTACCGCCGGAAGCACCAGCCACGGCATCGAAGCCTCAGGCACGACGGAAAACCGGCAAGGGGGTTCGATCACGCTCAACAACAGCGGCGCCATCTCGACGGCGGGCGGCGGCTCGGCGGCCGATGCGAGCCACGGCATCCTGGCCTTCACCACCACGGAAGGCACGGGAAAGTCCGGCGACGTCAGTGTCTCCAACAGCGGGCCGGTTTCCACATCGGGCGCGTTTTCGGATGCGATCCAGGCCAGGGCGATCCGGGATGTGGTGCAAGGAGGAACCGGCGACACCGGCACGGTCTCCGTCAGCAACATGGGCGCCGCCACGGCCACCGGGCAAAACGCCAACGGCATCCAGCTGCTGTCGGAGGCGGGCGCGGTGCAGGCCGTCAACGCCGCGCCGGGCCAAGTCAACGGCGGAGCGGCTGGCGGCGCGGGTGTGGCCATAGGAGGCACATCGCAAGCATTGGCCAACAGCGGCCGGATAGGCGCGCTCAGCGACCGTGCCGTGGTGGCCGATGCCAACAACATCACGGGCACGGTGATGATCAGCAATGCGGCGGGTGGCCAGGTGACGGGCGGCATCTCCGTCACCAGCTCTGCGGCCACGCTGGACAATGCCGGCGCCTGGAAGCTGCGCAATTTCGCCGACCTCGACGGGGACGGCAGGCGCGAAACGCTCGCGGTCGCCAAAGGCGATTTCGGCAGCGCCACCGGCAACACCGTGAACAACACCGGCACGATCGCGCTGTTCACGCACGACGGCAGCGCGAGCGTGCTCAACGCAACAGGCCAGTACCTGCCCTTGGCCAACCCGAACAACGCCATGGCGCTGCACAGCCCCACGCAAGGCCAGATCCTCGGCGTCGCGGCCTTCAACCACAGCGGGACCATAGACCTGACGGCGAACCCGAGCGCCGGCGACGTGCTGTTGATCACGGGCGGCCATACGCCCGGCACCGACGGCGGCGGGGTGTTCACGGCCAACGGCGGCCTGCTCAAGCTCAATGCGGTGCTGAACCAGGGCGGCGGCAACAACAGCCTGGCCGACGTGCTGGTGCTGGACGCGACCCGGCGCGGAACGGCGCCCACGGCCATCGAGGTGACGGGCGTGGGCGGCGCCGGCGCGCAAACCGCAGGCAACGGCATTGCGCTGGTCGAGGTGCTGAACAAGGCGGCCAGCGCCACCGATGCCTTCACGCTCGCATCAGCCGTGGTGGCGGGGCCGCACGAATACCTGCTTTACCAGGGCGGCAGCCCGGTGAACGGCGGCGACCCGGCGGACGGCAACTGGTACCTGCGCTCCGAAGTCGTGGTTCCGTCGCCCACGCCCACGCCTTCGGGGTTTATTGCACGCCTGCTGTTTCGCCCCGAGATCGGTGCCTACCTGTCCAACAGGCGCCAGGCCAGCGGCATGTTTGTGCACAGCCTGCACGACAGGGCCGGGGAACTGCAGGGCGGCGAAGGCCAAAGCGCCGATACGCAAGACGGCGCGCGCCGCCCGGGATGGATGCGCATCTCCGGTAAGGACACCGATGCCGCGGCGCCTGGCGGCCTCTTCAGCGTCAACAGCCGCAGCACGCTGGTCCAGGGCGGCGGCGACATCATGCGCAAGCCGGCCAGCGGCGACGGCGGCCGACTGCACCTCGGGGCCATGCTGGGCTACGGAAAGACGACAGGCGACGCCCACACCCAGTTCAATCCGCGGCAGGCGCACGGCAAGGTCGAAGGCTGGAACGCGGGCGTGTACGGCACCTGGTACCGGCACGGCGCCGGCAAGCCGGGCGCCTACGCCGACGCCTGGGCCGGCTACAGCGTGTTCAACAACAGCGTGCGCGGCGACACGCTGCCTGAAGTCAAGTACAAGGCCGCCTCATACACCGTGTCAGGTGAAACCGGATATGCGATCAAGCTGGGCACCAGCGACTGGGTGATCGAGCCGCAGGTCCAGCTGGTTTATATGAGGTACAACGAGGACGAGATCACCGAGCCCAACGGCACGCGCATCAGCGGCAATGACGGCAGCGGATGGATTTCGCGGCTTGGCGTGCGCACATACCGCAATTGGGTGAGAGAGAGCGGACGCACGTTGCAGCCTTACCTCACCCTGAACTGGTGGCAGAACAAGGTGGGCAACGAGCTAAGCTTCAACACCGTGGCGCTGAAAGACATCCACCCGGGCAAGCGCTACGAGGTGATGGCCGGCCTCAACGCGGGCCTGGCGCCCTCCTGGGCGGCTTGGGGCGACCTGGGCTGGCAATGGGGTGAGCAGGGCTACCGCAGCAGGTCCATCCGCATTGGCGCCAAGTATGCTTGGTAATGCCCCCGGTAGTGGGCTGATAAGTTGGGCACGGCGTTGGTATTTTTAAGAATGGTGGTGAGTTCGGACAGGTCTAGGCCGTAGGCCTTTAGGGCAAAATCGACCAGTTAGCCCATGAGTGACCCGAGCCATGGGCTTGAAGCACTACGGCAGTAGATTTGCTCCGGCATTGAGAACCACGGCATCCGCGCGAAAATACCCCATCACAGTTGCCACGTTATGGTGCCCCGTCATAGCCATGGTGTCGGCCAGCGACACCTGCTGCCGCCCAGCTTCGGACACAAAACCCGACCGTAGCGAATGTGCCGAGAAATCTCCCTCGATCCCGGCTAGGGCACATCGCTCCTTGACAATGGCCCGAACCGCGGCCGGGGAGAGCACCTCGCCCAGATGCCCGCCTTTGCGAACGCTCCTAAAAATCGCTCCCTCCAAAATCCCACTAGCCTGGAGCCAGGCGGTAAGCGCCGCAGCCGCCACTCCGAGCAGCGGCTTGTTGTTTTCGGGCAGATCCACGCCCGCCTGGTTGGTCTTGGAATACGCCAGGTTGTAGACATAGCCCTCGGGAATGGTCTTCAGGAACTGCATGTCCGCCCCCGTGACCTCGGAACGCCGGCGCCCGCCGCTGGCCCACGCAAACAGCAGCAGGGCGCGGTCCCGCTTGCCACGCAAGGAGTCGTCGCAGGTGGCCAGGAGGGCCTGCAGGGGATCTTTGGTCAGCGCTTCTTTCTTCTGGGGCAGGGCGCCACGCTTGGCGTAGGCCTTGCGCGTGCGTGATAGAAGCTCGCGCACCGTCGGATCCTTACAGGGATTCTTGAGCTCGCGCACCTGGTGTGCTTTGGACAGAACGGCGATCCGGTGGACCAGGGTGTTGTGGGCCAGCGCGCCGAGCTTGCCTTTGTAGCCGGCCTGGACCAGCGTCTGGTCGATCAGGGCCGGCAGCTCGGAGACCAATCCCTTTTCCGTGGTTCGCTCGGCATGGTCGACGATGAACTGCAGCACGCAAGGGGAGGGGACTGGCAGCTGGATTTGGCCACCATAACGGATGCCGTACCAGGCGGCCCAATAGCGCAGGGCGCTTTTATAGCTGGCCATGGTGTTTTTGGACTCGCCTTCGCGCAGCAGATCCTCGACCGCGCGCCGCGTGACATCGCTGAGCTCGGTCGGCTGCAGAGCCGGGACTTTTTGGAGGACTGGCAGGCGCATGGTTGGCTCAGGGGGAGTTGTTGATTAAAAACATACATACTATGTATGATGTATTACATGAATTCCGAATAGATCACGATAACAATCTCTTATCGTTGGTAAATATAGCCACTGGAGCCCAGCCATGCAATCGAAAAGTACGAGAGGTGTTCAGCAGGAAGAGGTGTGGGCCGCAGCGGATGCCCTGATCGCCGCCGGCGAGCGGCCGACGATCGAGCGGGTACGCCTCAAAATCGGGCGCGGCTCACCCAATACTGTCAGTCCTATGCTAGAAAGTTGGTTTGCCACGCTTGCGCCACGGCTCGGGGTGGCAGCTTCGGGCGGTGCACAGCCCGCAGAGGACAGTGCACCCCAAGCCTTGCGCCAGGCACTGGACGCCATTTGGGCAAACGCAGTTACGGCCGCGCGGGATAAGGCCGAAGCCGCGCTCGCGCCGGAGCGCGACAAGCTGGCACAGTTGGACAAGGAGCTGGACTCCCAACGACAGATGCTCTTAGAACGGGAATCGGTGCTGGCCCAACGAGGTGCTACGTTTGAGCATGCCCTGGAGTTGCTGAGAGCCCAGCTGCGGGACCAGGCCACCCAGCTTGAAAAGGCTGGCCGCGACCTTGAACAGGCCCGAAGCAGCCTCGCCAATCTAGTTCAGGAGCGCGACGCAGGCAGGCGCCAGTTTGACGACCAGTTGGGCGTACTCACACAAGAGAGGGAACGCATCGAGCAGCGGGCATCCGCTAGCGAACGACGTCTTCTGGAAGAAGTGGATCGAGCTCGCCAGGAGGCGAAGCAATCATCCCGCGCGCTTGAGGACGCCAGCCAAAAGCATGCAGCCGAGAAACAGGCGCTGGAGCGCGAAAACGTCGCGTTAGGCAATCGTCTTCAGGAGAGTCAAGTCGAGTTGGCCACGCTCAAAGAGCGGCTGAAGGGGAGTGAGGAACGGGTACAAGGGATGAAAAAGACGCTGACAGCCACTGTAATGCAGCCGCGCCGCCCGGCGAAAAACCGTCCTGCCAAACCATCGACAGGCGGCCGACGTTCCGCTGGAAGCGCAAAGTAACTAGACCGCCGCTAAACAGGGAAATGCGCCACCGCTGACAAAGAGTAGGCGAGCGCGGTAGCGCGTAAGGAAAGTCTTACCTCGAATCTCCAGCTATTTGCCTTATCGTCAACGGCACCGACCATGGAGCTGTTATGCAACAAATCGCCGTCATTGACGATGACCCCGAAGTCATTGATCTTCTAACCAAATGGTTGAACGACATCATTCCCAACTGCAAGATTCATCCCTTCTCCGAGCTGGATACGGCGCTTTCAGGCCTCATCAGTACGGACTTCGACTTAGTCATTTCAGATGTCGACCTGGGTAGTGGCTCAGACAAGTTCGGCGGAGTCAAGATCGCCAAGGCGCTAGATACGCGGCGCACACCATTGCTAGTGATCTCCGGATTCACCGTTCAGGAAGGCGTTTTCCGGGCACTTGATGCCTGGGACTATCTTCAGAAGCCCATCGACGAAGGTGATTTCAAAACCGAGGTCAATCGTGCATTGGTTTACCGTAAGGGTCTGACCAACACCGCCGAGCAGACGAGCGAGGGGGGATTTTTACTGGTGCCCGATTTGAAAATTAATCGACGTTCACGGGAAACAGTTCAGTGGAAAGGCCATCGTCTGCATTTATCGATGTCCAAGATTGATATCGTGGAAGCACTTGCGAAACACGCAGGTACACCCGTCAACCACAAGGATCTGTTCGAGTTCATTGTGAGCGGAAAGAACATCAGCAATCTACGCGTCAAGATGTCGGAAATTCGGGATGAGTTTAAGACGGTGGATCCTGAGTTCAACCGCATACAACCGGTACCCATGAATGGTTATCTGTGGCAAATAGACTGAATAGCTGGTCGCGCAAGGCAGCGGTGGATGCACGGGTGTCCGCTGCGGAGTTTATTTCTTCCCCAAAAGAGTGGTATCGCCGGCGAGTGCTTTGGTTGAAGACGGTGTTCTTCTTGGCCGTCCTGATGATCGTCACAGGTGCCGCCTCTGTTCATCTTTACTTCCTTTTGTCTGACCGCGCGAAAGAGATACGTCGCGAGTTATTTCAACGAGATCTACGTGATCTGATCGGGCGTTTTGATGCCGATGAGCGGTTTGTCATTGAAAATAATCTACCTGAAGTCACTAAGGAGCGACGCGCTCTCCGGCCGCTTTTGCTGCCTCGGCAGTACTACATCGGGTTACCGGCTGGAGCCGCGCCGCTGTTGCCCCGGCAGCCACCGCGCAACTGTTTCGTTCACCTTGAGCCCGTGGACGGCCCGATTCGGGTGGGTGATCGGTTCTGCTCCTATTTTGGAGAAAGCAAGGCGCCAGGACGTTATCTCTATCTGGCCGCCACCTTTGCGGATGAGGACTTGGTTACCCTCAAGCCGGGTGATACGAAACTAGCAGCCGATGCTGTCAAGGTATCCATTAACGCGAACGGACATGAAGTTGTTTGGTGGATAACCTTCCAGCTACCGCCCAACCCCGCACGGGGCGATCGTTTTGAGCTCACCGCATTCCGGCAGATTGGCGAAAACCAACGTGACAGAGATAAAAAGATCGAGGGTTGGGCGTACGCGCAGCGGCAAGCTAAAGGCTCCCAAATTATTCATCTGATCGCCCGCTTGGATTTTAGGGAGTTCTTGAGTACCGAAGAAGAGAGTGCGGGAACCTGGCCACCCTCCAGTTGGAGGGAGACCACGGTGTTAGTGGAACGCAAGGAGGTTTGGGCAACTCCATTCAAGACGGAGCTGATTACCTATAAATCAACTGGAGTCTCGGATCTGTCCCTCTCGGCTCTTGGAACGCAGATATTCAACGCCTACGGCAGTATCAATCTTGAAAGCCAGGAGGATGGCAAGATTTGGTCGATCGAACCGCCGGCAAGCTTGCGCCAAAAACTCGAACCCAGCGCGTTGGGGATCAAGTTTTCCGGGGGCGATATGCTTTTGCCCGCCAAATCGACTAGTCAACCCGAACCCCTACCAGATACGGGTTTGATCCTTAGAGTATTGCATCCGTGGACGATCATTGAAAAAGGTTTCTGGCAAATTGCTCTGTATTTATTGGCTCTGCTGATTGGTGGCGCCTATGCCACGTGGCATTTCAGTAGCAGCCTGTTGAAACCGATTTGGGATTGGTCGCGTTATTCGGAGCAGATTGCAAAAGTTCGCACCGATGTCGAGGTAGTTCTTCCTTATGGGGAACGTCAAAATGAGATCGGAGTCCTTGCGCGGGCTTTTAACTCGCTCATCCACGGTGTGCGTGACCAAATGGCCAAGTCCCAAGCTGAACGTGATGCTAGAGCCCTAGACGCGCGTAGAAAGCAGGAAGAAGAGATGCAAAATCGACTCCAGAATCTCAAGGTGATGGGCCACGAGATTCGCTCACCTCTTCAGGCTCTGATGGCGCTGCATCGAGACCCCAATAGCCCAAGTCGTCGCTACATACAACGAATGCTGGCTGCGTTGCCTCATTTGCTTGGAGGAGCTGCAACCTTTGATGCTATTGGGTCACGCGAGCTGGCGATTGAGGAATTCGACATTGCGCAGTTTCTTACGCTGGTGGCTGCAAACGCCATCCATTCAGACATCGCCGACGTGGCATATGTTGGTGAAGCTCAGGGTATTTTGTGCCACGCAGATAAGGGGGCGTTCGAGGATGCCTTAACGAACGTCCTCAACAATGCCAATCGGCATCGTATCCCAGGGACTGCAATCCGGATGGTCTTGACGGCAGATAAGGAGAAGGCAAGGGTTGAAATCTGGAATGAAGGCCTGGCATTGACAGACGAAATTGCTGCGCGAATTTTTGAGTTCGGCTTCTCCACAGTGCACAAAAGCGAAGCCGGAGGCCAAGGAGTAGGACTATACGTCGCCCAAGATTACTTGCGCAGAATGGGAGGTACGCTCGAGTTCAGGAATCATGATTCAGGTGTCGTGTTTATCTTGACCGTGCCCATTGCCGCCACCTTGATCACATAAGATCGGTCACTTACCTTGTCGAGCTTTATATAAGAAATAAGCCATAGCGTTACCGCTGGTGACCTTATGCCTTTCGGTTCAAACTTCAACTTTCCATAACAGCGGCAAATGCCCGAAAGTGAAAGTTCAAAATGGCCGAAAACCACAAAATCACCTTTTATCCCGTCGGCAACGGCGACACCACTCAAATCGTCTTGGCCAAGGGCCGCCGATTCCTTTTCGACTACAACCATTGCAAGATGGCGGAGGATGAAAAGGATCCTCGAATCGACCTAAAAAAGCGCCTGACCGAAGATCTCAAGGCCGCGGGCCGGGACTACTTCGACATGGTGGCTTTTACCCACGCAGACCTGGATCACATCTGCGGCAGTACCGACTTTTTTGAGTTGCGGCATGCAGAGAAGTACCAGGGCAACGGACGTATCAAGATTGACGAGCTCTGGGTGCCTGCAGCTTTGCTGATTGAAGAAGTGACGCGCGACCAGCAGTCCGATGAATTCGCTCTCTGGCGCAAGGAAGCCCGTTACCGCGTGCTTGCAGGAAAGGGAGTGAAAGTGTTTTCACAACCGGACGAGGTCAAAAAGTGGCTGCACGCCGCGCTGAAAGAGCGTGGCGAAGCTACGACCGCACGCGACCATCTTTTCGTCGATGCGGGAACCATTGTTGACAGCTTCTCGTTGGCCAGCGACGGCGTCGAATTCTTCTGCCATTCGCCCTTCATCAAGCACTGTGACGAAGGTGACATTGTGCGCAACGACGCTTCGTTGGTTTTCAATGTGCGCATGCGTGCCGACGGCGCTGACTACGACTTTTTGCAGATCGGCGACAGCAGCTGGGAGGTACTCGAAGATATTGTGGCTATCACCAAGTTCCATGGCAACGAAGATCGGCTGCGCTACGACTTGTACAACATCCCGCATCATTGCAGCTATTTGTGCCTCAGCGATGAAAAAGGTGAAAACGAAACGGAACCTAAGCCCGGCGTGAAGGCGCTGCTGCTGTACGGCAAGAAGGATGCGTATATCGTGAGTTCGAGCTACCCGATTCCGGACTCGAAGGACATGTACAAAGAAACGCAGCCACCGCACATCCAGGCGCGAAAAGCGTACGAAAGCCACCTGAGGCAGGTTATGGGCCGAAAGTTCGTTGTGACCATGGAAGAGCCCAACGCAGCAAAACCAGAGCCTGTAACGTTCGAGGTTGCGATTGGTGGCATTTCCTGGATCAAGGCCATTGCCGGCGCTCCAGCGATCCTGAGTTCTTCGCCCCCTCGTGCAGGCCTGTCCACGACCATCGTGCGGGCTGGATGATGCAGGAAGACTGGAAAACGCTTTTGCAGGGAAATGCGCTTGCGGGTCCTTCCGAATTGCGAGTACCCCGTGCCCAGGCCATCGCAGATGCCATTTTTGATCATCCGGACTACACCCTTGTAAGATGCTCTCGCTTTGAAAAACTGGGCATCCTCGAGGTGCTGGTGGTGGACGTCGAATGCAACGCCGTGCCACCAAAGAACCCGATCGGGATTGAGTTCAGAGAACGCCTGGCGCTCATGGTGCCGGACAAGCCTGAGGAACTCGTCGAGGTGCTGGCGCTTCGAGAAAGCTTCCCCCGGCTTATGCACCAAAATGCGCGTTCGCCTGCATACCCCCCCAGCCTTTGCCTGTATTTTGAGCCGACCAGATCTGTCACACGCACGTGGACAGCCCAAAGCTTCTTGCAGCGTATTCAGGTCTGGCTGGAAAAGTCGTCACGTGGCGAACTGCATCCGGCAGACCAGCCGGTCGAACAGATGTTCTTCGCAGCTCAGCACGAACTCATCTTGCCGTGGAATCTGGATGCCCTGCTTCTTCAGATTCCAGTGCCGGTGTTTGCGATCATTGCAGGCCCCGAACGCGGGGAGGGGGCTCAATCCTACTTTTTGGCCCAGCGCCCGCCAGGCCGAAATGATTCTTCGCCAAGCTTGTCACTGGTTCAATTGACCCTTCCACCCGTCGTGCACGGCCGGCTCGAGGCTGACCCGCCAACGCTCGGTGAATTGACCGATATGCTTGAAACGCGGGGTGTCAATTTGCTGCAAGCCCTTAAGGATGCAATCCACGATCGGGTGGACGCTTCCGGTGTGCCTGTTGGGCAGGATGCTAAGGGAACCATTGTGTTGTTGCATATGCCGATTACAAGGGCTGAGGGCCAACCAGCTGAAAAGATCGCGCGGCGCGGTTATCTTGTGGCGCATGGCGCTTTGAGACTTGGCGAACTAACGGGCACGCTGTTCCAACTCGATGGGAAATTTTTTAGAGAGCCTACGGCTGAATTTCTGGCTCACGGCGAACAGCTCGCCTGGCGAGGGTCGGAGATTACGCCCATTGAGGCAATTCGCAATCTTGACAGGAAATCGGCGCGCTTTCAGTCCGGGCTTGTTGAAGAAGGTCCAACAGGAACGGTTGTAGGTGCCGGGGCCTTGGGTGCCACGCTGCTCGACCTCTGGGGACGCTCAGGCTGGGGACAATGGACGGTGATCGACAAAGACCATATTAAGCCGCACAACCTGATCCGGCACCCTGCGGATCAAAGGCACCTTGGTTTGTCGAAGGACAAGGTTGCGGTTGAACGGTACTCGGCTGTGATGAACGGCGCCGGCTCGATTACCAGCGTGCACGCCGACGCTTGCGATTTTGTAGACGATAAACCGCTGCCCTGTATCCAGACAGCAGAGCTGGTAGTCGATGTTTCTACGACTTTGGATTATCCGAGGCTTATGAGCACGCGTAACGATGTAGGGCGCCACGTGTCAGCCTTCCTGACGCCGAAGGCGAACGCCAGCGTGATCTTGATGGAGGATGCGGGCCGTCTCTACCGTGCTCGCACATTGGAAGCACAGTACTACCGCGCGGTCATGGAGCAGCCCTGGGGGACGGATCATCTTGCGGGCAATCACGGCACCTTTTGGAGTGGTGCCGGCTGTCGCGACATTTCGGTAGTGATGTCCTATAGCGCCGTTTTAGCGCATGGGTCATTGCTTGCAGAGCAAATACGCACGCTTTCCGGGGCATCCGATGCTGCGATTCGCGTGTGGGCGCGAGATGCACAAAGCGGCGCGATCACGGCCTATGCCGTGCCGATTCACGAGGAACGCGTCATCGACCTGGAGAACATGGACCTTTGCATTGATGCCGGCGTCGTCGAGAAGATGCAGAGCCTTCGAAAGTTGAATTTTCCGAATGAAACCGGTGGAATCCTCCTGGGATACCATGATCTAAACGTGAATGCCATTGTGGTTGTAGATGCCCTCGCGGCTCCGCCCGACAGTCGGTCAAGCCCGGCGTCATTTGAGCGAGGCGTTCTGGGCGTGGCCGACGCGGCAAAGGAGGCGCATAGGCGCACAGCGGGCATCGTGGGTTATATCGGTGAGTGGCACAGCCATCCACCAGGGCACAGTGCCGAACCGAGCCGTGACGACTTCTACCAGCTAGTCTATTTAGCGCTTGGGATGTCGCACGACGGCCTGGCAGCGGTTTCGCTCATTGTTGGCGCGAGCGGTGAACTTCAGGTACTGAAATGCACGGTGCGTTGAGCGCTGCTTTGCCATGAGCGCAGGTGGGTGAGATGCAGTGCTCCCGCGGCACGGCATAGTCCAGAGGGGACAGCGATGATTGATTGGTTGTGGATGCAAATTTTGCGGTTTCCCTCGGCCACACGGTCCTTGGGAAACGGACTCATGGGGGCTAGTTTCACCATAGGGCTGTTCGGATGGCGAGCGCACAAGATACTGGGATTGCTTGACCGTAGACTGGGGCGCGTCGGTCTCGAAGCGCCACAGTCTCTGGCCGCGATGTATCCCGACCTTCCGACATGGTGGATTCCGGAGTCTCCGATAGGCTTTACGCTGGTGTGCCTCATGTTTTTCATTGGTGCGCTCACAGCCTGGCTGGGAAAGACGGCTTTAAAACAGATGCGCTAGCCAATGAATACCACGTGAGCTGCACAGCCGTGTCAGGTAGGTAGTCCCGGGGCCAGGAGGTTTTTCGCCGCCCAATGTGCCGTTTCGTATCCGTGCCGCTCAACCAGCGTGAACTGCTCCACTGACAAGCATTTGAGGGATGTTTTGACACATGCAGCCGCCACGGCCTCTGCGGGCGTTAAAAAAACTCCACTTGCCGGTACCGTGGCGCCGCCAGGTGCAGCGAACCCAATCGGCAGCAAGGCGCCGTTACTCGGATGATGTTTCAAGTAATTCATCAACGACCGGACACGCAATGCCCGAATCTGGTCAAAGGCCAAATCTGCAACGCGTTTTAAGCGCAAGGGGTTGAGAGGATGAGGCAGCGGTTGACGCTCATATCCCAGGCCGGCATCTGACACGAACAGGAAATCAATGTCGGGAGCCCTTTGATCTCGATTTTCTGGTTGACGCAACTCCTGCTTGCCCATATCGAACAGCGGTTCGAGCCCGAGATTGTCATAAACCCCGCCGTCGTAGAGGTGCAGCTTGTGAAATTGCGGGGTGTGTGGCTTTGACGTCTCGTCGTTCCACGTGGCCTTCTTGGTCCATGCGTAATCGCGGGTGCGGATGGCCAGAGGCCCAATACCGCCAGGAAACGCGGCAGAAACCGCCATAGCGGCCGCCAACGGCAGGTTGGGGGCTTGAGCATAGCCCGACTCATGATCGCCAATCTCACCGGACTTGAACCGGAAACGCCGGCCCGATTCCGAGCAACTCCCGTTAATAGACCAGACGGGATAGGAGGGCAGGCTGCTCAATGTGGCCTGAATCTTCCAATCTCTGGAGAGCGACTGAGCGACTACGTTGGCCCGGGACGTCAGAAACTGCCAATTGCAAGGCAAAGCGAGCAGCCGAAAAAGTGCGTTCCATTGCAAGGATGAAGTTGTCAGCAGCGCGCGCACCTGAGGCAGTACGTCGTGCATGTACTGTTCGCCAGTTGGCCATTTATAGCCGGAAAAATGAAACACCAAGCCGGTAAACAGACTTCCACCAGATACGGTTGATACATGGGCGACATCCCTCATACGGTCCATTTCGGCTAGCCGCCTCAGAGCACCAGCGTGGAACGCGGCGGCCCGAACACCTCCGCCAGAAAGAGCTAGCCCTATGGCACATCTTTCACCGGTTGCTTCAATCATTTGTTTGAGTCCAATGCAAGAGCCTTTGATGATGCCCACGTGGGTGGGCTGGATGGCTGTGTAGAGCATACCGTCGTTGGCGACAACTTGGTATCGATCTGGAAGATGGTTGGACTGTCCATCCTCTAAGTGGAGGATGTGAATCCCGGGGGCTGGGTCTAGCATTCGCTGAAAAGGAGAAGGCCATGAGCGGGATAATGAAACTTCGAATTTGGGACGTACAACACGGCGCATGCGCCATGCTTCAACACACTGAAGTCGAAAAACTGGCCATGATCGACTCTGGGCATAACGCCGAAGAAGAGTGGTATCCCAGTTCCTACATCATTAACACGTTGGGGAGAAAGTCCGTTGACTACCTCTTTATAACCAACGCAGATCTTGATCATATGAGCGACCTCGACGGGTTGTGGACGGCGGGAATAGACGTCAAAAGCCTGACCCGGAGCCAAGGCATCAGTCCGCAAGACTTGCGAACAATAAAAATGAAAACGGCCAGCGACGGAAAGTTGGGAGCAGATATTGAACGCTATCTCAAAATCCATGAAAGCTATAACCAGCCGGTAACCACACCATTTAATGACCACATGGGCGGCGTTCAGAGGCAAACCTTTTCAAATAGCTATCCCCGATTCAAAGAAACAAATGATTTGAGCCTGGCTATCTTCTTTAAATTCGAAGGATTTAAAATCCTGTTCCCAGGAGACCTAGAGCGAGGCGGTTGGCTCGCCTTACTGGAGAACCCGGAGTTTGTAAAAGAACTTGATGGCACAAGCGTGCTTGTCGCCTCCCATCACGGTCGGAAGAACGGTTATTGTGAAGAAATCTTCAAATACTTCGAGCCTCAATGCGTTGTGTTCTCAGATAAGCAGATTGATCACGGCACACAGGAAGGCATGACGGAGATGTACGCGCAGCACGTCAGCGACAGAGGTGTGCAATTGTCCAATGGTGATCAACGGTGGGTCTTGACGACTCGTTCCGATGGCTGGATACATTTCGCAGTTGACTCCGCTGGATTTGAGGTGTTTACCGAGGTCACCAGTTAGCAGGGGAGGCACGAATCATGTTGACGAGCGTGAGAGGCGACCAAGTATGAATGCGGACGAATCAGCTAGTCTTTTCTGCACCTTGACGAGAATTCAACATAAACGTGTGCGCTGAAGCAGTTGTTATGCCGCGCCAAATTGTCATGTCTCCACCGAGCCACCTCAAACAAGTGACGTTGGAGTCCCTCAAGTCACTTTATATCGAGATGATGCGCGACGACATCGTATTGTCATGTGCTACCGGCTTCGTGTGCGAAGACTATAGCGGCGCCCCCGCACTGATCACGAATTGGCACAATCTTGCCGGTAGAGACATACAAACACGCGACTGTCTGGCCCCTAGCCTTGCCGTACCTAATCGCATTCGGATCTGTCACAACAGCGCCAAGGGCATTGGTGCATTCATCTCTGTCACAGAAAGCCTGCTGGACCCCAACGACTTTCCTGTGTGGCGTGAACATCCACAGTGGGGTAGTCAGATCGATATGGTCGCGTTGCCATTAACGCGGTTGGAAGGCGTGAAGCTGTACCAATACGATGTTACGGCACAGCCTCAGTTTCGTGTGGGAGCGGGTGACCGAATTAACGTCATTGGTTTTCCGTTCGGTTTGCGGGTTGCTGAGTCGTTCGCCGTTTGGGCGACTGGATACGTTGCTTCGGAGCCTGAATTTGACGTCGATCAGAAGCCGCAGTTTTATATTGATTGCCGTGCCAGGCAAGGACAATCTGGCAGTCCAGTTATTGCCCACAGGCCGGATGGAATCGTCGGTGAGCAAGATGGCGAAACATTTTTGGCAAGAGTTAAGCCGCAGTTATTGGGCATCTACAGCGGCCGTCTCAACAAGGATTCAGATATCGGAGTCGTGTGGAAGAAGTCAGCCATTTACGAGCTCCTCGGTTATCCAATGTTTAAATGGCCGGACACCAATGTTACTCATGGTCCGCGGCCTTAGACTGGCGCAAAGGGCGGTGGCGTGGCCCCCGGCGCTGTCAGGGCGCTAACGTGATGTATGGCTCGTCGCTGAAGCGCGCGCTGAACACGTTCCCGTGCTTGGCTTCCATCTTCCTGGCCCAGTCGGCTAAGTTTTTCATGTGCAGCTTGAAGGCCTCCGTATTGGCGGCCTTGGGGGAAGTGCTGAACCAGAAAGTGAAGGGCCGGTCCTTGGCTTTGGGAGCGAGGGCGCGCAGCTTGGCGGGGCCGACGCGGGCCTGGATCATCTGCTCCAGCACCCGAAGGTCGGGATTGCCGCTGCTGCCGTTGCCGCAGAAGATGTAGTGATCGGCCGATACCTGCCGCGAGAAATCGGAGGTGATGTTGTGCTCGGAGCCGTGGTGGGGGTACTTGAGCACGTCCACGTGGACGTAGCCGTTGTCGAGGTAGCCGCCGTACTCTAGGCCAGCGACAATCATGTCAGGGTGGTTGTCGCCCGTTAGCAGCAGGCGCTTTCCGTCCTCCTCCTCCACCATCAGCACGGTAGAGGCGACATTAGGCGCGGTGACCTGCTTGTAGGCCGCCACACCGTTCCATTTATGCAGGTCGATCGGGTTGCCTTGCGCGAAGGGGTTGGACGCATTGAGGCCGACGGCGTAGTAGTTGCGGGCCTTTTCCAGGCTCTTCTGACTCGCCTCCGTGTCCAGCCAGGCGTTCCAGCCCGTGCGCAGGTTGTCCAGTTCGTCCTGGGTCGGACAGAGGATGGAAACCGTGAGGCTGCCGATCTGCTCGTCGTTTTGTTTGTCGCGGGCCATCAGCAGCTTTCCGCTGTGCTTCTTGTTGTTGGGTAGCTGGTTCAGGCCGATGTCCAGGATATCTGGCTTGATCAGACGCGAAACCTTGATCGCCTGCGGGACGGAAGTGGCGATCTGGGCGTAGTCGTGGCCCAGGTGCTGTAGCTCGTGCACCTGGCTAGCCTGCAGCATGGGGGCGCTCGCGGCCAGCAGCGATTCGATCTTGCCGACGTTGTCCTTGACGATGTCGCGGAATGCGTTGTGCCAAATGTTGTGGACCTTGGGCTGGCGTGGCAACTCGGGTTCCGCTGACGGGTCACCATCGGCCTGGTTGATGTCGTAGACCTTCCACTGCGCCATCGCGTCCAGCATGACGAAGACGCCACCGATGTGATCCGCGTCGATGTGCGAGACGTAGAGCAGGTCGATCTCCTTGTCGTCGACGGCCCACTGGGCCAGTTCCTTAGCGATCCGGTGGCGCATGGCCGCCTCGCTGCCGCCGTCGCACAGGATGCGGTGCTTGCCCGCGGCGTCCTCGACCATCAGGCAGTCGCCCTCGTGGGACTGGAAGATATGGATGTTCATGGTTGCTCCTTCAGCGCTCGGTGCGTGCATCGAAATAGAGGGCCTCGTTGATCGCCGCGACCGGGTCGATCACCCCGTAACCCGCATCGCTGCGCCATTCATATCCGTGGGAGGGCAGTGGCCGGGCGGTGCGTTTGAGGATGCCTTCGCACTGCGCGGCGTTGAGGTTGCTGCGCGCCGCCAGCATGAGTCCGACCACGCCGCAGACGAAGGGACTGGCCATGCTGGTGCCCGTCATCGAGATCCAGTCCTGTTCGTCGTGGAAGCCGCAAGCCGCGACGATGTCGGTTCCGGGCGCCGCGATGTCGGGCTTGTTGCGGCCCTCGCGGGTCGGGCCCTGGCTGCTGGAGATGTTGATGGTGGAGGTGCTGGTGTGCTCGTTGGCCACGGCGATCGCCCGGTGCGCGCAGGCTAGCGAGCCGATCGAGTGGGAATCGACGTTGCTGTTCTTGGAGAAGAAGGAGGGGAAGCGGTAGGCGCGCAGCTTTTCCTTGCGCTCCAACTCCATCGGGTCGTCGCGCTCGATCCACGCATGGAAGTGGCCATATCGGATTTCGTCCCCGTGCAGCCGCACCTTCCAGACGCCGGGGGCGATCGGGGCGAAGGATTCCGGCGCCAGGTTGGGCGACAGGTAGATGGAGATGTAGTTGTCGCCGTTGCTCGGATGGTATTTCTCGTTGTAGATGGACAGGAAAGTGCCGTTGGCCATCCGCTTGTTCTGAATGAATTCGCCTGGCGACACGCTGTACCAGGTGTTGGAGCCGGGGGGCATCACCGACACCGTGATGCGGTCCTGCGGGCTGTACCAGATCTCCAGTTCGTTCTCGGAGACGTCGGCGATCCCGTCGCCCACGACGATCCATTCCAGGTCCACGTCCAGGCCGGCGGACTTGATCTGCCCCATGGTGTGGATGCGGCCCATCATCCAGCCCAGGTCGTCGGGTGTGACGCCGTCCTGCTGGCCCGCGTTCCCCGCGGCCAGGCAGATCGCCCGGCCCGGCGTGGTCAGCGATGCGTCGATCCAGCGGCAGGGGCCGTTGGAGCCGTCATGCGGACCGCCGTTGGTGCCCAGGCTAATGTTGATGGAGACCGGCAGGCTGAGCTTTTTGCCTAAATCGAACAGGTACTCGATGGCATCGGTGATGCGCGATGAGTCGCTGAAGGTGGACTGGCGGCGCTCACGGACATCGGCCGCGACGGGGATGGACACCAGCACGGCGGCGATCCTCGCGCCCGCGCAGATGCCGCTGTTTCCGGCGGCGATGCTGGCAACATGCGTGCCGTGAGAGCCGGGCACGCGCTGCGATTGCAGCTCCATGTCGATGGCCGGCATGCCGCCCGCCTTCTCGCGCGCGATGGCCCTGGACAGGCGGTCGGCCGTTAGCTCCGAGCCGTAGCCGAACTTAGACGGCGGGCCGCGGAAACTGCCCCCCTGGTCCCAGATAGCCTCGAAGCGGGTGTTGCCGTTGACGTCGAGGAAGTCCGGGTGGGCGAAGTCGAAGCCGCCCACGTCGATGATGCCGATCAGCACGCCGGTACCGGTCCGCTTCGCGCCGCCTGCGGTCACGGCACGCGGCGTGGGCTTGACGTTCGTGGGGGTTGACAGGACCGGGGGTATGGACAGGGAGATCGACTCCGCGGCATGGATGTAAGCCACCTCAGGCAGATCGGCCACCTTGGCCAGCAGGGCGACGGGGATGGTCGCGGAGATAAGGTTGCGCTGGGGGATTGGGTTGCGGGGGGGAAAGAAGACGTCCCGCTCAGCCGGCTGGGCGAGCGCGCTTTCGATCAGCAGCCGTTCCAGCTCCGCCATGACCTGGCGGGCGGCGCCCGTGCCTTCCCAGCTGCCCTGAAAAACCTCGATAAACACGTTGACGTAGGCTTGGCGCGAAGCGCCGGTGTCGCCCAGCGACGGCCTGCGGCTGGCCTTGGGCGACTTGGGGATTTGGTCGCCGGTGACGGTGCCGAGCGCGAAACTGAGGCTGGCGTCCAAAGCAGGGCTGTCAAATTTCTCAGAGGCGCTGAGAAAGTCGCTAGTGGCGAGCCGGGTGGAAAACTCCGCGCCACAAGCGTTGACAACATCGTCGCGGTTCTTGACGACGCGCAGCAGCGGGTGGATCTTGTAGTCGCTGGTTTCCTCGGTGCGTTTCATGGTGTCAGCTCCTGTTCGTCCTGGAGGGCTGGGCCCACACGTTCATTTCGTACTGGGAAGCCGCGCGCGGATCTGCTGCTGGTCGGGCGTGCCGCCAGGCGGGCAGGGGATAGGTGTGTAGGCTTTGTCCATGCACACCATCACTTCCTTGAGGAAGTTGCCCGAAGAGACGCTGACGCGTACCATCTCCGGCTTGATGCGGTCCGGGTTGGCCTTGGCCCAGGCGCGCTTGATGTCACCGGCGGTCGTCAGCACTGCGTCCTGCGCGGGTTTCTGCGTGGTGACGGTCTGTTCCACTTTGGGCCGCGCCAGCTGACTCCAGATCGCCTCTATATCGTTGAAGTAGGCGCTGGGCGCGCTCCAGCCGCAGGTGCCGTGGGCCTGCCATTCGTTTTGCATCAGATCTTCTCCGGGGAGCGTGCACAGGTGCTTGCGCAGTAGGTCGGCCGGCAGGGATTCCGAACTCTCGCAGGCGCGAGGGTGTTCGCTGGTGTTCTTGGCCTGCAGGTTCTGCGGCCACAGGCCGTGGACGACCCACTCGAACCGGTTAGAGGACGCGCACTGGTGGCGGTGCTTGTCCAGAATCTTTGGGTCTGTCTCCGCTTTCTTCAAGATGTTGAAGCAGTGGTCGGGCGACCAGGAGACGGAGAGCACATGGTAGTCGCGCGGCGCCTTGGGGTTTGCGTCCGGATAGGTTTTGGGAGGTGAAGGCGTGACCCTCTGCGGGAGACTGCAAACCTGCTGCGCTGCAGCTGGGATCGCCACAGCGGCGAAGGCGCAGCCCAGAAACGCGCGCGCGGCGTGCACCACGGCCTGTAGCGATCGATCGTTCACGTGTCCCTCCGAGTGCGTTTCGCACTTTGGTTCTCATGGTAGAGGTGGCTGGGCTAGCTGTCATCCTTCAAATGGGGGATCTCAAACGGTCCGGCGCCGCCTCGGCGCACGGGATCGCGGCAAACCAGCAGAATGACTTCCAGGGCAATCTCCTCGTTTTCCCGATTTTCAAGAGTAAAAAGCATCTCAGTTCCTTGCGACGCAACAGCGCGCCAAACTGCATTTGGCGTCACGACGGCGTTTTGCAGCCCGGGCATTTAGTGTCACTTTGCCCGGGGCGATTCAGGCTTAATCATCCAAAGTCACGACGAGTCCCGGCCATTCACTTGGATTCACGGGAAATATTTTCTCCCCGTTGTTTGTTTGGTACGCTCCGGTGCATGTTCACCATGATCTCGAACGCCCTGGCAGCGCTAACCCCCACGCACTGGATTTCTCTCGCTGCGTTGACTGCTTCGTTGGTGAGTCTCTATTTCTCAGCTCGTGGTTATTTGCGCGACCGGCCCAAACTCAAAATCCGGGCGGTCCGTTATCGGTCTGATGAGACACCGGGGTACATAGAGGTTAAAGCTGTGAATGCAGGAAGGCGGCCAATATTTCTGATCATGCTTTGGGGTAAGGACTCGACAGGCTGCGGAAGTGGGATTCATTTCGACTATGAGGCCCGGGTATCAAGCTTGGTGAGCACGAGTTCAAGACCTTCAGAATTACCCACCTGCCGCGAGGCCAAGATGAGTATTCTGCGGACGGCATTGACAACGACCACGACACGATCGACTTCGAAAGGATGTTGATCGAGGACTCGCTCGGTGTACGGTACGAAATCCCCAAGCTCAAAGTTTTGCTGCCGGCACTCCGCGCTGATTACAAAGATTGGTGCGAGAGGACGGGCTATTGGAAAACACCGGCGCCCACTACCTGAACTTCTTTTCATTGGAATCGACATGGGCCGACAAATTTACGAAAAACCAACCCGGGCGCTACTCAAAGACATGCTGCAGGACTGGGGCCTGAAACCTGGGCAGGTTTTCACGATAGCCCGAGCTGTCGAATGGTTCGCCGCTAATTACCCAAAATTAAAATCAGGGAGCATTCGTGCGCACCTGGTCCAGGCGGCTACCAATGACGTGAGCCGGCTTCACCATCCGGCCACGAACGAAACTGATGACATTTTGTTCAAGGTGGCGTCTGGGCAATACCGCCTTTATGAGCCGGGGAAAGATCCTGCGCCTATTCATGACATGGTTGCCGGCGATGTGGCCCGCCAGGAGGCGGCAGTAGCTGTCGACGAGGAAGAGGAGGGCGAAGAGGCTGCGCCAGGGTCATCGGAATTTCTCCTTGAGAAAGACCTGCAGCGCTATCTTGCAGAAAACCTTGAATGCATCGAGCCTGGGCTGAAGCTCTACGAGGATGAAGACATTCGCGGCATCGAGTACGAGGCCGGCGGCGGCCGTCGCATCGACATCCTGGCTTTGGACAAGGCTGGCGCTTTTGTTGTCCTGGAGCTGAAGGTCTCGCGCGGTTACGACCGCGTTATCGGTCAGCTGCTCAGATATATCAACTGGGTTCGAAAAGAACTGGCTGAACCTGGCCAGCGTGTGCGCGGCATTATCGTTTGCCGCGTAATTTCTGACGACTTGAGGCTGGCTTGCGCCAGCATTAGGGACGTGGAGCTGTGCGAATACAAGCTCTCCGTTACTGTCTCGAAGGTGCCGCAGCTGGTTTTACCTTGAGGGAAACTCGACCTTACCGGTCGCCGTGACTTTAAGGTGTCCTTTTTTCACCAGTTGCTGAAACATCTTCTCCTTGTCTTCGTCTGAAATTGCCCCGCGGAACTGAAACATGGCGCCTATGGCGTTTAGAACGGTTGCTTTCTTGGTTGGTTTGAGCTTCTGCAAACGGTCCGCAACATAGGTGATCAGCTCTGGGTCCGGCTGCAATGCCATTTCGGCCTTGCGGTTGTCTGGATGAACCTCTTCCTCCTCTTTGCGGCCTATCTGCAGGAGATGTTGCGCGAGGCGCAATTTATCGCGGTAGCTCAGCGTTTCACACAGTTTGATAATTTCTGCATAGTCCATTTTTCCCCTCCGTTAGTACCTGAATAATTCTTCGATGTTGGATGTGTTCCTCGACGTTGCAGCCCTGGCATTCATCCAGATCATGGCATTGGCCAAGTCTTTGACTTTGTATGCAGCAAGCGCGAGGTCGGGAAATCCAACGGTTTCAGGAAGAGCTTCGTCCCAGCCCTCCACGGTTTCGGGCCATGGCGCGATGCATCGCAAATGATCAATTCGGTCATACATCACCCAGGCCTCCCCGGTCTTCAGACGCCAAAAGAAGAGCATTGACATTGGCTTGACCTGGCCGGCCCAGGGTATTTCGTGGGCCCGCTGCTGCGCAGGCTGCACCGTGGGAGCGGCTGGCGCCTCAAGTTGAGCCTGTTTTCTCTCAAGATAGGCGTCACCCATCCATTGGCGGCTGTGGTGGAGTTTCATCCCTCTTTCCACGGCGCGAATCTCCAGGGGGTGTAAGGCAGCCTCCATTTGCCGGAATCGGTCGACCAGGCGCTGGTTCGCACTTGCTACGTGCCCATTTACGTCCGGCTGGTAAATCCATACGAACTCTCCTTGATATCTCAGCCATTCCCTTGCCTTGTCTTGGGTGCGTAGCGATTCAGGGTCCGGCAATGGGCAATAGAAGACGATCTTGCCGTGACTAAGGTGGCTTTGATGGCTTGGCCGTTGATTGCCGATGTCAATGAACATGTCGACGTTGGAGTCATCTTGCAGTTTCAGCATCCCAATGGGTTGCCCTCTGGCTGCAGCCAGGTTCCAATCCGTGACCTTGACCGCTTCGGATTGCCACTCGGCGACTTCGTGTATTTGCCCGAATCGCCCCTGCCTGGTTAGCACTTGTCGGTAGGGCGGAAGGATGAGCTGGGGAAGGTCGTGGAGGTATTGAACACCCAGCCGGCGCAGCAGATTATGGGCACCAACCTCGCATTCGGGCCGCTCCTGCATTGCCAGGTGGCCAAAGTGCCACTCATTGACTTCTCCGTGTTTCGCCACCAGGGGACTATTGCAGGACGGACAGAAGCAGCCGCAGGCGGCTCCTCGTGCGACTTCGCCGATGAATCGCGTCTCGCCTTCGGCCGTGACGCCTGCAAAAAGCTCAGTCATTGCTTCAATTTCCAAAACACCCGAGCATAGCCATTGGGGGAGTGCGAAGGATTTCTAAGGAGTACTGTCTATTCAACCGAGGTACGTGATCGAGCCAAGGCTGGCAATACCGCTTGCTCTAGTGCTGCAGCGAATGAAGAGAACGGGCAGATCGCTAACGTTCGGATCGAGGGGTACCACGCGCTTTGGACCCCTATTAGCCCATACCGCCACCCGACCTCGTCCCCATATTTAAGGTTGACAACGGGCCCTCCACTCATGCCGTCAATGTCCTTAACAACACCTTCATAATCTTCGGCGAGTCGAGCGTAAAACTGGTTCTCAGCGCGTTTCCCAGCTTGCTCCGGAGCGTCTGCCTTGATCAGCGGCGCCAACACGAACCGGGCACCGATATTGGTTTTACCGTCATACGATACCGACTCGGAAGGAATGCCAACTAGCGCCCAGTGATCGGATGCCACCATGTGATCGCTCCAAGCGTCCTTTTCAAATGCTTCGACGCTTCCCGCCTCAAGCTGCAGCCGGTAGAGCGTGCCAAGGTGGACTGCGGCATAGTCGATGCCCAGCGTCTCGTCCTCGATCACCAGCCAACTCTCTAGGTTGAAGTCGAAAGGGATAGCGGTGTGATTGAACTTACCGCGAGCCGCCGTCTGGTCGCCCAAGCGCCAGATGTCGAAGGTTGAGCCACTCGTAAGAGCGGCGCGCACTGCGCGCAAAATGTGTCCGGCTGTCACGTAAAACCATTCGTCGGCAATCGCCATCACGAATCCCGAGAACACATGAGCTTTTTCCGGTTTGTCGGGGACGAACTGCATGCAAGAAAGGGAGACGAAATGCCTCCCAATGCTGAGGCCGACTCGCTCTGTGAGTGTGCTGGTCATGATATTTATTTGGAGGGGTGGTGCTTGGACACTTCAAACGGCAGCTCGGCAGTGTTGTTGCTTTGAATTTTGAATCTCCGAATAATCTGACAAGGAGCTTTGAACCTAACCAAAGTTCAAGCGCCTGGGTCCGTTGCTTTTCTTGATTTTCCAGCCCTTTTCCGCTCAGTCTTAGAGGACCTAAGCATGTCCATGGGACTGATGGTGATTGCCGGCTGCAAGCTCAAGAGCCATTGAACCCGGCCCAGCACCCTAACAACCCGTATCAACGTTTTCACGGTCGCACCTGTTCCGGCTTCGAGGTTTTTGACTGCTCCGATCGAGACGCCGGCTTCCTTGGCCACGTCGGCCTGGGAGAGGTTGGACCTCAGCCTAGCGGCACGAAGTTGTTCACCTATTTCGGCCTGTAGCTCATCGGCTGTGTAGTGGTCGTTCATAAAAGCCAGAAAAGTAGCTAAAGAGCGAGTTTTTCTAATCTTTGGCCACAATAACAGCCAAAGTAATTAGGTGATGTGTTCTTCTCCCGTATCGCTAGCCTGAACCCCAAACCCACCTGACGCGAGACAGTTCTTCACTCACTACATCTAGAAAAGCGACGGACCATTCCTCAGGCGTCAGCGCGTCATAACCAGGCGCTGAAGCACCCAGCATCATTTCCATGGAGGTATACCCAGCAAATTCCTTCTGTCGGCTCCGCAAGAAACTCCAGAGTAACGTGGTGGACACGCCGGCATCGCGGTACTCCTGAATAATCTGTTTGAGCAGCGACTTGTCCACGCGTTCATCGAGTTGAAATTTTGGGTAGAGCTGGGCACCCGCTCGCCCTGGCGTATGGGCCGCGAAGAGATCGCCCGCAACTTCTCGCTCACGAACCACCTCGGGCGTGCATTTCATCCGGTCGGCCATCTCTTCGATGGTCAGAACGCCATACTCATGCTTGAAGCGATCGTGACCCTGATCGTCAACAGCTGGGTGGAGCTGCTCGATGATTGCCGCAATCTCCTCCTTAGACATTCGACTAATTGCCTTCAATACCTCACTTACGCCCACTAGCTGCGACCGTGCTTCCTCAATGCTCTCCCTTGGTGTCTTGAGCCGCCCGATCACGATTCGGGGTGAACCGATATCAGCGTTTGCAGCATCGTCGGTGGAGGAGGGTGGGCAGGGCACAGTGTCGATCAAACGTATGTCCAAGCCAGCGGCCGCAAGCGCGGCAGAGCTGCCGACAACAAGAAGCAGTTCGTCGTTTTTGATACCGCTGTTTGACGTTGACATGAGATTCTTTGATACGAACCAGGCGGGCTAGCCTGCAGCGCCACCATGAAGTGAATCAATCAGGCGGACAACGTCATCTGCCCGGCCTGCTGAAACCGCTTGTTCCGCGGTCCGCTGTCCGAATGCTGGAAGTGACTCCACCCGAAACCAGCGCAGTGATTTCGCCAGGTCGCCACCCGATACGTCATAAGCGGCTTTGATGACGCGAAGGTTATCCCTAAGATGGTTTTGGATGGCGGCAGTGCCCGGGGTTTTAGTGATCGAGCTCACGGACACCCGTGCATTTCGAGCCAGCGTTTCGACATCCATCTCCAGCAGGCTGATGTAGCGGGCGGGCGAAAGCATCGGTGCAAGCTCCGGATCCTGCAGGTTTTCGATGAAGTTAGGAAGCGTGCGCGGCATGGCAATTTCCGGGGAAGGGTGGCCGCCTGCCGCGGACTACCGCTGCCGGTTGGACTGCGATACGACGCTACCGGCTAAAGTTTTGGTAACCGGCGCTGAGTTGGGATTGTCTAGAGCCCGGGATGCTCGGCTCTCAGTCTGGGCACCCGTCTGAGCTGAACTTCCAGCCTGGCGCAGTGCGGAGCCAGCTAGTGACCTTTGGACTGCGCTAGCCGACGAGTTGCCTAGCGTCTTGCCGGCGACGGAGGCGACGTGAGGTGAGGTTTGCTTGCTGTTCTTGCTCATGCTGAACTCCCGGCCCCAGGATTCAAGGAAGGCGGCTTGAGGCCTCGACACCTTGACTGTATTTTCATACAGCATTCTAGAAAGTGCAATAGCAGAGACATGACTTGTTTCATGCAGCCAAGATATGCATGCGCTCTCTCTTTTGATGGCATCGAACGCCGACCATCAAAGCTTCAAATTTTCGATGGCGACATGCTTACCCTTGGGAGGGGTCAGTGTGCCCTTCAAGTCCAGCACGGACTTGTTTTTGACGCGAACAAGCAGCCGCCCGTCATTGACTACATGCCAAGCAAGCCGTGTCCCAGCGGCGCCACCAATAGCCTTCCGAACATCGAGAGGAATAGTGGTCTGGCCCTTCGCCGTGATGATAGATTCACTCATGGATAGCCGCTTATTGTTAAATAAAATGAACACTCTTCAAACTATCGCTGAAAGTCTCCGCCAGGGCCGCAAGAGCATGAGCGATGCGGAATTGGCTCGCAGGGCAGGGCTTACTCGCCAAAGTGTGAGCCGTGTTTTAAGTGGCAAACATAACTTCAAATTTAATTCACTTTTGGCTATTGCCGAAGCTAATGAGCAGGTCGTCATGTTGATACCTCGCGAAGCTGCCCGTGCTCTGATGGGTATCAGTGAGCCTGAGACTCCGCATATTGCCACCATGACTTCGGATCTCCTGTCTCTGTAAATAGGGTGTTTATTTACGCTGAGTCATATCGGTATGCAACGGGAGCTCCGCGAGATTAGCTCTTTTGCGTTGATTTGCTGTACAGCAAATAAGCGACCAAACTCTCGACCATTGGCGGCGCGAACGTAATTTGTCCAAAGATTACCTTAGAGATGTTCTAAGAATTGCCCAACATTCCTGGCGGGTGAT